>TARA_B100001057_G_scaffold176077_1_pt1 | contig 26641 bp, 26 predicted proteins | sample TARA_B100001057 | Tara Oceans TARA_B100001057 (sample SAMEA2621839) | marine metagenome | biome: marine biome (ENVO:00000447); feature: surface water layer (ENVO:00002042); material: "saline water (ENVO:00002010), including plankton (ENVO:xxxxxxxx)" | depth 5 m
AAAGCTAGATATGGGTTTTTTAAGTTAATGTCCAACAAAGTTGTTGAGATCATTGACAATAATCAGGTAACTGCTGAGGTCAAGGATAAATTAGATGAAACATCTGTTAAGGGTAATAAAAGCGTAATTAATTTTAAATCAAATAATTTAGAAATTAAAAATCAAAAGCAGCAAATAGATGAATTGTCACAAAAAGCATTACTATCAAGTGAAAAAATATCTGGTTTAAAATCAGAAATTGATGAAATGTCTCAAGCTTCTTTAATTGCTAATCAAAAAATCAGAAAACTAGAAAATGAACTAAAGTCAAAATCACAGGATTTGATGGCTTGGGAAGTGTCTTTTAATGACTTAAATTATAAAGTTAAAGAATCAGAAAAAATAATTTCCAATCTTGAAAAGGAAAGAAATGGTTTAAATGATAAAAACTCGAAGTTTACTAATGAAATTGAAGATTTAAATAAAAAAATTAGAAGTTTAGAAAGTGAAAAAAAATCACTCAATAGTGAGGTGATTGACATTAGTAACAGTCTGGTCTCATCAAAAAAATCTAGCGAAGATTTAAATAAAAATTTAAAAAATCTAAACTCCAAGCTTAAAAAACTCAAAGACATTGAGAAAAAATTTAAAGTATGTGAGAAGTCCGTTTTAAAGCTTTCCTCTCAAATTAAGGATTTAGAGTCAAGAATTCAAGTTCTAGATAAAAATAAAACTCAGCTTGAAAATGAAAACAAAATGCATGCTATGAGTCAAAATAAACTAATCAATGAAAAAAATAATCTTCAAGAAACAATAACCTATTTGAAGGATTCAAATGATGAGCTAAACAAGACCATTTTTAAAAAGAGAAATGATTATTTAAAGCTTAAAGATGTTTTTGTATACATGGAATTTAAAAAAAATGGTGTAGAATCGATGAAAGATGTGGAAATGGAAACAAAAGATGTAATTATAGAACCAAGCAAGAAAAATAATGTAAAAAACTTATATTTCACTGTTAATCTTGGAGTATTACTTACATCAAAATCCAATAAATTCAGAGATGCTCCTGATTTATGGATTATGAACAATCAAAATAATACTTTTTCTTACATGAGTAAAAAGTTTAATAGCATAAACGAAGCAACCGAGCATATGAACAATCTAATATCTGCTGGCTACAGAGATTTATCTGTTGTTAAAATTGATTAAAATGAAAAAGAAGGAATATAAAAGAATAACCACCAATTCTTTGCTTGAAATGAAAAAAAGTAAAGAAAAAATCTCAATGCTAACTGCTTATGATTATACATTAGCTAGAATTGTTGATTCCTCAGGAATCGATATCATTCTTGTTGGTGATTCAGCTTCAAATATAATGGCAGGCCATGAAACAACCTTGCCAATTACACTTGACCAGATGATATATCATGCTTCATCAGTTGTTAGAGCAATCAAAAGATGCCTAGTAGTTGTTGATTTACCTTTTGGCACTTATCAAGGAAACTCAAAAAAGGCACTTGCTTCAGCAATTAGAATAATGAAAGAAAGTGGAGCCCATTCAGTAAAACTTGAAGGTGGAGAAGAGATCAGTGATTCCATCAAAAGAATATTGACCGCAGGAATACCTGTGATGGGACATCTTGGCCTTACCCCTCAATCTATCTATAAATTTGGCACATATACTGTTAGAGCTAAAGAAAATGCAGAGGCAAAAAAACTAATTAACGATGCAAAACTTCTTGAAAAAGCCGGTTGCTTCGCAATTGTACTAGAAAAAGTACCTGCTGAATTAGCAGAAAAAGTAGCAAGTGAGCTAGAAATACCTGTTATCGGAATAGGAGCTGGAGCAGATGTAGACGGCCAAGTACTTGTGTTACATGATATGCTTGGAATGAATAATGAATTTAGCCCAAGATTTTTAAGAAGATATTCAAATTTGTTTGAAGAAATTAACAAAGCAACCACCAACTATATTAATGATGTAAAGTCAGGTTCTTTTCCAAACGAAAAGGAACAATACTAATGAACAGAATCATATATGAGGATAACCACCTCATTGCTGTATCTAAGAAATCTGGTGAAATTGTCCAAGGTGATAAAACCGGTGACAAACCGCTTGCTGAAGAAATAAAATCATATTTAAAAACTAAATATAAAAAACCAGGCAATGTATTTTTAGGTACAATTCATAGGCTTGACAGACCAACCAGCGGAATAGTTTTATTTGCAAAAACTAGTAAAAGTCTGACGAGAATGAATGAATTATTTAAAAATAAGAAAGTTCAAAAGACCTATTATGCAGTAACTGAAGAGATGCCTAATAAGGCAAAAGGAGTAATAATTAGTTTACTCAAAAAAAATCAAAAGCAGAACAAATCATACATCACTAAATCAGATGATGGAAAAAAATCAGAGCTCGAGTATGAGTTTGCACAAAAACTTCAAAATTATTTTCTAGTAAGAGTAAAACCAAAAACTGGCAGACATCATCAAATAAGAGTTCAACTTTCCTCAATTGGATGTAAAATTAAGGGAGATGTTAAATACGGAGCTAAGAGGTCAAATGAGGATAAAAGTATTTGCTTGCACTCACACTGCATGTCATTTGTTCATCCAGTCAAAAATGAATTAATTAATCTTAATTGTGAATTTCCAAAGAATGATATTTGGAAATTTATAAGCTTACAGGGTCAATATCAACTTCAAGATTTGTTTTTCTATTAATCTTTTTGTTTTCAAATCTTTGTATGATCTCTTTTAAAATATTCTTTGCCTTTGATACAGAAGCATTTCTTTCAATTTTAATCATAAATCCAATGATATTATAATCTCTAATTTTAGAAATTTGAGGTTGCATTGGTCCAAGAACCCTGTGACCAAAAGTATCTTTTAATGCTTTTGACAGATATGATGATGATATATTTAATTCATTAATATTTCTTGATTTTAACTTAATCCCAATTATTCTTGAAAAAGGGGGATAATTAAAATCTTTTCTTTGACTTAATTCTCTTTCAACCATTGAACTGAAATTATTCAACTTTAGATCAGCTAATAATTTATTCTCAGTATCAAATGCTTGAATTAATACTTTACCCCTCTCCTTCCTACCAGATCTACCAGAGACTTGTATTAATTGCTGATATGCTTTTTCATTTGAATTAAAACTTGGGAAGTTTAATAAACTGTCTGCGTCAATTATCGAAACTAATCCTACATTATCAAAATCTAGCCCCTTTGTTACCATCTGTGTACCTACCAATACATCAATTTTCTTTTCTTCAAAATCATTAATTATATTTTCATATGAGTTTTTATTCCTTGTACTGTCATAATCCATTCTTGATATTCTTGCTTTAGGAAAAATTTCAGATAAATTATCCTCAATTTTTTGAGTTGCAAATCCTTTTTTCTCAATTGTCTCTTGACTGCAGCTTGAACATTTTTTGCTAAAATCATACCTATTTCCGCAATAATGACATTTTAGGCAGTTTGATTTTATATGATAAGTTAACGACACATCACATGATTTACATTTTGGAACTGTACCACAAAACTCACATATTACAAAAGGTGAGAAACCTCTTCTATTATGAAATATAATAATTTGTTTGTTATTATCTAATTGAAGTTTAATCTCATCGATTAATCGATTTGAGAAAAAACCATTCATTTCTTTTTTTAGATGTGATTTTCTCAAATCAATTATCTCAATTGATGGTAATTCTATGTTACCATACCTTTTGTCAAGCCTTACAACTTCATATTTTTTTTGATTGATATTATCTATAGTCTCTAGAGAAGGTGTTGCTGAGCCTAAAATAATTTTAGAATTATAAATTTTTGATAGTATGATAGCACAATCTCTTGCATTATATCTAGGACTTGGCTGAGTCTGCTTTAATGAACTATCATGTTCTTCGTCAATGATTATCAAATCAAGATTATCAAAAGGTAAAAAAATAGAAGATCTTGCTCCAACTATAATCTTAAATAAAGAAGCGCTATCTGATTTAAACTGATTCCAAATTTCTACTCTTTCATTGTTACTCATCTTAGAATGATAAATACCTACCATATTTCCAAAAAAGGTTTTCAATCTTTTAATAATTTGTGTAGTTAGTGCTATTTCAGGTAAAACGTATAAAACTTTTTTTCCTTTTTTAATGTAATGATCAATAATCCTACAATAAATTTCTGTTTTACCAGAGCCTGTTATGCCATGTAGTAAGCATATATCTTTGGTTAAAAATTTTTCATTTACCAAATCATAAGCCTGTCGTTGTTCATTAGAAAGATTTGGAATGGGGTTGACCGAAATATTTGAAAAATCAAATCTACTGATCTTATCATAATATATTTCAATGATACTTTTAGACTCAAGTGATTTTAGAAGAGAATTTGACCTCAAATGATTAGGTAAATCTTTAATTTTAATTTCTTTTTGATTAGAATCAAAAAAAGATTGCAAAACTTCGAATAGCTCTATTTGTTTTTTTGCTCTTTTTGAAATAAGATTCTCTTTGTTTTTTAAGTCTAAAATTTTTACTTTCTTTTCAACTTTATTAGAAAATTTTTCTTTAACACTTTCTTCAAGAAATAAGATGTCTCTTTTGACTAAACTGTATATTTTTTTTGCAGATTTTTGAAAATTATCATCTTTGAAAATTTGATCTAACTTAAGCTTTGAATTCTCATGAACATGAGATATTAAATCTATTTCTTCTTCTTTTAGGTCAGTGGTATCCCCATCATATTTTTTACTAATTTTTACAATTGTATCACTCTCTAATTTCAAAAAATTTGGAATAGCTGCTCTCATTACAGCTCCTATACTACACATGTAATATTCACTAATCCATTTCCAAAAATTTAATTGATTCGTGCCGACTACTGGAATCTCATCTAAAATTTCTAATACACTTTTGTATTTGATACTTGAATCATATTTATTGTCGTTAGAAAAGACAATTCCTGTATATAGTTTTCTTTTACCAAATTGAACTAAGACTCTCTTTCCTACTTCTATTTCCTGATTACTTAGGTAAGAAAAGGTACCCTCTACTGAAATAGGTAAAATAACTTCAATTATAGATTTATCTTTCATGATGAAAAATTACAATTTAATTCTCTAAAATGCGTTATTTAATCGTTCTCTTTTATTTAACTAAATTTGTCATATGAAAAAACTATATCTATTACCGCTAATCATCTTTTTTATTTCTTGTGAAAAAAATGACAGTTCAACAAATTTAACAATACACTTTAATCACACTGATATCAGTTCTAATTCATTAGAGCTAGATAGCACTTCATATTTAAATTCATCATCTCAATCTTACACTGTTAACAGATTATGGTACCTAATCAGTGATTTGAAACTTCATAACTCAAACGGAGAATTAGCTGATATTGAAGATATTCATTTTGTTGATGTTAGTAATAGAGAAACAATGGTTATTGATAATGGAACAATTGATGAAGGAATTTACAATAAGATCTCATTTACATTTGGATTAGATAGCTCAAAAAATGTTGACAACCAACATATAAACGATTCGTGGCATAGTGACATGTTTTGGCCAAATAACCCCATGATGGGCTCTGGCGGATATCATTACATGAAATTAGAAGGTACATACGATACAATAAATCAATTCTACAATTGTCATACTGGACCTACAATGGGTTCTGATTATTCATTTAATGTGGAGCTTCCCATTGAGTTTAATACGAATGATACTGAAGGTATTATGCTAAATATAATTATGAACGTAAATAACTGGTTTGAAAATCCTAACAATTTTGTTTTATCGAGCAATGGAATAATGATGAACATGGGTGCACAAATGCAACTCAAACAAAATGGTCAAGCCGATGTATTTAGCTCTAGCGTAACATATTCAGGAAATCTAGGAAGATAAAATTTTGAGAAGTCTTAATTATAGTTTATTAATTATAATTTTTGCTTTCTTTTCTTGCAAAAAAGATAAGAACATAATAAATGGTTGCACTGACTCAAGTGCTGCAAATTATAATCCATATGCCATCTTCGATGACGGCTCTTGCTTACAATATATAACCACCCCTTATATAATCAATATACCAGATGGATTTACGTTGATGCAAATTCCCTCTGACAATCCAATGACTGTGGAGGGTGTTGAGCTTGGTGAAAAATTATTTAATGACCCTATTCTGAGTGCTGACAATAGTATTTCTTGTGCAACTTGCCATATACAGTCCAACTCATTTTCTCAACAAAGTCAATACAGCGTTGGAATTGACGGTATCGCAGGCTTTAGAAATGCATCTGCCTTGATTAATTTAGGATGGAACTCAAGCTTTAATTGGGATGGGTCAGCAAGCAGTCTAGAGGAACAGGCCTTTGAACCAGTTACGAACCCTATTGAAATGCATAATGAATGGGGAAATGTAGAAACTGAACTAAATCAAAATGAACAATACAGGGATCTTTTTAAAAAAGCTTTCAACATTGACTACATTGACTCTGTTCATGTTGTCAAAGCGATTGCTCAGTTTGAAAGATCATTAGTCTCTTACAATAGTAAATATGATAAGTTTATAAGGCAAGAAATTCAACTAACGCCATCTGAGCTCAACGGATTAACCATTTTTAATACTGAAAAAGGAGATTGCTTCCACTGCCATGGGACAAATCTTTTCACTAATGATGATTTTCATAACAATGGACTAGACACTGAACCATTTAGCGACTTAGGTTTAGCGATTGTTTCTGGAAATAGTGAAGATGCTGGTAAATTCAGAACACCCACATTAAGGAATGTTGAACTTACAGCACCATATATGCATGATGGTAGATTTTCAACTCTAGAGGAGGTGATTGACCATTACAATAGTGGAGGTCATTACTCCTCAACTGTAGATCCCTTGATGAAGAAATTAGGTATTGGGCTGCTTTTGACTAATCAAGAAAAAGCTGATTTAATTGCATTTTTAAAAACATTAACAGATGATGATTATGTTAATGAATAAAAGGCTGATTAAGATAGGTTTTCTTTTCTTGTTGTTATTATTTTCAAAAATCAACATGTCTCAAAATTTTGAAAAATGCGGAAGTATGTTGCTTTTACAAAAAGCCATTAAAGAAAATAAGCAAATAGAAAGTAAAAGAAATTTGATAAATCAAAAAGTTTATGCTGAATCTATAAATAATGTTACTATACCAGTAGTTGTTCATGTTGTATATAGTAACGCTCAAAATAATATTTCTGATAGCAGAATATTTTCTCAGATTCAAGTATTAAACGAAGATTTTAGAAGAACAAATTCAGATGCTATTAATACCCCTTCTCAGTTCCAATCAGTCGTGGCTGACATGAGTATTAATTTTTGTTTAGCAAGTAAAGATCCAGACGGAAATCCAACCAATGGTATTATTAGAAAATTCACCAATAAATCTGGTTTCTCTTTGTATGACACAACAATTCATTACAATGCAACAGGAGGAAGCGATGCTTGGGACTCAGACAAATACTTAAACATATGGGTTTGTAACATTTATGGTGGAATACTTGGATGGGCTCAGTTTCCATATGCTGGAACGAAAGAAACAGATGGAGTTGTAATTAATCATGATAATTTTGGTATAAATTTAAATTATCCAAGTGCATATAATCTTGGCAGGACAACAACACACGAAGTCGGTCATTGGCTAAATCTTTTTCATGTTTGGGGAGATAATACTTGTGGAGATGATTTTGTTTTTGATACACCAAACCAAGAGCAAGCCAACTATGGTTGTAAGATACATCCTCATATCAGCTGTCAGAATAGTGGAGATATGTTCATGAACTTTATGGATTACAGTGACGATGACTGTATGAATTCATTTACAAATGGTCAAAAATCAAGAGCATGGAACTGTTTGCTTAATTATAGAGACAAAATATTCATCTCTGATGGATGTGATACCTCAAACTTCTCAATGAGCTGTGATGCATCAATTGAATCAATAATTCATCCATTAAATAATGATAGTATTTGTGATCAAAAAATTTACCCAGCAATTGTAATAAAAAATAATAGTAGTGATCCGATGTATACATTGGATATAAATTACAGATTGAATGGTCAACAATATACTTATCAATCATGGAGTGGAAATTTATCTCAAAACATGAGTGACACAGTATATCTAGCTAATCTAAAAAATGTTCAAAACAATAATATTTTGGAGATTGAAGTTTCACTACCCAACAATAAGATTGATTTAGATTTTTCAAATAATTTCTTATCCACTAATTATTACTCAAACATTGGAAGAAATGTTAAGATTCAAATTCAAACTGACAATTATGCTCAAGAGAATAAATGGTATTTACATAAGGAAGTTAATAATTCAATCATTGACTCAGGCTTAGTACTAAGTAATAACACATTATATGAAAGAGAGTATTGCTTAACACAAGGTTGTTACCACTTTATAATTTTTGACAGTGGAAACGATGGTATATGTTGTAATTTTGGTAATGGTTATTTTAATACACTTTTTGGTGATTCACTTATTGGAAGTGGTGGTAGTTTTTTAAGTGTTGACTCACTGAGCTTTTGCATATCAAATGAAAATCAAACAACCAATTTAAATAACTTACATGACCCAGTTTTAGATATATATCCAAACCCTGCTTCAGAAAATCTATTTTTTAAATTAAAATCTCAAATAACAATTAATAATCCTATTTTTGTAGAGATTTATGACATAGCTGGTAAGAAAATAATTAGCAAAAAAATTACCAGCAACAACTTAAATATTAGTAGTTTAGAAAATGGTGTTTATGTTTTGTTTATGAGCATAGACTCAACTAAATACACTAAAAAGTTTGTAAAACAATAAATGAGGGTAACCAAACTAATAACAATTTTGATATTTTTTTCTCACATTTTATGTGCACAAAATATGAAAAAATGCATGACAACCAAGCTCGTTGAATACGAACTAAGTATTAATAAAGATTATGAACAGGCTAGAGCTAATCTACTTTCAGAGACTCGTAATATATATATTAGTTCAACTGAAAGGAGTTCTGCAATAATAATACCTGTTGTTGTACATGTAGTTCACAGAAATACTCACTCCTCAGTAGGTTCCGGCACAAATATCTCTAATGCTCAAATTGAAGATCAAATTAGAATTTTAAACGAAGACTATTCAAAAACCAATTCTGAATTTCCAAATCCTCCTAGAAGCACCTTCAAGAACATTTCAGGAAATGCGAACTTGCAGTTCTGTCTTGCTTCGGAAGATCCTCAGGGGAATCCAACTACAGGAATAACAAGAACATCAACCACTAGAACAAACTTTGATGCAGATGATAATAATGATGCTAACGCAATGAAGTTAAATTCTACCGGTGGTAAAAACGGTTGGGATCCATACAATTATTTAAACATTTGGGTGTGTGATTTAACTAATTCAAGTGGCGGTGGAATGACGCTTGGATATGCTTATCTTCCAGGTCTACTTGCTGGCTTTGGATCTAACGCATGGAAAGACGGTTTAGTAGTTGATTACAGATATTTTGGAACAACGGGAGTTGCCGCACCTAGCAGCGATGGTAGAACTGCTACTCACGAAATCGGACATTATCTAGGCTTAAATCATACTTTCTGTGAAACTGGTACAGGTAGTTGTTGTGATAATGATAATAACATTGGATGGCCACTTTCTTTTACAAGTGTCGACGATACTCCACCGACAAACGGTGTATATTGGAGTTTTGTTAATGCATCATACCCAAGCACAAGCTCAGGTTCTTACAATTCATGTAATGACTTTGCATACGGATTTAATTCAGACATGCCAGACATGCATGAAAATTTCATGTCATATGCTCTAAACACTTGGATGTTTTCTAACGGGCAAGTAGATGTGATGAATAGTGTACTAAATAGATCTGAAACACAAGCAGGAAGATCAAGTTTAAAAAATGGTAGTGTTCCCGTCAATTGCAGCACATTAGGCATTCAAGAAAATATAATTAATGATTTTACAATTTATCCCAACCCCGCAAATGGAAGGATAAAAATTAGCTCAAAAAATAACCTACATATTAATACGATTAAAATCTTTAGTATAGTTGGTAAAAATGTACACTATATTAATAATTACAGATCTGAAATAGAACTTGACTTAACACACTTGACCTCAGGTGTTTATTTTGTAGATATTTCTACTGATGAAGGAACTATTTCAAAAAGGTTAATAATCAACTAGTATAATTTCTCCATTTCTCAACAAGATCACGCATATCATCCGGTAGATCAGAAACAAACTCAAGCTTTTTTTTGCTAGCAGGATGCTCAAATGATAGTGATCTCGCATGCAGTGCTTGTCTATCACAAATTTTAAAACAATTGGTTACAAATTGTTTGTACTTTGTAAATGTTGTACCCTTAAGTATCTTATCACCTCCATATTCCATATCATTGAACACCGGATGTCCTAGATACTTTAAATGAACTCTAATTTGATGTGTCCTTCCAGTCTCTAATTTACACTCAATTAATGTAGTATATCTGAACCTTTCAACAACTTTATAATTAGTAATGGCTCTTTTACCAAATTCAGCATTAGGAAATACACTCATTACTTTTCTATTTTTCAAACTTCTTCCAATATTTGCATCAATAGTTCCTTGATCTTCAATAACATCACCCCACACCAAAGCTAGATACCTTCTGTCAAGATTCCTATCAGAGAATTTCTTTGACATTATCGACATACTAACTTCATTTTTAGCAATTACTAAAATTCCAGAAGTGAGCTTATCTAATCTATGAACTATTCCAGGTCTTGTCTCATCTCCTTTATTAGGTAAGTTCTTAAAATGAAAAGCGAGTGCATTTGCAAGAGTACCTTCATAATTTCCATAGCCAGGGTGTACTACAATTCCAGCTTCTTTATTTAAAATAAGAATATCCTCATCTTCATATTTTATATCTAGTGGTATGTCCTGAGGAACTAACTCAATCTCTCTTTTTGGATAGTCATAGATTATTTTAACTATATCCTCTGATTTTACTTTATGGCTTGACTTAACTGTAATTCCGTTTACGTAAATATTACCTGAATCAGCTGCCTTTTGAATTTTATTTCTAGTTGCATTTTCTATAAAATTCATCAAGAATTTATCAACTCTTAATGGATTTTGGCCCTTATCAGCAACAAATTCATAATGAATAAATTCATCACTCATTTTTAATGATTATTTTTTTTGTCACTAATTCATCTTTAAACAGAATGTTAAATAAGTATAAGCCAGATGATAAGTTTCTTACGTCAATACCATGCTCTACATCTAAATATTGATAAGAGTTGATTTCATTACCCCAAAAATCATAAATTATAAGCTTTTCAAACTGACTTGAACACTGAAAATAAATTTTTTTAGAAGAAGGATTAGGCCATAATCTAATATTTAAGTTATCGATTTCACTTGTGGTTAAAAGCATGTCTTTTTCTGAAACAATCGATCTAATCATCCAAGAGCTAGGGTATTGAGAATTTAACCAAGTACCATTAAAATTATAAAACATATACTGATTTGAGTTTTTGTTTAAATCAAGCCCTATGTTTAGCAAATCATCTGTTGTTTGAATCCATCCTACGTAGAATGTACCAGACATTTGGAAAAGAGAATCAATAAGTATCGTCTGAAATTTAGTGTTTCTACTGTGTCTTGGACTCTCCAGCCTGCTGTAAAGTACATCCCCTGGCTTTCCACTGTTGTCATTCCAAACTGTGAGATAGAAATCCAAATTAGAAACAGAATCAAGCATTTGAGGAAAATAAAATTGTACTGCTCGAAGAGTGTCAGGTCTATTTAATTTAAATTGTAATGCTCCTTTGGCTCCAGTGACATTTATTCCATAAGCTGACTCAGCTGACCCATCATCATATGCAAAACTTGAATTAAACTCTTGAATGTAACTAATAGTGTCGTTGTATTTGTAATCATCAGAGCCTGTCTTAATTACATGTTTAATTTCAAATTTTGCACTATCAATTTGAAATGAGTTAAAAATGTTATCATCAACAATAACAGGAGGTGAATGTGAAAAATTTCCAATGGAATCATAATCATTTATTGAGTAATTTCTCCAACCAGCAGATGGAAAAGTTGATAGTTGATTATTTTGTTGATCATAAACAAAATATTTGTAATCTACGTTTATACTAGCATCATTATTTCTTATTGGAATATCAATACTGTCTATTAGTTCAGTTGATTCATTATTGAGAAAATGTTTCCATGGCATTTGCGTATATCGTTCAAGCAAAGAACCATGTTTTCCGATAAAAGCAACATCATTTAATTCATTTGTATCAGAAACACTATTAAACTTATCGAGTAATACATAATCCAAGTTCCAGTGATCAAAGTTTCCTGATAGAGTAGCGTAATTAAAAAATCTAAATCTAAAGTTTTGATGTAAAAATTTATTTTCGTTGATAAAAATTACTTTTTTTTCGAAAGGATAATATGAACTGCCGTTTATTGCCCAAATTCTATTCCATTTGAGAGAGTCATCAAGAAACTCTAAAACAAGACTATCCTGATTTTGAGGAAAATCACCCACGCCTTGGGGCTGGTAAAAAAACATCAAGAATATAGAGTCAAGATTTGAAATATCAATTTCTTTTGATGTTAAATAGTCAGCTACACCGTAGGAGTTTATTACTGAAATATCATATGCAAAACCATTTGAATCTAACCCATCAAATGTTGCGACTCCAGATGATATGGGATTTATAGCATAGCTATTATTTATTAAAATACTCCTATCAGCCCAATTGTTATTTGAAATATTAGAATTGGAAAAATCATCAAAAAAAGGAAATGATGTTTGTTTAGCTGAAGTAAGATTTGTAAAATTAATATTTTCATTATGCCCTCTAGTCTTAAGTACTGATACTATCTCTTGGGAAAATGAACAAAAACTTGATAATAGAAAAAATAATAAAATGATTTTACTCATAAAATAAATCAATTGAACTTCCAGTATTAATTTTTTCTCCTTCTATATATTCAGGTTTTTGATTAGCAATAATTGCTGTACTGGAGTCAGTAATTTTACTATCAAATATTTCCAGGCCTATGTTTAAAGAAAGTGTCTTTAAAATTATATTAGCCTCTACTCTAGTTAAACCCATAAGGTTTGGCATATCAATGTAATCATCACCAACTCCTTTACCTACCAAAAGATCAACTATTGTTCCTTCGAAAAGCTCTTGACCAGCATTAATACTAATTTCATTAACGGAGTGTCCTAATATTTTATTTCTTGCTATATCAACTTTATACTCTAGATTACCTACAACTAATTTATTGTCATTTAATTTTTTAACGGCCTGTCTTAATGTAAGATCGTATACCTCTGGGAAGTATACTCTTTGTCTTTGAAGTGAATTTATGGTTAAATATATCCTTCTATTTTTTTTTACTTCAAAATTTGGCTCTGGAGATTGATCTACAACAACTCCTTTGTCTGTGTTTTTATCAAAAATTGAGTCAATGATAATGTACCTGAGTTTGTTTTTCTTGAAAGCAGAATCAAGATTACTAACATGGATACCTGAAAAATCAGGAACTTGAATATGTCTATTATTTGCTGTGTATATATCTAAAGACTTTAACCAAATAAAAAATAAAGCAAATAGTGTTAGTGCTGAATATAAAATTGTTTTTAAATACTTTTTCATAAGTCTGATCAACAACAAATTTATGAACTTAGAAAATAATCTCATTAAAATTAAGTGTATTTTTGTTTAAATGGAGAAAGTTGTTATCATTACAGGTGGTTATTCATCAGAGCACAACATTTCATTGCAGAGTGCGCAGACTGTAGAAATTGAGCTTAAGAATTTAGGCTATTCAGTCAGTATTCTAAAAATTGAGAAATCAGCATTTGATTATCGTTCAATAAAAACTGCAATGTTTGACTGTGCATTCATAGCACTTCATGGACCTCCAGCTGAAGATGGTGATATTCAAAAATATTTAGATAAAATTAAATTACCCTACACTTGCTCTGGCTCAAATATTTCATCAATTACATTTAACAAATATGAATGTAATTTGATGCTAAAGAAGCTAGGACTAAGATGTCCAAAATCTATATCTGTTAGTGATGAGAGTAATATAGACTATCAATCTGTTGAAAAAGAATTTTCATATCCACTTATTGTTAAACCAAACAGATCAGGATCTAGCTATGGTGTTAGTAAAGTAATTAATATGATGCAACTAAAAGTTGCTATTAAGCTTGCTTTTGAACACGACAATCACATAATGTTCGAAGAATTTATTGATGGTACAGAGGTAAGTTGTGGTGTTTACTACAACAATGCAGTAACTTCTTTACCAGTAACAGAAATTGTAACAGATAATGAGTTTTTTGATTATGAAGCTAAATATGAGGGCAAATCCAATGAAATTACACCAGCAAGGATCAATCAAAAAATATATTCAAAAATTAAAAATTTAACAGAAAAAATATACTCAGAACTCAATTTAAAAGGAATTTGCAGAGTGGACTACATAATTAAAAACAACTTACCCTATATCATAGAAATTAATACTGTACCAGGCTTATCAAATGAAAGTATAATTCCTAAGCAATTGAAAGGTATGAACATATCATTGTCAGAAATTTTTAAAATAAGTATAGAAAATGCAACTTTTAATGAATAAATTTGAAAAACTTTTCTCATGAGTAACTTAAATAACGAAGAAAGACTCAAAATACTTAGAGCGAGACTTGACGAGATTCAACAAAAGAATTTTTCTACTGAAGATGTAAAAAACAAAAAAGAAAAAGTTGTTGAAACACCTACTTCAACTGATAAAAATACATCAAAAAGTAATGTGTTAAAATATGTTATAATCAGCGCTTTAATTGGATTTGGGTTGACCTACCTTTTTACTAATGTAATTGATATTGAAACTAAGTTTGAATTAGAAACTGAAAAAATTTCTAATGATTCTTCCAAAGAAGTTGAAGAAAGTGAAGAAATAGTTGAAGTAGAAGAAAATATTACTTATAATTTCATTGTCAATGAAGACTTCTCTCATCTAATAATAAGTACATTGAGTTATTCTGAAGAGGAAGCAAAAAAGATGCTAGACAAGTATACTTCTGAGGGTTATCAAGCCAGCGCTTTCTATATTCCAGATAATTCTAACTCAAGTCAAGAATTATTTAAAATTAAGATCGGGCCATACTATTCATTAGAGGAAGCTGAGCAATGGAACTCAACGTTAGAAGAAGAAACTGAAATTATAGCTCTATAACCTACATAAATGCATGCTAAAATTGTTGATGTTGATTCAATACTTGAACTACGACATAAAGTATTGAGACATGGGAAAGCATTTGAATCTTGTTTTTACAAAGAAGACAGAATTGCATCAACTATACATTTAGCAGCAATTATTAAAGATACAATCGTCTCATGTGCAACTTCTTATAGTGAAAAAAATAATCATATTGCTTACAAAAACTCATTTCGTTTAAGAGGAATGGCGACTGAAGAGAAATTTAGAAAAAAAGGATTTGGCAAACTTTTGTTAAAAACTGCAGAAAAAATAATCAGTGAAAGAGGTAGTAATAATTTATGGTGTAATGCTAGAATTAAAGCCGTTCCATTCTATCTTTCATGTGGGTATAAAATATTTGGACAACTATCTGATATTCAAGAAATTGGGTCTCATTATATGAGGTATAAAAACATATAAATATGGACTTTACTGATGAGCAAATCGATAGAATTATACAAATGGCTTGGGAAGACAGAACTCCTTTTGAAGCAATTGAACATCAATTTGGAATAAAAGAAAATGATGTAAGAAAAATAATGAGAAAAGAAATGAAAAAAAGTTCTTTTATAATGTGGAGAGAAAGAGTAAAGTCGAGAAAAACCAAACATAAATCATTTTCTGGGGCAGATAGATTTAAATCAAAAAATCAAAAATGATCAAAATTTTCTTTTTACTATTTATTTTTCAATCCTCTTTTTCTCAAGATTTACAGTCAAAAGACTACTTTAAAAATTTGACAAGTAAAGAAAGAAAGATTATTGTAGATAAGGGTACTGAGAGACCATACACTGGTAAATATAATAATCATTACAAAAAAGGAACTTACGTATGTAAAGCTTGCTCCAACCCTCTTTTTAAATCAAACACAAAATTTGATTCAAAATGTGGATGGCCTTCTTTTGACAAAGAAATAGAAGGCTCAGTCATAAAAATTCCTGATTATAGCTTAGGTATGAAAAGAACTGAAATAGTATGCTCGAAATGTAAAGGACATCTAGGGCATATTTTCTACGGTGAAAAGTTTACAAAAGAAAATACTAGACATTGTGTAAACTCAATAAGCTTAAACTTTATCGAGGATTCAGACTAGATGTAATTTTTTTGGAGATATTCATTAGCTTCTTGAATTAGCTGAAACTTTTCCTTAGCCATATCTTTAATTCCTTTACTCATTCCAGATAATTTGTCTGGATGAAATTCCTTAGCTAAGCTTCTGTAAGCGGTTTTAATTTCGTCTGCAGTTGCAGATTTTTTTAATCCTAATATATTCAAATAATACTCTGATTTATCATCTGAGGCCACAGAAGAACTATTAATGAACTGACTCCTTATGGCATTGATTCTTTCAACAGTAAATCCAAGTTGACTACCAACTAAATAAATAATTTCATCCTCACCTTTAGTAATTTTTCCATCTGAGGAGGATACATAATATAAAAATTGAAGTATGGAATAAAATTTAGATGGTATTAATTTATCCTTTATTACTTGTACTAATTGATTAAGACTATAATCTCTGATTGGTGATACTTTTGCTTCTTTAAAAATCCTATTTGTTCTTTCAAAACCAAATGCTCTTTTAAAGTAATTTCTTACTGTCTCAACCTCTATACTCTCAATATTACCGTCTGATTTGATAATCATTGAACAAATTCTGAGCAATGCTATTTCAAATGAAATATCAGTTGTTAATCTTCTTGTATATCTACTAACTATTGAATACGCAATTATAGCTCCTAATATGCCTGCAAAATACCACCCAACAATAGCTGCTATCCACTTATAATATTTGACATCAAAAAAACCAACCATAGAATTACAAATTTATGATAAAAACATATTACCTAATAAATAATTTATAATTTCATTTAATAACTTTGTTTTATGAAAAAAATATTACCTCTTTTTTTAACTTTTCTTTTTTTTTCTTGCGCAGAGGATGATGTTGATACTATGAAGCTCCAATCTGTTTATACTGAAATTGAAATAACTAATTGCCAAAGTATGTCATTTAATATTACTTCGCAATTTGGAACTGGATCATTTACTTGCCTTGGAAACAACTATACTTTCACCACGAATACTTATCAAGCGAGTGTAATTGAAAACACTTCTTTTATTTATCAGCTTTCAATAGTACCTTCATCTTATAATTTTACAAGTTGTATTGATTTAGTCACTAAAGTCTATCATAATAATAGTTTATATGAGACAAGAAATTATTCTATAGGTCTTCCCCCTTTATCATGTTCTGAAATTTATGGTGTTAGTGAAATGTATTCTATGATTGCTGATTAATGAAGATCTTATCACTAGCTCTTTTGATATTTGGAAATTTAATTTCACAAGACAATAACAATACAACTTTCACAACAGTTAATTTAAGTAATGAGTTTAACGTACCCTATCCCAATACCAAAATTAAATTCAGTGGCAAAAGAACCAGTATAGTTACAATTACTGATAGCTTAGGTCAAACAGCTGTTGACATAGTCCAAGGAGATACAATCGTTGTTTCTTGCGTAATAAACGACAAAGAGTATGAATTTGATAACATAATCTACATTGATGATACTCAAAATATTTCCTCAGCGGAAATTAATCTCCAGATTGATTTATATGAATCAATTATTGAACTTAAAAACCTAAATTTTGAATCAGCTAAATATGATATAAAACAAAAGTACTACACTGATTTAAATGATATTTTTGGATACTTAAAACAAGAAAAAAATATTAACATTGAAATTGCTGGACATACTGATGATATTGGAGATGATGCGTATAATCAAAAATTATCAAATGACAGAGCCCTTAGTGTTAAATCATTTCTTGTTCAAAAAGGAATTGATAGCAATAGAATCAAATGTGTGGGATATGGAGAGCAGCAACCAATTGCTGACAATTCAACAGAATTTGGAAGAGAAAAAAACAGAAGAATCGAAATAAGAATACTTAAATGAAAAAAACATTTATTGTCATATTACTACTTCAAACAATTATAACTTGTTCTTTTTCTCAGCAGTTAAACTTCGGAAATCACCACATAATCAGCACTGGAGCTGATGGCTATGGTAGAGCAAGAATAGTAACTGTTTCAAATGGAGATCCATTAATAGTTTGGAGAAAAGATAGTTCTCCAAAAATGCTTAAGGCTACTAGATGGAGTGGTTCTAGTTTTGTTAGCTCATATGACATCACTACTGCAGGTGTTAATCCAAACTCATGGGATGGACCTGAAGTTGCTGCAAAAGGAGATACAGTCTATATAGTTTTCACTTCTTTAGCAACTTCTCAAACTGCTATAATGCTAATAAAATCTTTTGACGGAGGGCTTAACTTCTCTGATACAATAAGAGTATCTAAGAACGATCCGCTTCATAAATATAGAATGGGAAACATAGCAATAGACAAGTCAGGAAACCCAGTTGTGAGCTATATGCAGTATTTACTGAACTGGATGGAACCCAAGCAAATGGTAAATAAATCAAATGATTTTGGCAATAGTTTTGTTGGTGCTGTTGAGGCCAGTCACCTTTCACCTGGAGAGCCATGTGATTGCTGCAAGTCTTCTCTAGTCATAGACAATGATAACATTTACCTTCTTTACAGAAATGATGACAATAACGTCAGAAATAGTTTTGTTGCAAAATCTTCTAACGGTGGATTAATTTTTGACACTTATTCTGACCTTGATGACTTTAATTGGATTATAAGCTCATGTCCTTCAACAACACCAAAAGGAGTTATTAATAATGATTCTCTAACAGTAGTTAGAAAAAGCGGTGCAACAGGCAACAACGAAGTTGTAATCAGCAGTATTGATAAAACAAGTTTAAGTTCATCACAATGTTTTAATATTGACTATCCCCCACCTGGAACTATTCAAAATTATCCTGAAATTGATAATCAGGGTGATTCATTATTTGTGGTTTGGCAAGATAATAGAAATGGCCTGAGTGATTGTTTTATAAAATACTCTTTTAATGGAGTAAATAATCTAGCTTATATCAGTTCATTTACTGATACTTCTGTTACTGGTCCAAAGTTGAATCCTCATGTAGCCTACAGTAATAATAAATTGCACTTGGTTTATACTGATTATAGTGCCTACAGTATAAAATATGTAAAGGCTAATCTTGGAAATACAACTATTGTTAATGAAAATAAGAATTCTCAAAAAAAATATTTCAATTTTGATTTACTTGGAAGAAAAAATCATAATTCTTATTACAAAATAATCCTCCAAAACAAGTGAATTCATTTTTAAAAAAAGTTTTAGTCTTAATATGTATTTGCTATAGTATGTATACTTTTGGCCAAAACAATTACTCAATGCTTTCCCACTCTAGTGAATGGCATGTAACGTATTGTAATAATGGATGTATTACTGATTTATATTTTATTAATCATGATACAATATTTAACTCTACAAATTACAAAGTACTTGACGGCTATCACTTTATCTCTAAAACATTTTGGCTCAGAGAGGATATCACAACAAAACAAGTATTCATGTCTTTTATTCAAAATACCGAAAGAAAAGAAGTTCCTTTATATGATTTTAGCTTGAATACTGGAGATTCTATAATTGTTAATAACCCTATTAGCCCTCTACCATCCAATATGGGCTACTTTCATGTTGATTCAACAACAACTATTAATCTCAATGGAAACAACCTAAAAATGCTTTTTCTATCCTCGAATAATTACAGTAACAAACCAATATGGATTGAAAGTATTGGTTCATTATCTTTAATTAACACACCTGGAGGATCTCCTGATGTTAATGGTATTGGCAAACTTAGTTGTCATTATGATACCACTAATTTGATTTACTCTCAACTCGATTCCATTGATCAATGCAACTATGGTGGTTCAATTATTATCAGTTCTAATAAATTTGAACATATACACAATCAAAAAAAATTATTAAAAGTTATAAATATCCTTGGAAAAGAATCTAAGACTGAAAAAAACATCCCTTTATTTTTTATTTATGATAATGGATTAGTAGAAAAAAAAATAATTATTGATTAACTTTTTGCATAACTATTTTAATTAATAGTTATACATTTGCAAAAAAATTAATTAAAATGAATTACTTAAACTATATATTAATTGCTTTATTTCTAATTGCATGTGGATCTAAAGAAGAAAAAAAAGATAATGCAGTAACAGAGACTAATGTCCCAACAACCATTCAAGAAGTAAAGGAAGAGGATAAAAACTGGAAGGAATTTGAAGTTTTTGCTGAAGGTAATACAATGGCAGAAATGAAATTCAACATAGGTAGCATCTCAGTGGATGAAGGTGATTGGGTGAGAGTCATATTAGAAAATAAAGGAGTTGATGTAGCTATGATACACAATATCGTTTTTGTCAATTATGGAACAAGAAAAGAAGTAGCTATGCAATCTATGAATGCTGGACCTGAGCAAAAATATGTTGCTAAAGGTCCTAATGTCATTGCTTACTCTGACTTAGCAGATCCAGGTGAAACAGTAACTTTAGAGTTTGAGGCTCCAAAAAAAGGAAATTATGAATTCATCTGCACCTACCCAGGACATGCAGAAATGATGAGAGGTTACTTCTTTGTAAAGTAAATTCTGAAAATTTATCATTAGGTTTATTCCAAAAATATTCTTCGTTGAGATAAACCTAATGTTCTTGAAATCTCATGTTAGATCAATTATTCAAACTAACATCAGTCTTACAAGCTTTTAAACAAACTTAAAACTTTCTCTAGAAAGTTTTTATCAGTGTAGCGTAACTATTTCTGATTGAATAGATGAAAGTAATTCCAGTTTTTGATGTTGCTACAATCTGATTTCCTTAAACTATAGCATTCTTTATGTTGTTTCCAAATGTTTGTATAACTCCAAAGCGTTGAGACGATCTCAGCTGAATATATACATTAGAAACTGTAGTATAATAATCTACTGGTACTGAGTTGTTTTTAACCATTTAAAGTTTACATTGTTAGTTCTTCAAAGGTATATCTTGTTGGAGAAAATCCATGTGTCTTAAAAATATTTTGAGTAGACTCTTTTGTTAGCCATTTCTTCAATTCCACAGGATTGACATCAAAGAAAAGTTCGACAAGATTATTATCATCTATTTTTGCAAAAATAGATTTCGAATTGTCACACCAAGAATCAAATTCTTTTTTTAGAACATCATAGCCATTTTTTTTAAATTCATCTACGTTATTGCACTTTGCTGTTAACATTAAGTTCATAATTTTTAATTTATTTGATTAATTAATATTGATTTTTCAACCAAGCCAGAACTTCTAAAAATTTCAATATTGTCTTTATAAAATATATGAGTAGGAATACTTTTTATATTGTACAATTTTGATAGTTCTTTATTGGCATCCAAATCTAATGATAAAATTTTAACATCTCTTTCATTAGAAATTTCATCCAAAACAGGTTTCATTTTTTTACATGGCACACACCACTGAGTACTAAAATCTAAGATAACTGATTTGTTATTCTTTAAAAACTCATTAATTTCTTTAGCACTATATATTCTACTCTCATTTGTTTTCTCATATTTTGACTTAATTACATCAAAACCACTGTCTTCCCAAGCCCCAATTCCTCCATTAAGGTTATACACTTCAGTGAATCCAAGTGATTGCATTATATTAGCTGCCCTGCTACTCCTTCCTCCACTTCTGCAGTAAACAAGTATAGGAACATCTTTTTTTACTAAATCAAGCTTTTCTTTGAAATCTGAGCCATAATAATCAATGTTTGTAGCATCATAAATGTGACCGGACACAAATTCCTCTTTAGTTCTAACGTCTATAATAATACTATTGACTTTGTTAGAATTTATTTCAAATAAAGCTGCATCAACTTTTTGAATGCTTTGTGATGTAGATTGGTTTGAACATGAACACAAAAAAACTACAAAAAATATAAAGAGTATTTTTTTCATATTTCAAACATAAATATTTTTTAATTCTTTTTTTGTTCTGATGATTAAAAAAAAAAAGTTTAATATTTTCTATCTTTATAAAAGTTTTAAATAAGTTTTTGAGATCAACATCATTTATTTTATCACTTTTATTGGCAATAAATTGCAATTATTTATACTGCCAAACAACTGATTGGGTTGTTTCATTTGGTGGTATTGACTCTGACAAAGGAATTAGTATTGGAACAGATTCCTTGGGCTTTATCTACGGAAGTGGTTACTTTAATAATCAAGCAACTTTTGGTGGTATTACTCTAACTAATAAACCTTTAAGTACATCAGGAAACAACAAGGAGAATTTTGTATTTAAAATGGATTCATCAGGAAACGTACTTTGGGCTGTTGCTGGCGGTGACCTTTCAGGTGGCTGTTGCGATGACCGTGCATTAGGTATGCATGTCACAGCAGGTGGAGAAGTTTTTATAACAGGTACTTTCTGGTCATCATACTACATTGATTCATGTAGTGTAACTCAAAATCAATGGGGAACTGCTTTAAATGCTCATGATAATTCGTTACTTGCTAAGCTTGATACTGATGGTAATTGTGTTTGGGTTATTGGTTTTGGTGCCGACGAGGGAGCTGGAAGTGGCTACAACTGCCCCTATCCTATTTATGATGCCGATGATCACTCCTATGACGTAAAAGTTGACAAAGATGGTTTTATCTACGTGACTGGTTTTTTCTCTGGCCTGAGTGCTGAGTTTGATAATTTAACAATAACTAATCCTAACTGGGGTGTTGATTGTCAACCAAAAGGATATATTGGAAAGCTAGACCCCGCGGGTAATTGGCTATGGGTAAAGGAATTTGATGGCATTAAGGATCAAAGAGGATCTAGAGATAATAGATTAGCGATTGATAAATTTTCAAATATTTATGTAATCGGTGGCTTTCAAAATACAGGTACCTATGGACCATTTTCATTAACATCCAATGGAGAATGGGATGCATTCATTTTTAAAATGGATAAAGATGGAAATTGGATTTGGGCTGAGGGATTTGGAAGTGATAGAACAGACAGAGCAAATGGTGTAGCCGTAGATGTTTGCGATGATATTTACGTTACTGGGGAATATAGAAATCCTATTGTTTTTTCAGGTGCAAATGCATCAAATGGAACTGACACCTTAAGTCATAAGCAAAAAAGAGATGTATTTGTTGCTAAAATTAACAACCAAGGAGAGTGGAAATGGGCAAAAAGAGCTAGAACTGATGGTACTGATAAACCATACCAAATGTCAGTAGATGCTAATAAACAAGTTTTTTTGGGTGGAACTGCTAAAGGAGATTTAAAATTTAATGACAACTTAACTGTATCACCACAAATTCCTGGAGATACTACAGCTTCAGCATGGATCGCTCAGCTAGATGGTTCTACCAACACTGGAGATTGGGTATGGGCAAAGCAAGCAGGATGTGATACAGATGATGATGACAGAACAAATGACATATGTGTAGATAGATTTGGTAATGTTTATGCCATTGGTTTTTTTGAAGACCTAGCTAACTTTGATGGAACTATTCTTGATGCAACAGGAAGAAGTAAAGATATTTTCGTTTGGAAGATGAGCATGACACCTGGTAGTTTCACAATCTCTAATACATATGATACTGTTTATACTGAGGAGATGGTTTATAATCCAGCAGATACAGGAATATTTATTACATCCACATACACAGTGGATGGGTGTGACACAAACTTTGTAGACTCAGTACTTTATAATAAACTTGGTGTTTTAATAGATTTCAATATCAATAACCCTGGCTCTGCAACAATAACAATTGATGGAGTTTTAAGAAATATGCCATATACCCAAAGCTACTGGGCAGGTGATACTATTTTCTTATCAGCTATAATTCAACCCAATTGGTTGTTCAACAAATGGTCAACATACTCCAATTCTATTTTGCCCTCCTCTACTTACTTAAATTCTTACTTTATTGCTAGCGCTAGTGATTCATGTGTACTTCAAACATATCCCAAGCCACCACTGACTGCATTTATTTCTGGTAATGATACCATATGTAATAACCAAAAAGAAATTTCCGAGATAAAAATATCATTTAACAGTGGTACTGAACCATTTACATTTACATATTCGATTGATGGAGTTACTCAAACCAGTATTACAACAGACTTGAACCCCTACATTATTTACACCAATCAAAGTGGAGTCTATAGCTTAGAATCATTTTCAGATGCTCTTGAAACAGGATCTATTTCAGGAAGTGCACTTATTGTTGTTAATGACGCTCCTGAAGCTATCTTTTCAAGCTCTAGTGATACCCTTTCAATTTTATATCCTACTATTCAATTAACTGATCAATCAATAGGTTATATAACCTCATGGGCTTGGGATTTTGGTGATAATAGTCCAATTGAAAGCATACCAAATCCAATTCATAACTATAATGATGAGTATGGAATCTATCAAATTAGTTTAATAGTTGAGGATAACAACGGATGTACAGATACCTCTATTCGTCAAGTATGGGTTACTGATGAATACTGGATGTATATACCTAACAGCTTTTCACCTGACTACGATGGAGTAAATGATTTATTTTGTATTTACTACAATGGTATTCGAACTGAAACTTTCTTATTTAACATATATGACCGATTTTCAAGCTTAGTTTATTCTACTGATAATATAAACGATCTTGAGTGTCTATTAAATACAAACGGCTGGAACGGAAAGCATCAAAAAGACGGAACACCTCTTCCAAACGGAACATATGTCTACGAAATTTATTTACAAGATTTCGAAGGTTGGAAACACAAAGAATATGGTCAAATATTTATTGTTAGATAATTTACGACAGAATTTTAACATTAACTTAACATATAGATTAGTTTCTCAATTTATAATTTACAAAAGCATTGACACTCAAAGAAGGTTTAATTTAAAGATAAGCTATGCACTTTAAACTAAATAATAATATCTTTATTTTCAAATACCATAACTCTTTGGGAATGTTTTTTAAGAGCCTCATCAACCATCTTTTCAGCTAATCTTGATACAGGCAATGGCTTTAAAGAGTTAAGAACACCAACTGAATTTAGAGCTTTAAATATAAAAATGCCTATCTTTTCATTGGCTCGCATTACATCTGACTGTCTTATGAGAAAAGGAGGCTGATAAATTTGAATATTTTCAAAGCTAAGTTGTTTGACTGAACTCTCAAGCAATCCTTTGATTTTGGGATAAAAAAACAAAGAATTTTCATTTGCCCCAGATGAAGAAACTAATGATAGTGTTTTTATATTATTTTCAGATGAAATCTTAGCTAGATTATACTGATATGTATAATCAACTTCAAATTGTTTTGTTTTACTCTTCGCATCTTTTAAAGTAGTTCCAAGTGCAGAGAACAGAATATCTCCATTAATGATACTACTGTATTTATCTATTTCTGCAAAATTGATTACGTGAACATCTAACTTAGGACTTGATACGTCTAATTTTTTTCTAGTGAAAGCAATTATATGCTTTACTTCTGACCTTAGTAAAAGTATTTTAATTAATTCTCTTCCCGTTGCTCCGGTTGCTCCAATAACAATTGCTTTCAATTTATATATTTAAGAGTTTTCTCAAAAGTAATAATATTCAATAATTTACGTTATGTAAATATGAGAGTATTAAGAATGTTCAAATCTTATTTAGCTAGAAAAAAAAGATCTCAAAATAAAGAGATTTTAAATGATCTAGAAAAGAGAGAATTCTCAAATAAAAGAAATCTTAAAAGGAAATATATAAAAATTAAAAAAAGACAATCTAGCAACTCAATATAGAGATATTAGAAATTGCTTTTTTAATTTTGTAAATGTTTCAACACAAAATGAATTCAAAACAAAATACTGTTTTAGTAACAGGTGCTAACGGCTATCTAGCAAGCTGGATTGTAAAAAAGTTATTAATTGAAGGACATAATGTTCATGCTACAGTAAGAGATATACATAACAAAGAAAAAATTAATCATCTTTTAGAGTACGGAAAAAAATATAAAGGAAATATTAAATTCTTCTCAGCAGATTTAATTGAAAAAAACTCTTTTGATGAAGCAATGAGAAATTGCTCAATTATTTTTCATACTGCTTCCCCATTTAAATTGGAAATTAAAGATTCTATTAAAGAACTAATCAATCCAGCACTTGATGGGACAAAGAATGTCTTCTCATCAGCAGATAAATTAGATTCCATAAAAAAAATTGTGTTAACAAGTAGTGTTGCCGCAATGTATACAGATGCGTCTGAATGCAAAAATTTAATTAATAATGAAATCACGGAACTAGTTTG
>TARA_B100001057_G_scaffold99850_1_pt1 | contig 26632 bp, 26 predicted proteins | sample TARA_B100001057 | Tara Oceans TARA_B100001057 (sample SAMEA2621839) | marine metagenome | biome: marine biome (ENVO:00000447); feature: surface water layer (ENVO:00002042); material: "saline water (ENVO:00002010), including plankton (ENVO:xxxxxxxx)" | depth 5 m
AAAATCAATTCATCTACATTTTTTGTTTTAAATGACCATTTTGTCTTGGTCCCCTCTGGCACAAAAATTTCTCCAATATTTTTTTGAGAATCATATTTTTTGAAAGTATGCTTTGGATATGAAAAATCAATCACGTAATCTAGCATTAGAGGTCTTTTCTTTACTTCAATTTTATATTTTTCAGATAAAAACCCATTGGAATAAAAGTTAAAAATGAATGACTCTTTGATATTGTAAAACTCGTAAGAATATAAATCAGAACTTTCAGCTTTTGACATCAAAAGGTCTCTATCATCAATTCTAATGAACACCTCATTAGGCAAATTAGAGCCTTTAAGTTCTAGATAAACTTTAAGTTTTTGGTTTTCTATTAAATCAAGAGTTTTATTTTTTAAAATAAATTCAAAAGGAGCAGGCTTAATAAATATATCATTGTAATTTATGACTCGAGCTGAACTCTCATTTATAATTTGATTATTTCCAGTCGTAAAAATCAATATTATTATTGTAGTGGGTATAAGTAGTAGCTTTAGATACTTTTTATTAGAACTAAAATTTATTACATCCTCAAATTTAAATTTATTTAAATGTTCTGTTTTTTGGCTAATACTGGCAATTAGTAAGTCAGAATTTTCATCATTAATCTCTTCAAGTTCTAATAAATTAAGAAGCTTATCATCAATGTCTCTAAAGTATTCTCCAATAATATTAGCAGCTTGTTTATTTGAAATTATATTACCAAAGCGATAAATCTTAAGAAATGGTTTAATGACATTATATATGATAAATATTAAACTGGAGATGCAGAACCCCCAAAAAATAAATTGTCTAACGGATGATTCAAACCATACCAAATGCTCTAAGAATACAATTAATAAAAAACCATTAATTGAAAAAAAAATTGAAAGTAAAATCCCTTTTATTATTAGATTTAAATAAAACCTATTTCTAAATAAATTTATTTTTTCAATAATTACAGAACTTTTCATAGAGCAAAAATACAATTTTATGAGTCTATTTTATCAAAAAATTATTTATCAAAAACTATATTTGCCTAAAATTGTGTTATGAGATCAGTAAGATTAAGATTTGCCCCAAGTCCAACAGGACCTTTACACATAGGTGGGGTTAGAACAGCTCTGTACAATTATTTATTTGCAAAAAAATCAAAAGGTAAATTTATATTAAGAATTGAAGATACAGATCAAAATAGGTATGTTCCAGGAGCTGAAAAATATATTATTGACTCACTTTCTTGGTGCGGAATTGAATTTGATGAAGGGCCAGAAATAGGAGGTAAATTTGGGCCATATCGACAATCAGAAAGAAAAAAAATATACGAAAAATATGCACAACAATTAGTTGATGAAGGTAAGGCTTACTATGCTTTTGACACCCCAGATGAGTTAGAAAAGATGAGAAATAACATGAGGCTCTCTGGAGTACAGTCACCGCAGTACAATTCTATAGCAAGAAATAGTATGAAAAACTCATTGACACTTTCAAAAGATGAAGTAAAAAAAAGAATTACGAGTTCAGAAAAATATGTTATTAGAATTAAAGTTCCTAGAAATGAAGAAATTAAATTAAACGATACGATTAGAGGATGGGTGTCAATAAATTCAAATAACCTTGATGATAAAGTAATTTTTAAATCTGACGGTATGCCAACTTATCATCTAGCAAATGTGGTAGATGATTATTTGATGAAAATTTCTCATGTTGTTCGCGGAGAGGAATGGTTGCCATCGGCCCCTTTGCACATACTATTATATAATTATCTAGGTTGGGAAAAAGAGATTCCAGTGTTTTCTCATCTACCACTAATTTTAAAGCCAGAAGGAAATGGAAAATTAAGCAAAAGAGATGGTGAAAGACTTGGATTTCCTGTTTTTCCAATTCTTTGGGAAAATCTAACAACTGGTGAGAAATATGATGGTTATAAAGAATTTGGATTTTTACCTCAAAGTTTCATCAATATGCTGGTCTTTTTGGGGTGGAATCCTGGAAATGAAAAAGAAATATTTGATTTAGACGAACTGGTTCAAGCTTTTTCTTTAGAAAGAATAGGAAAATCTGGTGCAAAATTTGATTTCGAAAAAGCAAAATGGTTCAATCAAAAATATGTAAGAGAGTTACCCAAAGATTTAGTTGTTAAAGAAATATCAGATTATTTAGCCAAAAATAATCTTGAATTTACAAATGACTATATTGAAAAAGTATGCGATCTTTTTTTAGAGAGAGTAGTTTTTGTCAAAGATTTTTGGATTGAGGGAAAGTATTTTTTTGAGGATATCAATGGGTATACATTTCCGCTTGTGCAAAAAAGGATAAAGAAAAATAGTTTTGATCATATGCAAATTCTTTATGAAAAGTTAAAAAAAATTGAGAATTTTTCTTCAACAAATGTTGAGTCTGTATTTGCCGAGGTTTTAGAAGAGTTCAACTTAAAGATGTCAATGCTACTTCCTTTGTTTAGATTTGCCTTAACGAATTTACTTTATGGTCCTTCATTATATTCAATAGCTGAGATTTTAGGAAAGGAAAAAACAATTAATAGAATTGAAAATTTTTTAAAAGAAATATCATGACAAAACTTAATATAAAAGGAATAAAAATTTATGCATTTCATGGGCACTTTGAAGAGGAAAAAAAGTTGGGAGGACATTTTATTGTAAATCTTGAGATAGGCTTTAACTCTAATAAAGTTGTATCTACTGATAAATTAGAAGATACTATTGATTATGTGCAGGTAATTGATATTGTAAAAGAACAAATGAAAAAAACAAAAAACATGATTGAATCAGCTGCAGATGAAATATTAGATGAGTTATTTAAAATAGATTTGATACAATCAGTAAGTATTGAACTTGAAAAAATTAATCCCCCAGTTAATGCTAATTTTGATAAAATATCAATTGAGTTATTTAGAACTAAACAATGAAATTTTTCAAATTAACTTCTTTATCTATTATTTCAAAAACTTCTTTAATTTTTACTCTTTTTTGATTCATTTTATCTCTATATCTGAGAGTGCATGTATTATCCTCAAGAGTTTGATGGTCAATTGTTAAACAAAAAGGAGTTCCAATTGCATCCTGTCTTCTGTATCGCTTACCAATTGAATCCTTTTCTTCGTAATAACAATTAAATTCAAGCTTTAAATCATTAAATATTTTTTTAGCTCTTTCGCTAAGACCATCTTTTCTTGTGAGAGGAAGTATTGCTAGCTTGATGGGAGCTAAAAATTGTGGAATGGATAAAACGGTTCTTTTTTCATTGTCATTTATTTCCTCTTCTTTATATGAATTACACATGATAGCTAAAAACATTCTATCTAATCCAATTGATGTTTCAATAACATAAGGTATATAGCTTTTGTTAAGTTCCGAATCAAAGTACTGTATTTTTCTTTTTGAATATTGTTGATGAGATTTTAAGTCGAAATCAGTTCTTGAGTGTATCCCTTCGAGCTCTTTAAATCCAAAAGGAAATTTATATTCGATATCAACGGCAGCGTTAGCATAATGAGCTAGATTTTGGTGATTATGAAATCTAAACATATCATTGTCAAAGCCAAGGTTTAGATGCCATTTTAGTCGTTGATCTTTCCAAAAATTATAATAATTAATTTCTTCACTAGGTCTAACAAAAAATTGCATTTCCATTTGTTCAAATTCTCTCATTCTAAAAATAAATTGTCTCGCAACTATTTCGTTTCTAAAAGCTTTACCAATTTGGGCAATTCCAAAAGGGATTTTCGCTCTAGCAGTCTTTTGAACATTTAAAAAATTTACAAAAATGCCCTGCGCAGTTTCTGGCCTTAAGTACCCCTCGCTAGCTGATTCATCAGTGGACCCAAAGTTGGTTTTAAACATCAAATTAAATTGACGAACATCAGTCCAATTTTTAGTACCTGATATTTGACATTTAATTTCTAAATTTTCAATTAAATTTTTAATGTCAGATAACTTATTTTTCTTCAATGAGTTGTCTAACTTATCTTTTATTTCTTGAATTTGAGAGATCCTTTCCGAAACTCTTTTATTCGTTTCACAGTATATTTTTTTATTAAAATTACTTCCAAATTTCTTTTCAGCCTTTAAAATATCTTTATCAATTTTGAGCTGTATCTTATTTATATGGTCTTCAATTAATTGGTCTGCACGATATCTTTTATTTGAATCTTTATTGTCAATTAAAGGGTCATTAAAAGCATCAACATGTCCTGATGCCTCCCAAACTTTTGGATGCATTAAAACTGATGAGTCAAGACCAACTATATTTTCGTTCATATCCACCATTGATTTCCACCAATAGTTCTTTATGTTGTTCTTTAACTCAACTCCAAAAGGACCATAATCGTATGTGGCCGCTAAACTATCATAGATTTCACTTGACTGAAATATGAAACCATACTCCTTGCAGTGAGAAATCAGCTTCTTAAATAATTCGTTTTGATTACTCATTCAACAAAAGTATAAAATTATGATTGTTTTTTTAATTTAGTTGCATGATTGAGCTTGATGGAAAAATTTTTAGTAAAGAATTATTAGAGCAAAAATTTGCTTGTGAGCTATCTTCATGCAAAGGTATGTGTTGTGTGATTGGAGATTCTGGTGCTCCTGTTACTGTTGATGAAGTAAAAATGATTAACAAAAGCCTCAAAATAATTAAAAAATATATGTCAAAAGAAGCGGTAGATGAGGTGAATCAAAGAGGAGTTTCGGTAATAGACAGCGAAGGAGACTTAACTACAACTTTAGTTAATAATAAGCAATGTGCATTTGTTTATTCTGAGAAAGGAATAAACAAATGCTCTATTGAAAAAGCTTATAAAAATGGTGATATTGATTTCAATAAACCAATCTCTTGTCATTTGTTTCCAGTAAGAATTACTAATTACGAATCATTCGATGCTTTAAATATCGAAAAGCTTAAAATATGTAGCTCTGGTTTTACATGTGGAAAATCCAAAAAAACCCCATTATATAAATTTCTTAAAAACGCACTTATCAGAAAATACGGTAAGGACTGGTACGAAAAATTAGATGAGATAGCAAAAATTATTTGAACGCATTAAGTCCTGTAATATCTAGTCCAGTGATTAATAGGTGAATATCATGGGTTCCTTCATAAGTAACAACAGACTCTAAATTCATCATATGTCTCATTATTGGATAATCTCCAGTAATACCCATACCACCTAAAATTTGTCTAGATTCTCTTGCAATTTTCAAAGCCATATCAACATTGTTTCTTTTGCACATTGAGATTTGAGCAGTACTAGCTCGATCTTCATTTTTAAGTACTCCAAGCCTCCAAGTCAAAAACTGAGCTTTAGTTATTTCAGTTATCATTTCAGCAAGTTTTTTCTGTTGCAATTGAAATGAACCAATTGGTTTACCAAACTGGTGTCTTTCCTTAGAGTATCTTAGCGCTGTGTCGTAGCAATCCATTGCAGCTCCAATCGCACCCCACGCAATTCCGTATCTAGCAGAGTCTAGACATCCAAGAGGTGCTCCTAGCCCATCTTTGTTTGGTAGTAAATTTTGCTTTGGCACTTTTACATTATCAAAAACAAGCTCACCAGTTGCTGATGCTCTCAGGCTCCATTTTCCATGAGTTTCCGGAGTCGTAAAACCATCCATACCCCTTTCTACAATCAGCCCTTTTATTCTACCTTCTTCATTCTTAGCCCAAACAATAGCTATATCTGAAAAAGGGGAATTAGATATCCAAAGTTTAGCACCATTAAGTAAAAAGTAATCTCCGCAGTCTTTAAAATTTGTCGTCATGCCACCAGGATTAGATCCATGATCAGGTTCAGTTAGACCAAAACATCCTATTAGCTCGCCGCTGGCAAGCTTTGGTAAAAATCTTTTCCTTTGCTCTTCATTACCATACTTGTAGATAGGATACATGACAAGTGATGATTGGACGGAAGCGGTTGATCGTATTCCACTATCTCCTCTTTCTAACTCTTGCATAATTAAGCCATATGAGATTTGATCTAAGCCAGCACCTCCATATTCAGCTGGGATATATGGACCAAACGCTCCAATTTCTGCCAAGCCTGTTAGAACTTGATCAGGAAATTTAGCTTTTTGACAAGCTTCTTCGATAATGGGAGAAACTTCTTTTTTAACCCATTCTCTAGATGTGTCTCTTATTAATCTATGTTCCTCGGTCAGAAGTTCATCAAGATGAAAATAATCTGGAGATGTAAATAAATCTGGTTTCATATATTTTTTTTTCAAAAATATTGAATTATATTCAAACCAAGCACTGCAAATTACTAATTAAACTAAACTATATTTACATTATGGAAGCAGTAAAAAATATAGAGCTAAATAATGAACTATATTTTATAATTTTTGTTTTTATTGTTTTCCTTCTGTCAATTTTAAAATTTAGATATAAAGATTTGTCAAAAATGTTTTTTTTATCAACTTTTGATAAAAAGAGTTCGGCTAAATTTTTAAAAAAAGATAATGTTTTTTCAGAGCGGGTAAACTATATCATAAATACTATTTTAATATTTAATATTTCAATAGTGCTTCTTATTTTTAAAGGAGACTATAGTTACATTAATTTTCTAAAGATTCTAACTTTTGTAATTTTATTTTATTTCATAAAATATTTTACTTTAAAACTTCTTTGTAATGTGTTCAATATAAGAGAATTAACTAAATTTTCAATCTTTCATACTTTTTTACATGATAAATTTTTTTCTGTAATTATCACACCATTATTAATATTTTATTTTTTCTCAATTATTTCATTTAATGATTACATTATATACTTATGTTTAATCATCTTATGTTTTATTTTGATTTATAAACTTTACTGGATTTATAAAATACTTTCAAACATAATTGGTATTTCAACTGTGTATATAATTTTGTATCTTTGCATAACTGAAATTATACCTTTTTCTCTAATAGCTAAAGGTATTTTTTATTAGTATATGCTTGATCCCAGACATAAAAAAGTAAAAACGATATTGATTTCTCAGCCTAAGCCTGAGGGAAGATCACCATACGCATTAATTGAGAGAAAATATAAATTAAAAATCGACTTCAGACCATTTATCAATGTTGAAGAGATATCTGCTATTGAATTTAAACAACAAAGAATTAGCATTCTTAATCATGATTCAGTAATTTTTACAAGTAAAAACTCTATGGATCATTATTTTGGCCTGTGTGAAAAATTGAGACTTAGAGTACCAGATATAACAAAATATTTTTGTGTTTCTGAAGCTATAGCTCATTATCTGCAAAATTTTATCACCTACAGAAAAAGAAAGATTTTTATAGGAGAACAAAGTTTTGCAAGTTTGATTCCATTAATGAAAAAATTTCCAGAAAGTAAATTTCTATACCCATGTTCAAATGTTCTAAAAGAAAGGCCAAACCCCTCGCTAGAAAAAAGTGGATTAGATTATACTAAGGCACAAATGTATAAGGTTGTCTGCTCTGATTTAAGTGACTTAAGTGATGTGAAATATGATATTTTAGTTTTTTTTAGTCCTACTGGAATAACTTCGTTAAAACAAAACTTTAAAGATTTTGAACAAAACGAAACTAGAATAGCTGTGTTTGGTAAAACAACATTAAACTCTCTCAAAGAAAATAAGTTAATAGCTGACATTGTTGTTCCAAGTAAAACTGCAACATCAATGTCTATGGCTCTTGACCAATATATTAAAGAGGCAAACAAGAGAAGAAAGTAAACTCTTGAAAAAAAATCATCTTTTTTTAAACAATAAAAAATTAATTGATTCTATTTTTAAAAATGGTAAATATTTCAAAGAATACCCATTATTAGTAAGATTTTTGCAAGTAAATGAAGCTAAGGATTTTAATTTTTTAATCAGTATTAAAAAAAAATGTTTACCAAAAGCTGTAGATAGAAACAAAACAAAAAGGTTAATGAGAGATTCAGTGAGAGAGTTTGTTGCAGGACATAAAAATAAAATATCTGAAAAAAAAAAAAAATATCATATTGCAATTATTTACAATAGCAGTATTATTTATGATTTTGATTATTTGAAAGATAAAATAAACTTAATTTTAAATCGTTTAATTGTAGATGAATAAACTGTTTTCTTTACCATTCATTGTAATGATTTTGTTTTATCAAAAAGTAATTTCTCCTTACTCTCCAATGAGCTGTAGATACAGCCCAACTTGTTCTAAATATTCACTACTATGCTTTAAAAAACATAATGTTTTAAAAGCATTATTTTTAACTATTAAACGAATTATATCTTGCCATCCTTGGGGCGGACATGGGCATGATCCGGTTCCATAAAAAACTAAGAAAATGAAGAAAAAATTAATATTTATTTCGCTATTTGTCTCATCACTAACATTGCTTAGTTTCAAATCTGATTATTTTGAAATAGCAAAAAATTTAGAAATTTTCACGGATCTTTATAAAGAGCTAAACACTTATTATGTAGATGAAACTGATCCAGGAAAGTTAATCAAATCTGCAATGGATGAAATGCTTCAAACCCTTGATCCATATACAAATTATATTCCTGAGTCTGAAATAGAGGATTTTCAATTTATGACAACTGGTCAATACGGAGGTATTGGCGCAATGATTACAAAAAGAGATGAATATGTTTATATTTCAGAACCATATGAGGGATTTCCTGCTCAAAAATCAGGACTTATGGCCGGTGATAAAATATTAGAAGTAAATAAAATTTCAGTTAAAGGAAAAAGTACAGAGGAAGTAAGTAAACTTTTAAAAGGACAACCTAATACAAACGTTTCAATCTTAGTAGAACGAAAATATATAAATGAGCCCTTTGAAGTTAGTTTTAAAAGAGAGAAAGTTACTGTTGGCAGTGTTCCTTATTTTGGATTATTGGAAAATAATGTGGGATATGTTAAGCTTAGAAGTTTTACTAGAAATTGCAGCAATGATCTTAAAAATGCAATACTTAAATTAAAAGAACAAAGTGCTACAAGCTTGATCCTTGATTTAAGGGGTAACCCCGGGGGCTTATTAAATGAGTCTGTGAAAATCGCAAACTTCTTTGTAAATCAAGGCGAGGATATTGTTAGCACAAAAGGAAAAATTAAGTCTTGGGAAAAAGTCTATACTGCAACTAGTAAACCAATTGATACAAAAATCCCTTTAGTAGTTTTAATTGATCAATCATCAGCATCTGCTTCCGAAATTGTCTCTGGGTCACTTCAAGATCTAGATAGGGCTGTAATCGTTGGTAAAAGAAGCTTTGGAAAAGGATTGGTACAACAGACTAGAAAATTAAGCTATAACTCTCAACTCAAGTTAACTGTAGCGAAATATTATATTCCTAGTGGAAGATGTATACAAGCATTAGATTACTCAAATAGAAATGAGGATGGAAGTGTAGGTAAAATTGCCGATTCACTATCAACTGAATTTAGAACAAAAAACAATAGAAAGGTTTATGATGGTGGTGGTATTACACCTGATTTAGTAACTGAAAGTGAAACATCAAGTAAAATATTATTATCTCTTTTTAGAGAAAGGTTATTTTTTGATTATGCTACAGAATTTAGGCTTAAAAATGAAAATATTTTATCAGCTAAAGATTTTAAAATTACAGATGAAAAGTTTTTAGATTTTAAAAATTTCCTCTCTGACAAAGATTACGAATATGAAACAGACACAGAAAAAGCGTATAAAAAGTTAAAAAAAGTTGCTAAAGATGAAAATTACTTCGAATCTATGAGAAATGACTTTGATCTATTAGTTAATAAAATAGATGATGCAAAAAGTGATGATTTGGAAAAAAATAAAGATTTCATTAGTGAAATTTTAGCCAATGAAATAGTAAGCAGATATTATTATCAAAAAGGCAGGATACAGTCTTCATTAAATTATGATAAAGATATATTGCAAGCCATGTCAGTTCTCAGTGATAGCACTAAATACAAACAAATTTTATCAAACATTGATTAATAGAATAAAAAATTATTCATTTGTACTGCTAGGTTTTTCAATACCAATTTCGATTTCTTTTACATATATTATACTATTTCTGTTACTAGCTCTATTTGTATTGGACAGGGACTATCAAAAAATAAAATTTTTAAAGAAAGAAAAATGGTTACTAGCTTTGCTTTTAATTTTTGTTCTATATATTATGGGTTCAATTGATGGACAATTTAGCTTAAATACAAAAGAAGTTTTTAAGAGATTAAGCGTATGGTTATTTCTACCAATTTTTTTTCTAATGGATTTGAAGAAAGAAAGCTATTCAAAAGGAATCTTCGCATTTTTAACCTCAGTTTTTTTCATGGTTATTATGTCTGTATTTAACCAATTTGGTTTGACTGCACATATTTTTGAGTATTTACCTTTTTTATTTAAAAGCTCTCAACTACTAGAACTATATCCATCAACTCATCTTTATAATTATCACAATATTTTAATTTCCTTTTCTCTAATTATTTGTTTTTATCTCGCTAAAAAGTTAGCTGGGCCTAAGATTTATTTGTTAATCTTATTTATAATTTTATTAGTATTCAGTTTATTTTCAGAGGCCGGAAGGGCAGGTCAAATTGTTTTTATTTTATTCTTAACATTTTATAGCATAGACTTAGCAATCAAGAAGAAAAGAGAATCAATCTACATGATTTTTTTTCTAATCGTTACTTTACTGATATCGTATAACCATTCACCTAACTTTAATTATAGAGTTAACGAATTGGTTTTAAAATTGCAATCAGTCGAAAAAAACAATGATCACAGATATAATTTTTGGAAGAGCACATTAAATAAAATTTGTGAGAAACCTGCAAAGAATTTAATAGGTCATGGAACAGGTTCTTGGAGATCAGAAATGAATGAAAGTTTTGATTATTTTAATTCAATAGATGAAAATCATATAACTCCTCACAACAATTATTTATATATCTTGTTTGAAATAGGAATTTTAGGTTTTATTGTATTAAGTTATTTTTTTTATGCAATGTATTATAAATTAAAAACTAAAGCTCATGAGTTTTTTAGCAGAAACTTGGTGGTTTCATACACAGCTTTGATGCTTTTTGATAGTTATATGCTAATTTTTATTATTTCAATAGCATATATTTATCTTTTCATAATTTCCGTTAATTACGAATAGTATTCACGCTTAATTCTTCTATTGAGTTTTGATAGCATCTCATATTCCGAAGTGTTACTGCTCTTAGCTATTTCTTTAATTGTATAGCTAGAGTCAAATAAAATCACTTTATCTCCTTCTTCAATTTTGGAATTTTCCAAGTTTACAATTATCGAGTCCATACTAATGTCACCGATAACTTTGTATTTATTATTTTTTATAAAAACGTAGTAGTTGTTACTATTTTTTTTTTCATAAATGCCGTCAGCATATCCAAATGGGATAATACCGATTTTTAGCCTTTCCTTTGAGCAATAGTTCATTCCATAACCAACAAATTCACCTTGATTAATAATTTTAATTTGTGAAACAACAGAAGTCATAGTAGAAATTTGATGTAACCCCTTGTTATTAGTAACACCAAATAAGCCAATCCCCAGCCTAACCAGTTCATATTTATTTTTATAATTAATAGTTGCTTTTGAGTTAAATAAGTGTCTTTCAATCTTACTATGGTAATTTTTCATAAAATAATCACAGATAAAATCAAAACTATTCATTTGATTTTTTGTGAATGATTCATTAGATGAATCCGCTAAATGAGAACAAATTGTTTTTACATTAATATTTTTATTTTGATTCAAAAAATTAATTATTTTTTCTTTTTGATTAGTTTCAAATCCAAAACGATTCATTCCAGTATTGAATTTTATATGACAATTAATCATTTTATTTTGATTAAAATAATCTAGAGATTTAAAATTAAATATCAGCGGCTCCAAGTCATATTTAACAAAAAGATTATAATTTTTGTATCCAGGGTTAGCAACAATTATTGGAGTTGAGATATTATTTCTTCTAATCCGAACAGCTTCTTCAAAATCTGCAACCCAAAAATAACTAACATTAAGTTTTTCAAGTTCTTCGCAAATTTTTATATCACCATGACCATATGCAAAGGCTTTAACCACTGCAATTATTTTTGTGCCATTATCAAGCTTTTTTTTATAAAACTTGAAATTTGATTCTAATAAATTTAAATTAACTCGTAGAACTGACTCATAATTAGCTTTCATTTTATCTTATTTAAAAAAGCAGTTTTTACAAAGAGCTTTATAATTTTCTTTACTACCAATTAATACTTGTTGTGTGTCATTATTTATTCTGAAGGTATAGTTGGCAGTTTCGCCACAATCGAAACAAACTGCATGCATTTTTTTTACGTCATTAGAAATAGCTAATAATTTTGGCATTGATCCAAATGGTTCTCCTTTGTAATCCATATCTAATCCAGCTAAAATTATATCTATACCATCTTCAATAAGTTTTTTGCAGACTTCGTAAAGTTTTTCATCTAAAAATTGAGCCTCGTCAATAGCAATAATATTTTCGTTTTTAATATGTTTATATATATCTTCTGATTTCGAGATGATAGTTGCTTGAACAGAGTTCATATTATGTGAAACAACTTTTTTGTTGTCGTATCTATTATCAACAATTGGTTTAAATAGTTTATATTTTTTTTTTGCAAAGTCAAGCCTTTTCAGTCTACGAATTAACTCTTCTGTTTTGCCAGAAAACATAGAACCACAAATTATATCTATTTTCCCTTTGTGATTTTTCATTTAGCTTGTTTTTTTATTTTTACTAAAGTCTAAAAGTATGAATAATTGAATTATATATATTTAATTTCTGTTCTTAATTTGATTTCATATTCACTTTCAGCATCAGTATTTTTTTTTAATAATGATTTAGAAAAAAATAAAAGAGAAAGTATTGTGAATTCATCTTTTTTTTTGGTAGGTGGAGCTACCTATCATTATTTGGATAGAGTCTGGTGGAGTGAAGATAATAATCAATTCTCATTTAGTTCTAATAACGATTTTGTTTATGCAAAAAATCTCGATAAAGTAGGTCATTTTTATGGTGGCTATTTTACTAGCGAATTATTTAATAATGCTTTTTTATGGGCTGATTCAGAAAAGCCCTTAAAATTAGCATTAAGAAATTCAATAATAATACAATCAATCATTGAACTCAAAGACGCCTATTCTCCAAATTATGGGTTCAGTATTTATGATTTAATCTCAGGAGTTGCAGGAAGTTATTTTCATTATACTAAAAAGAAATCAAACAAATTGAAGTATATAGATATTAAGTTTAGTTATTTCAAAAGAAGTAATAAACATTGGGAGCTAGAAAAAGAGAGAGGAAAATTATCATCTAGCTATGAGTTTTTTAATGATTATGTAAATCAAACTTATTGGCTAACATTTAGACTAAATAAGATATTAGATTTCGAATTTTTAAAAAACTTTAATTTAGCTATTGGAACAGGATTGGACGATAGCCAGTTTCTAAATAATTCTTCCATAGATGGTGGTTTGAGAGAATATTATATCACTTTGGATTATAACCTTAAGCATATTTTTAGAAAATCAAATAATAAATTTGTCAAAAACATAATTTATTATATGGATTATTTTAAATTACCAAGTCCAACAATTAGATTTGCACCAAGTTACAAACTTCATGTTTTTTACTTTTAATTATGGGTAGATTAATTATAATTCCAACTCCAATAGGTAACTTGGATGATATAACAATTAGAGCAGTCAATGTTTTAACTAGAATTGATATTCTTTTGGCAGAAGATACACGAACAACCAAGAAATTATTAAATCATCTTTCAATAAAAGTAAAAACAGTTTCATACCATCAATACAATGAGCATAAAAATTTGCAAAAATGTATTGATTTGATTAATAATAATGAACTAGTCGGCTTAGTTAGTGATGCGGGGACCCCCTCAATTTCTGATCCAGGATTTCTTTTGATAAGAGAATGCATTAAAAATAAAATAATTGTTGAGTGTTTACCAGGTCCGACAGCTTTGATTCCTGCTTTGGTTAAATCTGGTTTTTCTTGTGAAAATTTTATTTTTTATGGCTTCATACCTATAAAAAAAGGTAGAAAATCTTTTCTCATGAATGTTTCTCAAGAAAAAAAGACAATGATTTTTTATGAATCACCACATAGACTTTTGAGAACTTTAAATGATTTTAAAGAGATTTTTAATAATAAGAGAGATTATTCAGTTAGCAAGGAAATATCTAAAATTTATGAGGAAACAAAAAATGGAAAAATTAAAGATTTGATTTCATATTATGAAAACAAAAAAATAAAGGGTGAATTTGTTATAGTTGTAAATAAGTTAAGTGATAATTAATAAAAAACATAATATTATTGTAGCTGGGCCATGCAGTGCTGAAAGCTTTTCTCAGGTTGATTCAATAGCCTCTAAAATTCACAAAAACATCGATTTTTTTAGAGCCGGAGTTTGGAAACCTAGAACTAATATAAATTCTTTTCAAGGGGTTGGTGAAGTTGGATTGTCTTGGTTAAAAGAAATTAAAGTTAAATATAATGTGAAGGTTGCGTGTGAGGTAGCAAATAGCAAGCATGTTGAACTTTGTAAAAAATTTAAGATTGATATGGTTTGGTTAGGTGCACGAACAACTGTTAATCCATTTTATGTTCAAGAAATCGCTGAAAGTCTACAGAATTCCAAGATCCAAGTTTACATAAAAAATCCAATTGTTGCTGATATGGACCTATGGTATAATGCAATTAAAAGAATGCAGAGTTATAACATTAAAAATATTGGAGCAATACATAGAGGTTTTTATGCAGAAAGAAAAATTAATTACAGAAATAAGCCTAAATGGAGCTCTGTTAAAGAATTTAGTAAAAAACTCAAAGGAATTAATTTAATATGTGATTGTAGCCATATAGCTGGAGATTCAAGTTTTATTAAAGAACTCGTATTAAAAAGTCAAGAATTAAAATATGATGGTGTCATGATTGAAACACATGATAATCCAGAAAAGGCACTTAGTGATTCAAAACAGCAAATCAAACCTACTGAATTTAACAGTTTTTTCATTAATGAATAATTATAAATGGGTTTTTAGAGACTACTCAAGTAATGAAATACAAAATATTTCTAATAATCTTGGAGTAAAAGATTATGTGGCTAAATTGTTAAATATTAAGCAAATTAAAACTAAGGATTCAGCAATGCTTTTTTTCAATCCTTCAATTTCAAACTTAATCGATCCATTTCTAATGAAATCTATGCATGAAGCTGTAGAGAGATTATCAATTGCAATAAATCATAATGAAAAAATTATGATTTATGGTGATTATGATGTTGATGGGATTACCTCAGTAGCAATGATGTATATGTTTTTAAATAAATTCACTGATAATATTGAATTTTATATTCCTAACAGAAATAATGAAGGATATGGTATTTCAATAGAATCAATTAATTATGCGAAATCAAATAATGTTAATTTAATAGTTGCTTTAGACTGTGGTATAAAATCTTGCGATGAGGTAAGTTATGCAAAGGGTAAGAATATAGATTATATAATCTGTGATCATCATGAACAAGGAGAAGAAATACCAGATGCAGTAGCAGTGCTTGACCCTAAGAGAAAAGATTGCAATTATCCATTTAAGTATTTGTCAGGCTGTGGTGTAGGGTTTAAGCTAATACATGCATACTGCATTTCTAACAACTTGTCATTTGATTTGGTAAAGGAGTATTTTGACTTGGTTGCAATAAGTGTTATAGCAGACATGGTTCCACTTATTGATGAAAATAGAATTTTTGCATTTCATGGGCTACTTGAAATTAATAATAACAGAAACAAACCAATTTCCCTTATCATTAAATCACTTAATATTGAAAATAAAGTTTTATCTGAAGATATTTCTTATAAAATAGCTCCACTACTCAACTCTTCTGGAAGACTAAGCAGTGCAGAGCTTGGTGTTAAGGCTCTTTTATATGATCGAAAAATAAATAGTTATGCAATTATTAAATCATTAATTAATTTAAATAACCAAAGAAAAGAGATTCAAAAAGAAATACTTAGTGAGGCTGATTTAGCTTTGAATAGTTCAAAAAAAGCTATAATTGTATTTTCTGAAAATTGGCATAAAGGAATAGTTGGTATTATTGCTTCAAATTTGGTTGATAAATATAATAAGCCTTCAATTGTTTTAACTCAAGAAAAAAATAATTTAGTTGGTTCAGTTAGAACAGCAAAAGGTATAAATGTTCTCGAAATCCTTAATAAATGTTCGAGCTTTTTAACAAAATATGGAGGTCATAAATCAGCTGCAGGATTGTCCCTTGCTAGAGAAAACCTAAATAGATTTCAATATTTATTTGAAGAGGAAGTTGTAAAAGTATCTAATGAATTAACTAATGACAAGCAGATAACCATTGATCTTGTACTTTCAATAGATGAAATAAATTACATTCTATATAGAACTATTATGAGATTCGCACCATTTGGTCTTGGTAATAAAGCTCCAGTTTTTTGCACTAATGAAATTAATAATTTCAAATTATCTCTTGTTGGAAACAATGATAGTCACTTGAAAGGTATTATTACAGGAACATCTAAATCATTTGAATTTATAGGATTTAATCTTGGTCACAAATATGATTATTTATGCAAATCCGAGGTTATTAATATCTGCTATACAATTTATGAAGATAGTTGGAGAGGTGAAAAAACGTTAAAGCTCAAGTTAATTGATATTAATTAGAAAAAAAAGTATTACTTTCTTCCAAGTTTTTGAGCTATCTCTTTTCTAATTTCAACCAAACTTTTAAACTTATTAACCAAAGTTTTATTTTCAATGTTTAATTTCTTTTTCAGTTCATTTATTTGATTTTCAAGATGCTCGTGTTTGAGGTTAAGTAGAGCTTTTTCTGCAGTTTTTGAAAGAGAATCTGATTCAGTTGATGTAAAAATATTATGTCTTTTTTGCCAATTCACACTTATATTATGTTTATTAGACATCAAATCTATAGCAATTTCTTGTATAATAGATTGGTTATTGTTCAAGAAATATTTCTCTTCAACATATTCATTTTCTTTAAAATTATCAACTATTTCCGAATATAAAATTTTATATTTTGATATTGTAAAGTTTAAATCGTCATATTCTAGTTCTTCAATAAAAAATTTAGTTAGATTTATTTCTTCATTTGAAATATGAATGGTTTCATTCCCATAATTTAGAATCAACCTTAAAATTTCTTTTTCGAATAAAGTTAATTTAGTTTCTTTTTCTACTAATCTTTCTTTTGTTTTTTGCCTACTGGATGATGCCAATCTAATGCTCTTGTTTCTAGAAACAATACCAAGTAATTCCTTTTCATTTATCTTAAAAATTGCACTGCAAATTTTACAATACTCAATTCTAGTTAGGTAATCAGGAACAGAGGCGATAGATTTGATGATTTCTCTTAAATTTTCAGCTCTTTTTACTGGGTCTTTTTCTGATTCTGCTCTCAGCATTTCTGTTTTGTAAGTAATAAAATCTTTTGTATTATCATCTATAAATTTTATTAGTTCTGATGAGTTGTATTTCTTTGTTAAGCTATCTGGGTCTTCGCCATCTGGTAGTTTTACAATTTTAACATTCGTTCCTTCACTAAGTATCAGGTCAATATTTCGAAAAGCAGCTTTTACTCCAGCATCATCACTATCAAAAATTAAAGTTATATTGTTTGAAAACCTGCTAATGAGTTTAATTTGGTCTTTACTTAGAGCAGTTCCTGATGATGACACTACATTTTTTATGTTGTTTTGATGAAAAGAAATTACATCAGTGTATCCTTCAACTATGTAACAATTGTTTTTTTTAATTATCTCGTTTTTAGAAAAATAGATGCCGTATAAAATTTTACTTTTTTGATAAATGGCGTTTTCAGGTGAGTTCAGGTACTTTATTTTACTTTTATTTCCTATGGTTCTAGCTCCAAAACCTAAAACTCTTCCTGAAAAAGAATGTATAGGAAAGATAACTCTAGTATTAAAAAAATCATATAGACGGTCACCTTTTTCTTTTGATAACCCACTTTTTACGACAAGATCTTTATCAAATGAATTAGAAATAATTTCAGTTGATAGATTGTTATTATTTTCTAATGCATAGCCAATCTCAAAAAGATTAATCATTTCATTAGAAATACCTCTTTCTAATAAATAAGAAAGTCCGATTTTATTACCTTCACTTTTATCATTTAAGTTCTTAATAAAGAAATCTCTGGCAAATTCATTAACTAAAAAAAGACTACTTTTCTCGTTATTAGCATCCACTTGCTTTTTGGTCATTTGCTTCTCTTCAATTTCAATATTATATTTTTTGGCTAAGTACCTTAGTGCCTCAGGATATGTAAAGTGTTCATGTTCCATAACAAAATTTATAGCATTACCTCCTTTTCCACATCCAAAACATTTGTAAATGCCTTTGCTTGGAGATACTGAGAAAGAAGGAGTTTTTTCATCATGAAAAGGGCAACAGGCCATGTAATTGACACCTTTCTTTTTTAAATCAGAAACAAAATCTCCGATTACCTCCTCAATTCTTACAGCATCAAAAATTTTATCAATAGTTTCTTTGGTTATCATTTTTTTCTTGTAATCATATAATTTGTTAATTCTATTAGTGAATTTTTTGTTTCACTATCATCGAACTTATTTATAATTCCTATTGCCTTTAAACGAAGTTCTTCCATTTTGTTTTTTGCATATTTAATTCCACCATGACTTTTAACAATTTCTATTATTTCTAAAACTTCTTTGTGAATATTATTACTTTTTTTTATTGTTCTAATTATGAATTTTTTTTCTTTTTCACTGCAGTGATTTAAAGTATAAATTAAAGGAAGTGTCATTTTTCGATCTTTAATGTCAAAAGAAACCGGTTTACCAATAATTGAAGTTTTTTCGTAGTCAAATAAGTCATCTTTAATTTGAAATATTAAACCAATTAGTTCACCATAGTTTCTAAGCATAAAAATATCTTTCTCGTTTTTGGTTGATGATAATGCTCCGCACTCACAACATGCTGAAATTAAACTTGCGGTTTTTTTCTTGATGATTTCAAAATAGATTTTTTCACTTATTTCTAAACTCCTAGACTTTTGAATTTGCAAGAGCTCACCTTTACTCATTTGCTGTACCGTTTCAGAAACAATTTCAAGAATTCTAAATTCTTTTTTCTTGACAGAGATATCTAGTCCTTTAGCAAGAAGAAAATCTCCAATTAAAACTGCTATTTTGTTTTTCCATAGAGCATTTACAGAAAAAAATCCTCTGCGAATATTTGAATTATCTACAACATCATCATGAACTAAAGTGGCAGTGTGAAGAAGTTCGATGAGAGTTGCAGCTGTAAATGTTCTGTCACTAATTTTGCCAACTAATTTTGCTGATAATAAAACAAGAACAGGTCTAATTTGTTTCCCCTTTCTTTTAATTATGTACCTTAAGATTTTATCTAAGAGACCTTTCTCAGTTTTAATATTAGAGATAAATTCTTTGTTAAACTTTGCAAGCTCATCAGAAATTGGAGCTTTAATTTTCTTTATTGTACTCATTGATCTTCATTAATTAATTGACCACATGCTGCTTTAATATCTTTCCCTTTGCTAATTCTGTAAGTTATTGGTATGTTTTTTCTTTTTATATGATTAATAAAAGTTTCAGTACTAGATGGAGTAGATTTTTCAAAAAGACCATTATCAATTTTATTGTACTCAATTATATTGATTTTAGTTGGGAAGTTTTTACAAAAACTAGCAAGCTTGTTTGCTTCAGAAATTTTATCATTAACACCTTTTAGTAATGTGTATTCAATTGTGGGTCTTATTTTCGTTTGTTCGTAAAAATACTTTAAACTTTTGGATAAACTTTCTACATTATTTGAATCATTGATTTTCATTAAACTAGATCTAATCTCATCATCAGCAGAATGTAATGATAGGGCAAGATTACATCTTAGGTTTTCATGAGCTAATTTATTTATCATCTTTGAAATTCCAGAAGTTGAAATAGTAATTCTTTTAGGAGATATTCCTAAGCCTTCATTTGGACAACAAGCGAGCCTAATACTCTGGACAACATTTTTATAGTTTAGAAGAGGTTCACCCATACCCATGTATACAATGTTGTTTAATTTTTTATTATAAATTTTGTGTGACTCTTTGTTCAAAACAAAAATTTGTTCATAAATTTCATAAAAGTCAAGGTTTTTCTTCAGCTCTAACTTTCCTGTAGCACAAAATGAACAGTCTAAGCTACAACCCGCTTGTGATGAAACACACGCAGTTACTCTATTATTTGAAGGTATTAAAACTCCTTCAATCTCATTGCCTTGGTGTAATCTGAAAAGATATTTATTAGTGCCATCACAGCTTTTTGATTTTGAAATGATATCTAATGAATTTATATCAAATTTTTTTGACAGGAATTTCTTTAATTCTTTTGAGAGGTTAGTCATTTTCTCAAAAGAGTTAACATTTTTTTTAAATAACCATGTCTTAATTTGACTTTTTCTAAATTTCTTAAAATTGGAATTTTCAAGAATATCAGTTAAAGCTCCGTCATCAATTTTTTTTATGTCTAGTTTATAGTTTTTCATAATTTATTTTGACAATTTCTAAATCAAATGGTGTGGTAACTTTAATATTAAAATCTTCCCCTTCAATAACTTCAATTTTTCCACCATTCATTTCAAAAACAGATGCGTCATCTGTTAATGAAAAATCCTCCAAATTTGAATATGCCTCTTTGATATCTTTTGCATAAAAGCATTGAGGTGTTTGAATTTTTATAATTTTTTCTCTGTTTATGTAAACTGCTTTACCATTTTCAAAAACTCTAGCCGAATCTTTTAACTTAGTTCCAGGGACTATGCAATTGTTTTTTACAGATGAAATTAACTTGTCAATCATAGCTTTCGAGATCAGTGGTCTAACCGCGTCATGTATTGCTACATTACTATTTTCGTCTACATATTTTAATCCGTTACGAACAGACTCTATTCTTGTTTTTCCTCCAAAGACAAGTTTAATTTTATTTTTATGCCTATTGTCATTTAAATGTTTTTCAAATAAACTAAGATGATTTTTATTTATAACAACTACAATTTCATCAAAATGACCAAACTTTTCAATTGTATGAAAGATAATTGGCTTGTCTTTAATAAGAATGTACTGTTTAGGAAGTTTATTGTTCATTCTTGTGCCAGAACCGGCTCCCAATATCAGAACTGATTTCTTCACTTTTACAGAATAAGCATTGCATCCCCATAAGTATAAAAATTATACTTTTTTTGAATGGCCTCTTTATATGCTACTTTAAGCAAGTCAAAGCCTGTAAAGGCTGAAACTTGCATCATCAATGATGATTTTGGAAGATGAAAGTTAGTTAGCATACAATTAGCAATTCTAAAGTCATATGGAGGGAAAATAAATTTATTAGTCCATCCTTTAAAGGGAATGATAGTATTCCTTGTTGAGACTGAACTTTCTAATGTTCTCATAACTGTGGTCCCAACTGAGCAAATTCTATTGCGATTCTTCTTAGCTTCATTAATGATAGCTGAATCACTTTCGCTGATAATGATTTCTTCTGATTCCATTTTGTGTTTAGATAAATCCTCAACCAAAATTGGGTTAAAAGTTCCTAAACCAACATGTAATGTTATTTCAGATAAATTAATTCCTTTAATTTCTAATCTTTTGAGCAACTCTCTACTGAAATGGAGACCAGCTGTCGGAGCAGCAACTGCACCCTCGTGCTTCGCGTAAATAGTTTGATATCTTTCAACATCTTCATCAGTTGGTTCTCTTTTTAGGTATTTGGGTAGAGGAGTTTGTCCAAGTTTATCAAGAGTTTCTTTAAATTCTTCGTGTGTCCCGTCATATAAAAACCTTAATGTTCTTCCTCTAGATGTTGTATTGTCAATAACCTCAGCAATAAGTTCATCATTTTCACCAAAAAAGAGTTTATTACCAATTCTTATTTTTCTAGCAGGGTCAACTAAAACATCCCAGAGCCTATTCTTTTTATTTAGTTCTCTTAATAGAAAAACTTCAATTCTAGCGCCTGTTTTTTCTTTATTTGCATATAACCTAGCAGGAAAAACTTTGGTGTTATTTAGAACAATCACATCGTCCTCTTCAAAATAATTAATCAAATCCTTAACCTGTTTATGTTCGATTTCACCACTATTTCTGTCAAGTACCATCATTTTAGCTTCATCTCTTTGTTCACAAGGTTTATCTACTATTCTTTTTTCAGGTAAATCATAGTTAAAGTTTGATAATTTATATTTCATTATGTATTTTTTTGGATTAAGGGATTGCAAATATAATACAATGTAAAGGCCTTGTCAAATTTTAGTTGAGAACACTAGAGAAGGAATAAATATCAATAGCATCTTTTAGACAGAAATTTCCTATTCCAATGCGCTTAAGTTTTGAAAGATATCCTCCTGAATTGAGTTCTTTCCCAAAATCATTCGCAATTGAACGTATATAGGTTCCTTTGCTGCAAACTATTTCAAATTTAATTTTAGGTAATTGCATTTCCTCAATATTAAATTGATAAATACAAATCTCTCTTTTAGCAATTTTAACTGATTTATTTTTTCTCGCTAAATTGTATAATCGTTCTCCATTTTTTTTTAAAGCCGAATAAATTGGTGGAGTTTGCCAAGTTTTACCAAGAAATTTTCCGGTTGCGGTTAAAATATCATGTTCATTAACGTGTGAAAAGTCAAATCTTCTATTAACTGAAGTTTCAAGATCAAAAGAAGGTGTTGTTGCTCCAATTGTTATCTCTCCTTGATATTTTTTTTTTAAATTTTGAAATTCAGAGATTTCCTTTGTTTTTTTTCCAGTGCAAACAATTAGAAGACCTTCAGCTAGTGGGTCTAAAGTACCTGCATGCCCAACTTTAATCTTTTCGGAATATTTTTGGCTAATACATGATCTCATTTTTTTGACAACGTCAAATGATGTCCAATTAACTTTCTTGTTAATTAAAAAAACTGCTCCATTTTTAAGTTGATCTATATTAAATAGTTTCATTTTTAGATGAAAATGCAAAAAAGTGCAACGATAATACAGTATAAAGAAAAATATTTTAGCTTACTTTTTTTAACAAGATAAATCATCAATTTACAAGCTAAGAGACCTGTCAAAAATGAGCTCAAAAAACCTATAAGAAGTATGAGCAGATTCTCTGATATTAAGAGTTCAGTATTAAATATCAAATCATAAGATATTTTGCCTATAATTAAAGGTACCACCATTAGAAATGAAAATTTTGCAGCCCTTTCTTTGTCAATTCCTAAAAGCACTGATGTAGATATTGTTGCCCCAGATCTTGAGATCCCAGGCAATATAGCAATAGCTTGTGCAATACCTATAATTAAACTGTTTTTAATATTTAAAGATTTTTCTGATTTTTTTGCTTTATCAGCTAAAAGCAGAAGAATTCCAGTTATAACCAACATAAAACCTATAAAAACCAAACTTTCAAGTTCAAAAAGCTTTTCAATTTTTGATTCAAAAAGAAAGCCTACAATAATTGCAGGAATCATTGAAGAGAAAATGAATATTATAAAGTTTGTTTCTTCTTTTTCTTTCTTTAACGCTTTTTTAAAAATTGTATTGATGTCTTTTCTAAAAACAAATAATGTTGATAATGCAGTGGCAAAATGGAGCACAACAGTCATAGTTAGACTTTCTTCACCAACCCTATCCGTACCAAAAACATGTTTAATAATCTCTAAATGACCACTGCTGCTAACAGGTAAGAATTCTGTTAAGCCTTGGATAACTCCAAGTATTATTGCTTCTAGAAATTCCACAAAAACTAGTCTTTGAACTTAAGCATAATTGCAAAAATCTCAATAATAAAGCCAATTGTTATTAATATAGGAGCCAAGGTAAGTCTTCTGAAATTAAATATTTCATAATTAAAAACTTCAGGGTCCTCAGACGCTCCTCCTGACATTAGAATAAGACCTGTTGCAATAAATAAAACACCAGTAATTAGTAAAATAAAATTCTTTTTTTTAAATGCAAAATCCATTATTGTTCGTATAATTTATGTTCATCAATTCTAACATATTTTCTAACAGCAAAAAATGTTGAAAGCCAGCTCAAAAATAGTCCTGAGACAAAAATAAAAATAAAAATAAAGCTTATGAGTTTAAAATCATTAACATTCAATATAGATGCTGTTTCCTTTTGAATTAGTTGAATACTTCCAATCATTAAAAAAATTGCAAAAATCGAACTATACATTCCCTGGGTTAAACTTTTAATCAAGAATGGTTTTTGAATTTGCCAGTTTTCTGCTCCAACTAGCGACATGGTTTGAATCACAAATCTTTTCGAGTATATTGATAATCTAATAGAATTGTTAATTAGTGCTATAGAAATTATAGATAAAAGCAAACAGAATGAAGAAAGAAACATCAATATTTTATTGATATTGGCATTTATATTTTGAATTAAATTTTTGTGATAATAAATTTCTTGTACAATATCGAATTGCATTAGTTCTGACTCTAATTGTTTTATTTTTTCTAAGCTGGTATGTTCAGCTTTTAATTTTAGATCAATAGAAGCAAGTAGAGGGCTATAACCTAAAAAATCAGTAAAATCTTCTCCAAGTTCGGAAATTAAATTTTTAGTTGCTTCATCTTTATTTATGTATATACTATTTTTTGCAAAATCTTCAGCGTCAATGTATTTCTGAAACTTAACAATATCAATTTCTTTCGCGCTATCTTTAAGAAGAATAGAAAACGTAATATTTTCTTTAATTTTTTTTGAGAAACTATTAGTATTTATTAGAATATAAGCAAGTAATCCAATTACATAAAGTACCAGACTAAGGCTAATAACTATTGAAGCTGAAGACGAGATTAGCTTAAGCTTCAACAATGAATTACTTTTTTTGTTCATTATTGCTAAAATAAATAAAGTATTTATCTTTACCCAAACCAAGAACTTTCAAAAATATTGAAGTATAATTTTATTGAAATAGAAAATAAATGGCAACATTTTTGGAAAAAAAATAAAACTTTTTCTGCAAAGCAAGATTCAAGTAAGCCTAAGTTTTATGTTCTTGACATGTTTCCCTATCCTTCAGGTTCTGGGCTACATGTTGGTCATCCTCTTGGATACATTGCTTCAGATATATATGCTAGGTATAAGATCTTAAATGGATATAATGTGCTGCACCCAATGGGCTACGATTCATTTGGATTGCCAACTGAACAATATGCTATTGAAACTGGAATACATCCTGCTAAAGCAACTTCTGTAAATACAAAGCGCTATCAAAAACAGCTAAAAAAAATGGGCTTTGCATATGACTGGGATAGAAAAATATTAACTTCAGACAGTTCATATTATAAATGGACTCAATGGATTTTTAGAAGGCTATATGATAGTTTTTACTCATTAAAGGAAGATAAAGCTATGTCAATTACTAATTTGATTGAAGAGTTTAAATTAAATGGATACTCTAAAGATTTTGCTTTCAGCAGTTCGAAAATCCACCCCTTTACAAACATTGAATGGATAAATTTTTCTGATTCTCAAAAAGAAAACATTTTGCAAAAATTTAGGTTAGCATTTCTAACTGAAACCACAGTGAATTGGTGTGAAGAATTAGGAACGGTTTTGGCAAATGACGAGGTCAAGGATGGTTTTTCAGATAGAGGAGGGTACCCTGTTATTAAAAGAAAAATGAAACAATGGGCTCTTAGGATTACTGCATACTCTGATAGATTGCTTGAGGATTTAAATAAAATTGACTGGCCAAGTTCAATTAAAGAAATTCAAAAAAATTGGATTGGAAAATCTATTGGAGCTTCTATCTTCTTTAAGATTGATAAAAAGGAAAATACATCAATTGAAATATATACCACAAGACCAGACACTATTTTTGGAGTAACCTTTTTGGTTTTGTCACCTGAGCATCCAATAATTAAAGAATTTATTGAAAGTAAAAATGTTTCTGATTATGTTAAAGAGTGTAAGCAAAAAACAGAAATTGAAAGAAAAAAATCTAAATTAATTAATGGTGTTTTTTCTGAAATGTATGCTTTACATCCAATAACTAATAAAAAGATACCAATTTGGATTTCTGATTACGTGTTGATAGACTATGGAACTGGGGCAATTATGGCTGTACCTTGTGGTGATCAAAGAGATTGGTCATTTGCAAATAAATTTGATTTAGAAATTAAAAATATTTTTAAGGGAGTTGATATTTCCAAATCTGCACATGAAGAAAAAGAGATAATTTTAGAAGAATCAGATTTTGTAAATGGATTGTCATCAGTTGAAGCTTCACAGAAGATAGTTAGTTTTTTAGAGAGTAAAAAATTAGGTTTTAGTAGAACCAACTTCAAACAAAGAGATGCTATTTTTAGTAGGCAAAGATATTGGGGAGAACCATTTCCTGTTTATTATGAAGATAACATTCCAAAGATTTTTCCAGATGACGAAACCCCTATTTTGCCTGAAATTGATGAATACAAACCAACTAAAGAAGGATTACCTCCTCTAGCGCGCGCAAAAAAAGAAGACTGGAATGTTTTTCGTGG
>TARA_B100001057_G_scaffold52552_1_pt1 | contig 26602 bp, 15 predicted proteins | sample TARA_B100001057 | Tara Oceans TARA_B100001057 (sample SAMEA2621839) | marine metagenome | biome: marine biome (ENVO:00000447); feature: surface water layer (ENVO:00002042); material: "saline water (ENVO:00002010), including plankton (ENVO:xxxxxxxx)" | depth 5 m
CTTAAAAAATTAGATATTGAGAGAGCTGAAATAGACGGCACAACAAGGCGCTGGGTTGCAGACGCAACTTCGGGTTCATGGCTTGCAGCAAATGTTCGCCCTTTAACTTTAGTTTTTTTAACAGTAAGTTATGTAGCCGGCTGGTATATGGGCTACCCTTTAGATTCAATAACTGGTCTTCTTACTATTGTAATTGGAGGTTATTTTGGGTCGCGTGGAGTGGAAAAAGTATTTGGAAACAGCAAACATAAATAAATTGAACGACTTAAAAATTTACGGCATAAACGTCGGAGCGGTAGCATTTTCAGTAATGCCTAACATAAACCCCATGTTACAAACTATAGTATTGATAATGACAATACTATATACAGGGATGAATATTTATATGAAATTAAAAGATAGAAATAAAAAATGAAATACTTTAGTGAATCTGAATTTAGTAATTTTGAGATGATGGATCAAAAGCTTCTTGAAATGCTTGACAGGCTAAGAGAAGTATATGGTAATCCTATAAAGTTAACATCAACATATAGAAGTCCAGATCATCCTATTGAAGCCGCAAAAAATAGCCCGGGCGAACATGCCTATGGAGCTGCTGTAGATATAGAAAGTGTAGGTGGTGGTAAAACATTTAGATTGGTTAAAGCTGCTATGGAAGTTGGTTTTACTAGAATAGGTGTTAGTCGTAAAAAAGGTTTTATACATTTAGGTATAGGCTATTCAGGCGCACCTGATACAACTTTATGGACATATTAAAATAAATTAAATGAAATTAATTAGAAAAATATCAATTGGACAAGATTATAAGAATGAAGCAATGCATTATTCTGTTGGCCAAGAAGTTTACGGTGGTCATATAATATCTGACATACTAGAAGAAGAGGGTACATACAAAATATTTATTAAAAAAAATGATGAAATACTTCCATGGAAACATTTTAATTCAAACATGGCAGTATCAGTTGAATACAATCTAGATTATTAATGCGATCACTTTATAATTATATTATATATTCTGAAAATAGATATAACAATTCTACTAAAGTAAAAGATAAAAATCTTATACTAAATACAGAAATATCTGAAAGAGATTTTATGTATACGAATAGAATAGGAAAAGTTATTTCTGTCCCTATGCTTGGCACCCAAGAACTACAGAAAGGAGACCAGGTCTTATTACATCACAATGTTTTTAGAAGATGGATTGACCTTTATGGTAAAGAAAAAAATTCTTCTAGTTTTATAACAGAAGATCAATATACAGTATCACCTGATCAAATATATGCTTACAAAAGAAACAATGATTGGGAATGTTTAGATAGTTATTGCTTTGTAAAGCCTATAAAAGACGATTCTAAATGGAGCGTTTTAAAAGAAAAAAAATTGTTTGGAGAGCTTGTGTATAGCAACAGGTATTTAAACTCATTAGGGTTGTCCATAGGAGACGTGGTGGGGTTTACACCAGATTCAGAATACGAGTTTAATGTAGACAATAAAAAATTATATAGAGTTTTATCAAATCAAGTTACAATAAAATATGGATCGAAGGAAAAAAGTAATTGAAGCGGCAGAAATTGCTTTAGTAGAACTTGACAAAGTTATAAAACAAAAAATTAATTTAGTTGAGTTAGAACCTGAAAAAGCAAAAATAGCTGCTCAGGCTAAATGGGTTGCAATTGAAGACTCATTTAAAATTATAGAAAAAATAGAAGAATTATCACTGGATAAAAAAACTGAAAATAAAGTTAAGTTTTTAGGTGTAGAAGATAGGATAAAATAATGTATAAACAATCACTTTATAACATTACCAAAGATCATCTTGATGCTAAAGAAGTAATAAAAAAAAATAAACTTAAAAAATATAAGTATGGCTACGACATAGATTTAGATTGCGTAGTTATAAGTAAAGACGGCACAATTGGTGACATATATGAGATTCAAGGTCTTAAGATAGCAATACCTCAAACCCCTAAAAAAATAAGCGGTCAAGACATAAAACAAAAAGACCAAGTATTTATAAGAAGGGAAAGACCAGAATCATTAAGAAAAATAAGATCGATACATGAATTTAAAAACCATCCTGAACAAACTAAAGATCACTATTATAAATATATTGATGCTGAGTTTAATTGCAGGACCGATGGGTATTGGTTCATGTGCAACGGTGAGCCGTGTTACATTACGGGGTCACACTATATGTACCTCAACTGGACAAAAATTGATGTTGGTGCACCCGAGTTTAGACAAGCAAACAGAATATTCTATTATTTCTGGGAAGCTTGCAAAGCAGATTACAGATGCTACGGTATGTGCTACCTCAAAAACAGACGGTCTGGATTTAGCTTCATGGCATCATCAGAAACTGTTAACGTGGCTACAACATCAAGAGACTCTAGATTCGGTATATTATCAAAAACAGGGGCTGATGCTAAAAAAATGTTTACAGACAAAGTAGTGCCAATATCAGTAAACTATCCCTTCTTTTTTAAGCCTATACAAGATGGTATGGAAAGACCTAAAACAGAATTATCTTATAAGTTACCCTCAAGAAGGTTGACTAGAAATTCTTTTAAAGAGTCTGAAGACGAATTGTTAGGGCAAGGACTTGACACAACTATTGATTGGAAAAATACTGGTGATAATAGTTATGATGGTGAAAAGCTTATTTTATTAGTACATGATGAATCCGGTAAATGGGAAAGACCTGATAACATATTAAACAACTGGCGTGTAACAAAAACTTGTTTAAGACTAGGGGCAAGAGTCGTTGGTAAATGTATGATGGGTTCTACATCTAATTCTTTAGATAAAGGCGGTGATAATTTTAAAAAATTATACTATGGATCAGATGTTACTAAAAGAAATAAAAATGGCCAGACTTCAAGTGGACTATATTCTTTGTTCATACCTATGGAATGGGGTTACGAAGGATTTATTAATAAGTATGGGTACCCTGTATTCGATACCCCACAAGACCCGGTTGAAGCAATTGATGGAAGCATCATTTATTCAGGAGTTATTGAACACTGGGAAAACGAAGTCGAAGGACTTAGAAAAGATGCTGATGCACTAAATGAATATTATAGACAATTTCCTAGAAGCGAAAAGCACGCCTTTAGGGACGAAACATTAAACTCTTTATTTAATTTAACTAAAATTTACGAGCAAATAGATCATAATGAAGAAATGACTTCAAAAGGTTATGTTGCTCGAGGAAGTTTTTCTTGGAGAAACGGTATAAAAGACACAGAAGTAATTTGGACACCTACAAAAAATGGAAGATTTTATATTAGTTGGTTGCCAAAAAAAGAATTAAGAAATAATATTATTGAAAAAAATGGTATTAAATATCCTGGTAATGACGGGTTTGGAGCTTTTGGCTGTGACTCTTATGATATATCAGGAACTGTAGGTGGTGGTGGTTCTAATGGAGCACTGCACGGGTTAACAACTTTTTCTATGAATCCAGATTTTCCTAGCAGCAAAATTTTTTTAGAATACGTTGCTAGGCCACAAACTGCAGAAATATTTTTTGAAGATGTGCTTATGGCAATAGCTTTTTATGGATTACCTATATTAGCTGAAAACAATAAGCCAAGATTATTATATCATTTAAAAAGAAGAGGTTATAGAGGCTTTTCTATGAATCGTCCCGACAAACTCCGTGGTGCACTATCTAAAACTGAAATAGAATTAGGTGGTATACCTAATACTTCAGAAGATATAAGACAAGCACATGCAGCTGCTATAGAATCTTACATAGAAGAAAATGTAGGTAAGCAAGGTGAAAACCACGGTAATATGCATTTCCAAAGAACATTAGAAGATTGGGCTAAGTTTGATATTTCAAAACGTACTGCTCATGACGCATCTATAAGTAGTGGGCTGGCTATAATGGCTTGCAGAAAACATTTATATAGACCTCGACAAGAAAAAACAACAAAAAAACTAAATTTTTCATTCTCCAAATATAAGAATGAAGGCGGCAGAAGTATGCTAATTAAATAAATATGGCAAAAATAAAAAATAAGTATTCTCAATTCCCTAGTCAGGCCGTTTCTGACTCTGAGAAAAGAAGTATTGAATACGGTACAGCGGTAGCCACGGCTATAGAGCAAGAGTGGTTTAACAGCGGTAATGGTAATCAAGGCAGATACTACGAATTAAAAGATAACTTTCACAGGTTAAGACTTTATGCTAGAGGTGAGCAATCAATTAGAAAGTATAAAGATGAATTTGCTATAAACGGTGATTTATCATATCTTAATTTAGATTGGAAGCCAGTGCCTATTGTACCTAAGTTTGTTGATATTGTAGTCAATGGAATGCAAGATAGGTTATACAATGTTAGGGCCGTTGGTGAGGACCCTATCTCTACAGGACAAAGGACTCAGTATGTGGAAGGCATACAGCGAGACATGAATACTGATTCTATGTTAGAGCTGATAGAGCAACAATTGGGTGCTAACGTAAGAAATGTAGATAGAGAAAAATTGCCTGGTTCTACAGAAGAATTAGATTTATTTATGCAGCTTAATTATAAGCAAGGTATTGAAATAGCAGAAGAGCAAGCAATAGACAATATATTTAATCAAAATAAATATGATTATATAAAGCCTAGAATTGATTACGATATTGCTGTATTAGGTATTGGTGCGGCAAAACATTCTTTTAACAATACAGATGGAATAAAATTAGATTATGTTGATCCTGCTAATTTAGTATGGTCTTATACAGAAGATCCTTATTTTTCAGATTGCTATTATTTTGGAGAAGTAAAAACAATTAAAATAAATGAGCTTAAAAAACAATTTCCTCAATTATCAAATGAAGATATTGGCGATCTTGCTAAAAAAAGTAATAGCTACCAAAATTACAATACAAGTTATAACGTAGGGGAAAACCAAAACTACGATAATAATATTGCAACAGTGTTGTATTTTAATTGGAAAACATGGGAAAAAAATGTTTATAAAATAAAAGAAATGTCTTCGGGCGCAGAAAAAGCCATTGAAAAAGATGATTCATTTGACCCACCAAAAGACAAAAGAACAAGGTTTCAAAGAGTAGCAAGAGCACAAGAGGTTATATACGAAGGAGTTTATATATTAGGAGCTAATAAGTTATTAAAGTGGAAAAAAGCAACTAATATGGTAAGACCACATTCAAATGCTAATAAAGTATTAATGAATTACATAGTGGCAGCGCCTAGAATATATAAAGGTAAGATTGATTCTCTTGTTTCAAAAATGACACCTTATGCAGATTTAATACAATTAACACATTTAAAATTACAACAAGCAATACAAAGAATGACACCTTCGGGTGTTTATATAGACGCAGATGGTTTAGCTGAAATTGATTTAGGCAATGGTACTAGCTATAATCCTCAAGAAGCGTTAAATATGTATTTTCAAACAGGATCTATTATCGGCAGATCATTAACCGTTGAAGGAGATCCAAATCCAGGCAAAGTGCCAATACAAGAATTACCCGGTGGCGGGGGTAATCAAGTACAGCTATTAATTGGTGCATACAATCAATATTTACAAATGATAAGGGACATTACAGGACTTAACGAAGCCCGCGACGGTTCCGATCCTGATCCTAAAGCTTTAGTTGGAGTACAAAAAATGGCAGCCGCTAATAGCAATGTAGCTACTAGGCACATATTAGATTCCAGTCTTTTTATTACTATTACTTTGGCAGAAGCAATATCAACAAGGTTTAAAGACGTTTTAGAGTTTCATCCAACAAGAGATGCATTTATAACTAGCTTAGGCCAATTTTCAGTAGGTTCATTAAAAGAGCTAAACAATTTGCATTTACATGATTTTGGTATATTTTTAGACTTACAACCAGATGAAAATGAAAAAGCATCTTTAGAGGCTAACATACAAATAGCTTTATCACAACAAAGCATATTTTTAGAAGATGCTATTGATATAAGAGAGGTTAGAAATATTAAACTAGCTAATCAATTATTAAAGTTTAGAAGATTAAAAAAACAAGCTGTAGACCAACAAGCAGCCCAAGCCGCTTCTGTAGCACAAGCTCAAGCCCAAGGCGAGGCGCAAATTGGTATTGAAAATGCAAAATCACAAGCTGCACAGGTAAAAGCTGATTCTGCTATTCAAATATCTACTGCTGAAAATGAATTAAACATTAAGAAAATGCAATTTGAGGCTGAAACAAAAAAGCAACTTATGCAGTTTGAATATGATCTTAATGTAAAATTAAAAGAATTAGAATTATCTGCGCAAAAAGAATTAGTTGAAAAACAGTCTGAAACGCAAGAAAGAATTGCTGATAAAAAAATATCAGTAAATTCTATAGCTGGACCACCTAAAACAGAAAAGCCAAAAAAATCTTTTGAATCAAAAGGTAATGACGTATTAGGAGGGTTTGACCTTTCCAGGTTTGAAGCAAAATAAATTAAACTATTATATTATATCTTATGGAAGAAAACATTGAAGTAAAAACGGTTGAGACTAAAGAAGAAACCTCACCACAAGAAAAAGAGACCGCTGTGCTAGAACAAGCAGTTGAAAGCGGAGAAGTAGATTCTAACTATGGGTTTCAAGATGACGGTGTATACCGTGTAAATGTTGATAGCCCTCCAACACAAGAAACTAATGCCACTGAGAAGCAAAGCGCAGATGAGGTATCTGTACGCAACGAACCCGAAGCTAGCGAAGAAATTCGTGAAGAAAACGAGCAAGAAAGCGTTGAAGAACCTGCCGAAGAAATTAAAGAAGAAAAAGAAGAAGCGTTAGAAATTGTAGAAGAAAGCATTGAAGAACCTCAAGAAGAAGTTGTGCAAGAGGTTAATGAAGACACTGCACAAACAAATGAATACCCTGAAGATATTCAAAAGCTAATAGACTTTATGCAAGATACGAATGGCACTTTAGAAGATTATGTTAATCTTAATAGAGACTATTCTAAAATGGATAACACTACGTTAGTTTACGAATATTACAGGAATAATAAACCTCATTTAAACAATGAGGATATTAATTTTTTAATGCAAAAAGATTTTGCTTATGATGAAGAGGTTGCAGAACCTTCTGAAATCAAAGCAAAACAATTAGCATTTAAAGAAGAATTATATAAAGCTCAAAAGCATTTTAACGATTCAAAGGAAAAATACTATGCGGATCTTAAGTTAAGAAAGCAAAATGAAGTACCTGAAGAATACAAGGAGGCTCAAGACTTTTATAATGAAGCAACTAAAATACAGGAAAAAGCAGAAAAATTAAAAAATACATTTGATACTAGAACAAATAATTTCTTTAATCAAGAGTTCAAAGGTTTTGATTTTAAAGTTGGAGAAAAAAAATATAGGTTCAAAGTAGACGATACAAAAAAAGTAAAAACAGCTCAATCAACAATTGACAATTTTATTAAGCCTTACTTAAATAAAGAAGGCGAAATGGAAAAAGTTGGTGATTATCATAAAGCTTTATTTGCTGGTAGAAATGCTGATAAATTAGCAGCTCACTTTTATGAACAAGGCCGTGCCGACGCTATAAAAGAAACAGTGAAAAATTCTAAAAATATTGATATGACACCACGCAGTGATAGTTCAGCTGCACCAAATTCAAATAATAAAGTAAGAGTTGTTGAAAATGATTCCTCAAATAGATTGCGCATAAAATGGAATAAATAATTTTTAAAATTTAAAAAATGGCTTTTACAAGTGGAATACCAGCAGCTTTGCAACCAACTCAAAGCAAAGCTCTTTATACTGGTAACTATATTGATTTTACAGATAGCTCATTTAATCAGTGGGCTCAACAATTTTTACCTGATGTATACGAACAAGAAGTTGAAAGATATGGAAACAGATCTATAGGTTCTTTCCTTCGTATGGTATCAGCGGAGATGCCATCTACTTCAGACCAAATTATTTGGACTGAGCAAGGTAGATTGCACACAAGATATGCAAATATCATTTATTTAAGTAATGCTGGCACAATGCCTACTACAGGAACTACTCCTGCAGCGGCTAATGCTGTAACTACAGGTGGTAACGTTGGAAACTTTTTTGTCCCAACTGCACAACCTACAAGCTTAGGCATTACCTCTCAAGGAACTACTGCCGTTAATTTCCGCAAAGGACAAACGGTAATGATTCAAGCTCAATCTTCAGCTACTTCAGCTGTAGGTGGAACTGGAGCAATGATAAAAGGTATCGTAACTAATGTAAGCGGACAATATTTCCAAGTTAAATCTCTTGGTGCTGTTCCCGCAATTACAACTGCACAAAGATTTACAGCTCTTGCTTATGGATCTGAATTTGCAAAAGGAACTGGTAATTTTAACGAAAAACTAGATCCTAGCTACGCTACATTTACCAATTCTCCAATTATCCTTAAAGAGCACTATTCAATCAACGGTTCTGATACTGCTCAAATTGGGTGGATTGAAGTTACTTCTGAAAACGGAGCTTCTGGATATTTATGGTATCTTAAATCTGAGCACGAAAATAGACTACGATGGGAAGATTACTTAGAAATGTCTATGGTTGAAGGTGTTAAACAATTAAACACTGGTGCTACTTTAGACTTTTATGATTCAGCTATTACAGCTACTGCTAAAGGTACTGAAGGATTTTTTGAGGCTGTTGAAGCAAGAGGTAATGTATACTCTGACTTTGGAGCGCAAGTTTCAGGTGGTGCTTTAACTGATTTTGATGCTGTTCTTAAGCAATTGGACAAGCAAGGTGCTATTGAAGAAAATATGCTTTTCTTAGGAAGAGATCTTTCTTTAGAAATTGATGACATTCTTGCTCAGCAAAATGGCGGATATTCTGGAGGTACTTCTTTTGGGGTATTTAACAATAGCGAAGACATGGCTCTTAATCTAGGCTTTACTGGTTACAGAAGAGGTTCTTATGACTTTTATAAAACAGATTGGAAATATCTAAATGATTTCTCTACAAGAGGTGGTTTTAAAGATATTGAAGGCGTACTAGTTCCTGCTGGTACTTCAACAGTATACGACCAAGTTCTTGGAAAAAACATTAAGAGACCTTTCTTACATATACGTTATAGAGCTTCTGAGACTGAAAACAGAAAAATGAAGTCTTGGGTTACTGGATCTGTAGGAGGCGCTTCTTCATCACCAATTGATGAAATGAGAATGCACTACTTATCTGAAAGATGTTTGATTGTACAAGGTGCTAATAACTTTGTATTATTTAAAGCATAATTATTACTAGAGGACGGGTGGTTTCGGCCACCCATACCTCTTTTTTATTTTATTATATTATATTATGGATACACAAACAAAAAAAAGAATTATTAACCCTGAAAAGGGTTGGGAAATAAAAGATAGAGTTTATATTCTATCAGGAAATAAATCGCCAATAAGTTGGACAGTGCAGTCTAAACATACATTAAGAAAACCATTGTTTTGGTTTGATGAAAATACTGGCGAAAATAAAGAAATAAGATATGCTACTAATCAAAAGTCTTTGTTTGTAAACGAACAAGAAGGCTATGTTACGCTGGGGCATGTTATATTTTTAGACGGGGTTATAGAAGTACCGAGGCAACAACAAGCTTTACAAAAGTTACTATCTATATATCACCCTTTATCTGGTGAACTTTGGACAGAAATTGATGAAGTAGCTGAAGCTACGGATGAAATTGAAAATTTAGAGTTAGAATTAGAAGCACTTAATCTTGTTAAAACTTTGGACATTGAACATTTAGAAGCAATAATGAGAACAGAATTAGGTTCTTCTGTTACTAATTTAACTTCTAAAGAACTTAAAAGAGACGCTTATAGATTTGCTCAAAATGATCCAGAATTATTTATTGAATTATCGCAAGATGAAGATATAAAACTAAGAAATCTTGCTAATAGAGCTGTTGAAATGGGTATATTAAACCTTACCGATGACAACACAGTATTTAAATTAGCAAATGGTAAAAAGGTAATGACTGTGCCTTTTGATCAACATCCTTATGGCGCATTAGCCGCTTACTTCAAAACAGACGAAGGAGTTGACTTAATGAAGTCTATTATGAAAAAAATTTCGTAATAAAAGGGCGTAAGGTAAGAAATTAACCTTATGCTCACTAATCAATAAACAAAACATGGTAAATATAAACGACGTATATCAAACCGTACTTACTATTGCTAATAAAGATAATAGAGGATATATAACGCCTGAAGAATACAATAGGTTGGCAAATATAGCTCAAAATGAAATATTTGAAAGTTATTTTAATAAGCAATTAATGTATGAGGCCGGTGGATTATATAATGCGGACTTTTCAGATCCTATAATTACTACCGCCGAAAAAATAAATACTTTTTATAAAAGTGGTGATTTAAGCCAATCAAGCGGCACTTGGGCTTTTCCTACTGATTTTTATAAGTTAGGTAGCGTACAGGTTAATAGTATAGAAGCGGATTTTATTTCGCACAAAGACGTTAAGTTTATAAACCAATCACCCTTAACTTACCCTGTAACAACTCAGCCAGTATATACAATAGTAGGAAACGCAATTAGAGTATACCCTAGTACAGTTACCTCAGGCGTTAATATAGAGTATTTAAAGGCTCCTAATGCTCCTAAATGGGGTTATATAATGCCTACATCCTCGCAGTTAGCTGCGGGTGTGCCAAACGAACCTATATACGATTCAACTGTTTTTGATCCAGCTACTGATAGTTATTCAGCTACAGCAAAATCTTTAAATTTTGAATTACATATATCTGAATACTCTGAATTAATATATAAAATACTTACGCTAGCTGGAGTTACTATAAAACAAGCGGATATAGCCGGTTTTGCGCAAAGTAAAGATCAACAACTTCAAGCAACTGAACAATAATGGCAATATCAAGAAAACCTTTAGACGTAGACAATTATTCCGCATTAGAAGGTGGAACAGGCACAGCAATTCCCGGTTATTACAGCAGAGTGCATTTGAATGATATTATAAATAACTTTATTGTTGGATATATAGGGGATGATAAAATTCTCACAAAAGTACCAAGATATGAAGTAGCTTTTTGGGCACAGAGATCTGTACAAGAATTTAGTTATGATATTTTTCATGCAGAAAAAAATATAGAAGTTGAGTTAAGTTCAACTTTGCAACTTTCTTTGCCTTCGGACTATGTAAATTTTGTTAAAATAGCTTATGTAGACAACGAGGGTAACCATCGCGCTATACAAAATTCAAAAACTAGTAAGGCAACAAAAGCTGTTGCCCAAGACCAAGATTTTAAATATATATATGATCAAGACGGTAATTTAACTTTTAGCGAAATATCAGAAACAGCTAGTAGATTCCAAAAATCTAAAGTTGATTTGCAAAAGAAAAACTTTGAAAATTATTTTGACGATAACAATGAAGATACTTATATAACAAGATATGGGTCAGAACCAGAAAGACAAAACTCTAATGGAACTTATCTTTTAGATATAGAAGCTGGAAAAATATATTTTAATTCTGTTTTTAGCGAAGGAGATTTAATTTCTATACAATACATATCAGATGGGCTTGGCAATAATGGCAATTTTGATAATGTATTAGTTCCAAAGCTAGCTGAAGATGCTGTTTATGCTAATATATTATATAATCTTTCTAAAATAAGGCCTTCTGCTGCTGGCGCTGCTGCTCTTTATAAAAAAGAAGCTGCTGCAAAAATGCGAAATGCAAAACTTAGATTAAGTAATATAAAACTTGAAGAATTAACACAAGTACTTAGAGGTAAATCCAAATGGATTAAACACTAAATATATGCCAGAAATTAAAAGACTCTTTAACGCGAGCAAAATGAATCGCGATTTAGACGATAAAATGCTAAAGCCCGGTGAATATCGAGAAGCATTAAATATAAATGTTAGCAAATCAGAAAGCTCAGATATAGGCGCTGTTGAAAATATATTGGGTAATAAACTAATCAACGATACTAGTTTAGCCAATGCAAAGGTTATAGGGGAGTACAGAGACAATGGTAATGAAAGAATATATTACTTTATTACAACAAATTCTTCATACAATGAAATAAATAACGGTAGTCATCAAATAATAGAATATAATCAAAAAGCAAATAAAGCGACCGTTTTAGTTAATAGTGTTGCTTTAAATTTTCATCAAAATTATTTAATTACCGGCATAAACTTAGTTGATGAGCTTTTATTCTTTACAGATGATAGAAATCCTCCAAGAAAAATAAATGTTGAAACTGCCAGGAATACCCCTAATAGATATGATTTAAATTCAAACATTGACGATATAATATCTGTTGCTAAATATGCGCCATACGTTGCGGCAAATATAATCGGTGTTTCTAATTCAGATGAACAAGGCAACGTAATTACTTCTAATTTTCTTGAAAATAAATTAATTAGGTTTTCTTATAGGTATCAATTTGAAGACGGCGAATACAGTGTATTAGCTCCATTTACACCTATATGTTTTTCAAGACTAGATAATGCTGATACTATTGCTACAAATATTGAAGACTTTGGTGAAATTGAAACTTTTGTTAATGCTATAAAATCTGTTCAATTATCAGTGCCTACCCCAGCTAACTTAGGCATCAATAAGGTCGAATTAATATATAAAGAAACAGGAAGTGGTGCATTATACGTTGTTGAAAGTAAAGTTTTAACTTCTGAAACTTCAATAAACTTTTTTTATAAATCTCAAGATCCTTTTAAAACCTTGCCTTCAGATCAATTGACAAGAGTATCTGATGCAGTACCTAGACTTGCTAAGTCACAAGAATTAGCTGGAGGTAGATTGGTTTATGGAAATTATTTACAGAATTTTAATATACCAAAAGTATCGTTTACAGTAAGCAGGACAGGCGAAGCATCAGCCAGATATTCAGCTTTAGATGACAGAATGTCTGTAAAATCAAGAAGAACATACCAGGTTGGTATTGTTCTTGCTGATAAATTCGGAAGACAAACACCTGTATTATTATCTGAAACAGGAGGAGATACGGTTTTTATTGATGCGGCAACTGGCGAATCTAATAGTACAAGTGTATTTAATTCATTGCGTATAGCATTTTCACAATCGACTATAACAGCATTGCAGGCTTTAGATTGGTGCTATTCTTATAGAATTGTTGTAAAACAAAGAGAACAACAATATTACAATTGGATTTCCACTATAACTTCATTAAATGTAGTAAATAGATTTGGAGACAGCATTAACAAAATACCAAGAGATCAAACCGCCGTTATACCGCCTAGTACAAGCGGAACCATTTCTCCTTGTGATGTTGCGGTATATCCTAAAATATTAGGTGGAGTTAATAAAACAACAGCTACTTTAAGTAAGGTTCAATCTATAAACAATCCTGCGGGCACAGCTAATGTCCCTACGGATTCTGTAACATCAGGTGTGGCTGTATTTGAAACAGAGCCTTTTGAATCTGATCTAGACATATTTTTTGAAACATCAACAGGTGGCTTAATATCTGCTTTAACAACAACAGCAATAGACATACAGTTTTATAATTGTTATTTATTAACATTTACTTCTGGTACGCACATTGAAATAAATAGGTTAAGAGCGGGCTTTAATGAAAGGGCTTTTGATGTCGGCGTTAGAGCGTATGTTGTAAAAGAAAACTTTGCTGAAGAAAGAAGATTTAATACTTTAATACATTCTAGCGGGCTGTTTAATTCAAGAACAAATATAAATTATATAAATCAATTTAATGAAGCCGAGGGCGGCATAACAATATCTTTAGACCCTCAAGATGGGTCTGTACAAAAGCTATTTGCCGACGACACCCAAATAGTTGTTTTTCAAGAAGATAAAATTTCAAGATCCCCTGTTAACAAAGACTTTATATATTCAGCAGAAGGCGGTGCAATACCTGTAACTACAAATACTCAATTTTTAGGTACAATTGCGCCTTATGCAGGAGAATTTGGTATATCAAAAGATCCAAAATCTTTTGCATATTATGGATATGCAAAATACTTTACTGATAAAAGTAGAGGTAGTGTTATGCGACTATCTCAAAACGGGTTAGTTGAAATATCTAATATGGGTATGAGCGATTTTTTTAGGGATGCTTTAGCCAAATCAAATAAGGTTATTGGTTCATACGATGAATATAACAACTTATATAATATTACTTTAGTTGGTACAGGTTTTAGTGGCCACAAAGATACAAATGTAGCTACTGCTGTTGACGAATACCTTACTATATCCTTTGACGAAGGTGCACAGGGGTGGACAAGCTTTAAATCTTATAATCAAGAAGGAGGTTTAAGCTTAAATAATATTTATTATACTTTTAATTCAGGTAAATTATGGAAGCATAATGATGAAAGTGTAAATAGAAATACATTTTATGGCGCTTCTGCGGCAGAATCTTATATAGAACCTATTTTAAATGACAGCCCTTCTACTGTAAAAACTTTTAATAATGTAAGTTATGAAGGTAGCACCGGATGGGAGCTAGATTTTATGCAAACAGATATTTCTTCTGTTGGGGTACAACCTGCTTTAGAAAACTATTATGCAATAACTTTACAATTTTCTGGCGCAGCTAATAATAGCATAATTACAGGCGAACAAACTATTAACGCAAAACAAAATGAAGTTATAGAATGGGTAGTAACTGCAAAGCCAAAAAATGCAGATTTTGAATTTAATAGTATAAATGATATAACGTTATCGGGTGCTGGTTTAGGTATAACAAACCCTTCTGCTATAACAAATAATAATTTAGTATTTAAAATAAATTATACAGCTAGCGCAAGCAATGAAACAAAAACTGTAAATATAGCGGGTGTTGGTGCTGACCTTATTTTTGAAGTTAATTTATTAACTATAAGTGTAGGAGATGCCGTTACTAACGGTAATGTTAGCCCTGCTTTAGCAACATATACTACAGCTGGTGCAAATAACTTAAATATTACAGTTTCTCCTATAAGCACACATTATATAGATCCGGGATTAATATCGGCTAATATAACAGGGTTAACTGAAGCGGCAGCTATTACAGCTTCAACTATTACTAAAAATGTAATTGTTAGAAATTATGGTGCAAATAAATATGCAATAGACGATGCGACTAATAATATTGACTATTTGAAACAACCTATTTTAACTTTAACTAAAGGTAAAACTTATAAATTTGATCAAAGTGATAGTTCTAATAGCGGACACCCTTTTAAATTTAGTACTACATCAAATGGGACTCACGCAAGCGGTACCGAATATACCACTGGGGTAACTTATAATGGAACACCTGGGTCTGCTGGTGCATATACGCAAATAGTTATTGCATCAAATACGCCTACATTATATTATTATTGTTCTAATCATTCAGGAATGGGTGCAGGTACTAATATAGTACCTTTTAACTTAAGTTTTAGTAATGGCAATGTAATTGCTGGTTTTCCGATAACAGTTCCTGCAACTGCAACTAATAATTCTTTAGGCATAAGTGGTTCTGCTACTGTATTGCCTCAATTAACATGGGCAACACCAGCAAGCGGGGCATTAACTACACCTGTAAATACTTCTGTTAACACGGCATATACAATAAGTCCATATGATGCAGTTGCAAAAAGAACAGCCGCGTTAAGATGGACTGCCTCTGGCACGACAAAAGTATTTTTGCCTAATGGGCACGGATTAACATACAATGTACCAGGTGTAGCTGTTGGCACTGGCGGTATTGATGGAGCTTCGCAAGAATATCTACAATATAATATTGTTTTACCCGCTGTTTCAGAAAACACTACTGCAACGGCTACCATAACAGGTTCGGGTGAAGTGACAGCTTCTGTAGGGACTTATGTGTCTTCAATATCATTTAATGCTTCAGGCAACTCAAATACAAGTATAACAAACTCCAATGGGGCTACAATACCAATAGCAGTATCCGCAACTCAATCTTGGGTATTAATGAATGGCTCTGCTGGAACTAAAATTGTTGACCCTGATGGCATAAATTTTGCTGGCTCTAATTATCCTTTTACTATAAATGTAGAAAACAATACTACAAGCTCTTCAAGAACAGCGGAAGTTAGAATAAATCCTTATGGAAATTCTAGGGTTACAGGATCCGCGGTTGCCCAACAAGTTATAATAATAAATCAAGCATAATGAGTACAATAATAAAATTTCCTTTTAAAGAAAAAGAAGGTAAATACTTTGCACCAATAGTGTCCGAAGAAACAACATATAAAGTTTCTGGAGGCGCTGTTGTTGCGGATGCAACTAAACTTGTTGCTGGAACAAAAGGTACATTTATGCGTATTCGCTTAAAGCTACCAGTAGATAAATCAATTAACAAAGCTGAACTGTTTGCTCTTAATTCAGAAACAGTTTATTCAAGTCAATAATATGGAAGAAGTTTTAAAGTTATTATTTTTTGGCCCTAAAATTGAGGGTTTAGTTTACGGGTTGCCTCCGTTGGCAATTGCGGGAATAGCAGGAGCGGCAGGTGGCCTTATAAAAGGAATTGGTTCTTTATTTGGCAGAAAAAGAAAACGAAGAGCAGCACAAAAAGCTGAACGTGCTAAAGCAGCTGCAATGGCTAAATTAGACGCATTTAAATTTAAAAATGCTTTTGAAGGTATGACTGGCGCTAGCTATGATCCGGTTGCTGCTCAGGCAGGAAAAATTGGTAGTGCGGCCACGGCTCAACTTCCGGGACTTAATGAGGCAACAGGTTATGAAGCTTCCGGTTATGAAGCACAAGGGTATACTGCGCAAGGCACGAATGTAGGCCCTCTTCTTACAGGAGACGCTACTGGTTTAACTAATGAATTTAATAATTTACAAGTTTCGACAGCTGGAGCTGAACTTGCAGCGCAAGAAGCGGACCAGTCACTGGCCGCATCCCAAGATTTAGCCGCACAAGCTGGAACCGGTGGGGGAGGAGCAACTGCATTAGCCGCCGCCGCTGCAAAATCAAAGTCTAAGATCGCAGCAGATATAGACCAGCAGGTTAAAGCTAATGAAATGAGAAGAGCACAGGGCGAAATGCAGCTGCAAAGAGATCAGTTAAAGCAAAGTAATACAGCCTCCCAATTTGATTTAGGGCAGGAACAATTTAATGCCAATGCTTCTAACCAGGCAGCCCAGTTTAGCGCTGGTGCAATGAATCAGGCTTCTCAATTTAATGCAGGTGCAATGAATCAAGCCGCTCAGTTTGGTGCACAAGCTGCTAATCAATTTTCGCTTAGTGAATTTAATCAGGGGGCTCAAATGAACCAATTTAATGCTGGAGTGCAAAATCAATTTTCAATGGAGCAATTCCGCACGGATCAAGCCGTAGAAATGGCTAATGCTAATGCAGCAACCGCCGCTAATCAGTTTGCAGCACAAACAGGTATGCAAGCAGACATTATGGGTAGGCAAGGGGCAATGGACGTTCAAGGTATGCAATATAATAGACTGGCTAGTAAACTAGGAATGGCTAATCAAGCACACGCACAAAAGTCAGCAGCGTACGAAAAACAAAGAGGTATGCTTTTAGGAGGCTTAACCCAAGCCGCAACTGGAGCGGCAAGTGCCATGGGGAGCATGGGATTTAAAAATTGATAATGAGTAGATACGGAAATTTAGGAGCATTTGATTACAAGGTAACAAATGTACCACAATACGATTTAGAAGCAGATATAGATAGAAATATGGCGGCTGGCATGAAGTTTGGCGCTATGATTGGACAAGGTATACAAAAAGCTCGCGAGTCTGAAGCAAATAAAGTTATTGCACGGCAAAAAGAAATTGCTAATCAATTGGCTTTAGATAAAGTAGATGCTGCAACTAGAGAAGGTCTTATATTAAAGTCTGATGATGATGCTGGAGCACTAAACGATAGTCGAATAGATTTTTCTAATATGTTAGTTGATAGACTAAATCAAGCTAAAATATCAAGAGATAACGGGACTTTAACTGCTGCAGATTATAGTAAGGTTGTAATGACATTAGAAGCGCAAATACCTGCTTATAAAGCCGCAGAAAAAATATTATACGCAGACATAGCTACATACATGGAAAGCGTTGAAGAGGGTAATCAATCTTTAGCTAATAAGCCTGAGACAATAGAATTTTTATCAGCAATGAGCACAGGTAGAGCTGATGTGAGCTACACGTTTGATAAAAATAATAAAATGCAATTAGCGGGTACATGGACAGATTCTCAAGGCAATGAACAACCTATAGAGGCTGCTATAGAAAAATTTGAACAGCTTCCGCGTATATTAACAGCCCCTGAAAGCACAGCTTTTGAGCAAAGACAAGCTGATATTGCAAATGTTATGGAAACGCAACAAGGTTCTGCAATGACAAAAGTAACTTCAACAACTGATCCTGCAACAGGCCTGCCAATGTACGAATCTACTATTGAGCCATTAACTGTTGAAATTGATGGTAAAGAGCAGCTCAAACCTTGGTTTAAAGAAGCTAGCGAAAATAGCTTTAATGGTTATTTTGATTCTTTAGGTAATGGCGATTTAAGAATGGGCTTAAAGCAATATTTACTTGATTCAACACAAAGCGGCCTAGGTTACGAAGAAGTATCAACAATAATAGACGGCGCAAGTATGGAAGACTTAAAAGCGCTAAAAGAAGAAAAAAAGCAAGAATATGTTGACGACATGATAAGCGAAACTCTTGCCGCTAATAAATTAAAAGTTGCAGAATTAGAACAAAATAATTTAGGTGATAAAGCTAACTTAGCTAAAGATCAAACTGCTATAATGAACGCTTTAAAATCAAAAAATAAATTAAAAGAAGAGGCTGCTTCTGGAAAAGACGGGGGTAAAGTTGGTGAGACTAGTGATGAACTTTTAAGTAGAGTTCAGGGTTTAATAAATAAATCAACAACTTTTGGGGGAAGTATTATGGGTCCAACTAACAAGTCTTTTAATTATGAAGATATAATTAAAGATACAGGAATAAATATTAATAATGCAAAAATTACAGAGACTAAAGCTGGTTTTTCTAAAACTACAGATGATCCTAATAATTTTGTTATGGATGTACCCGGTGGCAAACCTATAAACATTTCTAAAGAAGACCTATATGATACAAAAGAGTTTATGAGAAATTACTTTGCAGCCTTAGGTATACCAAATAAAGCTACTAAAAGTCAGCCTTCAATTGATGATTATTTAGATGCTTTAGATTTTACAGGGAAAAATATAAGCAATAAATACGGAATTTAATAATATGCTAACACAAGCACAAAGGCAAGAATTAATTGCATTAGCCCAGTTACTGGAGTCCCAAGGCAAGTCCCAGCAAGAAGTGCAAGCTGCTATTGATAGCAAAAAAGCAGAAATGCTTAATGAAAATACATCTATAAGCAAAGTAGCTGCGCCTGATTTTCGCGAGCCCGAAGACGTAAAAAAAGAAATAGAAGAAAAACAAAAAGAGGCTGATAAAAAATATAGATTTAAAGCACAAAAAGGAACGGTCACCGGTAATCTTGAATTTGAAGGAGAGTATATTGTGAGCAAACAAGATCTTTTTAACGATGAATCACTAAATATAAAAACCGAGGAGGATTTGCAAAAGTATCTTGCATACCAATTTAAACAAGGAAAATTTGTTGATGAATATTTTGATGATCCTTTTTTAACCTCTACAGGGCAAGAAGCTAAAGCACAAGTATTAAGTAAAGAAGAAGAAAAAGCTGCTAAACAAAAATTTAAAGCTTATTACGAAAGTCCTAAAACAACTAAGTTTGGTGCTATGCCTGACCCAGAAACTGGCCAGTTTTCGCCTAGCCAGTTGTTAGAAGCGGACGCAGAAAAAAAATCTTTTTTAGATAAAGCGGAAGAAGACTTAAAAGCTGATAAAGCTCCTGACGCGGTAATTTCTGACAACGAAATTTATAGCTTAGCAGAAAATTACTATATTGAAGATCAAAGAAAGAAAAAATTCAATTTAAATATTGAAAATATTGCAGAAAAGTCTGATAATAAAGTAAAACTTTTAAAAGAAGAAGGTAAGATTGCTAAAGGTCTTTCTGATATAGGAAATCTTGATAGTAGAAATGCTTTAATAAAAAACGAGGTAGTACAAGAAGAGGCTAAAAAAATAAAAGATTATGTTGGTAAACTAAACAATGTAGTTTTAAAAGACCAAAAAGACGTTGAAGAATACAAGGCTATTCAAGAAAACGTAAACCGTAAAGCTTCTTATATTAGTGAAGAATTTCAAAATGCTGATAAAGAATTAAATAAGGCTATTGAAAACCTTAATCAAGCAGACGAAATTAATAATATAATAAGAAGAGACTATGGGACAGTTGAAAACATAGTTGGTAGAACAATTGCTAGTACGTATGAATTAACTGGTGGTCTTTTAAATATACCTGCATATGTTTTTAGTGCTATTGAAGGGGGCATTGATGCAATTACTAAAGAAGATGTAAATTTAGGTGATTTTGAAAAGTCCGGATTAAAAATAGGTGAGCTATTATCTGGGATGGGTGAAGAAATAAGAGGCGGTTTGGCTAAAGACAAAACTATTGAAGAGCTTCAAGACTTAGGCGATATTGGAACTTGGTTTGGCAATTTAGTTGGTAATCAACTACCTATACTTGGCACGCTGGCTGCAACAGGCGGTACAGCCGGTTTATGGGCTATGGGTGCAACTACAGCGGGTAATAAATATGCAGAAATGATGGCTGAAATGGATAAAAATCCATTAATATCTTATTCGAGAGGTCAGTTGTTTGCTGCGCCTGCTATTGTAGGTACTGCAGAGGCTTTAAGCGAAAGAGTTACATTTAATCAATTAAACGTTTTAAAATCTGCTTTTAAAAAATCACCTTCTTTTAAAGATGCAGTTAGAAATTATGTTAAAGGAGTAACAGCTAAAAGTGTTGCTGGTGATATTGTACAAGAAGGAGGATCTGAAGTTCTTGCTCAAGCCTCTGAAAATTTAGTAGATGCTTTTATGCTTGACAAAGATATAAGTCTTGACAGAGGTCTAATGGAAGCTTTTGCGTCAGGAGCTGCTATGAGCGCAGGCGTATTCAAAGCGCCTTTAATATTTAAACAAGTATTTAATCCTTTTAGATCTCGCGATACTGAATTAGAAATAGCACGTGGTAATCAAGTTATAGAAAGCTTGAACCAAGAAATGAGCAAACTAAATGAAGGTAATCCTGCTGATAGAAAACAATTAGAGTATTTAGCTAATGCTGTTAATGATGTTAAAGCTAAGCAAATGAAATATTTAGCTAAAGACTTAAATAACATTGACAATCTTACAGAAGAACAAAAGCAAGAGCTAATAACTATTAACGGCGAAATAGGTAAAATTAGAAGTGAAGCAGGGCAAATAGATGGAGATGTACGTGGTAAAGACGCTAAAAATTTAGCTTTACAACCATTAAATGAAAAATACAATGAATTAGCAGAAAGAAAAAATACTATACTTCAATCCGCTAACGAAGCTGCCTACGATCCGCCTAGTTTAGAAAGAAGCATATTAGAGAATTATCAAGGTAAAGGATTAACACAAGATTTTTACTTAAATAAAAGAGTTGAATTATTAACCAATGAAATAACAAATCTTCAAAAACTAAAAGCTGAGGGCGTAAAAGATCCTGAAAGGGAAGCTATGCTTGATCTTAAAATAGCAAATAGACAAAAGCAATTAGCATTTTCTGTTACCAGCGCTATGGGAATGGTTGATACAAATATAAATGCAACTGGACTTAAAGCCGTTAGCCTTGAGTTTGTTAATAAAAGTAAAGAATTATTAACACAATTAAACGGCGGAAATATTACTCAAGAGAAATATAACGAATTATATAATGTTGCAAAGGCCAATTACACTGCAAAAAGAGCTAAATTAGCAAGTGCTCCTAAAGAATTTAATAAGCTTCAAGCTATATATGATAGAGTAATGGAAGAATCCAATACTCCAAAAACTAAAGGCTCAAGAATACAAAACGAGGGTACAAGAGGCAAAGCTACTAATGAGTATTTAAAAGCTGCTGCCCCTATTATAGAGTATATCACACAAAGGCTATACGACAAAGCCGGTAAAGATAGGACACAAGGGCTAGGAAGAGATAACTTTAAGCAATTAGTAGGAAACGAAATAATAGAGTTAATAGAAAATGAGTTTGATCCTTCAAAAGGACAAACTTTAGATAAATTTATAAGTACAAGAGAAAACTTAAGATCTCAAAGATTAGCTACAAAAGAAATCAAACAAGATGATGATTCTAGTTTAGACAATCTTTTAAACGATTCTGGAGGCACGGTTTCAGAAGCCATGGAACAAGAAATGGTTGTTGAAGATGCTCAAGAAAAAATTGATTCGGCAAAGGCTTTGGGTATTGAGTTAGATAGCAATACTGTTGAAAAAGAATTACTTAAAAACTATAATGTAGATTCAAAGTCTTTTAAAAGAGATATAAAGTCAGGTTTTGTTAATCAATTTCGTAATTCAATTGATGCCTTTATGGGCAAAAATACTAAAACTAGCCAAGACTTTAATAATAAATTAGCAGAAAATGCAGAAGCTATTTATGACACATTAACAGTTGAAAGTATGAGAATGGCTAGAGGTGAAGAGGGATCAAACCCTTTTGAAGAGGCGGGCATGCTTGTATTTAAAAATGGTCAACTTGAAAAGGTTGCGTTTAAAAACATAGATAAAACTGAATTAGTAAACTACTTTAGTGATCCAAATATTAAAAAGCAAGCAAGATCTAATAGACAAAAAAGCCTTAAAGAGGCTATGACTATCTCCGTGGCAGCAGCACATGCAATTAAAATACTCAATACCAATAAAACCCTACAAGATAGAATAGTAGATTTAAATCAGTTAAAAGCTGATGTAGCAGCTAATTTGTCTCCGTTCCAAAAAGATTTTAACGTTTCTGAAAATGAATTTGCAGCCTACGATAAAGATTGGAGCAAGTATGCAGATGAGTTTGGCCACCAAGATTATGATTTAAATAATGACACTCAACGTGAAGAATTTTTAAATAAATTAAAGTCTAGTGGGCTAACTAAGTTATTACCCGCAAGTTTCTTTTTAAACTTTAATGGATCAACTGATCCTAAAATTTTTAAAGGAGAGTACGTAAAAACTTTAAATGGTAAATTAATTTTACAGAAAGACTATAAAAAATTGCCAAAGCCAAAACCAAGTATAGAAAGAGCTCGGTCTGGCAATATATTTTTTATGAATGTTGCTGAAGCGCAAGCTTGGGTTGCAGAAAACGGTCCTTTTGCTGAAGAAAAAGAATCGTATTCGTGGATTGGAAAGCAAAAAACCGCTTATGGCAAATTAGTAAATGGCAAAAAACAATTATCTTTAAAAGAAAACTTTAAAAATAAAGAGTGGCTTAAAAACGAAGATAATAAATTAGTGGCTTTAGAAGACATTTTTACTATTTTTCAAAACTTTATGGTTAAAGATGGTAATGTTAATAAAGAAAATGCAGCTTTAGTTGCTGCTTTATTAAAGTCTACATCTTCTTGGCAAGGTCATTTTATAAGAAAAGCGTCTCCAGTAAAATTTACTGCAATAGGCAAAATGTATGATGAAAATAATAAACCATTATTTGATGAAGAACACACTTTGCCAGTCTCAGCTGTAGCTAAATATTTATTTAGTTCCGCTATAAATGGCAATATTAAAAAAGATTTTAAAAATGTTAAGAAAAACTTTTTTCAAGGACCTTTATTAAAAGAATTTGATAGTAAACTTGCCGGCAAAGGGCCGGATGGAAGAGGTTTTAGTTATAAATCAAGAACGCCATCTGGGTGGTTAATGACCGACAACATATGGGCAAGGTATTTTAATGTAAACGTTAACAATGTAAGAGGAGGTATTGATCCTAACACAATTATACTTAGAAACGGCAAATCAGTTGCAGAAGAGTTTAATGTTGGGTTTGATGGCAAAGTTACTGCTGATGTTCTAAAAGCTCAACAAGAAGGAATTGCAGAGCAAACCGACAAAGTTGAATTTATTATTGACAGGGCTATAGCTAAGCTTAAAGAACTCACTGGAACAAAAGGCTTTGCTATTGACCCATTTTTGATATTAGCAGCAAAAGACGTTAGTTTGAATGTACTTGTTGGTGGTTTAAGAGCAGTTAAAGCAACTTACAATGCTGGTAAAAATATTGCAAAAGCAATTGATGCTGGCTACGATTACGTTAAAAGCTACATGACCGAGCGCGAATGGCTGGAGTTTGCTAATCTTGCTACAAGAGAAATTATTAATGAAAAAACGCCCGCACAAGTAAGACTTTCTATATATAGCGAAGCCGGGGTGTTGGCTGCTCAAGAAAATATAAGAAAAGAAGGCGAAAAGTTATTACGCGAGTTAGGCGCTGATGTTAATAATTTAAGCACTGATGAAATTAATAAAAGATTAGGTATTTTAAGCAAGGCTAGAGCAGTTGCAATGGATAAAAAAGCACCTAAAAAGAAAGCCAGAGTGTTTGACTTTGACGATACACTTGCTAAAACTAAATCTAGAGTGCTTTATTTGCTTCCTGATGGTACAGAAGGTAGTTTGTCAGCCTTAGAGTTTGCAGAACAATCTGGCGAGCTCGCAGAGCTTGGTGCTCAATTTGACTTTTCAGAGTTTGATAAAGTTAAAAAAGGGGGGAAAGGACCACTTGCTGTACTTGCTAAAAAATTAACAGAAGCAAAAGGCGATCGTGATGTGTTTGTATTAACTGCTAGACCTGCAGCAGCAACTGAATCTATACAAAGTTTTTTAAGATCAGCATTAGGTATTAGTATACCTTTAAATAATATTACAGGATTAGGCAATGGTACTCCAGGAGCTAAAGCTTATTGGATGGCTGAAAAGGTATCTGAAGGATATAATGATTTGTTTTTTGCAGATGATGCGCCTAAAAATGTAGCAGCTGTAGATAAAATGTTAACTGATCTTGGTGTTAAAAAGAAAGTTCAATTAGCAAAAGAAACAGAAACAAAATCTCTTGAAGATGAATTTGATACTATATTAAGATCTAAAAAGCCTACAAGAGGTTCTATATTTAGACGATTTAATATATATGTGCCGCCGGGTGCAGATGACTTTGAAGGATTGCTATACACGTTTTTAGGTAAAGGTGCTATTGGTAATGCCCAAATGAAATTTTTTCAAGATAATATAATGACTCCGTTTGCGCAAGGTATAAGTGCATATGAAACCTCAAAAGTAACTTTAGCAAGAGATTATAAAGCTTTAAGAAAAAGATACAAAAACAAAAAGGTTTTAAAAGAAAAAGTTTTTGATGGCCTGTATACTAAAGAACAAGCAGTTAGAGCTTATCTTTTTAATGGCGCTGGATATGATTTAGGTATAAGCAAAGGTGCTGTTGTGGATTTACTTAGTGTTATTCAAGGCGACCCTAAATTAAAGGCTTTTGCAGATGACCTTGCTAGTATAACTAAATTAAAAGAAGGCTATCCACCTATTACGCCTGATTGGTTAGGTGGTAGTATTCAAACTGATTTAGCTAATGTTTCTAACAAATCTCAAAGGTCTGATTTTTTAACTGAGTTTATTAAAAATAAAAACCAAATATTTTCAAATCAAAACATGAAACTCATTTTAGAGCGCCACGGCAACGATTTTACCGATGCTTTAGAAAATGTTTTAGAAAGAATGGAAACCGGCGTTAACCGTAAGAAAGGTAAAGACAAAGAATTTAATCAGGCTTTAAACTGGTTAAATGCTTCTGTTGCAAACATTATGTCTTTTAATACTAGATCTGCTATATTACAACAGCTGTCTGCAGTTAACTTTATGAACTGGACTTTTAATAATCCTTTCATGATGGCTAAAGCAATGGCTAATGTACCACAATTTGCAAAAGATTTTAGTACATTATTTGGTTCTGATTTTTTAATTGAAAGAAGAGGCGGACTAAAAATTGAAATAAATACTGCAGACCTTGCAAATTCAGAGCCAAGCAATTGGTTTACTAAAACGCATAAAAAGCTTTTGCAAGCTGGGTTTTTACCAACTCAGTATGGCGATAGCTTTGCAATTGCTTTTGGTGGTGCAAGCTGGTATCGTAACAATATAAACAGATTAATTAAAGAAGGTGCGTCTGAGGCTGATGCTATTAAGCAAACAATGGTTGAATTCCAAGAAATTGCTGAAAAATCGCAACAGTCTTCTAGGCCTGATAAAGTTTCTAGACAGCAAGCATCAGACATTGGTAGACTTATATTAGCATTTGCTAATACGCCATTGCAGTATGCTAGGCTAACTAAAAAAGCTGCACTTGATTTAGTTAATGGCAGAGGTGATTGGAGAACAAATGCTTCTAAAATAGTTTATTATGGCGTGGCTCAAAACCTTATATTTACTGCGTTGCAAAGTGCATTGTTTTCTATGTTCTTAGATGACGAAGAAGAAGTCACAGAAGATGACGAAAAGAAATTAACTTATGCACTTAATAGTGTTCTTGATGGTACACTAAGAGGTATGGGTTATGCGGGTGCTACAATTGCTGCTCTTAAAAATCTTGGCATGGAATTATATGACCAAAATCAAAAAAGAGAAAAAGGCGAAAGAGTTTACAATGGTGCTCTTACTCTTGTGCAAAAAGGTTTAAGTATATCACCTCC
>TARA_B100001057_G_scaffold21344_2_pt1 | contig 26572 bp, 26 predicted proteins | sample TARA_B100001057 | Tara Oceans TARA_B100001057 (sample SAMEA2621839) | marine metagenome | biome: marine biome (ENVO:00000447); feature: surface water layer (ENVO:00002042); material: "saline water (ENVO:00002010), including plankton (ENVO:xxxxxxxx)" | depth 5 m
AAAGACAGGATGGGTGTTCAAGATTTTGGAAAATTTGGCCGTGAACGAACCAAAAAGTTTCGAGCGTGCCTCGAATTGTCTTCCATTCGAGGCGGGCTTCCGGGCCATCTAATCCAAGACGTTTGCCGGCTTCTTGGGAGGAGCGGGTTTTCCCGTTGGCTTGGGAGCCGGTGGTCTGGATGCAATGAGAGCCGCTCGACCCAGATCATAAATGTTCCATAATGCAAGCGTGCTATCGGTGTCCCCCCCCCTGCTTACGGGCTTCCACCCAGCAGGGAAGTTTCGCTTGCTCGCGATTTGGCGGGCGGAAAGGTAGGCGGCAAAACTATCCTCATGGACTTCGAACTGGAGATAGTGACTTCTCGGGGTGATTGAGTTGAGGGCGGCCACGTACTTGGAACTCCCCTTGGTTAGAGTCGCTTCATCTTCACCGGCACCGCCTTTCTTGCGTAAATCAAAGATAATCCGTTTGCCGCCGTCAATACGTGGAATGGCCTGAAAGAAAGGATCCCCCGGCTTGGCCTTCGAAAAATGAGCCAAGACTTTCTTTCCGTCATACTCTTTAGCTTTATTCGGTTTGAGACCGGCTTTTTTGAGTTCTTGAGTAACCCGACCAATCAAACGATTATCGTCAATCGGGTAGATTTTGCCTCCCCTGCATAAAAAACGGAAGGGTTTTGCCTTCGGAGGGGCAGGTTTCGGGTCAGGCAAATTCACGTCCTTGCTCAGGCTTTCGGAAGAGGGCTTGGGAGCCTTGGCAAGCAATCCCTTGATTTTTTTAAGCTTAACCTCAATGGTCTTTTTTTTGTCTTCGGACTTCTTTTTCTCGGCCTGAACGGCAGGGATAGGTTTCAAACTCTTCGGCATCGAAGACTGGACTTCAGTCAGAGTCTTTTCAAGAACCGCAATTTCTCGGATTAGCTTTTGGTCCTCCTTGTTTTTGGCGGCCATACTCATTTGCAACTTTTGCTTTTCTTCAAGCAGGTTGGCTTTCTGCTTCAAGTAATGCTTCATGGCATCCTCTTCCAATTTTTGGGAGTTCTCCGCCTTTTCCTTTTCAACGTATTCCTTGACCGCGGAATCAGCCCCAAGCTGAACGACAATCAGAATTACGATCATGATTCCCACCACCGTCGTCATGGTATCGAGAAGGGAGTCCAAGCTGGGTCCTTCGTCTTTCTTTCTTTTCCTCATGAGCCTGCAAAAAGAGAGAGATCAATTTCACCTTCCCCGTCGAGAGGAAGCTGACCGTACCTGCAATTGAATTTGGCGCAAACCTGTACGGCTCTCGTCCAGGATGAAAACCCTTTGCTGCGAATAAGAAAAATAATGAAACGGGCTTCCGGGTCGGGCCTCTTGGCTTTGCGGGCAATTTCATACTTTGCGGCAATTTGTTGCGACGCTTTGGATAACTGAAGACTGGGAACCTTCAACTCCTCCCCTTTCTTGTTCTTGAGGTATATGATGGGCCCTTCTCTCTTTACGTATCTTGCGTCCATCGGCGTACCTTGAGCGCTGTACCAAGTTCGGTAGGGGGCTTCCTTGGCCAAGGCCTTTACCAAGTTCTGTAACTTCGCATCTTTGGGGATTGCCGCCGTCTTGACTTCGAAATCAAGGTCCTTTCCCTTGTAAACTCTGATTCCTTCGCTTCGGCATTCGACAAAAGTAGGTTCCAAATCACCCCCGGCGCCGGACCCGCTTTGCTTGACCACCATCTTGACCAATTTGCCGGGATCCTTCATTTTCTCCCATTCCTCTTCGGCCTCGGCCAAATCCTTGGTGAGCTTGGCTACTTCCGCGCTCATCTTGGCTTTCTCTTTTTCAAGATTGGAAGCCATTTCAATCTGCTTCTTATTTTGAGCCACAATACTCTTTTTCTTTTTTTCCAACGCGGCAATCTCGGCCTTGAGTTTTTCTTTTTTCTTCGGATCTAATTTCTTGGCTGGGTTGGAGCGTATTTCTTCAATCTCCATCTTGAGCTTCTCGATGGCGGCTTTCTCTTCCTCCATTTTTTGCTTAAAGCCATCATCCGATTCAAAGGCCTCCTCAATCTTTTGGTTGACCGCATCATCGGAAACTTGAGATACGACCACCCCCATGATCATCAAGGTAAGAATGCCCAAAACACAGGCAAGAATGCTCAAGAAGGGAAAGAGCGATACCTGGAGATCGTTCTTCTTTTTTTTCACCGCTGAAACTTAATACAAAGCCGGATCAACTCTCTTCTTCCCCCATTGAATTCTCCATCAGGTGATGAAACTGAGAAGCGATCTGGGTCATTTGTTGGGCGACCACGGCTTGCGATTCCTGTACTTGCAGAAGATAGGATTGTAAATTTTCCGCCCTTTCAATCAATGTGCCGTCTCCCGATTGCATTCCTTCCGGAAGGCTTCCACCCATTGGCTCGCGAAGTCTCTTGAGGAAGTATTCGTTGCAATACTCATCGACTTTATTCAACAGGTCCTCCTCCCTCTTTTGCATGATGCTGGTCGGGAACATGACGCACAAACTAAAGACCAAGGAGACCAAAGTGGTGTCGAACGCAGTACTTAGGCCACCCGTAACCTCGCCAAGTTGTTTCCTTATCTCGTCCAGGTCCTGCATGCCGCCCCCCTCCGAACTTCCAAAACTGGAAACGGCGTCACTAATCCCCAAAACGGTTCCGATAAAGCCCAAGATTGGAATGGCCCAGATGAAAACCTTGATCAGTACGTAACTCGAATCGACCATGGTCGCATCGATTTCCGATTGAGATTTCAGCATATCCGCCGTTGCGGTATGATTTCTACGAACCCCAAAATGCTCCAAACCCCTGAGAATACGGGTCAGTAAAAAGCTTTGCCTTGGATCAAAACCCAGTCGATTTATGTGAGCCCCGAAATGCTGCAGGTTTTCCTCTTTGATGTCCTGTCCGATATCTTCGGGCAAAAGCTTGAATTGCATAATATTGAGCTGCCCTTTCAGCTTCTTGCGCTTCACCCACAAAATGGCAAAGGACCAACAAGCAAGATAGCTTACGACATAAGGCACCCAACCTCTTTCATAAAAGTATTCGTAAAAAATCTTGGTCGAATCCGAAAAAAGGAAAACCAGCAAGAAAACGTAAAAAACAACGAGAACCCCGAGACCAATACCTGCGGTTATGCCCATATTGACCGACGTCGCGGATGCATTGTCGAACTTCCCCATCTCGTCCGTGCTGCGTTGCATCATGTTGACCTGGGCAGCTCTTTTTTTTGCTCGTTCTGGAACCTTTCCGAATGATTTTTTTTGTGTTGCCATAGCTAGAGTACTCTTCGTGCAAATGTCTGTTAAGTTAGATGATTCTAGCCTTGGATAAAGAGTTTAATCAATTCATTTGTAAGGCGTTAAATCGATCTCAGTCAGGTTACGGGTCACGTCGAGCAAGTCCTTAATCCGCTTGTCCTAAGGATTTTTTAATTGAACAGAGCACCGTTTTGGAATCAATTGAGAGTAAATGTCGATTACTTTGAACAAAGATGGGACTCCCCGGAAAATCGGGAGTGGCAAGACCAAAGGGGCGGGTTGCTTTTCCCCGACCACTTTGTCCGTTCTCAAAAACTACGTTTCCGATGACGTGGAGTTTCCGGTCAGCCGGGTTTGGCTTAGAGAAGTAGGAGTATTGGAAGAAGATCTTGGAACGAAGAAAAAGAAGGCCCAACTCGTAGCCCCTTCAAGTAGTCCGCCCCAGAACCTGCAACTGGAACTCGAGGCAGAGGATTCGCCCCAGAGGGTTGAAAAAGAGAAAGCGCAAGAAACGCTTCCCCCTGAATCCCATGAGGATGTGATTGAAACCAGTGAGGACGAATACGAACCGCCTCCTCTTTTCGCCGCAACATCCAATAGACCTCTTCAGTACTGAAACCGAAGAAGCTCCTTGTAAGGAGCTAATGTGAAAATTTGAGTCAAGGACTAGGGTAGTTTCTCAAAAGGGTCCGGAGGAAGAGCTGGGAATGGGTTTGCCTCCTCGACTTGACCTTCTTCCATAGGCGGAAGTCCCCCGGGTTCAGGCAGACCATCGGGCGGAGGCAAATCACCGGGTGGAGCGAGATCAGGAAGTTCTCCCGGCAGCGATCCCGGAAGGGGAGCAAAAGGAGAAGTACCTGATTCGATCGGATTGGATTCAAGGGGTGGAGGCAGGGAGGGAATCCCCGGATCCACAGGAGGAAGACCGTCCGGGGGAGGGAGAGCAGGAAAAGGGGTATCACCTCCAGGAATCGGAGGAATTCCGGAGGGCTCGGGAAAACCGGTTGCGGGAAAGGGTTCAGGCAAGGAAGAGGGTGTGGATTGATCACTCGGCAAGATCTGGCGATCAAACCCAAGCTGAGGCAGGATGTTATTGCCTTCTTTTGCCTTTGGCATGGTAAGCACCGTAGATGGAGAGGCTTCCAGGTCCTCGATTTTGACGTCACGCTCCCACCAATCTTTGAACTCCATTGTGCCATTTTCCTTGTACTCTTGCACCGCCCCCCATCTGGCTCCTCCTAATTTCGGAATCAGCAACCTTCTTTCATGGTCATATTGATTGCGGGCAACCCATGCTTTTTCAACCTTGGAAACTGGCTTTCGATTCAATGCAGGAGAGATGGACCTGTATTCATATGCGGAATGGTTGCTTTCGCAGGACGCGAACAAAAGAAGACCAAAGAGTATGCAAACCGGAATTTTCATCGGACGATTGTCGGTACGTACAAAGTTGTTTTTTTTCATTTCTCTCCCTCCACCGTATCAAGTCTATTCAGCTTATAGTCGGATCCCATGCTGTAGCAAACGATTTCTCCGGTTACCAGGTTGCATCGGTAAATCCATCTTTCATTGGCATCGCACAAAAACTGGTATTGGTTCTCGGGAGTTTTCGGTTCCGCGTCCATCAGGGTTTGCTGAAAAAGCAATTTGAGCCTTTCATAATCGACTTTTTCGGGTTTCGGTATTGTTTTTGAAAATTCAGCGGCGAATTTTTTCAGGTTCTCCTCCAACACGGAATCCAATTCAGCCCGATCCAAAGATCCCGGAGAATGAATAGGATCTACGGGGAGGGAGGGCAAGGGTTCGACAACTGAAGTCAGGTTCGAGTCGTCACTGAAATTGGAATCCACTGGTTTCATTGCGACGTCTTCGATTGAACAACCAAAAACGCAAAAAACGATCAATGCGATCGTGGTAATCGCCTCAAATTTGACCCTTCCGGTCTTTTTCAACTCAGTCATCATACCAACCATAATCGGCAATCTTATCTAATTCGTCAACATTGACCATGAGGTTTTCTTCTTTATGCCTTGAATCCTTGGATTCATAGGATAACCCTCAATTGATGAGCGAATTGATCAAGTGGGGAATATTGGGCACGGGCAGGATCTCAAGAGCCTTTGCGGAAGGATTGAAATCCGTCTCGAACGGCGTTCTTCATGGGGTCGCGTCCCGAGACTACTATCGATCCAAAGCCTACGCAGACGAATGGAGCGTGCCTTTGGCGTTCGAGAATTACCTGCAAATGGCGGAATCGGAAGCAATCGATGCCGTCTACGTCGCGACGCCCCATACCCAGCATGCGGAAAACTCCATTCTTTGCCTGAAGCATGGAAAAGCCGTGCTATGTGAAAAACCTTTTGCCGTGAACCATGGACAAGTTTCGGAAATGGTTGCCCAAGCAAGCAAAAGCAATGTTTTGCTGATGGAAGGAATGTGGTCGAGATTCCCTCCCTTGATGAAAGAATTACGCAAAGTTCTCTCCTCTGGTGAAATCGGCGAGGTCAGAACCCTCCATGCCGACTTTGGGTTCAAACCCAAAACCAGAGAACCGGAAGGTCGTCTTCTCAACCCGGAACTTGCCGGGGGGTCCCTTCTTGACGTAGGGATTTACCCCCTTTCGCTCGCATCCATGATCATGGGAAAACCCGAGTCCTTTGTTTCCGATTGGAATCGAGGTTCCACCGGCGTAGACGAACAAGCTTCCTGCATACTCAAGTATGATAATGGTAGCATGGCCTTGCTCCATTCCTCCTTGGAGTCAGAAACCCGACAGGAAGCATTTATCTCCGGAACGGAGGGCAATATTCGAATTCACAAACAATGTTGGAAACCTCAGAAGATGACGATTACCTCGAGGCTTTCGCAAAAGGAAAAGATCGTGGAAAGGCCTTTCGCGGGGAATGGATTCAATTATGAAGCCGAGTTTTTCGGCCAACTTCTACTGGAAGGCAAAACGGACAACGAAATCATGTCGTTGGAAGAAAGTCTCGCTATCATGAGCCTCCTCGATCAAATCAGAGATTCGTGGGGTCTGCGCTACCCTTTTGAGTAAACAGTCCGAGTCTCACTTGCCTCATTGGTTCTCTTCATTGGGGCGACGATACCAAAAACTGCATAACCGCCTGCTACGGATAGCGAAAGGTACGCACAAGACTACAAGCATCGAGACAAGGAGTTGCCAATTTGAAAACCAATTCAGTTTTCGCGACGAGGTTATGACGGGATTATTCTTCAAAATCACAAATTTCTTCGACTTCTTTTTACACAGTTTCTTCAGCTTCCTTGAAAAAAAGATTTCTTCTCCCGCGTAAACCTTTTCCGAAAACCCTCCGCATTCCAGAAAAAAATCCCGGCGGCAAAAAAGAAAACTTCCGGCGGCAAGCCTGAGAAAACGGGATATCCCATTCCAAAAAGAGGGAACAAACCGGCTCCAAAACCAAACTCCGTTTTGCTTGTCAAAAGAGAGCACCGACCCTCCTCCCCCACAAACTCCTTTTTTCATCTGATTAAGAGCTTTCAGAAAAAGCTCTGTTGGGACGGTCGTATCGGCATCCACGAAAAACAAATACTTTCCTATGCTTTCAGTCGCTCCGCGGTTTCTAGCTTTGGAAATTTGGTTGTGAGGCTCAAACACCACTCTGGCCCCTCTTGCTTTTGCAATTTCCGCGGTCCGATCGTCCGAATTATTGTCGACCACCACGATTTCGCCCCGATATCTCTTTTCTTCGACCAAGCACTTTTCAAGTGCGTCCAAAGTCAGCTCGATATGACTCTCCTCGTTAAAAGCTGGGACAACAAAAGAATAATCACATGCAAGGTTTCCGTTCATTGTTGGACTCCCCTCATTTGGGGTTTAGCCTAAAAAAAGGGAGCTTTGCTTCCTTTATTTGGGGAATTTCTTCGCCCTTCTGTTCGAACCGAAGGAAAGACCCGAAAGCCATCCGTCAAGTCGAGCGGTCGAACGCTTGCCGTACTGATCGCAATCTCCATCCGGAGTCAGGGGTCGTGCTCCGGAAATATCATCGGCGATTTGACCGAGAGTCGGTAGTTTTTCACCGTTTCCGGAAAGTGTCTTGTGCATCAGGGCCAGCCGGTCCAGTTCCAATTGGCGGGAAAGGTTGGACAAGCTCTTGCGAAACTGAGCAACGTCTCCTTCGTCCTGGGCATGAGGGACGGATCCGTTGGTAACTTTGGATTGCGGAGGCACGGAAACAATTGGGTCAGGTGCGATGACTTCGGTTTCAACGGATGAAGTCGAATCAACGGAATTCCCCTCCTCATTGGATGGCTCATTTAAATCGGAGTCGTCAAAATCATCAATGGACATAGCCTCTTCACTACTATCGATGGCCGTATCGTCCATAATTTCAGGAGGAATTCCCCCCTCTACACCACCAACACCGTCGTGAGTTTTTTCTTCTTCATTGCCTTCGACTTCAGGATCAGCCATCAAATCGGCCAATTCTTGATCATTTAAATCTTCGGATGAGGTGTCCACGGTTCAGGGTATGAGCCAAACATTATAGCTGTAAGGGTAACTGGCAAGAAATAATTAAACATTCATTTTTGAGGGACGACGACATGAATTGAAGTCAATCATCCGCTATTGGGTTGAATTCAAGTCAGTTGGTCCCGCAGGCAGACTTGGCGTTCCACTTCTGATCAACAATATTTTTTCGTCCAAATCCAAGTTGGGCGGAGAATCATCCGAATTATCGGGATAAACAAACTTCAGGTAAGAATAATTATCCTGAACCAATCCGATTTGGCAACGAAAGGGAAGTGCGGTTTGGTCTTTCATTCTCTCACCCAAAAAAACCATCCCATCACGAAACCCAGCGATATAACCAGCATCTATAAAAATACCCTTGCCCGATGGGACTTTGTTTCTGACTAGCACTTCCTTCTTGTCCGCAAAGTGAAGATAATGAGGTTTTTTCGCATCGACGGAAAGCCTCTCCTTTTCCGAATTGAAATTCTTTTCCGCATTTCTTCTCTTCAATTCAAGGGTGGATAATTGGTCCGAAATCGAATCCGCACTTTGTTTTTGGGCAAGTAACTCTGTTTCAAGAGCCTTGACCGTCGCCTTATCGGCACTTTCTTTCTCAATGAGTGGTTTCCCTTGCAGTTCGATTTCTTCAAGAGGCAAACGGGCTTTGCCCAAGGCCTCTTTCAATGTCCCCAATTCCTTGCTTTGGTCAGAGATTTCGGAATCAAGCTCGTCGGTTTGGACGGCGAGACCATCGATCTCATTGTTAAGTTTCTCGCTTTCGGCGGTGGCTTCTTCAATCTTCGCATTTAATTCCTGAGCCGAACGGGAAAGTTCGAATTCCTCTTTCTCCGAGCGATTCTTATCCGCTTCCAATTGTAACTGAAGATCGCTCTGTTCCTGCTTCGCAGAAAAAATCTTCTGGGAAAAGGAGGAGGAGGAACCTGGACTGAGAATGAAATACACCCCCAAACCAATGGTAGCAAACCATGCAAGCAACCTAAAGATGAACGAGGTCAAAGCTTTTGAACTTCCTTAACTCTACAGGATTCCCGAACAAGGGAATGATCATCGCTACGCTATTTCTGGACGAGACGTCGTTAATTCTGATCCGGCAAAGTTTTTTTCCATTCGCACGAACGGAGAAGATCATACCCTTTTCGATTCCACGATCCAAGCCAACGGGCAAACCCAAAAAACCAGCTTGAAAGTCGTATTGAAGATAGGGCACCGCAAGCTTTTCGCCTTTTTCCAACCAAGGTCTTTGGTACAGGTATTTTTGCAAAGCTTCCAAAGTTACGTCGAAGTGTTTCTTGTAAATACTCGTTTTTGATTCGTAAGTCTGGAGACTCCGCTTTCCTTCCACTTCTCGTTGCTTTTCATTTTCAATGGAGGCTCGAAGTTGAGAAATCTTTCCTTCCAATTCGGGCATAGACAGGGCAAAAGTACTAAGACGGTTGCGAGAGTGTTCGATTTCCTTTTCCACGGCGGCAATCTTTTTTTTCGTTTCCTGAATTTCGGAAGCCAACTCATCTTTTCGTTCGGTCTTTGCACTCAAGGCCGCGGTCTTCGCCTCGAGTTGGTCCCGTAGGGATTTCAATGAACTTTCTTTATCCGCAGCATCCTTACCCCGCGTCTCAATTCTATTCGAGAGAAAGGAAAGATTTTCATTGGATTTTTTACCTGCCTCGTCAATGGCCTCCCGCAGTTCTCCGTTTTTCTTTTTCAGGGCAAGCAGTTCAGATTCCATCCGTTCTTTTTCAGACATGTCGGAAAAAACCTTCCACGCCCCAACGCAAACAACTCCAAGGGTAAGGAGGATCAATACCAATGAAAACTTATTTACTTTCACGGTTGGTAATCATAGAGGGGGAAGCGGGGCAAAGGGTGATGGCGGTTCCTCCAAGTCAAGCGGAGGCGAAGCATCCTCTTGCCCAGGCGGAAAATCAGGTTCCAAAGGGAGAGGCGCGAAAGGGATTTCGCCGGAATTATCTGGCGAGTTGGTTTCGGAGTCAATGCCCTGCGGAAGAAAGGGTCCTGGAACGAAATCCATTGGGTTATCATCGATTGGAGCTTGTTCCTCAACCTTATCTGCTTCGTCTTTCTCCCCAGTGGCCTCCTTCTCCATCTCTTCGGCCCTAGTTGCCAATCTTTCTCTTTCAGCTTCGTACCACCTGTCTTCCCGTAGCAAATCCATACGATCTTTGTGCTGAGGCAATAGATTTTGGCTGGGTATCGGACGTCCCGTCCAGTACCTGTCAAAGTTCACTTTACCAAGTTCATCTCGTCCCCAAGACCTGCCCCTTTTGTTTTGATCAAAGCTTGAAACAAGCCTTCTTTTCTCAAGATCGTAACTGTAACGGGCATTCCACGAATCATGAATTCGAGCAGTATCTCCGTCTTTGGCAGGTCCACAACCAACGGACAAAACCATCAACCCGGACAAGATTAAAATTTCTAGCTTACGAAACACAAATTCATAATAGAGAAATCTATGCGCAAATGGCAAGTATTCCCTAAAAGTTCCCTTACCCCCTGCGAAAAAGATCTTTCTTTTTTCTATTCTGACAAGGAGAGTGTTCTCTAAAGAAAGCTTTACTTTGCCAAATGGAATCTTCAGTAGCCTCGCTGTCGAGAATCCAACCAAATCGAAACAGGTCCATCATCCACAGCTTCGATCTCCATATGCCTTCCAAAAGCACCCACCGCGACGGCACCCTCGAATTCCATTCGGAGTTGGTGGAGAAATTCTTCAAACATCTTGCGGCCATCGATTGGAGCAGCCGCACGGTTGAAAGAAGGACGGGTGCCCTTCTTCAGGTTTCCGAACAAGGTAAATTGACTGATCAGCAAGACCCCCTCGTCACGGGTCAAAGATTCATTCATCTTTCCCTCGGAATCATCAAAAACCCTCATCCCAAGAAGTTTTTTGAGAACCCAACTCATATCACCGGCCTGATCTCCCGTTTCTATTCCCAAATAGACCAAGAGACCTTTGCCAATCTCACCAATCACTTGTTTGTCTAAGCAAACGGAGGCATGGGAAACTCTGCGAACGAGACACCTCAAAGCGAAACAAACGGTTCGAGTTCAAGAGTAGCCCATTTTATAATAAATGGACTTCAAAACTTCTATTCCTCGGCAACGGCATCCATCATTTCGGCCGCAGCTTGGGCGGCCAAAGGAGTTGACAAATACCTCTCGCCACAACTGGCTCCCAGGACGACGATGCTCTTTCCTTCCATCTCGGGTCTACGAGCAATCCTAAGTGCCGCGGTAACGGTGGCACCAGTTGAAATTCCACCCAAGACACCCTCCTCGAGACTGAGTTTTCGCGCCATTTCAAAGGCATCGTCACTCTTGACGAGTTCAACTTCGTCCACAATATCCAAATTCAAATTACTAGGTACGAACCCAGCCCCGATACCTTGAATCTTGTGCGGCCCGGGTTTGAGTTCTTCCCCGTTTCTAGTTTGGGTGATAACGGGGCTTTCCTCTGGTTCAACGGCTACCGAAAGCATATCGGGGTTTCTCTCTTTAATCACCTCGGAAACTCCAGTAATCGTGCCTCCCGTCCCGACTCCGGCGACGAAACAATCAACGCGACCCTCCATTCCCGACCATATTTCCTCCGCCGTGGTTTTACGGTGTATCGCAGGATTCGCCGGGTTGTCGAATTGCTGTGGCATGAAGGCTAGATCTCCATGATCCTCCATAAGTTGATTGGCCTTGGCGATGGCGCCTCCCATTCCTTTAGGTCCGGGTGTCAACACGATCTCGGCACCCAATAACCTGAGGAGCAAACGTCTTTCCTTCGACATCGTCTCAGGCATCGTCAAGATACATTTGTATCCCTTCGCAGCACATACGAAAGCAAGAGCAATCCCGGTATTTCCAGAGGTTGGCTCGATCACCACGCTGTCTGAGTTCAAATGACCGGCATCCTCGGCGGCGGCAATCATGGCGGCGCCGATCCGATCTTTAACACTGGCCAAAGGATTGAAAAATTCGGATTTCAGAAAAACCCGCGCTCCACAGCCTTGGGTAACCTTATTGAGTTCGACGAGAGGGGTTCGTCCAATGGATTCGATGATATTCATAATGGGGGGTGTTTCTAGGATTTTCGGAGATCTTTGGGGTCACCTTCTTTTATTTCTCGGACCGAAACTGCGAATGGGAGCATTCCTGTTGACCTCCGCATTTTTCAAACGGTATACGATCCTGGCCTTCTCGAGATCTTGAGTACTCATCTCCATTTTTACGATGTCGCCGACCGTGATCTTGATGAAATGCTTTCGCAACTTCCCGGAAATGTGAGCTAGAACCTGATGACCATTATCAAGCTCCGCTCTGAACATGGTACTGGGCAAGACCGCGGTGATCTTGCCTTCGACTTCGATAACTTCTTCTCCGGACATGTTTGTAAAAACCCCTTATCACACCATCTTGGCACGCGAAGTCAAGTAAGTCCTTTAATCAAAAGGAGAAATAGGTATTATCCATTCACCATGCAAAAGCCTGTCGTTTGTCCTTTCCCAAAGGTCTTTCCCTCCCAACTGGAGAAAGGGAACTCCTTTTTCATGCAATTGGCATACAATGAAGCAATCAACGCCTGGAACGAGGACGAAGTTCCCGTTGGGGCAGTCATTGCAAGGGGTGATGAAATTATCGCATCCGCATTCAATCAAACGCGCCGACAGAAGGATCCCAGTGCACACGCTGAAATGATTGCCATCACCATGGCAGCAAAATCAATAGGTGATTGGAGACTCAACGAATGCAGACTGTTCGTAACCAAGGAACCTTGCCCAATGTGCGCAGGAGCCACCATCATGGCAAGACTCGGGGAAGTTCATTTTGCCGTGAAAGACCCGAAGATGGGTGGTTTGGGTGGTGCCACCGATCTTCACTTACTTCCTTTTTCCAACCATCGACCACAAGTCGAAAGCGGCACAATGGAGCTCGAATGCAAGGAGATGCTTCAGGCATTCTTTCAATTACAAAGAAAATAACGGGCGAAAAGTCTTCCCAAAAAGATCTCTCGAGCTTGACCTTCCGTTTGGAAAAAGTTGTTATGACCACTTTTCAAAACCCAATTCCTTCTCCAATTATGCCACATACATTACCAACTCTTGAGTATTCAACCGATTCGCTCGAACCGCACTTCGACAGTCGAACCATGGAAATCCATCATGGGAAGCATCATCAAACTTACGTAAACAACCTCAACGCCGCCCTTGATGGAAACGAGTCTCTCGAATCCTTGGACGCCGACTCTCTCATTCGAGACCTGTCCGCCGTTCCCGAAGGAATCCGGCAGGCTGTTCGCAACAACGGAGGCGGACACTCAAACCATACTTTTTTCTGGAAATGTGTTTCACCACATGGAGGCGGAGTGCCACAAGGAAGCTTGGCCGACGCCATCTCTTCGACTTTCGGAAGCTTTGACTCCATGAAGGAATCCTTCGGCAAAGCCGCCCTCACGAGATTCGGATCAGGTTGGGCTTGGTTAGTCAAGAGAAGCGATGGAAGCCTCGCCATCACTTCCACGCCCAACCAAGATTCACCCCTCATGGAGGGGGTTTCGGAAGAAACGGGGACCCCCGTTGTCGGTTTGGACGTATGGGAACATGCTTACTACTTGAACTACCAAAACAGAAGGCCCGATTACGTCTCTGCCTTTTGGAGTCTCGTGGATTGGAACAGGGCCCAGGAAATTTTCGCCGCCTAAGTTTTATCTCAAAGCTGGATCCGTCCTGGTTCTTTTTGCCACTTCGGACGGTTTCTTCGAATTAAATCCTCTTTCAAGGCATCCGTTTGGAAACATCGAGTCGGAAGACTCGTTTCTCACCCCTAAAGTAAACGATTGCCGAACAAAAAATGGATCCTTGTTCATGGTCCCAAAAACGCAACGGGAATCCTTGCCAGTTTCTTCAAGCATAGATATGATAGACCCAAATTGAGCAGAAGATCATATAAGTATCGAGCATTCATAACCTACGCCCACAAGGACGAAGAGAGAGCGAGGTGGCTCAGGAAAAAGCTCGAAACCTTTCGCGTGCCAAAGCACCTGATTGGGAAGGATGGAGATTTCGGAGAAGTACCAGCAAGGCTTTACCCCATTTTTCGCGACCGTGACGAATTGGCCGGTGCCGCTCAATTGGGGCCCCTCATCGAACAGGCTTTGGACGATTCTTCTCACCTAATCGTCTTGTGTTCACCACAAGCCGTTCGTTCCCGTTGGGTGAACGAGGAAATTAGGATGTTCAAAGCAATGGGCAAAGCTGATCGGGTTTTATGCCTTGTTTTGTCCGGCAACCCCATGGTCGAAGACTTGAGCGGGGATACGGAAAACGAATGCATTCCCCTTGCCGCCCGCAGGCAAGTGAATGCCGACGGGCTCATTTCAGATCAAAAACACGAACCTGCCGCGGCAGACTTGCGCGAGTCAAGCGACGGGGAAAAAGACGCTTTGCTCAAGATTGTTGCGGGCTTACTGGGATTGGGACTGGATGACCTCAAGCAAAGAGATTTGCTCGCTCGACAAAAAAGACTCGCTCGGATCGCATCCGTTTCCGCATTGCTTGCCATTTCGGCGATCGGCTTGGCGGTTTATGCTTTTTATCAGCAACAGCAGGCATCGATCGCCAAAGCCAATGCGGAGGAAGAGAGAAAATCAACCGAGGAGGAGTTGGCCAAAACTCAGGCCATCACAACCTTTGTTCAAAACCTGTTCTTCTCTCTCAATCCCCAAAATACTGCGGTTATGGACACTGAATTGGTCAAGACCATGCTCGATCAGGGGTCCGTACGGGCCGGCGAGCTATCGGCAGAACCTGAAATCGAGGCAAGAATCAGGCTCTGTCTCGGTAAAACCTATCGATCGATCCGATCCTACGACAAAGCCCAAGCCGAACTCGAGCGGGTTCTTGCATTATTCGAAAACTTGCTGGCTAAAGAATCGCCCGCCCGGATGCAGGCCATGAAGGAAATTGCCATGGTTCACGATGCCTTGGGGAATTACGTCGAAGCTCAACCCATGCTCGTCGAGTTGCTTGAACAAAGATCCAATGAACATGGTGAAGGGCACGAAGACGTAATCGACACCCAAATCGACTTGGCCAAAGTATACCGTAGAATAGGAAAACTGGAGCAAGCGGAAAACGAGTGCTCAAAGTCGCTCTCCCTCCTGAATGACCAAAACAGAAGCGAGGACGACCCCTTGTTGCTCAAATGCATGTCTGAACTTGCCATGATTTACTTGGATGGAGAGAAACTTGCTCAAGGGGAAAGCCTTGCCCGAAACGTGTATGAGAAATCCCGCATCCGGTACGGTGACGTTCATGCCTCGAGCTTGCGGGTTGGGCAAATTCTCGTGGAAGCCTTGAGAAAGGGGGAAAAGTTAAACGAAGCCGAGGACCTCTCGATCGAAGTGGTCGAAGGTTTGGAGAGAATTCTTGGAGAAAGTCACCCCGATACACTGGGAGCGTCTGACTCGCTTGCAAGAATTCTCACTTCAAGGGGAGAATTCGAAGAGTCCCTGAGATATTACTTGGCAATTTTGTCCGCCAAGGAAAAAGCGTTGGGCACCAAACATCCCGAGACTCTTTCAACCTTGAAGGCAACCGCGGAAACTTATCGGAATTTGGAAAGGCTCGACGAAGCGGAAAAGACTCAAATCAAAGTCAGGGACAGATTGCGTGAGAAACACGGCGTCGAGCACCCTGAAACTTTGCGGTCCATGAATGATCTTGCCGACTTGTACCTCGCCTTGGGAAAAGACGACGATGCCTTTCATCTCAGCGAGGAGACTTTGGCAATCGAACGGGAGGTCATGGGGGAGCAGGACCCGATGACCCTCAAGACCATGTATCGAATCGGAAAACTCCAATACCTTTTCAATAACCCGGATGGAGCAATGGAAATTTTGGGGGACACCTTGGCAAAACAAGAAAAACTCCTCGGTTTCGATCATGCCGAAGCGACTCTCACGAGGGATTTGCTGAACGAAATTCTAGCTGAAAAAGCCACCACTAGGGTTACCGTTGAAAGCAATGAAACCATGATCGCGGAAAACTCGGATACTTCTTTGATCGATTTTCTCGATGAGTTTGAAAAAAGAGAAATTATGCTGGATCAAAACTTCTCCATCCGACCTCCCGAGGTTTTTGATCCAAACCAAAGTCTTTCCCCTTCCTCGGAAACGGTTCTTGGAAACAACTCCAACAATCAAGAAGAAGAGGAGGAGAAAGAACCAGGATTTTTCAAAAGCTTGAAAAACCGTCTCCTTCCGGGCAAATCCGAACAAGAGGAAACGGACTCATCCGATCCTGAGCAATAATGCCGCTCGGAGCAGTTATTTTCGATTGGGACGGGGTGGTCATTGACTCCTCTTCTCTCCACGAAAGGAGTTGGGAAGTTCTTGCCTCGGAGATAGGAAAAACATTGCCTGCGGATCACTTCAAAAGGGGGTTCGGAAAAAGAAATGCCGTCATTATTCCCGAAATCCTCGGTTGGTCGGAGGATGCCGCGAAAATTGACCGTTGGGGCAAAAGAAAAGAGGAACTCTATCGTATTATGGGACGAGAGGAAGGGATTCCCATTCTCGATGGAATAAGAGATTTCCTCGGTTCTCTTCGCACAGTAGGCATTCCCTGCGCAATCGGTACTTCGACCGAAAGGATGAACATTGAATTGGCTTTCGAACAACTTGATCTTGGCTCTTATTTTCTTGGCGCGGTTTGTTCGGAAGACGTGTCCAAAGGCAAGCCCGATCCGGAAGTGTTCTTGAAAGCCGCAACCATCGCATCCGTAGCCCCTCAAGACTGCGTAGTTCTCGAAGACAGCGCCCACGGTATCGTTGCCGCCGTCAAAGGTGGAATGAAGGGATTGGGACTTGCCACGACCCGCGACAAGAAAGATCTCATCGAAGTTGGGGCGGACATGGTTGTAAACAACCCTTCGGAACTGAGCATCGACTTGCTTGAAAGCCTGTTTCGGTCATAGTGTGATGAAAAAATGAAAAAAGCGCCCTTACATTTAAAAATCCTAGTCGCCTTGGTCTTGGCTTTTTCCATCGGACTTACGGCAAACTTAGTGACCGAGGGCGACACCGGAGAAAAACCAGATTGGTTTGTTTTTATACTCGAGGCTTCCCGATTCGTAGGTACCCTATTCCTCAACGGCTTGAAAATGGTCGTAATTCCCTTGATCATGACTTCGATCATTTGCGGGGTGGCCAAAATCGGAGGCGAGCGTGACTTCGGAAGGCTTGGACTCAAAACCATGCTCTTCTATGGCTTGACCGGGATGCTTGCCGTTTGCATTGGCTTGGCCTGCGTAAACCTGATCGAACCCGGACAGGTTACGGAGGAACTTCGCGACCAAATGCTTGAAAACAAATCCGCTGGACATTCCGCCAAGATCGAGGGCGCCATTGCACAGGCCGACAAGGGATGGAGGAGTATCGTCGAAATCTTTCACCGGATGGTTCCCGTAAATCTTTTCAAAGCCGCAGTGGATGGACAACTTCTCGGACTGATTTTCTTTAGTCTCCTCTTCGGCTTCTTTATTACCAAACTTCCGGAAAAAGCCCGAGCCATCCAGTTTGGATTTTGGGAAAGCCTGAACTCTCTCATCCTTTCGATTACCAACTTCATCATTTCTTTTGCCCCTTACGGCGTCTTCGGGTTGGTCACTCCTACTCTTATGAAAGTCGGAATCGAGACGCTATCAGTGATGGGCACCTTCGCCATGACCGTTGCCCTCGGCCTCCTCATACACAGCCTCGTCGTGCTTCCACTTCTCCTTCGTTTTTTCGCAAAGATCAATTTCATTGATCATTACCGGGCGATGACCCCTGCCCTTCTCACCGCTTTCTCGACCGCATCCTCTTCCGCAACCCTTCCCCTCACCATGGAATGCGTAACGAAAAGGGTAGGGGTTTCAAAGAAAATCGGGAGCTTCACTCTCCCCTTGGGCGCCACCATGAACATGGACGGAACCGCCCTGTTCGAATGTATCGTAGTGGTCTTTCTCGCCCAACTTTTCGGCGTGGAGATGGGATGGATGACCCAAATGACCGTTGTCCTCATGGCATTGGTTACGTCCATTGGAGTCGCCGGTATTCCATCCGCCAGTCTTGTAGCGATTATCGTGATCCTGCAAGCCGTAGGCTTTGACGAAGAGAGCATAGCCATCGGGGTGGGCATCGTATACGTGGTCGACCGAATACTCGACATGACCCGAACGGCGGTCAACGTCTTGGGAGATAGCTGCGCCGCGGCCATCATCGGGAAATCAGAGGGAGAATCGGGGTATTATTCATCCCTTCGGTCCTAAGTTCGAAAGCCGGACTAAGTAGATGGAATTCAAGCTGATCTCCGAATACAAGCCACAGGGGGATCAACCCGAAGCAATCGATTCCTTGGTTCGTTCTCTCGAAGAAGGCAACCAAGACCAAACTCTCCTTGGGGTTACCGGATCGGGTAAAACCTTCACCATGGCCAACGTCATTCAACGGCTCCAACGGCCCGCTCTCATCATTTCCCATAACAAAACGCTGGCTGCCCAACTTTATTCTGAATTCAAGGGATTTTTCCCGGAGAATGCCGTGGAGTATTTCGTCAGTTATTACGATTACTACCAGCCCGAGGCATACGTGCCATCCACCGATACCTTCATCGAAAAAGATTCCTCCATCAACGAGGAAATCGAAAGACTGCGACTGGCATCAACCGGATCCCTCATCAGTCGACGAGACGTAATCGTAATTGCCAGCGTCTCCTGCATATACGGATTGGGTTCCCCGGATGACTTCGAGGCGTTGTCCCACGAAATCAAAAAGGGAGAGGAGTCGGGAAGAGACTCCCTCTTGGAAAAATTAGTAGATGGGCTGTACGATCGAAACGACGTGGAATTGAAACCCGGTCGTTTTCGAGTGAGAGGTGACGTCGTGGATTTGTTTCCCGCTTATGCTCAAAACCCCATACGAATCGAATTTTGGGGAGAGGAAGTAGAGGAAATCAGGGAAATCGATCCCATTTCCGGGGAAACGTTGAAGAAACTGGACTGCTATCGCGTCTACCCTGCCAATCAATACGTGACCACGAAGGACAAGGTCGCAGTGGCATGCAAGGCGATCGAGCAAGAACTTGAAGAACGTGTTGCCTGGTTTGAAAAGGAAAACCTGCTCCTGGAAGCGCAAAGAATCAGAATGCGAACCGAATACGATTTGGAAATGCTCAAGGAAATCGGTTTTTGCAACGGCATAGAAAACTACTCGAGACATCTCTCCGGTCGAAAACCGGGACAAAGGCCCTGGTGCCTGATTGATTTCTTCCCCGAAGACTTCCTACTCTTCATCGACGAAAGCCATGTCTCCATCCCTCAGGTAGGGGGAATGTTTCATGGGGACCTGTCGAGAAAACAAAAGCTCGTTAACTTTGGTTTTCGACTTCCTTCCGCTCTTGATAATCGCCCTCTCAAGCCCGATGAATTCGAAGAGGTGACCGGGCAAACGATTTACGTATCCGCGACCCCTGCAAAATTTGAGATGGAGAAATCTTCCCTCGTGGTCGAACAACTGATTCGTCCAACCGGTTTACTTGACCCGGAAATGGAAATCAGACCCATCAAGGGACAGGTGGAAGACTGTATATCGGAAATCAAAAAGATCACTCAAGCCGGATATCGGGCCCTCGTCACGACTTTGACCAAGAGAATGACCGAGGATTTGACTGATTTTCTACGGGAACGAGAAATCAAGGTCGAATACCTCCATTCCGATATCGATGCCATTGAAAGAGTCGAACTTCTGAGAAACTTGCGAGCAGGTTCCTTCGACGTATTGGTCGGCGTCAATTTGCTCCGCGAAGGACTCGATCTTCCGGAGGTGGCTCTGGTTATAGTCCTCGACGCGGACAAAGAAGGTTTTCTACGGAGTGAAACCAGTTTGATTCAAACGGCTGGAAGAGCTGCCCGGCATGAAAACGGCAAAGTGATCTTCTACGCCGACGTAATGACCAAATCCCTTCAAAAGGCATGGGACGTATGTCAATATCGAAGGGAAAGGCAGATGGAGTTCAACGAGAAGCATGGCATCGTACCGCAAAGCGTCGTTCGACCGGTTCAGGAAAGTCTCATATCGAAAAGAGAGGAGGAGAAAGATGACCTCGAAGTTTCGGAACGCCTTTCCGGTAGTGAAGTGAAGAAATTGATCAAAGAACTCGAGCAGGAAATGATGGCCGCGGTCAAAAAACTTGAGTTTGAAAAGGCTGCCCTTCTGCGCGATCAAGTTGCCTTCCTGCAAGATGGAGTCAAAGGGAGTTTTGCCAAATCAACCCAAGGTGGAGCCACTGGGCGTCGAAAATACGCAAAAAGGAGGAAGCATGGCAAAGGCAAATAGATGGGCCATCCTTGCCTTGGGTGCCTGTTTGGCGTTATCAGGAAAAATCAATGGTGAAATTTCCTCTCAGCGAAGATTGCTTTTCTTTTTTGACAAAATCGAAGTGAACGGAGAAGTGGACGTCTTTCTAAAGAAGGGCAAGAGGAACCGCGAGACGACCGTCTATGCGGATTCCGAAATCATTGACTCCGTTATTACAAAGGTCAGCAAAAGAACTCTTTACGTCGATGCCAACAATACCTTCCAGCTTGCCCGTCGACTCCCATTCGTCAAACTGAACGCCCGCAGAAAATTCCCGGTTGAGATCATGGTTTCCATAGACAAACTTACAGAAATCAGAGTCAACGGGGGGAGCAATTTGACTTCGGCTGAATTGCAATCCGACGGACTATCCGTCTTTTGCTCGACTTCCGGCAAGGTCCATTTGGAAAACCTCCTTTCACCAACCCTCAATCTTCGCCAAGAGGGAAACGGGGTCGTCGTCCTCAAAGGACGAGGAGTCAACCGCTTGGAAGCCCAAGTTTTGGACAACGGTTCACTTCGCGCAGAAGGGTTCGATGTTGGCGAGACCACCCTCTTGCACCAAGGCAAAGAGGCTGTCCACTTGGCTCCACTTCGTTGGTTGGATGCCCGTATGCGCGGTTCCGGAAACCTTTTTTTGCACAGACAACCCGAGAAGATGGTAATCGATCAAGCGGGAAAAGGGATTGTACGCGACGTCATCTCGGGCCCCCTGCCCTTTCTCGATCATAATGCAAGCGCACCCAAGTTGGGTGAAGGATATTAGAGGGTAACCTCTTCGCCTTCCACGGCAGGTCGTACGCCTTCCCTGCGTGCCTCCGCTTCTTTGGCAATCTGATCCATTTTCTCGTCGCTGTGAGAAGGATCGTGATGGAAGAGGAAAGTCTGTTTGACCCCAGCGGCTTCGGCGACCTTGACGGCTTCTTCCCAAGTCGAATGCCCCCAACCCTTGAACTTTGGATATTCCTCCGTAGTGTAGGCTGAATCGTACACCATCACGTCCGCATCCTTGGCTAAAGTCACCACGCTCTCGTCAATCCGGTCCTCGTAATGCTCCGTATCGGTGCAAATGGCAATAGCCTTACCCTGAAACTCGATTCTGTATCCGCAGGCTCCGTTGGGGTGATTGAGTTTACCCGTGCGAATAACGATCCCATCCCCCAACTCAAATACGTGTCCGCAAAAGAAATCCTTGAATGAACATGCTTGTTCAATCAAAGAACTCGGGACGGGAAAGACCGGATCTTTCATGAGCATGGTACCAATGATTCCCTGGAGATCGTATTCGTCGTTTGCCGTCAAGTGCCCGGCATGCAATCTGACGTCGCTCACGGGGTTGTAAAGAGGGGCGAAAAAAGGCAACCCTTGGATATGGTCCATGTGGGTATGGGTAAAAAACAAATCGGCATTGAGCAGATTCCCCTCCTCAATCATAATCTTTTTGCCAAGCAAGCGTATGCCCGTGCCTGCATCGATGATAATCCGCTTCTTACCACAGGTTATTTCGAAGCAAGTGGTGTTTCCGCCATATTTGACGGTATCGGGACCCGGGCAAGGTATGCTTCCCCGTGTACCCCAAAACTTGAGCTTGAATAGGGTAGAATCAGACATAAGTGGCTCTATCTATTTAAAATATTATAAAAAGTACAAACTTGGCAATCTTCAAAGCGATGCTCCTTCAGGACTCTGCTCGAACTACCTGTCGCGCCATTCCCCATTTTCATCCTGATAGGAATTGGTAACCCTGCCGTCTCCCCAATCATAAGAACCAAGCACGCCCAACCCCTTTTCGAATTGCCCTGTAAAACTCGTGCCATCTCCAAAATCAAGGTTGCCTCTACCCTGTTTCGAACCCTCCACCCACATCCCCGAATAAGTGACCCCCGTCGGGTCTTGCTGAGTGCCAAACCCATCAGGCAATCCATTTTTGAACGTTCCCGAGTAAGAGGTGCCGTTCGGTTTAAGCCAAACCCCGATTCCTGCAAAAACGCCCGAAGCAAAGTTTCCGACGTACAAAGAACCATCGTTTTGTTCAAGAACTCCGCTTCCATGATACGCATTGGAAAAGAATCGACCGGTATAACGGTCTCCCCCAAGCGACTGAAAAGTTCCCTTGGCAAAGGAACCATCGGGATTGAACACTCCGGTAAATTCCTCGTTCAATTCGGTTTTCATCCTTCCCTCCGACAGAGACGATCGATTCCACTTGCCGGTTAAAATGACACCATCCGAGCCTTGATATTCGCCATAGCTCAATTCATCCGATTCCCAATGCCCCTCCATGCGGGAAGAATCCGAAAAGATCAACACCCCGAACCCCTCTTTTTTCCCGCTTTCCCAAATACCCGAATAGCGATCGAGTTCCTCATCGGATTTGTAAATGCGTGTTCCGTAGCCATGGGCAAAGCCATTTTTGTAAAGGCCCTCGAAAACGTCACCGGAAGGGAAAGTTCTCTTCCCATAACCATTGGGTTTGCCTTTTGAAAATTCACCTTCGTATATCGAACCGTCCTCCAAAGTCTGCTTGCCCTCCATCGACTTGTCACGCAGACCGCTCGATTCCTTTTGCAATGCCCTTCGCTCCTCTTCTTCGTTTCCACAACCCGCCAACATGAAAAACATGGCCCAAATCGCAGAGGGATAAAAAATCCAGGAATTCAAACCTAAGCGCATAACTAGTTGATCTTGATGCTTTTGCTTACCTCAAAAATACTCGTAACGATGGCAATCGCGACCAGGGCGACCAATGAAAAGGCAAAACCCAAAGCGGCTCCCGAAACTAAAGTCGTCATGACTTTGATCTTCTTCGTCAATTGATCGCGAAAGGAATTGCCTATGTCTTCCATACTGTTGCCTAGGTTGCCCGTTTTTTCTCCGACTTCCAATATATCGAGTTGGATCAAAGGGAGAAACTTGAATTTCCTCAAGGCTTCGGGAAGAGACTTCCCTTCGTTCACCAAAGCGCGGGCGGAGCGGAATCGGTCGCGGAGATATCGGTTGGTGATGGTTTTTTCACAAAGGCGCAAGTTTTCGGTCAAACCGATACCACTCCAAATCAGAGTGGAAAGCAAACTTGTGAGTTGGAACATTTGCGACAGGTAAATAATCTGACCAAAAAGAGGGATTTTCAAGATAGCCCGGTCCACCGACATTCCTCCTTTTTCCGTTTTGCTCCAACGGTGAGTAATCGCCAGAGATATGATCAAACCAATCAGTACAAAGGGACCAAAGGTTTTCACGAAATCAGAACTGCCAATGAGAAGTTTGGCCAGAAAATTCATTTCTCCACCCATCTTGTCCAACATGCTTTTTATTTGAGGCAAAAGAACTTTGATGAAGAAAATAACAACGGCAAAGGCAACGAATCCGACGAAACACGGATACGCCATGCTTGTCAGGACTTTTGAACGGATGGCCCTCTTTTCCTCCAGATAAACGATAATCTTTTTCAGGATGGGACCTACGTTTCCGGTTGCTTCGCCCGCCTCGATTACAAAAGTGGAAGATTCGCTGAAATACTGCGGCAACGCTCTCATTGCGCGGGAGAGCGTTCTGCCCTCTGCTAGTTCCTTCCATAAAAAACGAGCCACTTCTTTGAGTTTCGGATCGGAAAGCCTTTGGTTGAGAAGCTTGACCGCATCGGCCACCGGCATCCCGCTTCCATGCAATTCCATGAGTCTTTTGAGAAAATCCAATCCGATTGCTTCTCCCTTCGATCCAAGTTTGCGGGAACCGCGTTTGGAAGAACCGTTCTTTTTGGCATCCGACAGCGAGACTACGGTTTTACTCTTTTTTTCGCTTCCTCCGATTTTGGTTACTTTGAGCGGAGTTACTCCATTCGCTCTGATCAACTGCTTGGCCTTTTTCGAGTCGTCTGCCTCGATCTCTCCGGAAAGGCTTTTACCCTTCAGGTCGATTGCGACGTATTTGAACTTGGCCATTTACGGTTCGTTCAATCCTCGACCGATTCTTCCGTCACACCCTCCGTCGGGTCATCACCGAAAGGCGTTGCCGGTTCTTCGTCGATAAAGCCGTCGGCGTAGCGAATCACTTCGTCGAAGGTCGTGAGACCACGCTTGATTTGTTCCCAACCACTCCCCTGCAAAGTGCTCATGCCTTCCTTGAGAGCAATCTCTCTGATATCGGGAGCGGATGCGTTGTTGATCACCAATCCGTGAATTGAGTCGCTCATTTTCATCAACTCAAAGATGCCCACCCGTCCACGGTAGCCAAGGTTTTGACAATTTTGGCACCCTACGGAACGCAGGACCTTGTCTGCATGTATTTTTTCACTCGGATCGACTTCAAGCAAGGACAAGGAAGCAAGAAGATCACTATCGGACATTTGGGCGGGAGAGGAACATTCCTGGCAAAGCCTCCGAACGAGCCTTTGGGCAATGACCATTTCAACCGAGGAAGCAATGAGAAAGGGTTCGATTTCCATGTCCACCAAACGGGTAATTGCCCCCGGAGCATCGTTGGTGTGCAAAGTACTCAAAACCAAGTGACCCGTAAGGGAGGCCCGAATGGCAATATCCGCCGTCTCACGATCTCTGATTTCTCCAACCATGATGACGTCCGGATCCTGCCGTAAAATTTCCCGCAGGGCACTCGCGAAGGTGAAACCGATTTCCGAATTCACTTGGGTTTGGTTGATACCAGCAACCTCGTACTCCACGGGGTCCTCAACCGTCATAATCCGGCGTTCGGGTTTGTGAATCCTTCTGATAAAGGCGGTCAAGGAGGTTGATTTACCAGACCCCGTAGGCCCCGTTACCAAAACAATTCCGTGGGGTTTCTCCAAGATTGAAACGATATTTTTTTCATCGTTCTCTGCCAAACCAAGTTCCCGCATGGACAGGGGTTGCGACTTTTCGTTAAGCAAACGCAAACTGATGCTTTCGCCATAAAGGGTAGGCAAAGTGGAAACACGAATATCAAGGTCACTCTGTCCTTGATTAAAGGTAATTCTTCCACCCTGAGGCCTCCTCTTTTCGGAAATATTGATGGCGCTCATGATCTTGATCCGGGAGATGATGGCGTCTTGGAAACTCCTCAAGTTGTCCGGAACCCGAACGGGGACCAGTTGACCGTCGATGCGGTATCGTATTTGCAGGGTTTCCTTGTGAGGTTCGAAATGTATATCCGTCGCCCGGTCCACGATGGCCCGCTGGATAACCTCGTTGACGAATCGTATGATCGCCGCATTTTGATCCTCGAGATCATCCTGGGCATCCTCGTCTGCATCCGTATCCAAATCCGAATCATCCAAGCTGTCGGCTCCAATGCCGAAGTTCTCAGTAATGGCCCGGGAAATTTTTTCCGGTGAGCTCAAACTCCAAACCGGAGTCCTGCCTGAAACGGCAAAAACCCAACGACTCATGCGCATCGAGGGGGGCCAAACCGCGACCAATTCGATTCGCCCGTCCTCGTCCAAACCAACAGGCAGGCAACTGTAGTTGTGGATCATACGCAAAGGGAGGAGTTTGGTCGGGTTTTCGGGCAACTCGAAATCCTCGACGTAGGAAAGCTCGGATTTCTTTCCAATCTCTCGCATGGTTTCAATCAACTCACGAGAATATTTCGAGGCAAGCAAACGGGCCCGGTCCTCGAGGGGTGAACTCAAAATATTGATGCGATCGACTTCGGACAGCCCGGGCCACCAATCCATGTCCTCAAACGCAGACGAGGAGAGAAGGATTTTTTCCTCACGCTCATCCTCGCCCGTTATACTGGATTCGGGTTCCTCGGGATTTGTTTTTTCTGAAATCACGGTCTGGTTTATTTTCTTTTCGGGCCAGGTACGACCAACCCTCGTGGTGGTCCCTTTTTTACCGGAGGAACCGGAACCTTCTTGGCAGGCTTGGCGGTGCTCGGCGCGGTCGGGTTGAAGGCGGCGCCGGAAGCCTTCGACGCTTCGGCGAGGTCGATCGAGTCGTAAGCAACTTGAGGATTCGAACTCTCGTGAGTAACTTTGAATTTCTCTGGATCAAATATGAAAACGTCTCCGGCATGGGTTACACCAGTTGAGTTTTGCTCCCAAGACAACCAGGCGCTCTCTCTGGTCGATTTGTGATAAAGCGCAAAATGCCATTTTCCTTCGAAATGATAACAACCCCGCAAATCGTAAGGAGAGGGAAGCTTTTTTACTTGAGGAGTAATTTTCTTAGGGATAGGAAGTTGACTTTTCAGGGTTTTAGGAGGCGGAGGGGGTCGACCGGGTATGGCAAAGGGGCTTGCCTTTTGAGCCACCAAAAACGCCGGTCCCAAAGCAATTAAAAAGGGAATCAAAGTACCCCGGATGGATTTTGCCCAGAAAGAAGTCATCACAAACTGGGACGGGAAGCTGGTTTGTCTTGATTCGAGGCCTGCCCCTTGTTTTTCCC
>TARA_B100001057_G_scaffold95624_1_pt1 | contig 26549 bp, 25 predicted proteins | sample TARA_B100001057 | Tara Oceans TARA_B100001057 (sample SAMEA2621839) | marine metagenome | biome: marine biome (ENVO:00000447); feature: surface water layer (ENVO:00002042); material: "saline water (ENVO:00002010), including plankton (ENVO:xxxxxxxx)" | depth 5 m
CGGAGCTTGAACTTATTGAACTCAATGAAGCCTTTGCGTCTCAATCCCTGGCCGTGATTAGAGAACTAGATTTAAATCCAGAACTTATCAATGTAAATGGAGGTGCGATTGCCCTTGGTCACCCCTTAGGCTGTACAGGTGCAAAATTATCAGTTCAGTTATTTGATGAAATGCGCAAGCGAGAAATGGCATCAAAATTCGGCGCTGTAGCCATGTGTGTTGGAACCGGTCAAGGCGCTTGTGGAATTTTCGAGTTTTTAAATTAAAAAAATACACAAATTTTATACCTATGGAAGTCAAAGAAATATTAAGAGGCGGACAATTTTTAGTCAAAGAAAGTGAATATTACAGTGTATTTACGCCTGAAGATTTTTCTGAAGAACAACTCATGATGAAAGAGGCCGTTAAAGAGTTTAACGAAAGAGAAGTCATTGCAAAACGCGACCGATTTGAGGCCAAGGACTATGCGCTTACCGAAGCAGTCATGCGCAAAGCTGGTGAAATGGGTTTTCTTGGTGTTTCAGTTCCTAAGGACTACGGAGGCTTAGACATGGGCTTTGTTTCCACCATGCTTGTTTGTGAATATATCTCTAGTGGAACTGGGTCCTTCAGTACGGCCTTTGGTGCACATACCGGAATTGGAACCATGCCCATCACATTGTATGGTACGGAAGCACAAAAACAAAAATACGTACCAAAACTGTCCTCTGGAGAGTGGTTTGGTGCCTATTGCCTTACTGAGCCCGGTGCAGGTAGTGATGCCAACTCAGGTAAGACCACAGCCACCCTCACTGAGGATGGTAAATTTTACAGTATAACAGGTCAAAAAATGTGGATTTCCAATGCAGGATTTTGCAATGTCTTTATAGTTTTTGCACGCATTGAGGACGATCAAAACATAACCGGGTTTATTGTTGAAAATGACCCTACCAACGGCATTGTTTTAGGAGAAGAAGAAAACAAACTTGGAATCAACGCCTCATCGACACGTCAAGTCTTTTTTAACGATACCAGGGTGCCTGTTGAAAACATGCTTTCAGAGCGTCAAAATGGATTTAAAATTGCCATGAATGCGCTCAATATAGGCCGCATTAAATTAGCGGCTGCTTGTATTGATTCGCAGCGCAGAATCACAACCGACTCGATTGTGTATGCCAATGCACGAAAACAATTTAAAACACCTATTGCCGAATTTGGCGCTATTAAATACAAATTGGCTGAAATGGCAACAAATACATATGTTGGAGAATCGGCAAGTTATAGAGCAGCCAAAGATATTGAAGATCGCATCGCCATGCGTATTAAAAGTGGAAATACACATCAAGAAGCAGAATTGAAAGGTGTTGAGGAATATGCTATTGAATGTTCCATATTAAAAGTTGCGGTTTCAGAAGATATTCAGAACTGTGCAGACGAAGGTATTCAAATTTTTGGAGGCATGGGCTTTTCTAAAGATACCCCTATGGAAGCGGCTTGGAGAGATGCCAGAATTGCTAGAATTTATGAAGGGACCAATGAAATCAACCGAATGATCAGCATTGGAATGCTGATTAAAAAAGCGATGAAAGGCCATGTAGATTTCTTGGGACCAGCCATGAAAGTACAAGAAAAGCTTTTGGGAATTCCTTCTTTTGAAACACCTGACTACAGCGCACCACTATCTCAAGAAAAGGCCATCCTAAAAAATCTTAAAAAAGTTTTTTTGATGGTAGCAGGTGCAGGCATTCAGAAATTTGGTCCTAAAATTGAGGAACACCAGCAACTTCTTATCAATGCAGCGGATATTCTAATTGAAATCTATATGACAGAATCAGCCATTTTAAGAACAGAAAAAAACATGCACCGTTTTGGAGCAGAATCTCAAAAATATCAAATTGAAATGAGTCAACTCTATCTTTATAACGCAGTTGACATCATAACAAAAAGTGCAAAAAACGGGATTGTATCCTTTGTTGAAGGAGATGAGCAGCGCATGATGCTCATGGGTTTAAAACGCTTTACAAAATACACTCATTATCCTAATGTTGCACAATTAAGAAATAGCATTGCAGAAAAATTAAAAAAAGAGGATAAGTATTGCTTCTAAAATTATAACTAGCCTAGCATTTTGGTCAAAATTGACATCTAATTTCTGAAGTTGTTTACTGATTAAAAATAAACTTATATTTGATTGGATATCAACTCTATTATGAATAATAAATTGAAAATAAAGTTTAATTATGTATTTTGTTTGGTTTATTTTTTTTGTTACTCATTGAATATAGTAGCACAAAATTACACGCTTCAAGATACACTCAGAGGTTCTATAACTGATGAACGTATATGGTGGGATTTAACTTACTATGAATTAGAAGTAAGTGTAAATCCTGGATCAAAATCTATATTTGGAAAAAACACTATATATTACAAGGTTCTAGATGAAAGAAATAAAATGCAAATTGATTTACAATCCCCAATGCAATTAACTAAAGCAACGCAATCAGGAAAATCGCTAAGAATTAGTCGTAAAGGGAACGTATATTACATTCATTTACAAGAGAAGGGGAAAAAAAATAATATAAATAATATTACAGTGTATTTCGATGGAGTGCCTAAAGAGGCTGTAAAGGCTCCATGGGACGGTGGATTTTCATGGAATAAAGATGTAAATGGCAAGGATTTTATTGCTACTTCATGTCAAGGAATAGGTGCCAGTGTGTGGTGGCCTAATAAAGACCATATGTATGATGAAGTAGACAGTATGCAAATTTCTATTAATGTACCTAAGCCCCTCAAGGCAATATCTAATGGACGCTTAAAAGAGATATCAGAATCAAAAAATAGAACTTCTTACACTTGGTTTGTATCAAATCCAATAAATAATTATGGAGTTAATATTAACATTGGAAATTACGTGAATTTCTCTGAGAAATACCAAGGAGAAAAGGGAATTCTTGATATGGATTATTATGTTTTAAAACACAACTTAGAAAAAGCCAAAAAACAATTTTTGGATGCTCCAAAAATGATGAAAGCGTTTGAATATTGGTTCGGACCGTACCCCTTTTATGAAGATAGTTATAAATTAGTTGAGGTTCCATACCTAGGAATGGAGCACCAAAGCTCTATAACTTATGGAAATAAATACAAAAAAGGGTATCTAGGACAGGATTTATCAGGTACCGGCTGGGGTCTATTATTTGACTTTATAATTATTCATGAATCAGGTCATGAATGGTTTGCCAATAATATTACTAATAAAGATATTGCAGACATGTGGATTCACGAAGGATTTACGACACACGCTGAAAGTTTATTTATTGATTATTACTATGGGAAAAAGGCCTCGGCAGAATACGTAATTGGAACTCGAAAGCGAATTCAAAATGAATATCCTATAATTGGAGATTATAATGTTAATAAAGAAGGCTCGTCAGATATGTATTATAAAGGAGCTAATATAATTCATATGATTCGTCAGATTTGCAAGGGAGATGAAAAATGGCGCCAAATTCTTAGAAAAATGAATACTAAATTTTATCATATGACAGTATCTACAAAACAGATTGAGGACTTCATATCTAGTGAAATAGGGTGGAATCTAGAACCCTTTTTCGATCAATACTTAAGAGATATACGTATACCTGTTTTAGAGTATCAAATTAAAGACGATAGTATGATTTACCGTTGGATAAATGTAATTAATTCTTTTAATATGCCAATAGAAATAACTGATGGTGATTCAAAAAGGTGGTTGTATCCTACTAATTCCTGGAAGAAAACATCTGTTAATAGTTCAAAAATTGTTATAGATTTAGATTATTATATTGATTCAAAAAAACTATAAAATATTTTATTTAAAAATTCGTAAAATGAAAAGATTATTGATAATTATTTTTACATTACAACTCTTTATTAGTTGTAAAAATAAAATTATTGGGAGTGAAAATTTTGAGAATAATTCAAATGAAGGGGATGTCAACTTACAAATTAATGATTCTTTAAAATATCTTGTTATTGAATTGAAACCAAATATTAACAGCAAAGCTTTTGGGAGGGTCCGATTTATTCAACACAACGAAAGTGTAGTCATGACAGCAAAAGTTTCAGGGCTATCTAATGGAATTTATAATTTTGGAATTGAAGGAGCTAAAGGTGTTTATAAGTTGGAAAATAATGAAAATTTTATAGTTCAAAATAAAAAAATAACAACAATTAAATTTTCAACCAATCGATGGTGTATTGGATGTAAAGACAAAACCAAAGATATTTTGGGAAAAAAAATTATTATTTATAATTCAACTAATAATGATATAGTTAAAAATTCAAGAAACTATAATAATAGAGTAAGTTGTTCAGGGATGATTGAATGATATAATTAATATTTTAAATTTTTAAATATGAATCCTTCAGCTGCAGGCTGGTTGAAAAAATTACTTAAACTCGTTGAAAAAAGCGAAATAAAAAACACTTCAACGTTAAAGCTTTACGAAGAATTAAAATCAGTTGGTTTTATCTATGGTAGTGATGTTACAACAATTTCTGAAGTAATAAGAAATAGTGATTATACATTAGAAGAACGTTGTAAGATTAATTATTCATTGGCTCTTTTGTCTACTTACAATTTAAATAAAAAAAATGATGATAGTTTTGATACTGAATTAAAATCATTTTACACTCATATTGGGTTTTATAAACCTAACTTTATCGATAATATTATAGGTGAAAGTATCGAAAATACTGTAAGTAAACGGATTCAAACAGAAACAAATATTTTTTCAAAAACAATTAACCCTTTTACTACTAATGCATTTTTATTTATTGACATTCTAGCATTTAAAATTTTTCTGAAAACTCCCAAAAAGACAAAGTCTATCATTGTTAGATTAGAAAATTGTATTAGAAGTATTATTTCCGAAGCCTTTAACTCAAAACTTATAAAAAGTAAATACGATGAAAGTTTAATCAAATTACTGGAATCATCACTAAGATTATCTAAGCAAACTGATGAAAGCTTTGAGTCGCTAACTATTAATGAATTTTCAAAAATTGAACGCTTATATTTACTCGACATAGTATGTATTGCAACATGGAGTGATTCCAAAATTGACTCACTTAATCAAAAATTTATTAATAAATTTCGAACAAAATTTAATTTTAGTGAAGTTGAAATAGAGTTAGCTTTTAAATCAGTCAACGATTTTTACATTTGCTACAAAAATGAAATACCACTTTTAAGCACTCAAAATCTTGCTAAACGTTTTTATGAACAGTCTGCAATTGTTGTCAAAAAACTTATAACTAGAAACAGTAAAAGAATTTACCAAGAGCTCAAAGAAAGTAAAGAATTAGTTAAATTACTTTCTGAATCGACCGTTAGAGATTTAAATAAAGAAGAACAAAATCAAATGCAAGAACAAATGATGGATCTTTTAAAATCAATACCAAGTTTAGCAATTTTCATGCTCCCAGGTGGTGCCATATTACTTCCGCTTTTTATTAAATTTATACCAAAATTATTACCGTCTGCATTTGATGAAAATAGAATAGAAAATAATTGAAAAAATATTTTAATACTTTTTCAATTTTCATACCCCATTATCTTGAAAAAAGACATTAAAAATAATATGCTGTTATAAAATAAATTATGATAATATGTAACCTTTTAATAATAATAGCGTCATTACATAAAAACATTTAATATACTTGAAATCAACTAACGAACATGAATTTGTAGTTCTTATTGAAAAAAATCAGAACTTGATTCATAAAATCTGTAGATTATACTCCAATAGTGATGCTGAGCACAAAGATTTGTTCCAAGAAATCACTATTCAACTATGGAAAGCATATCCGAAATTTAGAGGAGATTCAAAATTTAGCACTTGGATGTATCGTGTAGGAATTAATACAGCTATTAGCCTATATAGAAAATCAAGGCGACGAATAAAGAGCTTTAGTTTTCAAGATATTGATTATAAGATACCACAAAGCGAACCTTACGATGATTCAAAAGATAGACAGCTACATTCAATTTACGAAGCAATTAAAGTTATGAATGATATTGATAAAGCAATCATCTTTCTTTATTTAGAAAATAGGACGTATAAAGAAATAAGCCGTACTATAGGCTTAACAGAGGTCAATGCACGGGTTCGTATGAATCGTATAAAAAATAAATTAAAAGAACAGTTAAATCCTAATTATGAATGAATTAAAGCGTTTAAAGAAGGACTGGAAAGAGAACCAAAAATTCCCAAAAATTTCTAAAAAAGAAATTTATGGACTTTTACACAAAAAATCTTCATCAGTTGTAAAATGGATATTTATAATTAGTATAATCGAATTTAGCTTTTGGACACTACTGAGTTTGATATTTAAGGACAATGAAGCTCAACAACGTTTTGAACAATATGAAGTGGACCATATAACCATGCCGCTTATTATATTTGGTTATGTGGTTCTTATTTACTTTTTTGTTTTATTCTATAGAAATTATAAATCAATATCTACTACAGTTAACTCTAAAGAGTTAATGGAAAAAATTTTAAAAACTAGAAAAACTGTTAAATACTATGTGATTTTCAACTTACTCTTTTTGTGTATTTCAATTATTATTGGAATTTACATAGAACTTAATAATAGTCCCGATATTAATTTAATTACTTCAGGATTTACAGAAAAAGAAGATTATTATATCTGGTACTTAATTATTTTAGTGATAACAATTTTAGCGATTGTTTGTATTACTGCTATATTTATTCTGTGGTATTACCTCCTCTATGGATTAATGTTGAAAAAATTAAAGAAAAACTATAAATATCTTAAAAAAATAGAATTAGATGTAGAATAAAAATACTACATATTTAAATTACTGTTTAGAAACTTAAACTAAATCAGCTATTCATGTGGCATTACCTTAAGAAATGAAGGATGCTGTTCAATTGAATATTGAATTTTTTCAACAATTTTTTCGATAGATTCATTATCATAATCTATATCGAGCGGTGGTTTGATTTCCATTGACTGCAAAATATTTTTCTTTTTAATTCTAATCCCTTTTTTATCATAAGCACGTCTGAAACCATCAATTACTATGGGAACTACAATAGGTTTATAATGTTTTATTATGTGAGCCGTGCCCTTACGAATAGGTTTAAAAGGTTTAGTTGTTCCTTGTGGAAATGTAATTACCCAGCCGTCGTTTAATGCTTTTTTTATATTAGAAATATCACTCATTTTAACTTGACGATTTACCTCTTTTCCAGATTCTCTCCAAGTCCGCTCAATACTTATTGATCCAGCATAAGCAAAAACTTTTGGTAAAAGTCCTGACTTCATTGTTTCTTTAGCAGCTATATAATACAAATTTAGCTTTGGATTCCACAGATATCCGATATTTTTTAAGGTATCATCTCTACCACTAAGAGATGCGTTAAAAACATGAAACATAGCTACAACATCTGCGAAATATGTTTGATGGTTAGAAATAAAAAGGATATTAGTTTCAGGTAGGCTTCGAAGAATATCGGAGCCGCTAATTTCTAAATGATTAAATCCCTGGTATCGTTGATGGCTGATAACCCCTAAGACACGAATAATCCACTTTTTTATAAATAAATATTGACCGAAAATATTTTTTTTTAATAATATCATACTATTGATTAAAATAGAATTACAAACCTAAGCTAATTTTTAAAACTAAATTTTATAAAACGCATCAAATCCCATATATTTCATAAAAATTATGATTAAAAAAATGCGCTACTTAATATTAATAATATTTTTTTTATTTGGTTGTCAAGATATCAAGAGAAAGACAATAAAAAAAGATGATTTTAAAAGTCAAAGTTCTGTAGTTTTGGAGAAATCAATAAATACTTTTTATTTGAGTAATGAAAATGTTATGGAGTTTTTGTTAGATTATGGCAAAAAACATAAAGAAAAAAAAATTCGTATTTATACAGATTATGGAAATATAGAAATTGAGTTATTTGAGTCTACTAAATTTCATCGTTCGAATTTTATATATTTAATTAAAAAAAAATATTTCGATGAAACACAATTCTATAGAGTAATAAATAATTTTATTATTCAAGGTGGCAATAGTGATGACAAAAAAACTCTTGAAAAACGAAAAAAAATAGGTCGATATCTTCTACCTAACGATAACAAAAAAGAACATAAGCACCACAGAGGAATGATTAGTATGCCAAGCAGTGCAGTTTCAAATCCATATAAAATGGCCTCACCATTTGAATTTTTTATTGTTCTTCAAAAAGGAGGTGCTCATCACCTTGATGGAGATTATACTGTTTTTGGAAGAGTGACACGTGGAATGGACATTGTAGACAAAATTGCAGCTGTTCCTACAGATGACGGAGATTGGCCCGAGCAAAATATTTACTTAAACAAAGTAGAAATCATTTACTAGTTTTGTTTTTGAAATATATAAATTCAAAATTTATAACTAAATATATATAGTCTATGACAATTACACAATTATATTACATTTTAGCTGTTGCTGAATATAGTAATTTTACACAAGCTGCAAAACATTGTTTAGTAACTCAGCCTACACTTAGTATGCAGATTCAAAAATTAGAAGATGAACTAAAAATCCGAATTTTTGACCGTACAAAAAAACCTATTGAACTTACTAGTGTAGGAGTAAAAATAGTGACTCAGGCAAAAACTATTTTGGCGGAAGTTGAAAGAGTTAATGATATTATAGATCAAGAAAAAGGGTTCATTGGAGGTGAATTCAAACTAGGAATTTCAAATTCAATAATGCCCACACTTTTACCTTTATTTTTTAAAAAATTTGTTAATAGGTATCCAAATGTAAAACTAAATATTGAGGAGCTTAAAACAAATGATATAATTAATAAAATTAAAGAAGGTAGTTTAGATGGGGGCATTGTAAGCACTCCACTAAATTTGAAAGATATTAAAGAGCGTGTAATATTCTATGAAAAATTAGTTGGTTATATATCTGAGAATCACCGTTTAAAAGATAAAACTTTAATTGAAATATCAGATTTGGATGTTAATGATATTTTGTTCAAAGAAAATGTTAATTCCCTTAAAAATATGGTTTTCAATATGACTAAAAATAAAGATGTAACTCAAAATAATATCTTTAATTTAAAGAGCGACAGTATAGAAATGTTAGTCAAATTGACAAATGAAGGGATGGGAATGACTGTTTTGCCATATTTAAACACTCTGGACTTAAAAACTCATGAAATAAAAAATTTACGTTTTTTTAAAAATCCACATCCAGTTAGGGAAGTCAGCCTAGTATACAACATAAGTGAATTAAAAATTCAAATTATTAACAGTATTCACAAAACGATTTCGGAGAATATTAAAGATCTAATTAAATATCAAAAAGATATCAAAATAATTAGTCCAATCTAGATAAATAAGTTTACAATATTCAATAAGGATGTCAAATGTTTTAGGTTTTTATATTCATTTAGATTTCATTTTTAGAGTCCATTGAAATTTAAAGTTTGACACTGAATCTCCAAAACTATCAACTCCTTCAGAGGTTAGAAAAATTGTTTGACTAGTTTTTGATTGAATTAACCTGTCTAATGCATTATCAATAATTTGACCTTGATCACAGTAAAAACTAATTCTCCCCCTAGCCTTTTTTGTGAATTCTGCTTCATTACTAATAACTAGCATAGATACATTACAATTTAATTGTTTTATTTTTAATAATAAAAGAGCCCCTGTTGATAATTCAGCTGCCATACCTTGAACAGCCCAAAACATTGATTTAAAAGGATTTTTATTGAACCAATTATGACGAACTTTTACATGACATTTTTCCGAGTCTATTAATTTAACTCTAACTCCACATAAAAATGCTGAAGGGAGGTTGAAAATCAGAAAAAAATTAAGTTTTTTGGCATTAGAAAACATACTAAGAGTTTAATCTTCAACTAAGTTAATATTATTTTTTCTGTAATTAAATTAATAATTTTAATGTAAATCAATTCGAAAAGTTAAAATACAAATACTTAGCATATTATTTAAATAATTAAACAAACACTTTTTGATGTATAAATTCAAAAGTCTTAAATGATATTTTTAAATCATTGTTGTATTTTAGATAAAAAAAACATGAGAAAAACTATTTTATTTATTTTTTTATTATCCTTAAATCTTGGTTATACACAAAATTTGAAAATCATAACAGACACTGCTATTTTTACTAACCATAAATCAATTATTAAAGGAGTACAAATTAATTACACCGCTGAAGTAGGAATGCAACCTGTTTGGAATAAAGATGGTAATGTTATCGCTAGCTTATTTTATACATACTACACAAGGGATAATATTAAAAATATTGGTAATCGCCCAATTATCATTTCATTTAATGGCGGTCCTGGGTCAGCTTCTGTCTGGATGCATATGGCATATACTGGTCCAAGAATTTTAAATGTAGATAATGAGGGTTATCCTATTCAGCCCTATGGTTTCAAAAATAATCCAAATTCAATTTTAGATGAGGCTGATATTGTGTTTGTTAACCCTGTTAATACTGCTTATTCAAGAATGATTAAAGATAAAGACGGTGAACTTCCAGATCGTAGTAATTTTTTTGGTATCAATGAAGATATCGCCTATTTATCAAATTGGATTAACACGTTCATAACCAGAAAAAATCGTTGGGAATCTCCAAAATATATAATTGGTGAAAGCTATGGTGGAACTCGTGTAATGGGTCTATCATTATCGTTACAAGAAAATCAATGGATGTATTTAAACGGTGTTATTTTAGTTTCACCCGCAGATTATAAGACTCTAAGAGTTGGTGGGCCTGTATCTTCAGCATTAAACCTACCCTACTATACTGCTAGTGCTTGGTATCATAATATGTTACCAAAAACACTTCAAAATAAGGATTTATTGGAAATACTTCCTGAAGTCGAAGACTTCAGTATTAATATCCTAATTCCAGCTTTAGCAAAAGGTGGGTTTATAACTCTTGAAGAAAAAATGGAAGTAAGTAATAAAATGTCATATTATTCTGGTTTAAGTCAAAAGGTAATTCTTCAACACAACTTAGACATACCAAATTCTTTTTTTTGGAAAGAATTACTGCGAAATAGTACTGGTCAAACAATTGGACGTTTAGATTCTCGTTATTTGGGTATTGATAAAAAAGAAGCTGGTAACAAACCTGATTATAACGCTGAGTTGTCCTCATGGCTACATAGTTTCACACCTGCAATAAATCATTATATCAAAAATGAATTAAAATTTAAAACAGATACAAAATATAATATGTTTGGTTCAGTAAGACCGTGGAATAATGACAACGATAACACAAGGGATGACTTACGTTCTGCTATGGCTCAAAATCCTTATTTGAGAGTTTTAAATCAATCCGGTTATTACGATGGTGCAACAACATATTTTAGTGCTAAATACAACCTTTCGCAAATAGACCCAAGTGGTAAAATGAAGGAAAGATTGAAGTTTAAAGGATACAGAAGCGGTCATATGATGTATCTTAGAAATGATGATCTGATACAATCAAATGAAGATCTTAGAATCTTTATTAGGGAATCATCTACAAATGGTAAAGCTGCTAAATACTAATGAAAAGTGAAAAAGTAAGTATTTTAATACCATTTAAAAACACTGAAAAATACCTAGCGGATTGTCTAAATTCAATATTAAATCAAACTTATAAAAATTGGCAAGCCATTTTAGTTGATGACAATTCTATTGATGAAAGTTTAAATATTGTAAATAAGTTTTCAAAAAGTGACTCAAGAATAATTGTTTTAAAAAATAAAGGAAATGGAATAATTGAGGCGTTAAAGACTGCTTATAAAAAAGCAGATGGAGAATTTATCAGCCGGATGGACAGTGACGATTTAATGACAACAAACAAAATTAAATTTATGGTTAATGACTTAAAATTTAAAGGACCTGGTCATATTGCCTTAGGACTAGTACGTTACTTTTCTGAATCAGGGATAAAAGAAGGTTACAAACGTTATGAAGATTGGCTAAATAGTTTGATTTTAAAAGGAAAAAGCTTTAGTGACATCTATAAAGAGTGTGTGATTCCGTCTCCTTGTTGGATGCTATATCGATCAGATTTCGATAAAACAAATGGATTTAATTCAAGTACATATCCTGAAGATTATGATTTAGCATTTCGATTTTATGAAAATGGTTTTAAATGCATACCATGCAATAAAGTTTTGCATTTATGGAGAGATTATCCCTTTAGAACTTCCCGTACAAATGTAAATTATAAAGAAAATAGCTTTTTGAAACTCAAAATAAATTACTTTTTAAAACTCTCATACAATCCATTAAAAACATTAGTTTTATGGGGAGCAGGTAAGAAAGGAAAAAAAACTGCAAGTTTACTAATCTCAACTAAAACTCCTTTTGTTTGGATTTGTAATAATCCAAACAAAATTGGTTTAAAAATCTATGATGTTATTTTAAAACCTTGGCAAAAATTAAACAGCATTTCAAATTGTCAAAGTATAATTACAATAGCAAATGAAAATTCACAGACTGACATCAAAGCTTATTTTGAAAGTCGTAAAATGAAAAATATGGTAGACTACTTCTTCTTTTGTTAATTGATTAATTGAGCTATATTTGAAAAAAAGTGTGTATGCAATTTGAAAAACCAGAATTTTTTTATCTTTTAATAGCTCTGATAATACCGGTTTTAGTGCACTTATTTCAGCTAAGACGTTTTAAAGTTCAAGAATTTACAAACGTAGCCGTTCTTCAAAAAATAATTATAGAAAACAGACATAGCAGTGTAATAAAAAAATGGTTGGTTTTGATACTGAGAATCCTTGCGATAACATCAATTATTTTAGCTTTCACAAAACCGTTTGCAAGTAAATATGATTCTAAAGTAAACTCAGCAGAAATCGTAATTTATATTGATAATTCTTTCAGTATGGAAGCAAGAGGTGTTAGTGGGCCATTACTTAAACAAGCTGTTCAGAACATTTTAACATCCTCTATCCCAATTGAAAAAATAAGTGTATTCACAAATACTAAAACTTATAGAAATCGTAGTTTAAGAGAACTAAAACAAGAGTTACTTGATATCAAATATTCTAGTAATCAACTTTCAGTTAAAAATGCGCTATTGAAAGGTAATAATTTATTTGATAAATCAAAAAAAAACAAAAGGTATTTGATTTATATATCAGATTTTCAGCGTAATAAAGAGGATCTTAAAATCACAAAAGATTCAAGCTACGAACTAATTTTACTTCCTAAAAGACCTGTAAAAAATTTAAATAATTATATTGAAAAAATTCAAATTAAAAATAATCAGAACAACTATGAGCTTGAAGTTTTTGCAAAAAAATCTTCAAATAACATGGACCCCATGTCCATAAGTTTGTATAATAAAAGCAAACTAATTGGAAAAACTCTTCTTGAAAATTCTAAAGACTACAAAACAACTTTTACAATTGATAATAGTAAATCATTTTTAGGGAAATTTGTTTTGGATGATAATGGGCTTATGTATGACAACGACTTTTATTTTAATATTACAAAAACTAATAAAATTGATGTTTTAGGTCTAGGAAGTTCTGAGCCAAATTACTTAAGTAAAATTTTTACTAATGATAAATTTTTATATGAATTTATTAAATTGAAAAACCTTGATTATAGTAAAATACAGCAAAAAGATTTGGTAATAATTTCTGAGCCAAAAAATCTTTCAAAAACACTTATTAATAATTTAAAATTATTTTTAAATTCTGGAGGAACTGTAATTTTTATCCCTGCAGTCGATGGAAAAATTAATAACTACAATGAGTTTTTAGAACTTGAAAAAATAAGCTTTAAAAAATTGGTCAAAAATGAAAAAAAAATAACAGTTATTGACTTTGAGCACCCAATTTTTAAACAAGTATTTAAAAGAAATGTAAGTAACTTTAATTACCCAAGGGTGAAAACCTATTATGAGTTAAGCACATCAGCTAAATCATTGTTAAATTTTGAAGGAGATAAGCCTTTTTTAATCCAAAAAAGAAGATTATTTTTTTTCACTGCAGCAATAGAATTGAAAAATTCAGATTTTACAAATTCACCATTAATTGTTACAACGCTTTATGCAATTGGAAAATCAAGTTTTAAAAACTCTAATTTGTATTATGACTTGGGTACAAAAAATGAACTAGATTTTAAACATAAGCTTAAAAATAATTCAGTTGTAAAACTTATTTCTGAAGATGAAATTATCGTACCAAACCAAATAAATAAAAACTCAAAACTTAAAATAACTTTTGAAGATTTACCCTCCCAACCAGGTCATTATGCATTATGTGAAAATAATGACACCCTTAAACTAATAAGCTTCAATTATAATAGAAATGAGAGTTTATTGCGTTATCATAACTTGGAGAATTCAAAGTCATATAAAATAGTTAACTCTATTGAAAATTCAATGGAGTCTATAAAAAGTGAAGTTTTAATTGATGGATTGTGGAAATGGTTTGTTATTTTTGCCACAATATTTTTAGTTTTGGAATTACTAATCTTAAAAATTTTTCAATGAATGTAATCATAAAATCTGCTACTATTCTTGATAAAAAAAGTTATTTCAATAATACTACTCAAGATATTTTAGTTGAGAATGGTATAATTACAAAAATTTCATCCTCAATAAAAAATTCAAAAAATTATCCTTTAATTCAATTTGAAAATCTTCATGTATCACAAGGTTGGTTCGATAGTAGTGTTTGTTTTGGTGAACCTGGTTATGAAATTCGTGAAACTATAAAAAATGGATTAAATGTGGCTGGAAAGTCAGGTTTTACCTCAATTGCCCTTCAGCCGAATACATCGCCAGTTATGGACGATAGTTCGGCAATTACTTTTGCTATTTCAGACAGAAATCAATCTTCTGCTACTTCCCTTTTCCCAACAGCAGCTCTGACTGTGAAATCAGATGGCAAACATTTAGCAGAGCTTTATGATATGTATAATTGTGGAAGTATCGCATTTGGAGATTATAAAAAACCAATTAGAAATCCAAATATTTTAAAAATTGGTCTGCAATACGCTTCTAGTTTCGGAGGTTTAATCCAATCTTACCCTGAAGATATTGATATTGCACAGAACGGCGCTATGAATGAAAATATTAGTAGCACAAAATTAGGTTTAAAAGGAAATCCTGAACTCGCAGAAGCACTACAAGTCTCTAGAGATCTAGAAATTTTAAAATATACCGGTGGTAAACTTCATATTCCAACAATCTCTACCAATGAGTCAGTTAAACTTATTCGCAATGCGAAAGACAAAGGGCTTGATATAAGTTGCAGCGTAGCTATCCACAACTTGATTTTCAAAGACAATAACGTCGAAAATTATAATACAAATTTTAAGGTTACCCCCCCGCTCCGGACACAAAATTCTATAGATTCGCTTTTGAGAGGCCTAAATGATAATACAATTGATATGGTAACCTCAGACCACAACCCAATTAATATAGAAGAAAAACGAGTAGATTTTGATTCTGCAGCATTTGGAACTATTGGCTTGGAAAGTGCTTTTGGTGCATTAAATTCAATTTTTTCGACAAAAAAAAGTATCGAATTTCTCACAAATGGGAAAGAACGATTTGGAATTCAAGCTATTTCAATAAATATTGGCAATAAATGTGATCTAAGCCTTTTTAATCCCAAGGGTTCTTATGTCTTTAATGATACCCACATTAATTCTAAATCTAAAAATTCCATTTTTATTGGTCATAAGTTAAAAGGGATTGTTTATGGAGTAATAGCCAATAATCGTATAGAACTAATCACCTAATTTTTACGTCTATGAAACCTGAAAAATCCACAGCTTTAATAAGTTATCTTGGAGTTATTGGATTATTAATAGCATATTTAAACAATATAAAACTTGAAAGTGATTTTGTTAGATTTCACATTCGACAATCTTTAGGGCTTTGTTTAGCATTCTACCTGCTTGGGTACATTGTAGGAAGTTTTGACAGTTGGATGATTACAATTGCATTTTGGATATTTATTATTACATTAAACATTTATGGAATCACAACCGCTATTTCCGGGTCAAAAAAACCTGTTCCTTTGGTTGGTGTGTTTTTTCAAAATGTCTTTAAAAAAAATTAGTTAAAATTATGTCTAAAACACTCCCTCTAGGCTCTGTGATACGTAATTCTAATCTTACTTCAGAATCACCACTATTAATACTATTGCATGGATATGGAAGTGATGAAAATGACCTTTTTACATTTGCGAATGAAATGCCTAAAGAACTTTTGATAATTTCATTACGTGCCCCGCATAAAATAAGCCCTTACGGCTATGCTTGGTATGCAATAAATTTTGATGCAGATCAGAAAAAATGGAATAATCTAGAACAAGCAAAAAATGCTATGAAATCTATAAATAAGTGCATAGAGACTGCTTGCTCGTTGTATAATATAAATAATTCAAATATTAGTATCCTGGGATTTAGTCAAGGTTGTATTTTAAGTATAGCTTTAGCTTTAAATTATCCAAAAAAATTCAAAAATATTATCGGCCTTAGTGGGTATATATGCGAAGATTTTTTAAATCAAAACTTTCAAGAGGAAAACCACGAACACCTTGATTTTTATTGCTCACATGGAAGTTCCGACCAAGTAATCCCTGTAGAGTGGTCTAGAAAAACTCCAAAATTTTTAAAAAGATTAAAAATTAATTGCAAGTATAGTGAGTTTCCTACTGGACATGGAATTACAACTCAAAACCTTTTTGAAGTTAAGGAATGGTTAAAAGTTCGTATATAAAGATATAGAATGTCTTAAGTTTGAGATTTCATTTCAATATTTTCAACTTTTAACTTTTCAATTTTAATTTTAAATTTTTTTATATCAGTTTCATATTTTTCAATAATTTGCTTTGAATTTACATATTGAAAAATAATCAACAAGATTGTAAATAGAAGTACATATATAAGAAACTTTGATTTCATTCTAAATTGTTATTTCTAGTTCATCATAAGCTAAAAAAACATTTTTAGGTAATGTTTTCTCAATCGTATCATGAAATCCCAAATGATGGCTAATATGGGTTAAATAAGCTTTTTTTGGTTTAACGCAACTGATAAAATTTAAAGCCTCTTCTAAATTGAAATGCGATAAATGAGTTTCATGACGTAGTGCATTAATAACCAAAACCTCCAAACCATATAATTTTTTTATTTCTTCCTCTGAAACGGTTTTAGCGTCAGTAATATATGCAAATTGTCTAATTCTAAATCCAAAAACAGGAAGCTTATGATGAAAAACTTCTACAGGGATAATTTTTATGTCGTTAATAAAAAACGAAGAGTTTTCAATAATATTAACATCCAATGTCAATACACCAGGATATTTATTTTCTTTTTTAAAAATATATTCAAACCTTTTTTTTAACTGTTTTATGACACGCCTATGAGCATAAATAGGAATTTTACCCTGTCTAAAATAAAATGGTCGCAAATCATCTAAACCAGCGGTATGATCACTATGTTCATGAGTGAATAATATTGCATCAATTTTATCACAATCTGTTCGCAATAGCTGTTGTCTAAAATCGGGGCCACAATCAATTAGTAAAGTTGAATCGTCACAATTTAAAAGAACAGAAACTCTAAGACGTTTATCTTTTGAATTTTCACTTAAACAGACAGGGTGATTGCTTCCAATTATTGGAATACCTTGCGAAGTTCCGGTACCTAAAAAAGTAATTTTCAAGTCGAAAATAGTTTGCACAAAAATAATGTATTTTTTTTTGTGGATTTACTTAAAATTTTACCTTTGTAGTATCTTTAAAACTTCAATTAGTAAAGATGGAAATAATACTTAAAGGTGATGCTCAAATAAAAAGTGTACCTTCTTTAAAAGACAAAGCTTTAAGAATTAACCTTAACAATAACATTTACGGTACTTTCGCAGAAATTGGTGCTGGTCAAGAAACTGTTCGTCATTTTTTCCGTGCCGGTGGTGCTTCAGGAACAATAGCTAAAGCAATGTCTGCTTACGATAAGTCTTTTAGTGATGCTATTTATGGTATTGAAAATGATAAACGATATGTTACTGAAGATCGACTTAGAAAAATGTTGTCACACGAAGTAAGATTAATTGAAGATCGCATCTCTAGAGATGACAATCCTAATAGAATGTTTTTTAGTTATGCAAATACAGTCACAACAATTGACTTTGCTAAGCGATATAAAGGGCACGGATGGGTAGGAATAAGATATCAAATTGACCCTAAGGATCCCTACAATGAAATTATTTTACATCTTCGCTTTAAAGATAGTGATGCAAGACTTCAACAAGAGACTTTAGGTAAGTTAGGAACGAACCTTATTTATGGTGCATTTTACAAACATAATCAGCCAAAAAAATTATTACGATACTTGTATGACCACCTAAATAAAGATCAACTAGAAATTGACACTATTAACTTTTCAGGCCCGGTATTCAACAATATTGACAACCGACTAATGAGCTTAGAACTTGTGAAAAATGGAATGACTGACGCCGTTATGTTTGCTCCAGACGGAAATAATGTATTACCCGCTCGTGTACTTTATAAAAAAAATATCTTAGCATTTAGAGGAAGTTTTAGACCTGTAACTAGAGTCAATGTTGATATGTACGAAAACTCCTTTGAAATGTTTAAAAAAGAAAACAAAGTAGATGTTGAAAAAATTCAAGTTGTTTTTGAAATCACCTTATCGAACCTCAGAGCTTCAGGTGGCGAAATTGATGAACAGGATTTTATGGATCGTGCACGTTTACTTTGCTCCCTTGGACAAACTGTTCTAATTTCAAACTTTCAAGAGTATTATAAATTAGTTGAATATTTTAGTTTGTACTCAAAAAAACGAATGGTGTTGTCTATGGGAGTTAATAATCTTATTGATGTTTTTGATCACAAATATTATAGTCATCTTAGTGGTGGTATTCTTGAGGCTTTTGCAAAATTATTTCACAAAGACTTAAAGGTTTATCTATACCCGATGTTGGCTGAAGATGGTTCATTAATTACAAGTGATAATTTAAAAGTCCACCCAAGGATGAAAGAATTGTATAAATTTTTTAAATACACTGGAAAGCTAATAGATATAGAAAATTATAAACCTGAAATATTAAATATTTTTTCTAGAAAAGTTTTAAAAATGATTAATTCTGGTGATGATAATTGGGAACCACTATTACCAACTATAGTCTCTGAAATGATTAGAAAACAACAGCTTTTCGGATATCGAGAAAAAGAATTTAAAAAGTAGAGAAAAATTATATCACTCTAAAATTTGGTCACTATGGACTTTAGTTTTAACCTTGGTAATAATTTTTTCAATTACTCCTTTTCCATCTATTATAAAAGTAGTTCTGTGAATACCATCGTATTCTCGACCCATAAATTTTTTAGGTCCCCATACCCCGTAAGATCTTATAACTGATTTATCTTCATCAGCCAATAAATCGTAAGGGAGGTTAAATTTATTTTTAAAATTAAGTTGACGCTTTACACTGTCACTGCTGATGCCTAAAATAGCATAACCGGACGATTCAAAACGGCTGTAATTATCACTTAAATTACAAGCTTCCATTGTGCACCCTGGTGTGCTAGCTTTTGGGTAGAAAAATAGTACAAGTTTTTTTTTGCTAAAATCGGATAAATTTACAATTTTACCGTCCTGATTGGCAGTTTTAAAATCAGGTGCTTTATCGCCAACTTTTAATGTAGTCATAATTATTATATTTGAATTATACAAAGATAATCTAATGAATAAAAACGAAAAGGTAAATTTTGTTATAAAAACCTTAAATAATCTATATCCAGAAATCCCAATGCCATTGGATCATAAGGATCCTTACACATTGCTTATCGCTGTATTACTTTCTGCTCAATGTACTGATGTGCGTGTAAATAAAATTACTCCGATTCTTTTTGCAAAAGCTGATAATCCTTTTGATATGATTAAAATGTCTGTTGAGGAAATTAAGGCTATAATTCGCCCTTGCGGTTTATCCCCGATGAAAAGTAAAGGTATTCATGGATTATCTAAGATTCTAATTGATAAATATAAAGGGAAGGTTCCAAAAAGTTTCAAAGCCTTAGAGGCGCTACCGGCGGTTGGTCATAAAACTGCTAGTGTTGTTATGGCTCAGGCATTTGGTGTGCCTGCTTTCCCAGTCGACACTCATATTCATCGTCTTATGTATCGATGGAACCTATCAAATGGGAAAAATGTAGTTCAAACAGAAAAGGATGCAAAACGTTTATTTCCCAAAGAATTATGGAATGACCTTCACTTACAAATTATTTGGTATGGCAGAGAATATTGTCAGGCCCGTGGTTGGAATCTTGAAAATGATATAATCACAAGCACAATTGGACGAAAAAATATTATATACAAAAAGTTAACAAAACAAAAATAATTGGTAATCAAAGCTTAGTTAACAAAAATCTCAAAATTAGACTTATCGGTAGTAATAATTTTTAAACTTTTGGAGTAATCGATTAGAAAACGAATTTTTTCTTTTCTTGGTTTTAATTGTTCAGAATCAGAAGTGTTTTCAGAGTAAAGTTGTTCCATTCGCATTATTAATTAATATTTCTAATTATAACGTACAACTTCACAATTTATTTTACATAAATTTAATTAATCAAACTTATTTTGTATTTATCAATCATCTTACGAAGATTAATTAATCCATATCGCATGCGGCCTAAAGCAGTATTAATACTAACGCCAGTATTTTCTGAAATTTCTTTAAAACTCATATCTTGGTATATTCGCATTTTTATTACTATTTGTTGTTCATCTGGCAGTCTATTCAAAAGGTTTCGTAAATGCTCTGTAATTTGACTATCAACAATTTGGTGTTCTACATTTGGATCAAGGTCATAAAGAACTGAAAATATATCAAAATCCCCCTTATTTTTAAATTTTGGCATACGATTATTTTTTCTAAAATAATCTATCACCAGGTTATGAGCAATACGCATAACCCATGGAAGAAACTTACCTTGTTCATTGTAGTTGCCAAGTTTTAAAGTTCTAATAACTTTGATAAAAGTATCTTGAAAAACATCTTCTGCGGCATCACGATCTTGAATTTTAGAAAAAATGAAACCATATAGGCGAGATTGATGCCTATAAATTAAATCAGAGAGAGCATTCTCTTCGCCTGAAATATATTTTTTTACTAAATGAGCATCGCTTGGAGATTTGGTATTCATAACATTACTTTTTAATAACACCTCAAGAAGGTGTAAGGTTAAAATTATTTAAGTGTAATGTTATACTATAAGCGTCTTGTTTTATGAATTTAATCAAATATAAAGATATTGAATCCACATTTCCAAATTTTTTCTTTTAATTTTAATCTTAACAAGAAGTTAATCTGCTTTTTTAAAACATGCATTAATATTATCTTTAGGGCATATTTTTATTAATGTCAACTAATTTTTTTAAACTAAAACCTAAAGATTATATCCTAATAAAGGGAGCCAAATTGCATAATCTTAAAGACATTAATGTAGCCCTACCAAGAAATAAATTAGTTGTAATAACAGGTTTGTCTGGTTCAGGAAAATCAAGTTTAGCTTTTGACACGTTATATGCTGAAGGCCAAAGGAGGTATGTAGAAAGCTTATCGAGCTATGCACGTCAATTTTTAGGTCGTTTAAGCAAACCTAAAGTTGATTATATAAAAGGAATTTCACCAGCAGTCGCAATTGAACAAAAAGTAAATTCTACCAATCCCCGATCTACTGTTGGAACTGCTACTGAAATATATGATTATATAAAATTAATTTTTGCGCGTATAGGAGTAACCTATTCTCCAATTTCTAACTGCATTGTTAAAAAGGATACAACATCTGATGTAATTGATTATATCAAAACATTAAAAAGTAAAGAAAAACTATTGCTTTTAGCACCAATAAAATTGGAAAAAAGTAGAACTCTTAAAGAAAAGCTCAAAGCATTACAAAATCAGGGCTATTCAAGGGTAAAAATTAATGGAAATATAAATCGAATTGAAGATATTATTGAAGAAGAAATTAAGGTAAAAGCTTTTAATTTGGTTATTGACCGCATAATTATTCGTCATGATAATGATTTTTACAACCGATTGGCAGATTCCATTGAAATGGCTTTCTACGAAGGGAAGGGCAATTGCTTAATTGAAGACTTTGAAGGTTCAAAAATAAAAATATTCAGCAATAATTTCAACTTGGATGGAATGAAATTTTTAGAGCCCAACACCCATTTATTTAGTTTCAATAATCCGTATGGTGCCTGCCCAAATTGCGAGGGCTATGGAGATATTATCGGTATTGAAAAAACATTGGTGGTTCCCCAAACTAAGCTATCCGTCTATGAAAATGCGATTTACCCTTGGAGGGGTGAAAGCATGTCATATTATAGAGATTTATTAATCAACAATGGACACAAATTCGATTTTCCAATCCATAAACCCTATTTTCAATTAAGTAAAAAACAAAAAGAACTCATATGGGAAGGGAATGAATATTTTGAAGGTTTAAATGCCTTTTTCAATGAATTGGAATCCAAGTCATATAAAGTTCAAAATCGAGTAATGCTATCTCGTTACCGTGGAAAAACAAAGTGTCACGTTTGCAATGGAAAACGGCTGCGTAAAGAAGCAAATTATATCAAAATTTGTGGTCGTTCTATTAGCGACCTCGTAGAATTACCAATATCTGAGCTTAAGGCATTTTTTGAAAACATAGAGTTGACAAAAAATGAGACTAAAATTGCAAAACGTTTATTGAAAGAAATCCAAAATCGCATCGGTTACTTGTCCAACGTTGGTTTGGATTACCTGACCTTAAACCGAAAGTCTAACAGCTTATCTGGAGGTGAGAGTCAACGTATCAACCTAGCAACTTCATTAGGTAGTAGTTTGGTTGGATCTATGTATATTTTGGATGAACCCAGTATTGGTCTACACTCAAAAGATACAGAACGCCTTGTAAAAGTTCTAGAGGACCTGCGAGACCTGGGTAATACTGTTATTGTTGTAGAGCACGATGAAGCTATTATGAAAGCTGCTGATTACATTATTGATATTGGCCCTGAAGCGGGAAGTTTTGGTGGAAAAGTAGTAGGTGAAGGAGACTATAAATCACTTTTGAAATTGAACACGTTAACTGCAAATTATCTAAATGGTAAACTCAAAATAGATATTCCTAAGCAGCGGAGAACTTCAAAATATTCTGTAAAGATTGAAGGCGCACGTGCAAATAATCTTAAAAATATAAATGTAGAATTCCCACTGAATATGTTAACAATAGTCACAGGAGTTTCTGGTAGTGGGAAAAGTACATTAGTCAAAAATATATTATATCCAGCATTACAAAAAGAATTGATTGGATATGGACAAAAGCCAGCAGAATTTTCACAAATTTCTGGCAATTACAATAATTTGAAATTCATTGAATTTGTGGATCAAAACCCAATTGGGCGTTCATCAAGATCAAACCCAGTTACTTACATTAAAGCATATGATGATATTCGTTTATTATTTTCAAAACAAAAATTAAGTTTAAAAAAAGACTTTCAACCTAAACACTTCTCTTTCAATGTTGACGGCGGACGTTGTCCTTCCTGCAGAGGGGAAGGTACTGTTACAATCGAAATGCAATTTATGGCAGATGTGAAATTAAAATGCGAGAGCTGCAATGGAAAACGATTTAAGGACACTATTTTGGAGATTAAATTTAAAGAAAAAAATATCGATGATGTACTAAAGATGACTATTGATCAAGCCTTGAACTTCTTTGAAATAAACCAATGCAAAAAAATAAAAAATAAACTTCAGCCTCTTCAAGATGTTGGCCTAGGATATGTTACATTAGGGCAAAGTTCTTCCACTCTTTCAGGGGGAGAAGCACAGAGAATCAAACTGGCGTCATTTCTAGGAAAAGGAAGCAAAAGCGAATTAGGCTTATTTATATTTGATGAACCCTCAACAGGATTACACTTTCACGATATAAAAAAATTACTGAAGTCATTTAATTCACTTATTGATCAGGGGCATTCAATTATTGTTATTGAACACAACTTGGAACTCATTAAATCTTCAGATTATATAATTGATCTAGGCCCTGAAGGAGGAGAAAATGGGGGTTATGTCATGGCGCATGGAACACCTGAAATGATATTAGATTCAAAGAATTCTTTAACTGCAGAATATCTAAATACAGTCTTAAATAAATAATGGTTTCAAAACTTTAAAATTTGAGACAATTGTTTAGTACAGTTTCGACGCGAATAGCGTCCAATTTCTCTTGGATTAACACAAAGATTATTATTTTTATATGCTGTAAACAGTTCTATGATTTGGTGCTTTAGGGCCTCTTTTTCATCATATTTAAAGTAATTACCCGTATTAGTTTCTTCTAAGATAGATTTAATATCTGAAGGTTGGGGTCCAATAGCGATAATTGGGCGTTGGGCGTTAACATACTCAAATAATTTCCCTGGAATAATATAGGTGGCTGCTTTGGTATTACCTTCAAGAAGTAAAAGCACTTGAGATTTTCTTTGATACTTAGCAGCATCAAAATGGGATACCGTTTCAATTATGTCAAGATAGGGCTCTAACCCAAATGCATTTATTGCATTTATAGCGTCTACACTGACAATTCCAACAAGCACCAACTTAAATTTTTCTTTAAAATCTGTTAATTCGTGAATTAGCTCAGATAAAACATCCCATAATATGGATGGATTTCTTTGAGATGAAAGAAACCCAATGTGAGTCAAAGTAAAATTTAGGTCCATTTTTACATTGCTATTACTAGCATCATCAAAGCCATTGGTAACAACTGTAATAGGCTGGTTAGTCTTATTTGAAAACAATAACTTTGTTTGTGCAGATGTTACAATAATATGATCGGCCTTATACAATACCTTTTTTTCTAACATCAAATGTTGTTTTTTGGCATATTTGGTGAGCCTTAACTGTTGGTGGTAGTTGATATCAACCCAAGGATCTCTAAAGTCGCAAAACCATTTTATAAGGTGTTTTGCCTTCAACCGCATCCCAATCAAGTGAAGACTGTGAGGAGGTCCTGTAGTAATGATCGTATCTACCTTATTATTTGAAATATAATCTGATAAAAAATTATACGATGGCTTGACCCAAAAAATTCGTGCGTCGGGAATAAAAAAATTACCCCTAATAAAAATCAAAAAGCGGTCTAAAATGCTTTGTTTTGATGCCGTTGGAATAAGCCCATTAGCATAAGCTTTGGTTTTAGTTTTAAAAAAAAACTTTAAAAAACGTAGGGGATCACGAATAGGATGTTTCAAAATTGTTATGTTGTCCGATAGATCATCAGAAAGTGTTGAATCTAATGTTGGATAGCATGGGTTTTCAGGACAATAAACAATGGGTTCTATATCAAATTCAGGAAGATACTTTACAAATTTAAGCCAGCGCTGTACGCCAGGACCTCCTGCAGGTGGCCAATAATATGTAATAATTAATACCTTTTTCATTTATTTTTTTTGGTAAAAAAAAAGATGAAAGCCCCCAAAGATAAGATCATAAATAAAATTGAACTTATAAGTGAAATTAGGGCCCCAGATTGCACCACTTGGGGCTTAAACTCAAAAACGATGGTATGTTCACCTCTTGGGATTTTAAGCCCTCTGAGTACATAATTCACATTGTAATGTAGAACATCTTCATTGTCTATTTGAACCTGCCATCCGTCTTTGTAATAGTTTTCTGAAAAAACAGCAAAGCCATCATTCATATTATTTGATTTATATGTTAATTTATTTGGAGCATAGCGAGTGAGTTGGATTCTTGCTGTGGAATCGCGTTTAAATATTTTGTCTTGGTGTGAATTTACATTGATAATAGCAGTTGACTTGGAGTTAAAATTATAAAGCGCGTTAATTTCAGCATCGGCATCAGGAACCGATTTTAGAGTTTCAACAAACCAAGCATTGCCATTAATTTGGTCATTTTCAACATATTGCAATTGACCTTCATCATTTAGGTAAATAATATATTTTGTATTAAGCATATTGAGGACCTCTTGATTTCCTTTGTCAATATGAAATTCTATAAGCTCATTAAAACGGCGCATTTTAGCAGCGTGGTAACCACTGATGGAATTGTGAAAATAGGATGCTTTTGTGCTGCCATCAGAAGTGTCATAAACTCTAAAAACAGTTGAATCTCTTAAAATAAACTTGTCAATTTGATTGGCTTGATAAGGTCTATCAACATTAATTGCAGACGTAAAATTTCCGTTATTCACATAACGACGATCAACACCAACCAAATCAAATAGAATCATAAGACCTAAAACAACAACTGTGATATTTTGATTTATTTTCTGTTTTAGATAACCCCAAATTACGGCTGCCATAAATAAAATAAAAAGCAAAGATCTTAAAGAATCAGCGGATAACAATGTACTTCGATCTTTTCTTAAAGCCTCAACAAAATCTTGACCGTAAAAGCTTGCATACTGGCCATCTCT
>TARA_B100001057_G_scaffold167385_1_pt1 | contig 26506 bp, 36 predicted proteins | sample TARA_B100001057 | Tara Oceans TARA_B100001057 (sample SAMEA2621839) | marine metagenome | biome: marine biome (ENVO:00000447); feature: surface water layer (ENVO:00002042); material: "saline water (ENVO:00002010), including plankton (ENVO:xxxxxxxx)" | depth 5 m
AAACAATGTATAGACCCACTGACAGGTCCTTCCTACTTTATGTCTAACTTTGTAAAAATACAGCACCCTACAAAAGGCGGCATTGAATTTGAACCTTTTGAATTCCAAGAAAGATTAATTCAAGTATATTCTAAATACAGGTATAGTATAAACATGTTACCTAGGCAAACAGGTAAAACAACATGTGCGGCCGCATATCTATTATGGTATGCTATGTTTGTACCAGACAGCACAATATTAGTTGCGGCTCACAAACACACTGGCGCACAAGAAATTATGCAACGTATTAGATACGCATACGAAAGTGTGCCTGATTATATCAGAGCAGGTGTTACAGAATATAACAAAGGTAGTTTAAGTTTTGATAATGGTAGTAGAATTTTAAGTGCTACAACAACTGAAAACACTGGTAGAGGTATGTCCCTTTCGTTAGTGTACTTAGACGAGTTTGCTTTTGTACCACCACGTATAGCGGCTGAGTTTTGGACTTCACTGTCACCTACATTAAGTACAGGCGGTAAGTGTATAGTTACAAGCACTCCTAATAGTGACGATGATACTTTTGCTAATATATGGCACCAAGCAATTAGAGAAATAGACGACCACGGTAATGACAGCGAAGTAGGTTCTAATGGATTTAAAGCATTTCGTGTCAATTGGCAAGAGCATCCAGACAGAGATGAACTGTGGGCAAAAGCAGAACGTAGTAGAATTGGTGAAGAAAGATTTAGACGTGAACACGAATGTGAATTTATTATATACGATGAAACACTCATAGACTCACTAAAATTAGTTGATATGAAAGGGGTAGAGCCAATAAGACGCAGTGGACAAATAAGATGGTTCCAAGCAATTGATCCAAACAAAATGTATGCTATATCATTAGATCCTAGTACAGGTACAGGTGGCGATAATGCGGCTATTGTGTGCTATGACCTACCAACTATGAATCAAGTATGCGAATGGCAACACAATAAAACACCTATTGAAGGACAGATTAAATTACTACGAGAAATAGCAAAAGAAATATTAAGTTATGGTGCTACAGAAATATACTGGACTGTAGAAAATAATGCCATAGGTGAAGCGGCACTAGTAGTTATAAGAGACACAGGGGAAGAAAGTTTTCCAGGTACATTCTTACATGAGCCTAACAAAGTACAAGGTAAAAAAGGCAGAAAAGGATATCATACACATCATAAGAATAAAATGGAAGGTGCTTTAGCAATGAAAAGACTGATTGAAAGCAACAAACTAACATTAAGCAGTAAAAATATTATTAGAGAATTAAAAGAATTTGTAGCACGTGGAACAACATTTGCCGCTAAACCAGGCGGTAGTGATGATTTAATTATGGCTACTTTAGTATGCGTAAGAATGATTAATTACATAGCACAATACGAAGATGCTATATATGACGAAATAGAAACAAGTGTCAATGATGACGATGATTTTAACGGACCTCTACCTATAGGGGTGTTATAGTTTATATTTGATAAATATAAGTATGAAAAATAAAGAAGACTTAGGTAATAAAGTTTTTGACTTCCTTAAAGGAAAAGGAGTCCCTATCACTATTTCAGATGAAAACGATGAGGATACACTTGACCCGGAAGTTGGCGTACGTTTTTACAGCAATGACCCAAATATTATGGTCACTATTGATAAAGAAAACAACGAATTAAAACTTAGCAAGTCAAAGCATGTAGAGGATGAAAGAATGGATAGTATCCACAAAGGCATTCAAAACATAGCACAAGATAGTTTATTTTCATTTGATTATAAAATATTTGGTAAAAGTATTAAACCTAAGCATTCTAATTACAAAGCAAAGATAAACAAAATGAAACAAGAACAAGAATCAGTTACAGAAGCAAGTTTAGGTAAAATGTACGGTAGCATGAAAACAAGTTATCAACCTTTAGACTCAGTAAAAATAATTGTAAGACACGGCAAACCTGTAAACGAAGAAGTACGTGGTGCTAGAAGCAGACAAATTTCTAAGTTGTTCATACAACGAGGAGATGAAAGATTTGCTTTACCACATAAAAGTTTAGCAGGTGCTAGAGCAATGGCAAGACACGTTCATAACGGAGGAGAAATACACGACTCTGTTGGTTCTGCTATAAACGAAATGGTTAACAATATAGATTCATTATCAAAATTTGCTAGATATGTAGAAAATAAAAACCTTGTTAACGAAGAAAATAATGGGTTAGTTATACTAGCAAAAGAATCTGTACAGAATTTAAGATCATCACTAAAAAAATTAAGTGGTGCTAAAAGTTATGCTAAAGCAGTAGAAACAATTGATTTCACAAATTCATTAGAGATTACTAATGAAGAATCAGATTTATCAGATTTATTTGTAGAAAAGCATATTGATAATAATGTATTAAATGCTTTCCCTACAATTAATAAATTACTATCAGTCCAACATAAAATGGACGAATATATTTCAAACACAATTGATACATTAAATATTCAAGTACCAATTGCTGAAACAGGAATAGAGTATCCTAATACTAATTCAGAGATAGCACATAAATTGTCAATCATATCTGAATTTATAGACGATAAAGTTGTAAAGAACTTTATTGAAAATTGTAGTACAAAAATACTCAAAGGTAGTAAATTAGATGAAACGTCTATGAGCAATATTAAAAAGTTGATTTCCAAAACAAACATGGAAAGTACTGTAAAAGATACTAATGAAATACTAGAATTCATTAATTTTACCAAAAAACTTGACAATATTGTAGAATAGACATAAATAATTTTCGTAAAGTTAATTTAAGAGAAATTTTAAATTAAATTACATAACAAGGCAAAAAGAGGTTGACTTCAACTTCAAAAGGCATTATAATAGGCAACATGTATAGAAATATTTTTATACAGAACATGGCAAACATAGGAGAAAAAACATGGCAACATTGGCTGAAATTAGAGCAAAACTAGCCGCAATGGATTCTAAACCAGGCGGTTCACAAACAGGTGGCGACAATGCTATCTATCCTTTTTGGAACATCTCAGAGGGCACTAGTGCTACACTAAGATTTCTTCCAGACGGAGATCCCAACAACACATTCTTTTGGACTGAACGACAAATGATTCGTTTACAGTTCCCTGGTATAAAGGGTGGCGATATGAAACCTACAACTGTACAAGTACCTTGTATGGAAATGTGGGGTGAACAATGTCCGGTACATAACGAGATCAGACCTTGGTTCAAAGATGCTTCATTAGAAGATATGGGTCGTAAGTATTGGAAAAAGAGAAGTTACATTTTCCAAGGATATGTAGTAGATAGTCCTTTACAAGAGGATACCACACCTGAAAATCCAATTAGAAGATTCATTATTGGTCCTCAAATATTTAATATTATTAAAGGCGCATTGATGGACCCAGATATGGAAAACATTCCAACAGATTATGTAAACGGTACTGACTTTAGATTATCAAAAACAATGAAAGGACAGTACGCAGACTATTCAACTAGTAAGTGGGCAAGAAAAGAAAGATCATTAGATGAGAATGAACTTGCCGCAGTTGATACAAATGGTCTTTATGATCTTAAAGACTTTTTACCTAAGAAACCGACTGCTGAACAAGTGGATATGATTTATAACATGTTCCAAGATTCAGTAAATGGTGAGTTGTATGATAACGCAAAATACGGAGACAGTTTCAGACCTAACGGTATGTCTGCTCCTGCTAAAGTGCAATCAACAACACCACCGGCACAGAGTTCAACTCCAGTAGCACAACCAACAGCACCAGCAGTGGAAACACCTGCTCCAGCAGTTGAAACGGCTCCTGTAGTTGCCCCAGTAGAACAATCGAGTGCTTCTGCCGAAACCACTCCTAACTCTACTGATTCTAAAGCATCCGCTGAAGATATTTTAGCGATGATTAGAAACCGTCAGCAGTAGTTGACGGGTTGTAGCCTTACTTAGGGATTTGAATACTTGGTCCTGTTTACTTCAAAGATCTAGTAAGGCTACCTTTTTATTAGGTAGTTATGAAGACATTATTAGCAATAGGCGATAGTCATACATTTGGTGCTGAGATACTTGGCGAAGGAAAAATGCATGATGAAGCAAACAAAGAATTAGCATATCCAAACAGACTTGGCATGTTATTAGGGTTTGACAATATAGTCAACCATGGTAAGTCAGGTGGTAGTATTATGCGAACAGAAAGAAAATTGTTTGAATACTTTGTTAAAAATGAAACAAAACCAGATTTAGTTATTATGGGTTGGACAACATTGGGAAGATTTGAATATTGTATTGATACCAAAGAAAATGGTGAATACGAATATTCAGTATTAACTTCTTGGTCAGATCCAAACATGACAAATGAAAATGATTTACAACAACATAAACATTTACTGCCAATTACAACTGCTGAAGATTTATTAGCACAAAAATATAAGTCCGTGTATGCTTGTCAAGTATTATGCGAACGTTACAATGTTCCTTATTTGATGTTTGACGTAATGGTAAACACTAAGAACTCGGCTCCATTAAGTGGCGACGATGATTACAAAATTTGGGACGGTACCAATTTAATTGACCAAAGTTATTATCAAAACATAAATCATAATAACTACATGGAAGAAGACTACTGGACATACGTTATGGACCCTGAACATAATAGGGGTGTAGCAATTAATGGTGGTCATGCTAATAAGGAAGGGCATCAGATTTGGGCAGAAAAGTTAAAACAAGAATTACAGGCAAGAAATATATACGGAGAATAAAATGCAAAAACCATTTGATTTAAGCAAATTTAGAACTGGCATTACTAAGAGCATAAGCGGTATTAGTGCTGGTTTTCATGATCCAGTTGATTGGATTAGTACAGGTAACCACACACTCAATTATTTGATCAGTGGTGATTTTAATAAAGGCGTACCACTAGGCAAAGTTAGTGTATTCGCTGGTGAGTCCGGCTCAGGTAAAAGTTTTATCTGTTCAGGTAACTTAGTTAGAAACGCACAAGACCACGGATGTCAAGTTGTGTTATTTGACTCAGAAAATGCTCTAGACGAAGATTGGCTAAAAGCATTAAATGTTGATACAGCACCAGAAAAACTGTTAAAGATAAGTGTGTCAATGATTGATGATGTAGCAAAATCTATTTCAGAGTTTATGAAAGATTATAAAACAAACTATGGTGATTTAGAGTATGATGAAATGCCTAAATTACTATTTGTTGTTGATAGTTTGGGTATGTTGCTAACCCCTACAGATGTAGCACAATTTGAAAAAGGTGACATGAAAGGTGACATGGGTCGTAAGCCAAAGGCTCTTACAGCATTGGTTAGAAATACTGTTAACCAATTAGCACCATACCCAATTGGATTGGTTTGTACTAACCACACATACGCATCGCAAGATATGTTTGATCCAGATGATAAAATAAGTGGCGGACAAGGATTTGTGTATGCGTCAAGTATAGTGGTAGCAATTAAAAAACTTAAACTAAAAGAAGACGCAGACGGAAATAAAGTTTCTACAGTACAAGGTATTAGAGCGGCATGTAAAGTGATGAAGAGTCGTTACAGCAAACCGTTTGAAGGCGTACAAATTAAAATACCATATGAAACTGGTATGGACCCATATAGTGGTTTACTAGAAATGCTAGAAGCAAAAGGTATTGTAGATAAAGTTGGAAATAAACTTTCTTATGTTTCTCCTGTTACAGGTGAAGAAATTAAAGAATTTAGAAAAGGCTGGAGTGGAGAAAAACTTCAGGTAATTATAGATGAATGGGGGCAAAATCCTAAAGCAGTTACAGAAGATATTGAAGACAATATTGATGAAAACGAAATAGACGACCCATCAGTGTACGAGGAGATTGTTGAATGAGAGGTGATTTAAGTTTAATCATTGAAACGTGGGACGCAATAAAACCTTGCGTAAACCCTAAAGAAAAAGAAGATGCCTGTGCGGCACTTGTTAGGGTAATGGACGACCACGGCATGGTTGAATATGATAAAGTAAGTATTAATGAATGTGATAGATATCTACGTCAGGCAATCGAAGACTACTTTGAAGTAGAACACGATGACGATGATGAAGACGACTGGGATTACTAATGGCTGGCTGGTATAATAAAGTTTCTGATAATTTAAGTAATATTATTGATTGTATAGATTACTATGAAGCAGAACTCGACGAAGCCAAAAAAGAATGTTACATAAAAGGTAATGTAGAACGTAATAGTGCGGCATTACCTGGCGTAACAGAACATAGATTTAATCAGTTACAAGAAATTGAAGCAATTCTAGAACACATAAATATTCAACTAAGAAAAACTAGAAGTAAAGTTTTTAGAAATTTTTTAGAAAGTTATAACAGGCAATTAACAAGTAGAGATGCTGACAAATATGTTGACGGCGATGACGATGTAGTAAATTTAACACAAATAGCAAATCAGTTTAGTTTATTACGAAATAAGTATCTTGGAATAATGAAAGGATTAGACACAAAGCAATGGCAGATAGGTCACATAGTGAAATTGAGAACAGCGGGAATGGAAGACATCTCTCTATAACCTCAGTACAAACACTATTAAACACATTCAAGGATAATTTATCTGAGTATCTTAATGAAGATAATATTGTAAAAATTAATCTAGATCCTGTAAGTAACTTAATTTTTAAATCATATTTCAAATGGTTTCCGTATGTTATTACAGATGACACTAAATTAAAAATTAAAGATAGTGTTGTACACATATTTTACAATGACGATTCTATTGAAATAAACTATCAAGACCAAAATTTTTCTATACCAATTGAATCAACATTAAAAGATCAGTATATATCAGAATATAAAACACTAGCAAAAAAGTTTCTACAAACTTCAAACTATTACGGCATAGATTGTCAATCAGGTAATTCTTTTACAGATAAACTAAATGCTATTTTAGTTATGAGAGAATCACATCTACACAATAGCGAATATTTTAAAGACTGTATAATTACAACCAATAATACAGACATAGAAACAATTAGAGCATTAGAACAAACAAAGACAGTTTCACTGCCAGTAAATTGTGTAGATAATAAACTTGATATTGACAATATAAAAAATCACTGCGACGTATCAGACGAGTTTATTGCTGGAATAATTATTCCCGAAGAAGTAGAAGTTAATGAAGAAATTGTAAAAGCAGTACATGACATAGACGGATATGTGTATAAACAATGCTCCTATAAAGAATTATTAAATGCTTCTAACTTTGAATTATTAGGTGTAGATATTATTGGATTTGGACCAATAGCAACCACAGAAGAACTAAGTGTGTTTTTACCTTGCTCTGAAGATACAGGGACAAGTTTATCGTATGGAAGGTTATATACAACACCTGCTAATAGCATTAGTGTTGAAATTTTAAAAACACTGGTAGCAGATGTATAATATAGCAACTATAGGAGGCACGTCATTAAATCGTTTTCAGTTAATTGTTGAAGACTCGATTAATATTGAGTTAGTAACTTCCCTAGATAAACTTAAAGAATTAATTGATAAAAATTATATTGTGGTTGTTAACGGTTTAAATAATAACCCCAAAGTAGAATTTGCAAAATATATTGAATATCTTAATACAAATGACGTACATGTAATTGTAGATTCAATGTACGAAGCAAATGTACAAAAATTTCATGACTGTGGTTTTACAACTACAACCACTTTACTCACTTCAAATTTATTAATGGAAAGCCACAACCACTTTGGAGAAGTAATAACAGTACCCTATTTCATGTTGCAATCATATGGCTTATTAAAATATGAATTTAATAAGACACCTGTGACATTTAACGAACATTTACTATCAGATAAAAAATCTTTTTTATGCCTTAATGGTGTAAACAAACCAGGAAGAAGATTTGTGTATAATTACTGTATGGAAAATGATTTAATACAAGAAGCAATTTTTAGTTTCCATAATAGACACCATGGCAGTATTTTCGAAGGTTATCCTACTATTACTCTGCCTGATGATATTAAAGATACAAACGACGGAGTTACTTGGGATAACGATTATAAAAATAGTTGGTTTGAAAATACATATTTTAATTTGGTTACAGAAAGTTCTGCTAATAATGATGCCAACGAAGGCTCAATGCCATTACAGTCGTTTAATAACTCTTTCTTTCCAACAGAAAAAACATTCAAACCCATTTTTAACAATCATCCTTTTGTGTCTATATCAGATTTTGAATATCACAAAAACTTAAAAGATTATTTAGGTTTTGAATTATATGACGAAATTTGGGACTATGATTTTGATAGTAAAGAAGCACCCGAAGAAAGGTGGCTAAAATTATTAGATCAAGTAAACATGATAAGCAAAGAAGGAATAGATTATAATTTAATTAAAGAAAAATTAGAATATAATCAATCAGTATTTTTGAATGAACAACAACACAAAAAAACAATAGGAAATATACTTAAACAGATTGACAATTTGTATGTTTAAATGTATAATATAGTTTATGGCTAGAAGTACAAGACTGGAAATAAGAGATGAAGTAAATATCAAGTTTCATGACTTAGATGTTGCTACTAGACGAAAACTGTCTGACACTTGTAAATATTTCTTACCCTACGCATATCACATGCCAGCATACAAATTAGGTCGCTGGGACGGTTATGTGAGATATTGCGACATAGGTGGTAGAAGTTACTTAAACTTATTAGATCAATTACTTCCGGTTGTCTCTGAACTTGGTTATGACGTAGAGGTAGATGACAAAAGACAAACTTGGAGTTTTGCCTTTGACAAAGTTGAGCAAGATTCATATGAGCAATATAGTTGGCCTAAAAATCATCCAGCAGAAGGATTGCCAATTATACTAAGAGATTATCAAGTGGAGATAATCAATCGCTTTTTAGAAACGCCACAATGCTTACAGGAGATTGCCACTGGCGCCGGTAAAACATTGGTTACAGCAGTACTGAGTCACAAGTGCGAACAGTATGGTAGAACAATAGTGATAGTGCCTAATAAGGACCTTGTAACGCAAACAGAAGCGGACTACAAGCATTTAGGCCTAGACGTTGGTGTTTTCTACGGGGACAGAAAAGAATACAATAAAACGCACACAATTTGTACATGGCAAAGTTTAGAAATACTACACAAGAAATCTAAGGCCAAAGAAGCAGTAGATTTTGACATACAAACATTTATAGATGGTGTTGTATGTGTAATGGTAGACGAAGTACACAAAGCAAAAGCAGATGTACTTAAACAATTATTAAGTAGTGTATTTGCTAATGTTCCTGTACGTTGGGGACTAACAGGTACAATACCAAAAGACAAACACGAAGAGGTTGCCTGTACTAGCACAATTGGTCCAATAGTAGGACAACTAAGTGCTAAAGAATTACAAGACAAAGGAATACTTGCTAATTTAGAAGTTAATGTATTACAACTTGTAGATTCGCATGTTGGTTTTAATAATTACGCACAAGAATTAAAATGGATTACAACAAATCCAGAAAGAATAGAATTCTTTAGCGAGATGGCCAACGGCATAAAAGGAGCAGGCAATACATTAATTTTAGTAGACAGAATTAAAACAGGAGAAATGCTAATAGAAAAAAATCCAGACTGGGTGTTTATATCGGGCGGTATGAAATCAGCAGAAAGAAAAGAAAATTATGATGAAGTTGCTGACTCCACAGGAAAAGTAATTGTTGCTACATATGGTGTAGCCGCAGTTGGTATTAATATACCAAGAATATTCAATTTAGTTTTAATTGAACCAGGCAAAAGTTTTGTAAGAGTAATCCAAAGTATTGGCAGAGGTATTAGAAGAGCCAAGGATAAAGACTTTGTAAATGTGTATGATATTACTAGCACACTAAAATATAGTAAAAAACATTTAACTGAAAGAAAGAAATTTTATAAGGAAGCCGAATATCCTTTTAAAATAACAAAAGTGGAGTATGTATGAATATATTAACCGTTGAGAATGACGTGTATAACCTGGATAGTGTTCCAGATGAAATTGATGATCTAAGATATTGTGTTTTAGATGTAAATGACCCAGAGTATTATGATTACTTTTGGCACCCTTTGGTATTTTTAGAAAGTTTTTATTCACCAGCAATAGTTTTAAATATTGGCGGTAATGAAATACAAATGCCAATGGATTGGAGTATAGCAATATGCGATGACGATTGCCACACAGAAGTAGAAATTGTTCCACTTACAAGTCTTAATAATAGAGGATTTAGAACACCAGTGTTTAACCCTATGGATAACAAAATACCTAGGATAGAAGAAATTTTTATTACAAACATATATCAAGAAGTAAAATGGTTCTTTCCAAAGTTGAAACACGGACACCTTTTGGTAACACCAATAGAAAATAAAAAAACTCCGTCTAGTGTACTTTTTATAAAAGAAGCAAATAAAATTCCAGACGTTGTAGACCTAGGCGATGTATTTTGATCGGTGACATAATGAAAACTTTTAACGAAAGCACATACAGACCTTTACCAAAGGAAGTTACTATACTGAACAGTCTAATTGATGGCTTAGGTTTACACGCAACAAGTTATTTAAATGCTGGAACTGTATTAGGTGAAACTCATGTGCTAGTACACAATAGAGATAGACACGAATGGGTGAGAACTCCTTTAGGTGGATTTATTAATCATAGCGATGATCCTAATAGTTACATTGCCACTGACAAAGGCGACAGAATATTACATGTGATTAGACCTGTCAAGGCAGGAGAAGAGATAACTGTGTTTTACAGATTTAAAGGTTATGACGGAACAGTTGGTGATGACACAGAACCAGAAATAGAAGAGTAATGGCAAAATATAGATACAGAATAGAAGGTAGTAATTATGGAGGAGAACTTGTCATTGGAGAAGTAAAAGAGGAGTTTGTAAAACAATCCTTGAAGTTAGAACAAGACGATTTGGTCGAACTAGTGCTAAACGCAGAAGACAACTGTGTACATGATGAATTTGAAATGGAAGAACACGAAAATCCAGAAGCAATATTAAGTCCACGAGATGATTATTACATGTGGGAATGCGATGATATAGAACATCTTAATGCTCCATATGGTGACGGAGGATTTACTGTACATCAAGTTCCATCAGATGGCAGTGATGATTATGGATGGGAAAAAGAAGTGTGGAACGGTGAACCTATACAAGTGTATAGTAGAGAGGCAGGATACTTTGGTAAAGATAAACCAAATGAGGATTTAGAAGAATATGTTCCTGTTTTACTATTTCACAGTTCAGAAAAAGGTGGTTTTGGTTGTTGGTTTATTGACACAGATGAAGAGTTTGATTATACTAAATTAGGTATTGGATTAGCAGAAACTAACATGTGCGAGATGGTTGATAGAGTGTATTATAACAAAGAAGAATTGTTTACTGATTACGATAACAATGACACAACCGGTAAAAGTTATAATGCAGACATTGGTTGGTTAAATAAGAAGTGGCACGATTCATATGGACAATTCGAAGAACTTGATGACGAGTATTGGGAAGGTTTTGATGAAAATGCCGAGTACGAAAAAGAGCAAAACGAGGATAGATGAGAGTATTAATTTTTGGATTACCGGGTAGTGGAAAAACTTACTTGGCAGAAAGACTGGTTGAATACCTAGGTGATAAAGTTGCCTGGTTCAACGCAGATAAAGTTAGAGAAGAAGCAGACGACTGGGACTTTTCTGAAGAAGGTAGATTAAGGCAAAATCAACGAATGATTGATTTATGTATAAATGCTGAATTAGAAGGCAAGATTGCCATGGCAGATTTTGTAGCACCATTTGAAAGTGCAAGAAATAAATTCTTTGCTGACTATGAAATATTTGTAGACACAATAGAAGCAGGTAGATTTGAAGATACTAATAAAGTATTTGAAAGACCAATAGCAACAGACTACAATATACACGAACAACGTGGTGATGTAGATGCTAAAATAATTGCTTATGAAATTGGACAAAGATTTATATGGGATAACCAGGCACCCACTACACAAATGCTTGGAAGATTTCAACCCTGGCATCCTGGACACCAAGCATTGTTCGATAGAGCATTGGCTAAACACAATCAAGTGTTTTTAATGGTTAGAGATATGCCAACTGATGAAAAGAATCCTTTTCCAGCACATGAAGTTATAGAAAACTTACAACAAAGTTTATATAAATTTGCTGGTAAAGTAAAGATAGAGGTTGTACCAAACCTCTTAAACATAACGTATGGTAGAGATGTTGGATATAAAATTGAGCAAGAAGTTTTTGACGATGCTATACACGATATCAGTGCTACCAAAATACGTGAACAAATGAGAGAAGAAGGAAAATTATAATGGCAGACAATGACGGCATGGCTACAGCATATCATCTTATTACTAAGATTACGCAGTGGCATCATGACAGAAACTTAATTGATGGTGCTACAGACAAAGATCAGTTAGCAAAACTCATTCAAGAAATGGGCGAACTAAGTGATAACATTTGTAAAGGCAATGATATTAGAGATGACATTGGTGATATGTTAGTGGTAATGATTAATATTATGGAAAGAAATAAAATCACTATTGAAGAATGTTTAGCAGTAGCATACATGGATATTAAAGATCGTAAAGGTAAAATGATAGATGGCATTTTTGTCAAGGAGGAATAATGATATTAAAATGGTTAATTATAGGAATATTAGTTGGTTGGTTAACACCAAGACCTAAATACTTAGGCCCAATTGAAGAAGCAATTTGGAAACCTATAAAAGAAAAAATTCCAACAAAATATCATTTTTGGGGATAATATGAGTTACGAGTTTACCAGTGAAAGTGTATCAGAAGGACACCCAGACAAAATAGCAGACCAGATATCTGATAGAATTGCTGATTATATTATAGCAGGCAACAGCAGTCACAGAGCGGCAGTTGAAACATTAGTTACAACAAATATGGTTACAGTAGCAGGCGAATATAAAAGTACTGTACCAATTAACAAAGAACACATAGAAGAAATTATTAGAGGTACTGTTAGAGAAATTGGATATGAACAAGATGGCTTCCATTGGGAGAATCTAAAAATATACAATGAATTACATGGGCAAAGTCCAGATATAGCATTAGGAACAGATGACTTTGGGGCAGGTGATCAAGGACTTATGTTTGGTTATGCTTGTGATGAAACACCTGATTATATGCCAAGTTCTATATATTATAGTCACAAAATTTTACAGTACTTAGCAAGTGAAAGACGTATATCATATTCGTGGTTAGGTCCTGACAGCAAAGCACAGGTAACAATGAACTATCAAGATATTAATACTCCTACACACATAACTAAAATAGTATGTAGCAGTCAGCACACAGAAGAATTTAGTTTAAATGCTGTACAAGACGGTATAAAAGAATTGGTAATAACAGCAATGGAAGAAGCAGGTGCTCCAATTAACCACGAAACCGAATATTTGATTAATCCAACAGGCAAATTTGTAATAGGAGGACCAGATGGAGATACAGGTGTTACTGGACGAAAAATTATTGTTGATACTTATGGCGGGTATGCTCCACATGGCGGTGGTGCTTTTTCAGGTAAGGACTGCACTAAAGTCGACAGATCAGCGGCATATATGGCTAGATATTTGGCAAAGAACATTGTAGCAAGTGGTCAGGCAAGAAATTGTACAGTACAATTAAGTTATGCTATTGGTGTAAAAGAACCTACTAGTTTATATGTATATGCTGATGGCGTAGTAAGACAGGACCTGGCGTACGAAATACAACAAACAGTTAATCTAACACCAAAAGGCATAATTGATAAATTTCAATTATTTAATATACAGTTAGCAGATACAACAAATTATGGTCACTTTGGCAATACTACAATGCCATGGGAACAAGTTGATCTTTTCTAATGTTTACAGTTTACAGAATAGATTTTCCAGACGGCAAAGTTTATTATGGTTATACAGCAAAACCCTTATCAATAAGATTAGAAGAGCATATAGAAAGTAGTCAAGTGGGTAAGTCACCTTTGTATAAAGCAATAAGACTATGTGACTATGAATGTGTAGGAAGAGAGGTCAATAAGTTTCATACAATGGAAGAAGCACTTGATTGGGAAAAGAAACTGATTAAAAAAACTTCCAAAGAAAAACGTCTTAATGTAAGTTGGGGTGGCGAAAATGGAGAGAATAATAAAAGACGTTGGGCACAGCAAGACATAATAAAAAAGCATTATAGAAAGAAAAATAGGAAGGAAAAATACAAGTATGACTGATATTAAAAAAAGCATAAGAACAGTACTTGACTTTCCTATTGCAGGAATACAGTTTAGAGATATTACAAGTCTTATTGAAGATCCAAAAGCATTTAACAAATCACTAATCGACCTTACAGCAGAAATCATGTTGTTTAAGGGCGACATAATTGTTGGTATTGAAAGCAGAGGATTTTTATTTGGTACACCACTAGCAAGAGATTTAGAGTTACCTTTTATACTAGCAAGAAAGCCAGGAAAGTTGCCTAATAAAACTGTTAGTAAAAAGTATCAATTAGAATATGGAGAAGCCGAATTACATATTCAACTCTTATCACCTATACAAGGAAAGGTAGTAATCATAGACGATTTAATTGCCACAGGCGGAACTGCTTTGGCATGTGCTAACTTAATACATGAGAATTGGAATATACCAAAGGACGATATATTAATATTGGCAATAATAGACTTGCCCAAACTAGGAGGTTCTGCTATAATAAAGGACAACGGATATACAATTAAAACGTTGGTGGAGTTTGATGGCGAATAAACCACTTTTACAAATTAAAGATATTATGGCGGCAGTTGATCGCAAGGACTATGATTTCTATAGTCGCCTTACTGACGAGCAACGTAAAAGTTTAAATTTATGGATGACTCAAAGATATGCTAGTAGTGTTCAAGGTAAGTATGCTGGACACTATTTGGTTATGATAAATGAATTCATGAATACAAATTGGAGTGATGTGAGCAAACATCCAGAACTACAATGGAAGTTAATGTGTTTGGCTGGGTGTGGAAAAATACAGTTTCATCCATTTGTAAAAGTGCCTAAAGCAAAAAAGAAAAAAAATAAAATTGAAGAGTTAGTTAGAGAGTTATTTCCGTTATTGAAAAACGATGAGATAGAAATGCTTCTTACACTAAACTCCAAAGATCAATTAAAAGAATTAGCGATGGAGAACGGCATTGATGACAAAGAAATAAAAGAGATTTTTAAATGAGTTTTACATGTAAATATTGTGGAAGAGAATTTACTTCTGAAAGAACAATAAACGTTCATATGTGTTCTCAAAAAAGAAGATTTGTAGATAAGGATCTATCACATGTAAGACTAGGATTTAGAACATATCAAAAGTTTTATGAAATGAATATGCAGAATGCCAAAACAAAAACATATGATGAATTTGCTACAAGCAAATATTATGCTGGATTTGTAAAGTTTGGTCGAAAAATGGTTAATGAAGAATTATTAGAACCAGAAAATTACGCAGAATATTTAATTAGAGAAAGTATAAAACTTTCTGACTGGACTAAAGATTCTATCTATGACATATATTTAAAACAACTGATAAAAAAGGAGCCAGCACAAAGAGGAATAGTGAGAAGTATAAAATGTATGGAAAATTGGGCACACGAAAAAGATAAAGAATGGCATAATTATTTTAGAGAAGTGTCGCCGCAATTGGCAATACATCATATTAGAGGCGGCAAGATATCGCCATGGCTTGTATTCTTAAGCGAAAGCGGACAGGACTTATGGGCCAATTTGAACGAAGAACAAATAAACTTAATAAAAGATATAGCAGAACCAACTTTTTGGAGAACTATATTTTTAAAAAATAACGAAGAAGTAAAACTAGTACAAGACATAGTGGAGGCATCAAACCTATGAAAGTAAAATTAATCAGTCACAGTCAGGCTCCTGACTTTAACGAGTCAGCACTAGACTTAGTAGCCTATTGTGCAAGAGTAAGTAATCCCAGTAATCAAAACAATAAAGAAACAAGTGAAAAACTTGTAAAGTATTTGATGAAACACAAACACTGGTCGCCATTAGAAATGGTATCAGCATGTTTAGAAATAGAAACAACCAGAGACATTGCTAGGCAAATACTAAGACATCGAAGTTTTAGTTTCCAAGAGTTCAGTCAACGTTATGCTGATCCAACAAATAATTTAGACTTTGAAGTAAGACAAGCAAGATTTCAAGATCCTAAAAATAGGCAGAATAGTATTCCAGCAGATGAAAAGCATGATTATAAAATTATATCTGAATGGAGAAGAATGCAAGAAAATATAATTAGAGAGACCAGAATGGCATACTTTTGGGCAATTGATAACGGCATTGCCAAAGAACAAGCAAGAGCAGTACTACCAGAAGGCAATACATTAAGTAGAATGTATGTAAATGGCACACTAAGAAGTTGGATACATTATATTGAATTACGTGGCGCAAATGGCACACAATTAGAACACATAGAAATAGCAAATGCTGTAGCAGATGTAATTGCTAAAATTTTTCCATTAGCAGAAGATTTCAAAGGAAAAGATTTATGATCGATGACACAAAAAAATATGGTAACGCATTTGGTACATCAGGAGAATATACATTGACATACGCAGATAAAACTGTTACAATAGATAATTGGCCAACATATCAAGATAATTTTACTTTTAATTTTGATAACACGGACAATGAAGGTGCTTTGAGTATTGGTAAACAAACATTGAATGAAGAAGATATTGAAGACTTGTTTGCACTTTTAAATGTAATTAAAAATTTAGACAAAGAAAATCCTATAAGACAGAGTTTTTACAGAGAGAAAGTAAAGAATAAATTAAAGGGGGAATAATGAAAAGGCTGTGGACTATTTGGAAATTTGCTATTGGCAGTTTTTCAGATGAGCAAACAGAAGAATATGACGATCCTGTAGCAATAGCCAGGACATTTATTGTTGGTATAAATGTAGTTTGTGCTTTCTTTATTATAGCAAATATTATTAGGAGTTGGTTATGAATAAAAGACAAGAAATGTTGGTAATAACAATGGAAGAATGTGCTGAACTTATTCAAGCATGTAGCAAATTAATACGTTTTGAAGATGACCGTACAGAGCATGACATTTCAAATCTACAAGATGAAATAGGTGATGTAATGTGTATGATTGATATTATGAAACACAGTGGTCTAGTAAGCGAAGAACAAATTCAAGAACGTATCAAAGTAAAAAAAGATAAATTAATGAAGTGGAGTTTATTGTTCAGTGAAGATTGATTTCGATGTAGATATTGATATGGCTAACCGCGATAATTTACTGTCTGTGCTTAGGCATGTAAAGGGTAGTATCAAACGTCCAGATGGTATGGAAAAACACAACACAGGCGTTTATATACAGCCTATACCCCATAATCCACTTACTGGTCTCAGCACAATTGATCACAAAGAAGCAGAAGACATTGGTTATTTTAAACTAGATGTTCTTAACAATAATGTTTACAAAGGTATTCGCACAGAAGGTGAGTTAGATGATCTTTGTAAAATGGAACCAATGTGGGAACTATTTAGTCACAAAGAAATAGTAGAACAATTATTTCATATAAGCAATCACTATGATATAGTATTGCAACATTTACCTAAAAATATTGATCAACTGGCAATGATACTTGCTATGATAAGACCAGGCAAAAGATATTTGGTTGGTAAAACTTGGGGAGAGATAGAAGATCAAGTTTGGGTCAAACCTGATAACAATACATACTTTTTTAAGAAGTCACATGCATACAGTTACGCAATGGCGATAATTGTACAATTAAATAAAATTGTTATTGATCTTTCTTCACTAACTGAATAGTACGTCTTTTAATTCTTTTCTTTACAATATTTTGAATACTGGTAACTGGTCCAAACTGTATTTCTACATCTTTATTATTAAATGTTCTTAAACACCGCCTGAAAGACTGCATCTCCTTAAAGAGAAAAATATCAATTGGAATTTGCCTGTTTGATTCCCACCACCAAGTTTCTGCTATTGATACGAATTCTTTTTTCTCTTCTGGAGAACCTAATTTATTATAGTCATAAAAAGATGTTACCGTATTATCTTGATTTTGAACAATTCCAAAGTAGTCTTTACCGCCAGAAGTAATCATTGTGAAGAAAGGAAAGTTTTCTTCTATTTCTTTTTGATCCTGCATAAAAGTTATTTATAAAGAAAATGATAAATATTATGGAAGGAATGAGCATGTATGAGCAGTATAACACTATATTCTTACAGGATAAACGAATTAGATCTCGTAAAAAAGCGAGAAAACCTATATTTGGATAATAAAAGTATGAACAAAAAAGAATTTGTAGCACATAAAGGAATGGACAATAAGTTTAATATTTGTTTACGCGATCAAGATCGTAATAAACAAAATATTTACAATCAACAAATAAGAGCAGATGTAATCAAATACTCAAGCAATGAAAGAGTATTAACAAAATACACTACTCCAGGACTAGAGCAAGGCCAGGCAGAATTACTAATAGCCGAAGCAGATCTCAACACCCTTAGTCCAGGGCAGTACAAAATTTCATTTAAGTTTTTAGAAGATGACGGAACTACAACTCCTGTATTTTCTGATTACAATGGAGGCGTACTATGTACTTTAATGGTAAAAGAAGATGCTAATCCTTCTCCAGTACCAACACAAATTGCTAATGTTTGGACACAAACAAAAAATACTAACAATGGTGATCCTGCTAATGTTTATTCTAGTGGTAATTTTGTTGGTAATAAAACATATAATTTTAATAATGCTAATCACACAGTTGGTATATACGCAACTAACTTTACCGGAAACGTATTTGTGGAAGGCAGTTTAGGTATAGAAGCACCATCCAGTGACGATGCCAATTGGGCCAGTATAGCAGTACTAAACAATCTAGATAGAATACCATTAGCAAATGATTCCGGCCCTATCTACTACAACTTTACAGGTAATTTTAATTACTTGAGATTTAAATACTCACCAGGTTCTGGAAATTCAGGATCATTCGATAAGATTCTTTTAAGAAATTAAATACAAGTATGCACATTTTAAATAATGGCACACATGCCCTAGTGTTCCCACCCCGATGTGGCACCCGATGGATTGCTGAAAAACTCTACTACAACAAATTAATTAATACTTTTGGACCACATCATAATTTTAATTATGATAGTTCTGCTGATGTAAAAATTTTTATGTTTGTTAGAAATCCATTCACAAGGGAAAGAAGTGTACATAGATGGCTATTAGAAACAAATCAAATAAAATTGGAAGATGTATCCTTTGAAAATTATGTTAATAGCAGTTGGTTTGATCATGAACCAAGTTATTGCTCCAGGTATGGAGATCTAAACAACTTTGTGGAACATGTAAATATAGACAATATAAATGATTTCTTTACAAAAGAATTAAATCTTAAAATAGACAAATATGATAATTCCTATCATAGTGTTGACGATGGTATAAATGATATCGAAGCATACACAGACGGTATGATAGAAAAAGTTTTAAACAAATATAAGCAAGACATAAAACTGATCAATTTTGACTTGACTTCATACATATAATCAAGTATAATAAGAGCAATGGATTACTCTGACGCAATACAACAGGTACATGAATTAGTTACATCTCATATGCCACCTAAGCATAAGAAAACTCCTGCTGGTTGGGTCACATTCAATTGTCCTATGTGTAACGATAAAAGAGGTAGAGCAGGTGTCATATCGACTGGTCCTAAAATAGCATATAACTGTTTTAACTGTGGTTACTCAACAGGGTGGAGTCCAAGTAAAAAGATAGGTAAAAAATATAAAGACTTAGCAGTAAAATTAGGAGCAACCAACGAAAGTGTAAAGAAACTGGTATTAGAACTTATGAAAATTGAAGACTTTGAAAACGAAGTCGACGATATTGTAATAAAATATGAAAAATTTAAGCCAGTAGAAATTGCTAACGCAGTTAGTTTAAATGATGTACCCAAACTGCCTTACAATAAAACACATAATGATATATTAGAGTATGCTTACAGTAGAGGACTATTAAAAACACAATATGATTTTTTTGTATGTGATGATTTAATGATGAAGAATAGACTTATTATACCTTTCTACTACAATCAAGAAATGGTAGGTTATGTAGGCAGACATATAAATCCTCCTACTAAAGAAACACCCAAGTATATTAATAACAGTCAAGCAGGATATGTATTCAATTTAGACAAATACATATATTCAGATAGAGAGATTGTTGTAGTAACAGAAGGTGTAATTGATGCTATACTCATAGATGGTGTTAGTGTACTAGGTAATAGCATGAACGATAGGCAGATACAACAGATTAATTCGTTAAATAAAAGAGTAATACTTTGTCCTGACAGAGACGCACCAGGAAAAGAATTAATAAGGCAGGCCGCTGAACTAGGGTGGGAAGTAAGTTTTCCGCCTTGGGAACCAGATATCAAAGATGTGGGTGATGCGGTTACCAAGTATGGCAGACTATTAACCTTATCAAGTATAATTAAGTATGCTATAGCAAATAAGATAAAAATCGAAGTACAGAGCAAAATGTTATGAGTGAAATAAAAGATTACGGCGAAGATATACAAGAATTGTTTCTGAGATTTTTAGTTACAGATCCAGATGTGTTTGTGAGAGTGAACACTATTGTACAACCTTACATGTTTCACAGAAAATTTAGAGATGCTGTAACATTTTTAAAAGACCATGCTAACAAATATAACAGTATTCCTACATTAGAACAACTAGAAGCAGTAAATGGTATTGAATTAACGCCTGTAGAGGACGTACATGAGAGCCATATGTCTTGGTTTATGGATGAGTTTGAAACATTTTGTAGACACAAAGCATTAGAAAAAGCAATATTAGACAGCACAGATTTATTAGAGCAACAAGATTACGGTAGTGTCGAAACAATGATCAAAGAAGCAAGTCAAGTTGGACTTGTAAGTGATTTTGGTTTGGACTATTATGAAGATCCCAAAGAAAGATTACAATGGATTAAAGATCAAGCAGGAGCAATTAGCACAGGTTGGAAAAAGTTTGATCAAAAGTTGTATGGTGGACTTAATAGAGGTGAACTAACAGTATTTGCTGGTGGTTCTGGTGCTGGTAAAAGTTTATTCTTACAGAACTTAGGTGTTAATTGGAGCCAAGCAGGACTTAATACTGTTTATCTTAGTTTAGAATTAAGTGAACAACTATCAAGTATGCGTATTGATGCTATGGTTAGTGGTTACGCAACTAGAGATGTAATGAAAAACATGGATGATGTTGACTTAAAAGTGCGTATGAAAGGTAAAGGTGCTGGTAAATTTCGCATAAAACAGATGAGCAATGGCATAAATGCCAATGACATTAGGTCGTTTTTGAGAGAATATGAGATACAAACAGGGGTAAAGGTAGACGCATTGTTACTGGATTATCTGGATTTAATGATGCCAATTAGCGGTAAAGTTAGTCCAAGCGACTTGTTTATTAAGGACAAGTATGTGTCTGAAGAATTGCGTAATTTAGCAGTAGAATTAAACATATTATTAGTAACAGCATCGCAGTTAAATAGAGGTGCTGTAGAAGAAATAGAATTTGACCATAGCCATATTGCTGGTGGCATTAGTAAAATACAAACATCTGATAATGTAATAGGTATATTTACAAGTAATGCCATGAGAGAACGTGGCAGATATCAAATACAATTTATGAAAACACGTTCTAGTAGTGGTGTAGGCAGTAAAGTTGACTTAAAGTTTGATCCAGAAACACTGAGAATAGAAGATCTTGAAGACGATGACGAAGATTTTGACACACTACAAACAAAAACACTGGTAGCAGACCTACAAAGAAGTTCAGCAATACGCACAGAAGACAAGGACGACACAGTATCTAGTATAGACGAAACCAAATTACAAGGATTGGCACTCAGAGACTTACTCAAGAAAAAGTGATTTTTTGATAAATATGCTTAAAGCAGGAACAAGATATGTCATTAAATAAAAAATCAATTTTAGAAGAATTAAATTCGGTAGTATCTGAAAGAAACAAACTCGATGTGGTTGCCACAAGAGGTAATCACATTATTAAGAGTGCTATTAATTTAATAGACTTGATTGAAGAAAATTTTGATGACTCACAGGCGTTGGATTTACAAAGAAGATTAGTAAATTCTATTAAAGGAAGAAAGCCTGAACGTTTTGCTAAAGGCGTACAAATAGTTAAAGAGTCACGAAATGATAATAAATGAAATTATAGGCGGGGATCCTAAAAATCCAAAGGGCGATGTTGCTCAACCTGGCCAGACAGGCGGTCCAGGTCAAAAAGATCAAGGAGCAGGAACTCCTACACCTCCAGTTACACCTCCAAAAGACGGAGAACAACCACAAGATGATCTAGATCAAAACTTCTTAAAAGATAAATTTAAAAAACCTGGCCCTAAAGTAGCAGGAAGTACTATGGCTATTGGTACTAGAAGCACAGGACCTGGTAATGAAGAAGCATATCCTGAAAAAATGGGCAAAGCAAATAAATTTTGGAAGCCATTATTTCCTGACGCAGGATATCTAAGTGTAAAAAGTACCAACGCCGCTGGAGTAATGTATAAAGGTATTGAAGTTGACAGAGTATTAGTGCCAGTACATTACACTAACAATGATGACATTATAAAAAATAATCATGCCTTTTATGTATTAGATACCAATGTCGACATGTTTAGGCTGATCGATAAACGAAACAAACAAGGATTGGCAGTGACAAAACGTATTGTAAATGCTATAAAATCGATTCCGCCCTCACTCAAAGATAGAATAATAGGGCCAATGAAAGACGCAGTAACAAACTTCTTAGATCCAGATGCGACAGGCAGAGCAGGTTATGACGTACTACAGAGAGACGGTGCTGATAGGAGTACAATAGGTACAATAGGAGCCAGAATTGGCGGCAAAGTAGATAAATTTTTAGGTCTTGACAAGGGTAAACTCAAGTGAGAGCAGTTGAAATCACTAAAACGTATCTCAAAGAATGTGTGATACATCACAGATTAGACGAAAGTAAAAACACACATCTGGAACACCTTGAAGACTTAATTTTTAATGACGGCTTACCAGGTGGCAAACAAGCAATTAATTATCTTGTGAGTTTTTATGAGATGCTGAAAGGTAGTGCTAAAACTAAATTTAATTTAACTACAAAATGGGACGGTGCTCCGGCAATATTCGCAGGCATTGATCCTGCTGATGGCAAATTTTTTGTGGGCACCAAAGGTGTTTTTAACAAAGATCCCAAACTTAATAAAAGTCTCGCAGACATAAAAAACAATCATCCAGACAAAGTGGTAAAAGGCGAAGAAAAAAGTGCTGAAGGACTTCGAAAAAAACTAACAACAGCATTTACAAATTTACAAAAACTAAATTTTACTGGAGTAGTACAAGGAGACATGCTATTTTCCAAAGACGATATACAGACAGCAACTATTAGAGGAGAAGAATACATAGTATTTAAACCTAATACAATAATTTATGCTGTTCCTAAAAATAGCGACTTGGCAAAAGAAATTTTATCTGCTAATATGGGTATAGTGTTCCACACAGAGTATGTAGGTGGACCAACACTATCAGATATGGATGCTAGATTTGGTTACGACGCAAGTGGTTTAGGCGATGGCGGTAGTAATGTTTGGTATAGAGATGCTATCATCAAAGACTATTCAGGACAAGTAACAATGACCGAAGACGAATCTAATATATTAAAATCTGCTATTGAAGACGCCAACAGAAACTTATCGCAAATGGGCAATTTAGAATTTTTAAAAAATAATGAGTTTGGTCAAAATCTTAGAGATAGAATCAAAACTAGTGTAAATAAAATAATTAGAGATCAAGGACAGTTTGAAAAAGATCCTATGGCATTTGCTACAGCATTTATAAATGATTATAAAACTGTAATGAAAAAAGCAATTGAAAGTGTGAAAACAGATAAAACCAAAGTTGCTAAAACAAAACTTATGCTAGATGGTATAAAATTTTTAGAAGATAACACAAAAGAAATAACAAGTGCGTATGTTGTGTATTTAGATCTTATAAGAGCAAAAGAAATGATTGTAAAAAAATTAGCAGAAATAAAACAAATTGATACATTTGTACAAAACGCAGAAGGCGATTATGACGTAACAGGCGAAGAAGGTTTTGTTGCTGTAGATCATATAGGTAACGCAATCAAATTAGTCGATAGACTTGACTTTAGTGTTAAGAATTTTGGTACAGGGAGGCCTACATCATAATGGAACTCCAACTGGTACATGAACTAAACGAAAGTCGCTTGTTTAGAGCAACTAACGGATTCAAAGCATATAATAAAGATGATGTCACAGAATTACTTTTTATTTTTGTTTTGATTAATTCTATGTTTGTATTAGATAGAAGCACAATTAAATTTGGAAAACAGTATGCTAGAAAGTCTTCCAATTATGGCAAATTTATGTATAACAGAGTGTCATCAACAGATTTATATCAAATGGCATATTTTGTGAATAAAAAATATGACGACTTACCAAAAGGTGCCAAGCCTAAAAAAATAAATTTCAATGAAAGAAGATTACATGTGTATCTACAAAACTTAGCAAAAGGTAAAACAAATTCTACCTACTTGCTTAGACTACAATATCAACTTGGTATCAAACAGTCAGGGTTATTGGCAGTGAGAAGACTAATAAGTGATTGGCCCAGATTAAAATATCGACAAAAACAATTAGCAGTAACAAGATTATTACACTTAATGAGAGCAAAAGCAGTAAGAAGCGAATTGTATAAACCATTAAACGACATGGCCAGAGAAAGAAGATATCTATTACCTGGTGTAACTAATAAAGAATTAGATAAATCGACAAACCAAAGCACACTGAAACGATTAGCAGTAGCAGGTGCTTCGGCTTATGTGGCCAGTGAACTAGGTCCAAAAGTAACCAGAGGCATGGTAGGACCTAAAGCATCAGCAGGATTGGCAGGTATCGCGGCTTACTGGGCAAGTAAGAAAAAGTTATAAATAGTATTATGAAGATTTTTGAAATCACAGAAGTATCCAAGTATGCCACTCCAGGTGACGGCGCCACTGGTGATGAAAGATTAAAACGTGTTCAACAAATGGCCAGAGCAGGGGTAGACACAACCACAGCAACTAAAGATCTAGGTAGAGCAGGCTATTCAGGTATTGATCCAGAAGACTTACAGGCTAAAAAAATAAGAAAAGGCGCAAGTGACGAATTGAAGAGAGACAAAGCGGCTCGAGATGCTAAAGAAAAAGAAGCAGAAAGGGAAGAACAAAGAAAAGAAAGAGAGGCCAAGTTAGCCGACCGGAGACAGCAAAATAAAGATGTTAAAGACAGAACAAGAGCAATAAGAAGAGGCGAGAGAGAAGTAGAATTTGGCAAACGGTCCGATGATAGATCAGGATTTAGAAAAGATGCCCTTGGTAGAACACTAAGAGCCCCTAGATATTATCAAAAGAAAGCAGACGCAAATAAAGGACCCAATAGATCAGCAATCAGAAAAGGTCTAGATGCACTCACAGTTGATCCTGGATATGCTATTGCTGACTTTTACACAGATAGAGTAAAGAGAATCAAAGACTTCTTACATCAAGAATATTAATCGAAATTTTACACTCGTAAATACAAAAAAACTAAATAAAATTGATAAATAAACGTAACGACTGTAGAAATACAGACATAATTTTAGGAGATAAAAATGGCATTAGTAGGACTAAGTCAAGCAAATCCAAATAGAGTCGATGAAGAGAAATTTTTCATTGGTAAAGAAGTAGCATTAGTAGACGTAGACTTTGGCGCGGCTGTTAACGGTTCATTAGGACCAGCAGGTGCAGTTGAGGCAGTTTTCGAAGCGGTTCAGGCACAATTTAACATTTTAGGGCATGGTGCTTTACACAGCACAAACCAAAAAATGAGTTTTATGCTTGAAGGTGAGTATGGAGCAGATACATATGATGGATCTAATTCAGAAACAATCGCGGCTCACTTAGAAGACGTAATTATTGCATTAGGTACAGTTGATAGTATTAATTTAGCATCAGCAACAGTTGCCGCAAAAACTTTCGTATTATAAGATTTGTAGACAATTAAAAATAAAAGAGGGTGACCAGTTCACCCTTTTTTTATGGAATTTTGATAAATAAAGTTAACCAAGTTATAAAAGTTTAAACAAAAATACTTTTATAACACCGAATAGTAGGAGATTAACATGGCTTTAATTGCAGGAATCGGAAGAGCAGGCGACCCAGGAGTTGCTAACGACCAGTTTTTAACAGCAGAACTTAATCATTTTATTGTAGCAGGTGCGGCAGGCGTTGATTTAACAGATTTTGGTTTCAACACTAACGGAACACCTGATGAAGGTGAA
>TARA_B100001057_G_scaffold500316_1_pt1 | contig 26324 bp, 27 predicted proteins | sample TARA_B100001057 | Tara Oceans TARA_B100001057 (sample SAMEA2621839) | marine metagenome | biome: marine biome (ENVO:00000447); feature: surface water layer (ENVO:00002042); material: "saline water (ENVO:00002010), including plankton (ENVO:xxxxxxxx)" | depth 5 m
GCAAGTAAAGAAGCTGCCTATCTGTACAATTTGAATATCCTAAAAGATTCAATTCAAACAATAAAGAATAACGTAACTCGATTTGTAATAATTCAAAAAGATAAACAACTTGAAAATAACTCCTACAATAAGGTTTCTTTAAAATTTACTCTTGACCATAAGCGGGGTAGTCTTGCTGCTGTCCTTAATGTTATGAGTGATTGTAAATTAAATCTAACTAAGATTCAGTCTTTACCTGTAATTAAAACACCAGGAAAATACTCATTCTTTGTGGATCTTACTTTTGATTCTCAATCATTTTTCGAAAAAGCTTATTCAATTTTAAAAATTATGACATTGGAGTTGAAAATTCTAGGAAAATATTTAAGTGGAAAATAAACTATGACTGCTGACAGATTAAATAATATTAAAGAATATTACTTCTCATCTAAATTGAGAGAGGTTAACTCGTTGATAAAAGAAGGTAAGCCAATCATCAATCTCGGAATTGGAAGCCCTGACTTATCACCATCCAGAAATGTTATTGAATCATTATCAGATAGTCTAATTCATCCAAAAGCACATCAATATCAGAGCTATCAAGGAATACCTGAGTTAAGAAAAGCAATTTCTTTATTTTACAATACTCATTATAATGTAGAACTTGACCCTGATAAACAAGTTCTACCTTTGATTGGTTCTAAGGAGGGTATTATGCACATCAGTATGGCATTTTTGAACCCTGGAGATGAGGTTTTAATTCCTAACCCTGGTTACCCAACATATATATCTGTAACAAAATTATTACAAGCAAAGCCAGTTTATTATGAATTAGAGGAGTCAAATGGTTGGATTCCGGATATCAATAATCTAAATAAATTAGATTTATCCAAAGTTAAATTAATGTGGTTAAATTATCCACATATGCCAACAGGATCAGAGGCAAATATTGAATTTTTTAATAATATTATCCTTTTTGCTAAAAAAAATAATATTCTTTTAATTAATGATAATCCATATAGTTTTATATTGACTAATTCCCCAAAAAGTTTTTTATCAAATGAGGGAGCACTTGATGTTGGAATGGAATTAAATTCATTGAGTAAATGTTTCAATATGGCTGGTTGGAGAGTTGGTATGTTATTAGGTAAATCTTCAAATATTGAATCTGTATTGAAAGTTAAGTCCAATGTAGATTCTGGTATGTTTTATGGAATACAAAAAGGAGCTGCTACCGCTTTAAATCTCAGTAGTGAATGGTTTATTGATCTAAATAAAGAATATACTGAAAGAAGAGAGATTGCATGGAAGATTGCAGAGAAATTAGGGACAACATATGATAAAAACTCTGTCGGACTTTTTATATGGGCAAGAGTCCCTGAGAATATAAAAAATGTTGATGTTTTTGTGGATGAATTATTATATAAAAAGAATATTTTTATTACTCCAGGTAAAATTTTTGGTACTAATGGTAATAAATATATTAGAATATCTCTATGTACAAAGAAATCTGTTTTGGAGGAAGCTTTAAATAGATTATAAACATGAAAATTGGAATTATAGGTATTGGATTAATTGGAGGTTCTATAGCTATAGAAGTTAAAAAAACTATTAAGAATGCTTATATTATAGGTTATGATTCCTCACAGTCTAATTTGGACATTTCTATTAAGTTAGGATTAATTGATGGTGTAATATCAAAAAAAGATTACAAATTTTTAGATGTTATTTTTTTAGCAATGCCTGTAAAAGAAATCTCAAAGCAATTGCCAAAAATTCTAGATATGATTAATTCTAAAGCACTTGTTATTGATTTTGGATCCACAAAGGTTAATATTTGTAAGTCAGTTTCAAATCATCCCAAAAGAAAACAATTTTTAGCAACACACCCCATTGCGGGGACAGAATTCTCTGGACCATCAGCATCAAAAGAAAAATTATTTTATGGTAAGGTCCAGATATTATGTGAGTCAAAATATACAGACTCCTCGCACTTAAATTGGGCTACAAATTGGTTTAAAACTATAGGCATGAAAATCAAAGAAATGTCTCCCAAAGATCACGATAAACATATTGCCTATGTGTCTCATCTTTCACATATATCTTCAATTATTTTGGGACAAACTGTTTTGGAAAAAGAAAAGGATGAATCGGCAATTTTTGCAATGGCTGGAAGCGGATTCGCTTCAACTGTTAGGTTAGCAAAAAGTTCTCCTGAAACATGGAGTTCTATTTTTGAAGAAAATGAGAAAAATATTTTAGAAACATTAACACATTATCTGTTTAATTTAGAAAAATTTAAAAATCTTATTGAAGAAAAAAAATATAAAAATATCCATAAGGTAATTGAGAATACAAATAACATAAAGGATGTTTTAAAAGGAATTAAAAACTGAGAAAAATTATTAATATGAAAAATGATAAAAGTTTTAAGTCGTGGTTAACAAATTTTGATCTAAACCATCCCCTGGTTATTGGAGGCCCCTGTAGTGCTGAAACTGAAGATCAAGTTTTAAAGATTGCTCATGAACTTAAGGGCTCTGATGTTACAGTATTTAGAGCTGGTATTTGGAAACCAAGAACACGTCCAGGAAATTTTGAGGGTGTTGGAGCAATTGGTTTAAAATGGTTAAAGAAAGTTAAAGAGCAAACAGGTTTATTGACCGCAATTGAGGTTGCAAATTCTGCACATTGTAAACTTGCATTAGATGCTGATATTGATATATTGTGGATTGGGGCTAGATCAACAGTTAGCCCATTTATAGTTCAAGAAATTGCTGATGCCTTGGATGGCACTGATAAAATAGTTTTAATTAAAAATCCTGTTAATCCCGATTTGGATCTTTGGTTAGGGGGTATTGAAAGATTATATAAGTCAAATATAAGAAAGCTTGGTGCTATACACCGAGGTTTTTCTACTTCTGGAAAATCTAAATATAGGAATAATCCTGAGTGGCAAATTGTAATCGAGCTGCAAAATAAATTTCCCGATTTGCCTATCATTTGTGACCCGTCTCATATATGTGGCAGAAGAGATCTGATTTTTGATATAAGTCAAAGGGCATTAGACTTGAATTTTGACGGATTAATGGTTGAATCTCACTGTGATCCTGATAATGCGTGGAGTGATGCTAAACAACAAATAACACCAAATACTCTAATTCAGTTCATGAAAGATTGGAAAATTAGAGAAATAACAATTGCAGAGGAAAGTTATCAGAGTAGTTTAAAGAATTTAAGAGCTAAAATAGATGTAATTGACCAATCTTTGCTAGATCTTCTGGGAGACAGAATGAAAGTTGCTGAGAGTATTGGTGAGTTAAAAAAAACAAAAAACGTTGCCGTTCTCCAAAATAAAAGATGGAATGAAATATTAGGAAAAATGATACTTGATGGGCAGGACAGAAAGCTAAGTGAAGAATTTATTTTAAGAATGTTCAAAGCGATTCATCAAGAGTCAATAAATCATCAACAGAATATTTTTAAGGGTTAAATAAGAGTTTATGACTCTAATGAGTTTTTAATCTGATTACAGGCCTTGATAATTTGTTTTGCAGAAGCAGCGTATGATATCCGTATACAATTTGGATTACCAAAGGCATCACCACTCACTGTTGCCACGTGTGCATTTTCAAGAATAAAAAGTGAAAAATCTGTAGCGTTATTAATTAATTTATTTTTACATTTTTTTCCAAAGTATGATGATATGTCTGGAAATACATAAAAAGCTCCATTTGGTTTATTAATCTTGAAACCACTTATTTTTTTTAATAAACTAACTATCAAGTCTCTTCTATTCTCGAATTCATCTATCATGAATTTTATATTTCTGACAGGAGCATCTAGAGCTGCTATTGTTGCTCTCTGAGCAATACAATTAGCTCCACTTGTTATTTGTCCCTGCATTTTATTGCATGCCTTTGCAATCCAGCTAGGAGCACCTATGTAACCTATTCGCCATCCAGTCATCGCAAATGCTTTTGCAAGACCGTTAACAGTGATGGTTCTTTCGTACATTTCTTTTATGGATGCAAAGCTAAAAACAGGAGAACCATAGTTGATATGTTCATATATTTCATCCGAAATTATGTATATATTTGGATGTTTTTTTAATACACTTGCAAGTTCTCTATATTCTTTTTCAGTATAAATAGATCCACTTGGATTATTGGGAGAATTAAATATAATTAATTTGGTTTTGGATGAAATAGCATCTTCGAGCTGATTGGGAGTTATTTTGAAATCAACATCAATGGAGGATGGAATAATGATTGGTTTTGCCTCAGACAAAGTAGAAATTGCAGAGTAGCTCACCCAGTATGGTGCTGGAAGAATTACTTCGTCCCCAGGATTAAGAAGTACCATACAAACATTTGCTATAGATTGTTTCGCTCCTGTTGAAACTACAATTTGGTTTAGATCATAATCTAAATTATTATCTCTTTTAAATTTATTTTTTATTGATTTTTTTACATCAATGTATCCGTCAACAGGAGAATAAGAATTGTAATTATCTTTTACAGCTTTAATAGCTGCATCTTTAATAAAATCAGGAGTATTAAAATCCGGTTCTCCGAGACTCAGTCCAATCACATCAATCCCTTTTTCTTTTAAATTTCTTGCTTTGGCTGCCATAGCGAGTGTAGCAGAAACTGGCAAAGAATTGATTCTATTTGATAAAATTTCCATAAAATTATTTCAATTAATTAGACAAGTTCACACCTCATTCATATTTTTGTTAAAAATAATATTTTGGATCTTTTAGAACAATATTTTTCAGACCTATCTTATGAACAAATTGAACAATTTTCTCAACTTAATAATTTATTAAAAAATATAAACTCTAAAATCAATCTAGTTTCAAGAAAAGATATTGATTTCTTGTTTGAAAGACATATTATTCACTCTCTAGGGATTGCAAAATTTATAAAATTTAAACCCAAAACTAAGATTTTAGATGTTGGGACAGGTGGAGGATTTCCTGGCATTCCATTGTCTATTGTTTTCCCAGATGTTAAATTTTATTTGATTGATGGCATTGGAAAAAAAATTGACTCTGTAACAAGTATAGTAAATACACTTGGTTTAAAAAATATAACAGCCTTAAAAATAAGAGCAGAAAATTATACTCAAAAAGTAGATTTTGTAGTTAGTAGGGCTGTTTCTCGAATGGAAAAATTTGTTCCACTTGTTTCCAAAAATATTAAACTTAATGGTTTTAATAACATAGACAACGGAATTATTTATTTGAAGGGAGGAGACTTAAGTTACGAATTATCGGGTTTTTCTGCATCAAAGGAAATTAAACTATCAAATTATTTTAAAGCCAAATTCTTTAAAACAAAAAAAATTGTGTATATACCTTTAAGTCGTTAATTTTTTGAATTTTATTTCAAAAATGGATATTTATAATCTGTAACCTGAACGAAATTTTCTTTAATCATCCTTGGAGAAATCCATCTCAAAAGATTGAAAACAGATCCTGCTTTATCATTTGTTCCAGAGGCCCTTGCTCCGCCAAATGGTTGTTGACCAACAACAGCCCCTGTTGGTTTATCATTCAGATAAAAGTTTCCAGCACAATTTTCCAAAGCAGTTATTGCTTCATCTATAATATACCGATCCTCACAAAAAACTGCTCCAGTGAGTGCATAAATTGATGTCTGATCAACCAATTTAAGTGTTTCATGCCATTTCTTGTCATCATAGGAAAAAACTGTAACTAATGGACCAAATAGTTCTTTTTCCATAGAAAAGTAATTTGGATTTGAAGTAGTTACAACAGTTGGTGAAATAAAATATCCTATACTTTTATCATATGAGCCTCCACAAAATATATCAGCCTCACTATCAGCATTTATTTTGTCAATTGCATTGACGATTCTATCAAACGCCTCTTCATGGATGACTGCCGTGACAAAGTTTCCTAGGTCATCAGGTGAACCAATTTTGATAGTATTTAATTGACGTTTTACTTCATTGAGAATTTTTTCTGTTTTTGATTTAGGAAGATAAACTCTTGAGGCAGCAGAACATTTTTGACCTTGGTATTCAAATGCCCCCCGAACTATAGCCGTAGCTACCTCATTAATATTAGCAGAGGAGTGAGCAATTATAAAATCTTTACCCCCAGTTTCCCCAACAATTTTGGGATAGGTTTTATAATTTGAAATATTAGATCCAATTTTCTTCCAAATATTTTGAAAAACAAAAGTAGAACCTGTGTAATGGACTCCTGCAAAATCTTTAGAGGCTAGGACAGTATCAGTTATCATTTCTGGGTCACCCATAACCATATTTATTACACCATTTGGGAGTCCTGCAGCTTCAAATACTTCCATGACGACCTGTGCGGAAAATATCTGATGATCACTAGGTTTCCAGACAACAACATTTCCCATCAAAGCAGCGCTAGCAGATAAATTTCCTGAAATCGCTGTAAAATTGAAAGGGGAGATAGAATATATGAAACCCTCTAAGGGTCTGTAGTGTAATTGATTCCACATACCCGGACTACTTTCAGGTTGATTTTGATATATTTCTTGCATATAAAAAGCATTAAATCTTAAAAAATCAATGAATTCACAAGCTGCGTCAATTTCAGCTTGATGAACAGTTTTTGATTGTGCTATCATTGTTGCTGCAACAATTCTATTTCTGTATGGACCTGCCAATAAATCGGCAGCTTTTAAAAAAATTGAAGCCCTTCTAGTCCAATGCATTTTCGACCATTTATCCCTGGCTTTTAGAGCACTTGAAATGGCAGTTTTAATTTGGGTTTTATTTGCAATATGATATTCTCCTAATATATGTTTGTGATCATGAGGGGGTGTCATTTTTTTTGTCGAATCTCCCTTTAAATTTTCACCATTAATTTTTAGAAAAACTGTTATTTTTTTTTTGTAAAGTTCTTTATAAGTATTGAGAACAGATTTTCTTTCTGGACTCCCTTTGGCATAATCCAAAACTTCCTCATTTGATGGATATGGAATATTAATATTGCTGTTATTCATGATTCTATTTTTATTCAAATTTATGCAATTGAAAATAATTATTTATGATTTTGAATAGAGGTTTTTTTAACCAACATTATATTCAAATTAGTTAAATATATTTCTTGAGTTTAATTCTTTAAGACCAATTAGTTGGTCATAAATTTCCCCAGGGGGTCTATAATAAACTAAAATTTTATAACTATTTTCTGTTTGATAATAATTTCCAGAAATAAGATTGAAATCCCAATTTGATTTTGTTTTTGCTACATATTTATAATTGTAATAACCCTGTTTTAATAAAATTTTTAACTCATATGCTTCTAGTGATTTATTGTATATCATAAGATTTTGATCGTCGGGTTCATAATTATTAAAATTTCCCATTACATATATTTTGGTTTCAGGAAGCTCGATACTTGCAGCCAGAGTGAAATGAACCCAACTATAATCAGATTCAATATCAGGATTTTGAGAACCTAAAACTGTTCTGATCTCAAATTCTCCGTTTAAATCTTGGTAAAATGAATATGGAGAGTATTTTCTTGGAATATCAGTGTACAGATAAACATGATAAACTTCTTCGAGATTTATAAAACTTGTATTTAATCCATTAATTCTTAGGTCCTTTGTGTCAAAAAAAAGAAATTCGTTACCACTTTCAAAGCTAGAAATTATGTCATACCTAAATTTTAATATTTTATTTTCCTGATATTGAGGTTTTAGTTTTGATATTTTATTAAACCATTGATCATTTTGTAATATAACTATCTTCAAATTGTTATTTGGATTTTTAATATATCCCACTTTGTCTTGAACAATTTCAAATCTTATATTGTGGTGAGTTAAAAAAAGGTTTAAATCTCTAGTCCTATATACATTTCCATCGACATCAATTTTTGGTTTTACATATAAAAATTTTCTTGAAAATTGCAGTTCATCATCTGTATTATAAACATTTATCATATAGTTCCCAGATAATTTTAATTGTATCAAATTATTTGGAATTTCGAGTTTATAATTGGTGTATCTTTTTAGAGTATTAAATGAATTTTTAAAATTTGAAATACGAATATTATCAAGTCCGTTTAAGTATTCATTTTTAAACAAGTTTGACTCTGACCAGTCCGAATTGTGATATGAAATTTTATAATAATAATCATTCTCATTTGCAGTTAAGTCATCAAATGATAATTCAATTTTTTCATCACCAATTATAAAAGGTAGAGTACCTTTTTGGTTGTAGTTTTTTAATTTTATAGATTTTAGGAAAGGTGGTGTAAATTCCAAAACCGAACTAATTAAACCATGATGAAAGTTTAGTGTGTTAAAACTTAACAAGAGAATTATTATGAGAGTTTTCATTATTTTTAAAATTACAAATAATAAAATTTAAATGATTATTTAACTACATGTTATTTAGAATTAATATAAATAAAAAATTTCCTCTTTGAATCTCTTTTTCAATCTATGTTTTAAGATTAAATTTGCATGGTTTTTATGATTAATTATAACTCAAATGTCCAAAGACATATCCTTTAGAAAAGGAGCAGATATTAATTTAAAGGGAAAGGCTAAGAATTTTATTAATGATAAGATTACTTCTCAGTCATATGCTCTTCAACCTGATGACTTTTTTTCACTAACTCCCAAACTTGAAATTAGAGAAAATGATTACGTATCCCAAGGTTCACCAATATTTCATGATAAAAAAAATCCAGAAATTAAATTTGTTTCACCTGTTTCGGGAATAATATCCAATATTGTTAGGGGACCAAAGAGAAAAATTGAAACTATTGAGATTGAATTGAATGGAAATAAAAAAATAGTTCATGACATTCCAAGTAATCCTGATAAGAAAAGCATCATTGAACTTTTAACGTTAAGTGGTTGTTGGCCTTTTATAAGGCAAAGACCATATAATGTGATTGCAAATCCCGGTGATATTCCAAGATATATTCTTATTTCTTGTTTTACTTCAGCCCCACTGGACGTTGATTTTGATTTCATATTAAAGAATAATCATGAAGACTTCCAAAGAGGGGTACAAATACTGAATAAGCTCACAAAAAAAAGTACGATTTTGACTGTTAATTCTAAATCAAAGAATTTATTTAACAACATAAATGATGTTGATGTTGTTGGTGTTAGTGGACCACATCCTTCTTCAAATGAAAGTGTTCAAATACAAAAAATCTCTCCAATTAACATGGGAGACAAGGTGTGGGTGATAAGACCCGAGGATGTAGTTAACATTGGTTTATTTTTTAAAACAGGTACTTACACTGCTCAGAGAACAGTTGCAGTAGCTGGGAGTTGTATCAAAAATCCTCAATATTTTAGGACAAAAATTGGAGTTAAAATTGATGATTTAATAAAAATAGCCAAATTAAATAAAAAGAGAGATATCAGATTTATTAATGGAGATGTTTTGTCAGGATCTTTGACCTCCCAGGATGGTTATATTGGATTTTATAACAACCTCCTTTCGGTTATCCCAGAAGGAAACAAATATCGAATGTTTGGATGGCTACCTTTTGTTGATAATGATATCCCTAGCCTTTCAAAAACAAGTTTTTCATGGTTGTTCCGAAATAAAACTTTTGACATTGATACCAATTTGAATGGTGAAGAAAGGGCTTTAGTAGTGACTGGTGAAATGGAAAAAGTTTTTCCAATGGATATCTATCCCATGCAACTATTAAAAGTATGTATGACTGGTGATATTGAAAAAATGGAAGCGTATGGAATTTATGAGGTTGTGCCTGAAGATTTTGGTTTAATTGATTACTCATGTACTTCAAAAATTGAAGCTCAAGAAATAATATCCGATGCAATTGAATTGATGATAAAAGAAGTAGGTTAAATTTACAATATGAAATTTTTAAGAAAAAAACTTGACGATATAAAAAGACCTTTTGCAAAAGGCGAAAAGTGGGAAAAGCTAGCTCCTGCAATTAATGCATTTGATACCTTTTTGTTTGTGCCTAATCATACTACTAGTAGGGGTTCGCACATACGAGACGCAGTTGATTTGAAAAGAACTATGGTTACAGTAATTATTGCATTAATCCCAGCATTAATATATGGAACATATAATACTGGGTATCAATACTTAATTCAAACAGATTCTAATTTTACTTTTTTTGATGCATTTATTCATGGTTCATTTAAGATTATACCAATGATTGCTGTTTCATATATAGTTGGTCTTACAATTGAGTTCGCCTTTGCAGTTTACAGGGGTCACGAAGTAAACGAAGGATATCTGGTCACTGGGATGTTAATTCCTATGATAATGCCAGTAGATATTCCTCTGTGGATGGTCGGAGTATCAGTAGCTTTTGCAGTCATCATAGCAAAAGAAGCCTTTGGTGGAACTGGAATGAATATTCTTAATCCAGCACTTACAGCAAGAGCTTTTGCTTTTTTTGCCTACCCAACTTATATGTCAGGAAATAAGGTATGGGTTTCAGAGGCCAGTATGGTTGATGGCATCTCTGGAGAAACTATTTTGGGGAGTTTGGCAGCAGGTCAGCAAATAGCTTATTCAACTATGGATATGTTTGCAGGTTCAATTCCAGGATCAATTGCGGAAACTTCTACATTATGGATTATAGTTGGTGCACTAATTCTAATAATAACTGGCGTAGGAAGTTGGAGAATTATGGCAGGTGGGGTTTTAGGCGCATCAATAATGGCTATTTTATTTAACTTATGGGGTGCTAATTCACTAATGAGTTTTAATTGGATGAATCATTTGATTGTTGGCGGTTTTGCATTTGGGATTGTTTTTATGGCAACAGATCCTGTTTCTGCAGCACAAACTCAAAAAGGAAAATGGATTTATGGTATACTGGTTGGAGTATTTTGTATTATGATCAGAGTGTTTAATCCTGCTTATCCAGAAGGTGTTATGTTAGCAATCCTGTTAATGAATGTATTTGCCCCCACAATTGATCACTATGTCTACAATTCAAATATTTTGAAAAGAAAAAAGAGGTGGGAGCTTTCTAGAATTAAAACAACTTAATTTACAAATGAACAGAGATAGTAACGCATATACATTTTTATTTTCCGCAATAATGGTTGTTGTAGTTGCAGCAACTTTAGCTACAACCTCGACTTTACTAAAGGATATTCAAGCTGAGAATGTTCGTAAAGAAAAAATGCAAAATATACTTGCTACAATTGGAGTTGAAGTTGACCGTGAAGAAGCGGAACAAGTCTACAATAAATACATTTTAGAGGAGTTATCATTGAAGTCTGATGGATCCATTGATAAAAATATTGATGCTTTTAAACTAAATTTAAGTGTTGAAATAAAAAAACCCAGAGAAAAACAAAGGTTCCCGATATATTTAGCCGAGGTTGATTCATCAACATATTATATTGTTCCACTAAGAGGTTCAGGTTTGTGGGATGCTATCTGGGGATATGTAGCCTTGGAAGGTGACAAAAATACTATTAAAGGTGCAGTTTTTGATCACAAAGGAGAAACAGCTGGCCTAGGTGCTGAAATAACTCAAAACTGGTTTCAAAATAGTTTTAAAGGCGAAAAGGTTTTGGATAAGCAAGGTAAGCTAGTCGGAGTAAATGTGTCAAAAACTAATAATGATCCTAAGGGGAGAGATAAAAACGATAACGAGGTTGATGCTATTTCGGGTGCAACAATAACTGGAGATGGTGTTACTGAAATGATAAAAGAGAGGCTTCAGAATTACTTGCCTTATTTCAATTCACAAGAACAAAAAATTGCATACACTGATTAAACATGTTAAAGAATAATATTAAACATACACCTAAAATTTTCTTTATAAATGAAGAAATAGAACCATTATTATCAAAAAAAAATAGGGCGTTGTTAATAGATCCTATGGATGATAACAATCCCATAACCGTTCAAGTATTAGGAATCTGTTCGGCTCTAGCAATCACTGTTCAATTGAAGCCTGCAATTGTGATGAGTGTATCTGTAATGGCTGTTATGGCTGCAAGTAATGTTATTATTTCTCTTTTGAGAGATTTAATACCCAACAGAATCAGAATTATTGTTCAGCTTGTTGTTGTTGCTTCGATGGTTATATTAGTAGACCAAGTTTTGAGAGCCTTTGCTTACGACGTCAGTAAGGAGTTATCGATTTTTATTGGATTGATAATTACAAATTGCATTGTAATGGGGAGACTAGAAGCTTTTGCATTAGGAAATGGGGTGTGGAGGTCCTTCTTGGATGGTATTGGAAATGCTGCAGGTTATGGTTTTATTTTGATTATTGTTGCATTTTTTAGGGAATTATTTGGATCTGGAAAACTTTTGGGTTATCAAGTTATTCCTGAATTTATTTATGATATGGGATATGTTAATAATGGACTTATGCTTTTGTCGCCTATGGCCCTTATAACTGTGGGGTTATTTATATGGTTTCAAAGATCTCGTAACAGAACATTAATAGAAAAGAGTTAATTTATGGAGGGATATCTAAACCTTTTTGTCAAAAGTATCTTTATAGAAAATATGATTTTTGCATATTTCTTGGGTATGTGTTCTTATTTGGCAGTTTCTAAGACCGTTAAAACCGCTCTTGGTCTTGGATTCGCAGTAATATTTGTTTTGGCTATAACAGTTCCAATTAATTTTTTAATTGATAACTATTTACTGAAACCAGGTGCCCTAAAATGGCTAGGAAGTGAGTATGAACTGATAGATTTAAGTTTTTTGAGTTTTATTATGTTTATTGCAGTGATTGCTTCCATGGTTCAACTAGTAGAGATGATTGTTGAAAGATTTTCACCAGAGCTGTATGGAGCATTAGGTATATTTTTACCTTTAATTGCAGTTAATTGTGCAATTTTGGGTGGATCATTATTCATGCAACAAAAGGATTTTTCAGGAATTTCAGAATCAGCAGTATATGGTCTTGGTTCAGGAATTGGTTGGTTGTTAGCAATTGTTGCTATAGCTGCTATCAGAGAAAAAATTGCCTATTCGAATGTGCCAGCACCACTCAGGGGATTAGGAATTACATTTATTATTACAGGTCTGATGGCACTGGGTTTTATGAGTTTTATGGGAATTAAATTATAACATAATGGATTATACAGTCATTGCCGCGAGTATTATTGTTTTTTTAATTCTTACTTTTTCTTTAGTAGGAATTTTATTGGGAGCAAAAGCTAAGTTATTACCCTCAGGTCCCGTTAATTTGAAAATTAATGGAGATAATGAAATAGAAGTTTCATCAGGTGGTACACTTTTATCTACATTAGGTAATAATAAAATATTTTTACCTTCAGCATGTGGTGGAGGTGGAACTTGCATTCAATGTAAATGTCAAATATTAGATGGTGGAGGTGAGATTTTACCTACTGAAAAACCTCATTTTTCAAGAAGAGAAATAGCAGAAGGTTGGAGACTAGGATGTCAAGTAAAGGTCAAACAAAATATGGTTATTGAAGTTCCAGAGGAAATTTTTGGAATAAAAAAGTGGGAAGCAACTGTTGTTAGAAATTGGAACGTTGCTTCATTCATAAAGGAATTTGTAGTTGAACTACCAGAGGAAATGGACTACAGGGCTGGCGGATATATTCAAATCGAAATTCCAAAGTGCGAAGTCAAATATGACGAAATTGATATTTCTGCCCATCCTGAAGAGCACCCTGGTGAGGAGAAAAAATTCAAAATGGAATGGGACAAATTCGATTTGTGGCCTTTAGTTATGAAGAATCCTGAAACTGTTGAGAGAGCATATTCAATGGCTTCTTACCCTGCAGAAGGTAAGGAAATCATGTTAAATGTCAGAATTGCAACACCTCCCTGGGATAGAGAAAAAAATAAATGGTCAGATTTAAATCCAGGTGTTGCTTCATCTTATATTTTTTCAAAAAAAGCTGGTGACAAGGTAACTATCTCTGGTCCATTTGGAGAGTTTTTTATAAACGAGTCAGAAGCGGAAATGTTATATGTAGGAGGTGGGGCTGGAATGGCGCCCATGAGATCACATTTATATGAACTTTTCAGAACAATAAAGACTGGAAGAGTTGTAACTTTTTGGTATGGCGGTCGTTCAAAACGGGAATTATTTTATTTGGAACATTTTAGGGCTTTAGAGAAGGATTTCCCAAATTTTAAATTTTATGTGGCATTATCTGAACCACTACCGGAAGATAATTGGATTGAAAAAAATGGTTTAGATGGAGAAGGAGATGGCTTCACTGGTTTTGTTCATCAAGTTGTAATAGATAACTATTTATCAAAGCATGATAGTCCAGAGGACATAGAAGTTTATTTCTGTGGACCTCCATTAATGAATCAGGCTATTGAACGAATGGCAGAGGATTTTGGTGTTCCACCAGAAAATGTTAGGTTCGATGATTTTGGCGGGTAATCTTTTTATCTAATGCTATCAGATCAGGATCTACATAATTTAGCAATGAAGACAGTTGGAAATTCATTAAAGAAATGTGGTTTTGAATTTTTATCTGTGAACTCAAAGATGAAAAAAGACCCTCAGTTCGTTTGTCTAAAAAATAAAAAACTTCATTTCTTTATCGTAAGAGCCATAAAATATCCTGAGAATCCAAAAAATTTTGATCAAACTTTAGCTAAAAAAATAAAAAAACATGCTCAAAACTATAATGCATACTCATATTATGCTGGAGTTGGTATAGCAAATTCAGAAAACTATGAAGAAGAAATTAAATTAGATCAGCCATATGCAATCAATTTTGAAGGTTGGATTAAATTATAGTTATCATATATGAAAATAATTTTAATTCAACATTTAATGTTAGCTAGTTTATTAATTGTAACAACAAACTGTCAAGTTAATAAAGGTCCCAAAATTATTAATGGTAACGCACTTGGAACAACATATACAATAAAACATGATTCCAATTTAAGTAATAATGATTTGATTTTTGAAATAGATAATATCTTAGAAGATATAAATAATTCAATGTCAACGTATGATAAGGATTCTGATATATCAAAAATCAATAATGGATATCTGATTCAAGTAGACCAATATTTTAGAAAAGTATATGAAAAATCATTTGAAATTTGGATACAAACAGGTGGTGCATTTGATCCTACAGTTGGATCTCTGGTAAATGCCTACGGTTTTGGTCCTGATCAGAAAAATATAAAGCCACTATCAGAAACTAAAATTGATAGTTTATTACAATTAACAGGTTTTGATAAGATAAAGTTAGATGATAATGGAGTTATAGTTAAATCCAATAAAAATGTTAAGCTTGACTTTAATGCCATAGCTAAAGGATTTACTGTTGACATTATTTCAAAATATATTGAAAAACAAGGAGGTAAAAATTTTTTAGTGGAAATAGGAGGTGAGATCTTTGCAAAAGGTATTAATCCAAAAAATAATCAACCATGGAAAATTGGCATAGAATACCCTGATTCAAGCTCTCTAAAAAGAAAAAATTATGACATTTATTCACTAAATGATAAGGCAATTGCAACTTCAGGTAATTATCGACATTTTAGGTTGGATAAAATTACTGGTAAAAAGTTTTATCATACTATAGACCCAAGAACAGGGAAGTCTGTTCAATCAAAAATATTAAGTGCTTCTGTTATATCTTCAGACTGTATAACTGCTGACGCTTGGGCAACAAGCTTGATGGTTTTGTCTCTTAATGAGGGGATTAATTTGGTTGAAAGTAATAGTAACATAGAAGCATTGTGGATAATTTCTACAGATAGTGGATTTAAGTCGGTTTTTTCTTCTGGTTGGTGAATTTAGTTTCTCATTCGTTTAAAATATCTTTTATAAAGTTGTTTATTTTTTGGATTCCGTTTTTTTCAATATAATTGATAAAAGCAGAACCAATTATTGCACCATTTGTGTATTTGGTTGCAGTTTTGAATGTCTTAAAATTACTGATTCCAAATCCAACAATAACAGGTGTTTTTAATTTCATTGACTTAATTCTAGAAAAATAATCTATTTGTTTTTTGTTAAAGTCACTCTTTGCTCCTGTAACAGATGCACTACTTACCATGTAGATGAATCCTTTTGAAACTTTATCAATAAATCGAATTCTTTCGGGAGATGTCTGGGGTGTAATTAAAAACATATTATATAATCCATGTTTTTCAAACAAAAATTTGTATTCATCATTATAAACATCAACAGGAAGATCAGGTATTATTAGACCATCAATACCAACAATTTCGCATTTTTTACAAAATTTTTTAATTCCATACTGCATTATAGGATTTAAATACCCCATTACAATTAATGGAATTTTAATTTCCTTTCTGATATTTTCTATTTGTTTGAAAAGTATTTCGGTTGACATGCCGTTTTTTAGAGCTTTTGATGAACTTTTCTGAATAGTTGGTCCGTCAGCTATAGGATCTGAAAATGGTAACCCTATTTCAATCATGTCTACTTTGGATAATTCAAGCTTTTTTATTATGTAAGATGTGTCATTAAGATTAGGATGGCCGGCAGAAAAATAAATTGAAAGTAATTTTTTTTCTTTTTTAAAAGCACCATCAATTCTATTTTTCATAGTTTAAAATAATTAATAAAGGTTTCTAGATCTTTATCTCCTCTTCCAGAACAATTAAAAATTAAAATATCGTTAGGTTTAAATTGTTTAGATTCTAAAATTGCAAATGCGTGAGCTGTTTCAATTGCTGGAATTATACCCTCCATCTGTGATAAAGTTAATCCCCAATCCATTGCCTCTTGGTCAGGTATTGATATAAATTCAGCACGTTTTGATCTATACAGATGAGCATGAAGAGGACCAACACCAGGGTAATCAAGACCAGCAGATATTGAATAAGGCTCCGTAATTTGCCCATCAATTGTTTGCATTAGCAGGGTTTTGCTTCCATGAATTATTCCTTCTTTACCGAGGGCTGACGTAGCTGCACTTTCTCCAGAATCTATACCTTTTCCTGCAGCTTCAACAGCAATAATTCTAACCCTAAAATCATTTAAATAATGATAATACAATCCAGCCGCATTACTTCCTCCTCCAACACATGCAATTAAATAATCAGGATAGTCTCTACCTTCCGCTTCTTTTAATTGAGTTTTAATTTCTTCACTAATAACTGATTGAAATCGTGCAACCATATCTGGATATGGATGAGGACCTACAACTGAACCGATTATATAATGAGTGTCAACGGGATTATTTATCCAGTCTCGAATTGCTTCATTTGTTGCATCCTTCAGGGTCTTGCTTCCCGATTTTGCAGCAATCACTTTTGCTCCTAGCATTTTCATTCTAGCAACATTTGGAGCCTGACGCTTTATGTCTAATTCTCCCATATAGACAATACATTCAATTCCCATAAGAGCGCAAACTGTAGCCGTCGCAACTCCATGCTGACCAGCACCAGTTTCAGCAATAATCCTGTTTTTACCCAGTTTTTTTGCTAAAAGTATTTGACCAATTGTGTTGTTAATTTTGTGAGCACCTGTATGACACAAATCTTCCCTTTTCAGATAAATTTTAGCATTATATTTTTTAGATAATCGCTTAGCAAAATAAAGAGGAGTTGGTCTTCCGACGTATTTCTCCAATAAGTCGTTAAATTCCTTTTGAAAATCTTTTTCAGAAATTATTTTTAAGTAATTTTTTTTCAATTCAGTTACATTTGGATATAACATCTCAGGAATGAATGCTCCACCAAAATTTCCATAATAACCTTTCTTATCAATATTATAGTTCATATAATTTATTTTTAAATTCTTCTAATAAATTCAATTTTTTTAATCCAGGCTGGCTTTCAAATTTACTATTTACATCTACAGCGTATATTGGTAGTCTTGTCTTTTTTAAATTGATTAATTCATCAACATTTTCAATTCCGATTCCCCCACTTAAAAAAAATGGCTTTTCATATTTATAATCCTTTAAAATTGACCATTCAAAAACTGAACCATTTCCTCCCGGGAGTTTACCTTTTGTATCAAAAAGAAAAAAATCACATTGGTTTTCGAATATTTTCAATTCATCAAAATTAAAACTATCATCCACTTTGAAGGCCTTGATTAACTCTATATTTTGTTTATTCATTAATTTAGCACAAAATTCAGGAGATTCATTACCATGAAGCTGAATTGCTTGAAGATTATGGTTTTCAACAGCTTTGGTTATATACTCAATATTTGAATCAACAAACACACCTGTTTTTTTTATTGTGTTTTTTAATAAAGGAATTTTATCTTTTATATATCTTGGAGAATCTTCCCAAAAAATAAATCCCATATAATCAGGTTCTATATTTTCAATAGATTTGATATTGTTTGATTCTTTCATTCCACAAATCTTAAGCTTCATTTTCAATTCTTTTTATAAAGTTTAGAGCTGTTTCACCGGGATTTTTTGTCTTCATGAATTTTTCACCTATTAAAAATCCATCATATCCATATGATCTTAAATTTATTATTGATTCAGAGTTATCAATTCCACTTTCAGAAATTTTCAAAAACTCTTTTGGAATATATTCTGATAGTCTCCTGCTATTGTCCAAGTTCACATTAAATGTCTTTAGGTTTCTATTGTTCACTCCGATTATATCAATTGAGGGCATTAAAGACTTTTCAAGTTCTATTTGATTGTGAACTTCAAGTACTACTTCAATTCCGTATTCTTTTGCAAGAAGTGAAAACTGTTTTATTTCTTTTCTTGATAGAACACTAGCGATTAATAGAATTGCATCGGCCCCGTTTGCTTTTGATTCGATTATTTGATATTTATCTATAATGAATTCTTTTCTAAGTAAAGGAATTGTAGTTGATGCTCTTGATAAATTAAGATCCTCAAGTGATCCACCAAAATATTTTTTATCGGTTAAAACTGATATTCCTGATACTCCAGCATTTTCATAACCTTTTGTGACATTTATAATTGAAGAAAAACTGTTAATACTTTCTTTTGATGGAGATTGTCTTTTATGTTCAGCAATAATTCCAAATTTACTTTCTTTTAATTTTTTGACTAATGAATTAGTTTTATGATTAAAAAAAGGAGAGGATTTTAAGAAAGAGGCTGGAAAGTATTTCTTTTTTAATTCAATCTCAATTTTTTTATCAGTAATTATTTTTTCTAGAATTGTCATTTTGAGCTCAAATTTTGTAAAATTTTTAAAGATTCTAATGCCTTTCCACTCAAAATGGATTCTCTTGCCATGAGAAAACCATCCATTGGATCGATATCTAATGCAGTTGATATAGCAATTCCGGCATTTGCACATACTACATTTTGTTGTGCTTCTGTTCCTTTATTTTGAATTACATTCATAAATATCTTTGCAGAAGAAATAATATCTTCCCCACCTTGAATTTGCTCATGATTAATTTTTGGAACCCTGAAACTATCACTATTTAAAATCATTTCGTTATTATGCGTAAAAGCTTTGGTATTAGTCGTTAAAGATATTTCATCATACCCATCCAAAGAATATAAAATTGTATAATTTTTATTGCCTTTTTGAAATAAGTAGTTATAAATTCTTGCCAATTCTAAATTAAAAACACCAGTTAACTGATTTCTTGGAAAAGATGGATTAACTAAAGGTCCTAGCATGTTAAAAAAGGTTTTTAGACCAAGTTGTTTTCTTACAGGTCCTACATTTTTCATTGCTGGGTGAAATAGGGGTGCATGTAATATGCAAATTCCAGCTTTATCTAAACAATTTTTTAGAAAACTTTCATCATTAGAAAAATGAATTCCCAATTTCTCTAAAACATTACTTGATCCACATCCTGAGGATACGCCATAATTCCCATGTTTTGAAACTTTTATATCAGCACCAGCAGTGACAAATGAGGAGAGTGTGGAAATATTAAAAGTATTTTTCCCATCACCTCCTGTTCCACACAAATCAATTGTGTTAAACTCACTCAAATCAATAGAAATACACAAGTCAAGTAAAGCATTCTTGAATCCTTCTATTTCCTCAAGGTTGACTCTACGCATCATAAAAATTGTTAAAAACGATGCAATTTGACTATCGTTTAATTTTCCTTCTGCAATATTAATTATTACATCGTAGGCCTCATTTTTAGTGAGACGATCATGATTAATAAGTTTATTGAAAATATCTTTCATGTTTCAGGAATTTATCCAATTTTTAATTATTTGTTTTCCATTTTGAGTCAAAATTGATTCAGGATGAAATTGAACTGAACAAACATCATATTTTTTATGTCTCATTGACATTAGGTGACCATTTAGATCAAAAGAAGTTGGAACAAGGTCTTTTGGTAATGGTGTGTCAACTACCCATGAATGATATCTTCCAACACTAATTTTTTTTGGCAATCCATCAAATAATATATCATCTTTAACAATATTAATTGGTGTTGAAACACCATGATATACTTTATCTAGATTAATAAGTTTAGCACCAAACACCTCACCAATGGCCTGTTGACCTAGACATATACCTAAGATTTTTTTAGTGGGGGCAAAAAGTTTAATAACTTCTTTTAGTTGGCCGGATTCATCAGGTATTCCTGGTCCTGGAGAGAGTAATACATTATCATAAGACTCAATTTCATTTATCTTAAACCGATCATTACGTTTAACAATTACCTTACAATTTAGATCTTCTAGATAATGAACTAAATTATAGGTGAATGAATCGTAATTGTCTATTAAAAAAATTTTTTTCATTTAATATTTTCAGCATTATTTAGAGCCATATCCAATGCACCTAATTTGTTGAATACTTCTTGTAATTCATTTTCAGGAACTGAATCAGCAACAATCCCAGCTCCAGCTTGGTATTTCAATTCTTGATTTTTTGACAAAAAAGAGCGAATTATTATAGCATGATTAAAATTCCCATTAAAATCCATATACCCAATTGCTCCCCCATAAAAATCTCTTTTTGTTGTTTCATAACGATCAATAAGCTTTAAAGCACTATGCTTGGGTGCTCCACTAAGAGTTCCTGCAGGAAATGTATCAGCCACAACTTGAAATGCTTTAACCTCTTTTTTCAATAGGCAAGTTACTTTAGATACTAAATGAATAACATGGGAGAAAAATTGAATTTCTCTGTTTTTTTCTACCATAACACTTGAACCATTTCTACTTAAATCATTTCGTGCAAGATCAACTAACATAATGTGTTCACTATTCTCCTTAGGATCTTTTGCAAGTCTTAAGGCAGACTCGGTATCATTTTTATCATCTCCTGAACGTCTAAATGTTCCAGCTATTGGATGAATCTCTGCTTTACCGTTTTCTATTATAATTTGAGCTTCTGGTGAGCTTCCAAAAATTTTGAAATTACCATAATCAAAATAAAATAAATATGGGGATGGATTTATTGATCTCAGTGATCGGTATACATTGAAATCGTCACCATGAAATTTTTGAGAGAAGCATCTAGATAAAACAAGTTGAAAAACATCCCCCCTAAGACAATGATTTTTTGCCTTAAGTACAAAATCAATAAATTGTTTATCAGTTAAATTCGAAGTTTTTTTATCAATTTTTTTAAAATGGAATGTACTAATATTATTATTTTTTAAAAGTTGCTCAACCAACTCTGTATTATGATTTTTTTCATATTTATGAGAGAAAATATGGGCTTCGTGGTTAAAAAGGCTGATGGCAATAACATTTTGATATATCGCGTAATATAAATCAGGAATATTACTGCTTGGTTTGTTATGATTTAGCTCTATATCTTCAAAATACTCTATTGCCTCGTGAGCTATATAGCCAAAAAGACCATTACAAATGAATTTGAATTCATATTCTTTTGTTTTGAATTGTTTTATAAAATCTTGAATTTTTTCAGCAATATCAATATCATTAGAAATGTTTTCGGTAAACTTATTTCCATCAGGATATTCGGTAATTAGCTGTTTGTTTTTTATCTGTATTGAAGCTAATGGGTTGCAGCATACATACGAAAAGTTCTTATTATTTTTATCATACTCACTACTTTCAAGAAGTATACTATTAGGGAAAACATCACGTATCTTAAGATAAATACTAACAGGACTTAAAGTATCAGCGAGTATTTTTTTGTGTTCAGATTGAATATTAAAAGTTTTCATAGTTATAAAATTAAAAAGGCTTGTCGTTTAGACAAGCCTTTGATATTTTCATAGGGATTGAACTTAACGATTGATATTCGTTTTTTCAAACCACCACTTATTTAATTTTTTGATATCCATTTCACAAATATACTTCTAAGTGTTAAAAAATAAAAATCTTTTAAAATATAATTTTTTTAAAATAAATTGGAGTTACATTTGTTAAAATAATAATATGGATTTATCACAAAAAGATTGGATTTCAGGATTAAAATCTAATGAAAATTCAGTTTTACTTGATGTAAGATCAATAGAAGAACATACAAATGAACGAATCCCAAATTCTATTTTAATAGATATAAATAAACCGAAGGAGTTTCTTGAAAAATTAGAATCATTAGACAAAGATAAAAAATACTACATTTATTGTAGGTCAGGAAATAGAAGCTCTAGAGCTTGTCATATTATGAAAAGTATGGGTTACAAAAGCACATACAATCTTATGGGTGGAATAATTGAATGGCAAGGTGATATTGAGTAAATTAAAATCTTTGTTGTTTAAGATTAGACTTTTTTTTGAGCAAAACGGTTTGGGGGTTTGTTCAATAATTGCTAGGTTCCTCGGTTTAAGAGTAAAAAAACTCAGACTTTTATTTATTTATCTATCATTATTTACAATTCTTGTAGGACCAATAATATACTTAATCTTAGCATTTTTTATAAAAATTAAAAATTTCTTTTTCTATCGTAAGCCCTCTGCGTTTGATATATAAATTTGTAAAGTAAGATTCTTAATTATTTGAATTTTCCTTTATTTTATTGCATATTGCCGAAAAAAAAAATGATATTTAAAAAACAAGAGGTATTTCTTTCGCTAATTTTAAGTATAATTCCATCCTTAGTATCTGCTCAAGACACTAACAGTCTAGGTCTAGATGAAAGAATAAATGAAGCTTTTAAGCCAATTGCAAACTGGTTTGAGTCTGTAATTCTACATGATTTTCCTTTTACAGAATCAATTTTTGGAACAGGAATTCCGACGATCATCATATTACTAGTTGGTGGAGCGTTATTTTTTACTATTTATTTTGGGTTTGTTAATATTCGTCAGTTTCCTACTGCAGTAAACACTGTGAGGGGTAAATATGATTCTATAGAATTGAAAAAATCTAATAAAGTTGATGATACAACTGGTGAAGTTTCACATTTTCAGGCCTTAGCAACCGCAGTTTCAGGAACCGTTGGTAATGGAAACATTGCAGGGGTTGCAATGGCAATTGCAATAGGTGGTCCTGGAGCAACATTTTGGATGATTTTATGCGGATTACTCGGAATGTCAACAAAATTTGTTGAATGTACACTGGGTGTTAAGTATAGAGATGTTGGTGAAGATGGTACAGTTTACGGTGGACCAATGTACTATATGACAAAAGGATTAAATGAAATTGGCTATGGCAAATTAGGTAAACTACTTGCGATTATTTTTGCACTCTTGTGCATTGGCGCATCTTTTGGTGGAGGTAATGCAGCTCAGTCAAATCAAGCAGCTGTTCAATTAGTTAATTCATTTGGAATGACAGGTGGTAGTGCGAGAACAATAATTGGTTTAGTCATGATGATTTTTGTTGGAATTATCATAATTGGTGGTATAAAAAGAATTGCATCTGTAACTGAAAAAGTAGTACCATTTATGGCTTTGTTGTATATAGTTGCATGTCTTTACATTATAATAACAAACATTACTTTTGTTGATGATGCATTTGGAATGATATTTAGTCAGGCTTTTAATCCAAGTGCAGGATTAGGAGGTTTACTAGGAGTATTAATAACCGGCTTTAGAAGAGCAGCATTTTCAAATGAGGCTGGAGCTGGATCTGCCTCAATAGCTCATTCAGCAGTAAAAACTAATTATCCAGCTTCAGAGGGTCTAGTTGCTCTTCTTGAACCTTTTATAGACACTGTTGTTATTTGTACTATGACTGCCTTAGTAATAATAATTTTTAACGGTGATAGTTCAATATTTGATTATGGTGGTGTCGGTGGTGTTGTGATGATTGATGGAGTGCCTGCTGAGGGAGCAAGTATCACTGCTGCTGCATTTTCTGAGTACATTTCATTTTCTGGACCGTTTTTAACACTAGCAGTTGTTCTTTTTGCCTTTTCAACCATGATCTCATGGTCTTATTATGGACTTCAATCTTGGATGTATGTTTTTGGGAAAAGTAAAGTGTCAGGTTTAACTTATAAAATATTATTTTTAATTTTTATTGTCATAGGAGCTGCTGGTGATATGTCATCGGTATGGGGTTTTTCTGATGCAATGATTTTAGGATTGGTTTTTCCAAATATGATAGGGTTATTTTTTCTCTTCCCAATGGTTAAAAATGAGTTATCAAAATACATGAGTGCAATAGGAAAATCATTAAAAAATTAAAAATCTTATTATTTTATTGTAGTTAGGTTTATTATATTTGCAACCATAATTGATAAATACTATGCTAATCATTCCAATCAAGGAAGGTGAAAATATAGATAGAGCTCTAAAACGTTTCAAAAGAAAATTTGATAAAACTGGGGGAATGCGAGAGTTGAGGACACGTAAACAATTTCTTAAACCTTCCGTTAAACATCGAGCAAAAATCCAAAAAGCTCAATATATTCAACATCTTAGAGACAAAGAAAATCTTTAGTTTACGGGTACCTTTTAAAAATAAAAGCTGTAAATTAAATAATTTCTATATTCTATCATTTTGTCAACAATAGAAAATTTTTTAGAATACATTTCGCTTGAGAAAAACTACTCATCCAACACGCTTATTGCCTATAAAAACGATTTAAACAGTTTTTCAAATTTTTGTTTAGATGATTTTAACATAAAAAATATTGAAACAGTAAAATACAGTGAAATTAGATTGTGGATCGTTTATTTAATTAATCAAGGTAAATCTAATCGATCTGTAAACAGAAAATTATCAGCTCTAAGATCATTTTATAAGTTTTTGGAAAAAACTTCTAATATCAAAACCTCTCCATTAGCATCACATAGACCACTCAAAATTGAAAAAAAAATACAAATGCCTTTTTCTGAAGATGAGGTTTTTAAAGTTTTAAATGCAGATTTTTTTTCCAATAATTTTAAGGGTTTATTAGAAAGAACGTTAATTTATACACTATATTTCACAGGTGCAAGAAGAAACGAGATTATTCAAATGAAATATAACTCTGTTGATGTCAATGAGCAAATTTTAAAAGTTTTAGGAAAAAGAAATAAAGAGAGATTAATTCCAATTCATGATAAACTAAAAACCCAATTAGAAATATATCTAAATGAAAGACAAAAGATCAATAATTCTAATTCAGAAACCTTTTTTTGTTTTGAAAATGGCAATAAATTAACACCAGAATTTGTGTATCAAACAGTTAATTTTTATTTTAACAAAGTATCATCCAAGGACAAAAAAAGTCCTCATATGTTAAGACATAGCTTCGCAACCCATATGCTTAACCAAGGAGCTGATTTGAATGCAGTTAAAGGTTTGCTCGGTCACTCAAGTGTTGCTGCAACAGAAAGTTATACGCATACAAGCATGAAAAAAATAAAATCTATTTACTCTAAATCTCACCCCAGAGGATCAAATAAATCTGGATGATTAGATTACCAATTTCAATTTAATTATAAAGAAAGTTAAATTTTAAAAACCTAGGGTCAAAACTAAAACAATCCCTCAAGTATATAAAATTAGTTGTGAAAATATCGATTGCTGTTTTGTTGCAAATGGTTTATATAACTCCGTGAATTGAATATCCCAGCACAAGCCCTAAAACAAACATAATCAATCCTTTTAAAGAAAAAAACCAACTGAAGTTTTCCTCCCAGGAATCAGGAATATAATTTTGATTTTTATCTTCGAGTTTTCCTGTTCTTGTTGAATAGCCAGCATACCAATAAATAAATATAACCAGAATGGTTATAAAAATAATTGTCACTAAAAAATCGGTATTCATAATATAAATTATTTTATTGATCTTTTTCAAGTTATGAAATTTTTCATTCTCCACAAAATCATTGAAGAGATTCAAAAGGTCAATTTTTTTATTTGTTTTATTAATTGTGTTTCTTCTTTATTCACTGAAAGTATTTTATATTTGCCCTCGTTCATTGAAAACTATTTAACCAAAAAGTGCAATGGTGATATCATTAAAAAATATTACTTTAAAAACTTTATTGTTAATGTAAACTTTTTGTTCATCAATATTAGTATGCCGATGTAGCTCAGCTGGCTAGAGCAGCTGATTTGTAATCAGC
>TARA_B100001057_G_scaffold99125_1_pt1 | contig 26298 bp, 29 predicted proteins | sample TARA_B100001057 | Tara Oceans TARA_B100001057 (sample SAMEA2621839) | marine metagenome | biome: marine biome (ENVO:00000447); feature: surface water layer (ENVO:00002042); material: "saline water (ENVO:00002010), including plankton (ENVO:xxxxxxxx)" | depth 5 m
CTGAAGAAATTATTAAGAGCAGACTTTCTCAATTTGTAGCTTAAAAAAAACTAAAAAAATAAATTCTCTAGAAAGCATTTCGTTTTCTGGGGATTTTTTTAAGCAATAGCTTTTATGTAATCTGGTCCTAGTCCACAACATCCACCGATGATAGATGCTCCTAATTCTTCCCATCGTCTCTTATATTCTGTAAATTGCTCAATGGATAAATTTCTAGGATTTACTTCCACATTGTTGTCTAAGGTCCAATCGGGTGGAACTCCAAAAACATTTGGATAACAGCCAATCGGTTTATCTGTAAGTTCGGATAACTTCTTAATACCTTCAGTAATCGCAATTGGATCAGTACAATTAAAAAGATAAGCATCAGGATTTAAACTTTCTGCAAGCTGAAAAGCATCTTCAATAGTTTCTTTGCTTCTCAGTCTGCTGCTTTTATCTTCTAACAAAGTCCACGAAAGCCAAATTTTTTTATCTTGCTTAGCTTTATTTTTTAGTGCCTTTAAAATATTTGAAGTTTCTGCAATTGAAGAAACTGTTTCGCAAAGAAAAATATCAACAAAAGGAGTTAACTCTTCGATCAATTCTTCATAAATCGGAACAGAAGTCGCTTCATCTGGAACTAGATCTGGACGATAACTTTCATCAAGAGGCGGTAAACTTCCGGCAACTAAAATTTCTCGACTGCTTTCATCGGCAACTTCGCGTGCAATGGTTCCCGCAGTTTTGATCAAATCTCTCATCAGTTGAGATTTGTTTTCTTTTTGTAAATAACTTGGAATGGTTGAATAAGTATTAGTGGTAATCACTTGGGCGCCTACATCTACATAAGCCTGATGAACTTCTTTTACTAAATTTGGAGAATCAATTAGAAATTGCGCTGACCATAACCCAGAGGAAGGCTTATTTGCTCGTTTGAGCAATTCATTGCCCATGCTGCCATCTAGAATGATCACAAAGATTTTTCAGCTTCTTGATTAATGTACTTTCTTAACTGTTCAAGTTCATCACAAGAGGTAGGACATAATTCTTTGAGCTTATTCAAATTTACTTGAGCCAGTCCTAAGCGTTGTGTTTCGACAAATAATTCACCTTGATATTCCAAAGCAATTTTGTTTTCGGGATCTAATTCAAGAGCTTTTTCGTAATTTACTTCGGCTTTCTTGTAATTTTTTAACTTTCTTTGCGTGAAAGCATAAAGCGTCCAACCATCGGCATCTTTTGGTTTTGATTTTGTATATTTACCGAGAACTCTTAAGGCTTTGCGATATTCCTCATTTTTTAAATGACTGGTCGCTTTCTCATAGAGTTCTGTGGGATCAACTTTTTTATCGTATTTCGCTGCATGCAGTGAAAGAGAAAAAACTACAAGGACTAGAAGTCCTAAAATTTTAAAAACCTTCATTATTTCTTATCTTTGTTTCAATATTCAATTGGCCGGCTAAACCGGCAACTCTATGTTGGGCGCTTTCAATATAATCAGGATCTGAAATCATTTTCAACATCGCTTTTCTATTAGGGTACATAGCAATGGCCACTTGATCCCAAAGCTCTTCTACTTCACCCAACATAAGCCTGGTAACATCTGAGCCAAAAATGGGTTTACCGCCAACTTTTTCGAGATGCTTTACCACTTCTGCACCATAGATTGCGTAAGCCTCTCTTCCAGTTAGATCAGTTTCTCGTTTATCAGGGTATTCTGCCTTTTCTTTGAATTTCAAAAGATTCACCATAAAGATTGGCTCATCATTACCTTCCTCTAAAAACTCTTCCATTTGTTTTTCGTTTGGCATCACTTTGTTTTCTACTTTCATTTTTTAAGCTCCGTTGAATTTTAATTAAAAATTTTGATATTCTTTTATCGCCTCTTGATCGGCTTTAGCATCTTCTCGAAATGCTTTCCAAGGTTTGAGACTTATATCCGGCATTAAACCTTTACCCATTTTTTTGATTTGTTGGTAAAACCAAGCTTGAGCGCTAAAAGCATTGATTGCCTGAATTAATCTAAAAGGGCTTGTCGGTGAGAGCCACCAAGGACCAATTGATAAAGTTTTTTCATACTTTGGTAATTCATCAATCTGTCCAGCCAATAGTTCTTTAATCGCATAAGGATTAGCACAAAGAGGTCTGCCGACTCCAACTATTTCACAAGCTCCGTCTTTTAATGCTGCTTCCATTCCCTCTTTTGTTCGAAATCCGCCAGTTACCATCAATGGAATATTTACTACCTTTGCTATTTCTTCTGCGTAAGAAAGAAAATATGCCTCACGAGCAATGGTGCTTTCCTTTCTATTTTCACTTCTATTTGGATTGATGCTCACCTTGTCCAAACCCAGTAGCCTAGGTTGTTCATAGGTTCCACCAGAAATTTCAATATTGTCTATCCCTGAATCACTGAATAATTTTGCTACTTGAATGGAGTCTTCTGGAGAGAACCCTCCTTTTTGAAAATCTGCTGAATTCATTTTTATTGAAATCGCAAAATCAGTTCCAACTTCTTCTCTACATTTTTCAATTATTTCCAAGTGGATCCTAGCTCTGTTTTTCAATGATCCGCCCCAAGCATCAGTTCTATGATTGATATCTGGAGATAAAAACTGAGATAGTAGATAGCCATGAGCGGAATGCAGCTGAATGCCATCAAATCCTGACTCTCTGGCAATTTTTGCTGTAAACACAAATCGATTGATGACATCTTGGATGTCTTCCTCGGTCATAGGGATGGGTTTTCCATATTTTCTACCCGGAATTTTTAATTGCACATCGGATGGTGACATTGGACTCATGTTGATCTCGCCTGGAGTTTGTCTTCCGGCATGAGAAATTTGCATCCAAAGTCTGCTACCTTCTGCAGTAGCAGCTTCAGTCCATTTTTTTAACATCGGCATTTGTTCTTTATAACTTTCCTCCTCAATTGCAACATTGGCTGGTCCTTCTAAATTATCTCTATGCACTTGGACGTTGCCTGTGAGCAAAATACCAATATCGCCAGCACCCCACATTCTATAAAGCTCAATATGCTTTTCGTTACTGAAATTTTTGCCTAAGGCAATTCGCTCTGTCATAGCAGCTTTGCAAACTCTGTTTTTGATAACTTGTCCGCAAGGAAGAGTTAATGGTTCATTAATTTTTGTCATCTTTTTTTTAAATTTTTAAAATATATTTTGACACTCATACTGTCAATAGTTAAATTATTTTAGTATATTTACTATTCCAAAGTATGGAGCATTTATGAGAATTTGGAAAATTTTAGGCGTCATTATTATTGTTTTCTTAGTTGTTTTTGTTTCATTAAGAGTTCCTTTTATACAAGATTTAGTCATAAAGACTGCCGTTTCAAATTTAGGTACAGCTGAAAGTCCATTTCCTAAAGAAGACGCGCTTAGCGCATTAATTTGTGGGTCCCGTTCGCCTTTACCGTCTCCAGGAAGAGCGCAAACTTGTGTGGCGATTAAAGCAGGAGAAGATATTTTTATCGTTGATATAGGTGATGGCGGTAATGTTAACTTGGGGAAATACAGCGTCCCAACAAATCAAATCAAAGCAGTGCTGTTCACCCACTTGCACTCAGATCATATTTCAGACTTAGCTGATCTTCATTTAGCAACTTGGCTACCAGGTCGTCCAAAAGCACTTTCTGTCTATGGACCTGAAGGCACGGACATCGTAACCGCAGGCTTCGAAATGGCATACAAATTAGACTATGGATTTAGAAATGAACATCATGGTGAGGCTCTTGCACCAATTAAGTCTGTCGGCTTTGAAACTACCATTGTAGATCTAAACGACCCAATCATTTACAACGAGAATGGTTTAAAAATAACGGCCTTTAAAGTAACCCATGAACCGATTGAGCCTGCCTTGGGTTATCGTTTTGATTACAAAGGAAGATCTTTAGTCATAACAGGAGATTCTTCTTACGATGAAAATATAGCTCTTAATTCTATAAATGCTGATGTTTTGATTGCTGAAGCTCAAGCCAACCACATTATAAATATTATGCAGGCAGCAATTTTAGAACTAAATCCTAATCAACCCTTAGTAAAAGTTCTTGAAGATATTAAGACTTACCACATGACGCCGATTGAAGCTGCGAAGCTAGCTAATATGGCAAATGTTGAACACCTGATTTTTTATCATCTTACTCCGGCTCCACGAAACGGAATCATGGAGAGTGTTTTTGTGAGAGGTGTCGATGAGATTAGGACGGATTGGACCTTATCTAGAGATGGAACTTTTGTTGTCTTGCCTGTTGGTACAGAAGAAATAAGGGTCTCAGATTTAAATTAGAAGTTTTACTTTGATTGCATTAAGATAATTGTCACTCGGGGAGAGAAAATGAAAAAAAATATCAGCGCTTTAATTTTTACAGCATTAATTTTTATTGGATGTACAGATACTTCATTGGAAGTAGTGGATTTTTCCATTGCAGATAAACCTGCAGCTAGTCCTAGCAAAGACTATAACGAATTAAGAAATGCCTACTTTGGTGACCTTCACGTTCACACAAGATATTCATTCGATGCTTATGTATTTGGTACCACCGCCTCTCCTGATGATGCTTACAGATATGCTAAAGGTGAAACCATAAAACATGCCTTAGGTTTTGACATGAAACTTAGAGAACCATTGGATTTTTATGCGGTAACAGATCATGGCTTTTTTCTTGGAATGATTCAAGCTTGGGCAGATACTTCGACATACGCCTCTACTCTTCCTGGTGCAGAGATTTATCACAATATAAACGCTCCAGAAAATCAGACGTTAGAATCCTCTGCTTACCGATTAGGAAGTTTCAGAGGAGCAATTACAGCAATTGCGAATCCTTATCCGTGGTATCACCCAAAATTTATTCAGGCTGCTTTATCTAACCATATTTCCTTAGCAATCCAATCTTTTGATGATAAAACTCACAAATCATCTTGGGCTGATGTGGCAAGATCTGCCAATGAACACAATGATCCAGGAAACTTCACAACTTTTATAGGTTATGAATTCACAACTTCAACCGATATTGAAAATGGTAATTTACATAGAAACGTTATTTTTGAAGGATCAAAAGCGCCAGAGAGGCCATGGACGAGAATTGACTCCATAAATCCTGAAGATTTATGGGTTTGGATGGATAAACTCAGAGACAAGGGAATTGATTCGCTTGCGATGCCACACAATTCAAACGGATCAAACGGACAGATGTTTGAAGTCGAACAATTTGATGGATCTCCCATTGATAAAGATTACTCTGCATTAAGAATGAGAAACGAACCTATTGTAGAAATGACTCAGGTAAAAGGAACTAGTGATACTCACCCGCTTTTATCACCTAACGATGAATGGGCGGATTTCGGTATTATGAATACAAGAGTAGGAAGTTTTCCTAGAACATACTCTTTACCTTCTGGGGGTTACGTAAGAGACGCTTTTTTTAGAGGTATGGTTCTAGAATGGGAAGATCGAGGTAATCCTTACAAATTTGGTCTAATTGGTTCTTCTGATACACATACTGGAGCTTCTTCTTATGAAGAATCTAACTTTTGGTCAAAAATTGGAATAATTGATGCAACACCTCAAGGCAGAGGATCAGTCCCAGTTGATGACTATCAACAAACAATTCTAGGAAGGCAATCTAATTTTGGTGATACGGGCTTGCCTATTGAAATTTATAAAGGGCAGGAAGGGAATTATCTTGAATCTGGATTTACTCAATGGGGTGCATCTGGTTTGGCTGCGGTTTGGGCAGAGGAAAATACTCGAGAATCAATTTTTAGTGCGCTGAGAAGAAAGGAAACTTTCGCAACTAGTGGGAATAGAATATCAGTTCGTTTCTTCGGTGGTTATCGAATGAATGAACTAAATCTTAATGACGAAAATGTTATAAGTGAGGCTTATCGAAATGGTGTCCCTATGGGTTCTGACTTAGTCTCTAAAGGAACCAACATACCTAACTTTTTTGTTTGGGCACAGCGAGCAAAAAATGGTGCGCCACTTCAAAGAGTTCAAATTATAAAGGGAACGATTAATCAATTTGACGCTGAACCGAAAGAAATTGTTTATGATGTTGTCTGTTCCAATGGAGCTAGAGTAGACCCTATTACTAAAAGATGTCCTGATAATGGTGCTTCAGTAAATATTGAAACTTGTGAAATATCCAACGACGTGGGCTCAGCTGAGCTTAAAGCTGTTTGGACAGATCCAGATTTTAATAAAAATGAAAAAGCTTTTTACTACGTTAGAGTTTTAGAAAATCCAAGCTGTCCATGGACTACTTGGGATGCAATTAAAGCTGGATTAAAGCCTAGAGAAGATTTGCCGGCAACTTTTCAAGAACGTGCTTGGTCTAGTCCTATATGGTACATTCCAAATGTTCCTAATCCAGGAGGTGTATTTACAATCACTTCAATAATGGAGAACGTTGGAAGTGAGGATCCTAGAGAAGATCAATAAGCATTAAAACTGAAATGATTTTTGAAAATGCTTTTGAAATTCTAGAGAAGATAAAACAAAAAGAAGTGTCGTCTCAAGAAGTTCTTGAGGCTTTTCTAAAACAAGTTGAAGAAGTAAATCCAAAAATTAATGCGGTTGTTGCACTAGATGCTGAAAGGGCTTTAGAAAAGGCAAAAGAAGCAGACCAAAAAATATCTTCCAATTCTAAGCTAGGTCCTTTGCATGGATTACCTATGACCATAAAAGATGCTTTTGAAGTGGAAGGCATTGTTTCGACAGGTGGAAATCCTGCTTGGCAAGAAAATATTCCTAAACAAAATGCTGAACCAGTTCAAAGATTAGTTGATGCAGGAGCAATCATTTTTGGCAAAACCAACGTGCCCTTTCTTTCTTCTGATTTACAAAGTTTCAATAAAATTTACGGCACTACAAATAATCCTTGGGACTTGGAAAGAACTCCTGGCGGATCTTCTGGAGGTTCGGCTGCAGCTTTAGCATCAGGCATGACACCTCTAGAGTTAGGATCTGATGTGGGAGGATCCATAAGAGTACCAGCTCATTTTTGTGGTCTTTTTGGACATAAACCAAGTTACAACATTATTTCTGAGGTAGGACATATGCCGCCGCCTCCGGGTTCCATATCAACTGGTAATGGCTTATCAGTTGCAGGACCCTTAGCAAAATCACCTGAAGACTTGGAGATTGCATTGGATGTCCTGGTTGCAGCACAAGAACAAGATAGTCCTGCGTGGAGAATAGAATTACCCAAGGCAAGAACAACAAAAGTTAAGGAATTAAAAATTGCTATTTGGTCAGATGAATCATATGCAGAGGTAGATGATGAAATTTCCAATTTAATTAAAGAAACTGGGGACGATTTAAAACATGCTGGAGCTAAAGTTGAAACAGTTAATCCTCCAATTAGTTTCGAAGAAATAGATAAAATTTATAGTCAGCTTCTAAATCCTTTGATGCTTGCAGGCTCACCTAAGGAAACCTTCGACACACTAGCTAATTTAAATGAGGGTTTGGATCCTAACGATATGTCAGAGCTTGCAAAAGTAGCTCGTGGCTCTGTTTTGACTCATGCTGAATGGGTCGTTGTAAATGCTATGAGGCAAAATATGCGACAAAAATGGAGAGAGTTTTTTAAAAATTATGACGTAATTTTATGCCCTACTTCTATTACTCCAGCCTTTAAACATAATCATGGCCCTGTGCATGAAAGAAAACTTAATATAAATGGAAAAGATGGTGAATATTTAAGGGCAACTTTATGGGCAGGTCCCGCGGTTTCCGCTGGGTTACCCAGCACAAATGTTCCAATAGGAATGTCTTCAAAAAATCTTCCCATAGGCATGCAAATTACAGGCCCTTATTTAGAAGATAAGACTTGTATTGAAGTTGCCAAAGTCGTTAGAGATTTGAGAGGGGGATTTAAAATTCCTCCAAACCTTCAATAGTCTCAAATTTATCAAATGAAAAAAATATTAGCTTTTTTTGGAATAGGTATTGTCATTTTGTTTTTAGACTTGATTTTTAACTATGACGAAGAGGAGCTAAATATTTTTATCTCCGATCAGGAAATTGAGAGCTTGATTTATGCTTGGGAGTTACAAGTCGGTAGATCGCCTACTAAGGGAGACATCAAAAACATCATCGATGATGTTATAAAAGAAGAAATCTTATATCGAGAAGCCTTAAGGCTAAATCTTGACCTAGAAGATCGCATAATAAAAAGAAGACTTGCCCAAAAAATATCATTTTTAAGAGAAGAAACTTCAATCGCTCCTCCTGAATTTAGCGAACTTCAATCATTTTTTGAAAAGAATATAGATTCATATATTCTTCCTGAAAGATTTACTTTTACTCACCTTTACTTTTCGTCAGAAAGAAATGGCAAGCAAAGAGCAAAAGAAGCACTACAAAATATTCAGGAAGACCAATTACCAAAAAGTGATCCTTTTATGTTGGGGCGAAATTTTGTCGAAAAATCTAGGTTTGAAATTCAAAGAGATTTTGGCAAAGAGTTTACCAAAATTTTCAGTGAGGCCATTTACGAAATCTGGATGGGTCCAATTGAATCAGCTTATGGTTACCATCTGGTTAAATTACTCAATAAAGTTGAAAGCACTACCCCGAGTCTGAATCAAGTTAAAGAAAAAGTAGAAGTTGATTATTATTTGGAAGAAAAACAAAAAACTTTAGATTCTTACCTATTTGAATTAAGAGACAAATATCAAGTAATCATAAATCCAAAATACTTATTTAATGACTAAAGCTCTGGTTTCTGTTTTTATCTTTTTTTCGTCTTCTTTTTTTGCTCATGAATTCAATCCAGCTCATTTATTAATAGAAGAAACTAAAGAACTTGAATATGAAGCGCTTTGGATGACGCCAATAAAAAACCTTGGTACTGCCCCTGAGCTTACTTTTCCTGAAATTTGTGCAATCGACAAAGAACTGCCTTTTCGTCAAGGCAAATATATCTCAGAGAAAATAAATTTGAACTGTATGGAATCGCTAAAAGGAAAAGCGATTCAAGTTAGTGGTATGAGTATTCTTAACGATGCCTTGGTGACGATAAATCATTTTGACGGTGAGAGATTTGAAGGTTTGATGAATCTTAAAGCTCCAGAGATTATCATTCCTGAAAAAAAACAAGTTTATCCAACTGGTTATTTTTATTTAGGAGTAGAACACCTCCTTAGTGGAATTGACCACATCGTATTTGTTCTGGGCTTAATTTTTTTAATTTCAGGATTTATTCCACTATTTAAAACAATTACAGCATTTACTTTGGCGCATAGTATTACCCTAGCGATTTCTGTAATGGGAATTTTTAAACTTCCTTCTGCCAGTACTGAAGTACTAATTGCTTTGACCATCATATATTTGGCATATGAATTAACTAAAGCAGAAGTTGAAATAAGAAGGCCTTGGTTGATGGCATTTGGCTTTGGTCTCTTGCACGGATTTGGTTTTGCTGGAGCGTTATCTGAAATTGGAATAGCTAATGATCAACTTTTCCTATCTTTATTGTTCTTCAACATAGGCATTGAGATTGGTCAGCTAATGATTATTCCGATTGTTGGAATAATTATTTTCTTACTGAATAAGATTGATCTTAAAGATCTATTTCGAAGTCTCGTAACTTATGGAATTGGCGGCATGGGCTGTTTTTGGTTCATCACAAGAATTTGGGGTATTGTTACCTAATGAACCCAACGTTTACTGCGCCTTTAGTTTTATTGATGCAAAACTTTTTCACGATTTCTTTTTTCATCTTTCTGACAACTTGCATTTATCTTTATCGGTCAAAGAGTAAATATCTAATCGCACTTTTACCTTTATTAGCGCTTTCTTCTCATCAGTTTGAAGAATACGTTTTATCTCCTCTTTTGCTGGGTGATTATTACCATTTTTTAAATTGGGCATACAGAAATGGAATGGATATCTCTCCAATTGAAGTGGCTTTAATAAACCTTATGCCCTACATAATTCTTCTGCCCGCCTTGATTTTTACCAGATCAAGATCAGAGAAGATATTTGGTATATTTTTTCTTTTTAATAATGCTCTTACTATGGCAAATGCCAGCTTTCATATTGGGATTTCAACCGCACAAAATGCATTTAGCCCAGGCATGGTAAGCTCGTTGTTTTTATACATACCGCTTTTCATTTATGCAATTTTATTTAATAAAGAAATTGGACTTTCCAACAAACCAATCGTTGTGATTAGTTTATATGGGTTCGTTGGACATTATGTCCTTATCTGGTTAGTAAATATTTTTTGACTAATCGGCAGTAAAGGCAGCGATGCTCCTTGCTGTTTCTTGACTAACTTCTGGACAAGAAAGCACCATTGTATCTGTTCCATGAATTGTTCCAGATAGAACCCTGCATTGTGCTTCAACGTCCACCTTTCTGAGCAATCTATAAAAATTAATTCCTTCATCTCTGAGAGGATCACACTCGTTAACACTTATGAAAGTTTTGGGTAAATCTTTTACGTCTTCTTCTTTGGCAAAACCAGGCCAAGCCAAAGCATTACGCTTTTCCCATTCTTCAATGCCATAAACTACAGCGCCATGGTCATTATGCAAATCGAGCATAATCCCATTATTCTCTGTAGAAGAGGGATTTTCAGGTAAGGGCCAAATACCTGCGATGTAAGGACATAAGGCATAAAGGCCTTTAATTTCATTTGATCTTCCTGCTTGAGCTAATTTCATTCCGGTTGCTAGGGTTAAATTTCCTCCCCCACTTTCTCCGGAAATTACAACTCTTTCTGGATCGATATTTAGTTCCTTTGCATTAGCTTTAATGAAATCAAAACCTGAAATGCAGTCATTTAAGCCTGCTGGAAAAGGTGCTACTTCGGAAGCTGAAGATGGTACTCTGGCGTTTCTAAAATCAACCATGATGACTGAAATATTTTGATGAGCAATCAATCTACCAAAAGCTTGATATAGCTTATAAAAACAAGACCCAATCTCCATACCGCCTCCATGAATATAGTAAACACATGGCAGAACATCATTATTATCTGGACGAATGCTTAAAAGTTTTATTCTGTTGCCATCTGGCTGAGACTCAATTTCAATGGTTTCGTTTTTAAGTCCTTCGTGTGAGATAGCCTCATCAAGTGCAGGATCGTTAAAAATAGCTTCGTAGATCATGAGCTCCATTTGCCCTTCTTCAGTATTGACCTTAGCTAACATCTCTTCTCTAGTAACACTTCCAGCCATGAGTTCAGGAAAGTCTATATCTTTGAATTGTTCTTTGATTCTTGGGTCTATTCTTGGATCTTCTATGATTTTATTTGCCATCTAATTTTCTCCCTTTATATTGGTTCAAGTTCAAATTAACCTTAAATTTATAAATTAGCAAAAACTTTTAAAATACCCTTTGCTCATGTTTAATAGTCTTCAATGAAAGTTTTAGTTTTAGGTGGAAGTGGGGGCATGGGAAGATTCACCTCACGGGCAATAAGTTCTTTTGAAGATATAAGCCTAATAACTATTGCTGATCTCAACGCAAAAGCAGCAAAAGAATTTGCTGATTCTTTTGAAAATAACAAAATAATTGGAATTGGTTTGGATGTTTTGGATAAAGAAACTTTGAAAAGTGTTTTAGCTGACCACGATGTCGTGCTGAATCTAACAGGGCCATTTTTTAAATTTGCTTATCCAATTTTAGAAGCTGCTTTAGAGGAAAATTGTCATTATTTAGATATTTGTGATGATTGGGAGCCTACAGAAAAAATGTTTATGCTAAATAAATTGGCTGAAGAAAAAAATAAAACCGCAATTATAGGCCTTGGTGCAAGTCCTGGTATTACTAACTTGCTGGCCTTAAAAGCCATGTCTGAATTAGATGAAGTTAAAAAGGTTTATACCGGGTGGGATATTTCTTCAGCAGAGCCTGAGGAAGAAAGTTCTCAGTCAGGCGTTAACGCAGCCATGATTCATGGTATCGAACAAATGGTTGGAAAAGTTAAAGTTTTTATCGACAATCAATTTCAAATGGTAAGGCCTTTAAAAAGAGTTGAAATCAACTATCCAGGACTTGGAGATTATAAAGTGAGTATATTTGGTCACCCAGAGGCAATAACTTTTCCACATCATTATCCTGAAATTTCAGAAAGCTTAAATCTGATGCATGGCGATGATGCGAGTTTTAGATTGATTTTTAAAATATTGAGATTTTTCATAGAAGTTAAAATCTTACCAAAAAATACTGCAGCAAAAATTATGGAATGGCTTGAAAAGAGAGACCCAAATACCTCAAAAAATTTTGTGAATGAACTTCCAGGCGTTTATGGTTTGGCTCAGGGTATAAAAAACGGAACTAGAACCAATGTTGCTGTTTCTTTTGATAATACCGATGATATGCTGGAAAAGATGTCTATGGGTGAGGCTACAGGATACCCACTAGCGTGTGGCTTAAAAATGTTACTTGAAGGAAAGTTAAATAAGTTTGGGGTGTTAGCTCCAGAAGCAAGCGGTATAGACCCAGATATTTTTTTTCAAGAATTAAGTAGTTTTCTGGGTTACGAAGATAATTTGAAAACTATTGTCACTCAAAAGAGTTACAGCTAATTTTTATAACCATCTTCTTACCTTGGCTTTATAGGATAAGTACTCTTCACCAAATGTTTCTTCCATCTGAATTTCTTCTTTAATTACAAACAAATTTCTTACGATAAAAAAGAAGATGATTAAAAAAATCAAATTAAGAGGGTTATTTAGAATTATCAGAAGGCCCAATAAAAAAGAATTCATGCCAACATACATTGGATTTCTTGTGTATTTATAAAAACCCTCTGTTATTAAGGTAGTTGACTCACTAAAAGGTACGACACCTGTCTTTGCTTTTATGAATCTTGAGATCGAATTGAAAGCAAATAAAAAGCCGAGTCCAATTAAAATCAGTCCAATGAAAGTAAGAATAAAAATTTGTGGTAAAGATTCTCCAAAGAACCAAGTAGCGAGCATGCATAGAGAGAGGATCAATAAATAATGTGGTGGATAAAGTTTCATTATTACATTGTAATATTAATAGAATAAAAATCACTACACCCTTTTAAAGCTGAATTTATTTTGACTTAATAATCGCCTCATGAATGATCCTACTTTTTTGGCAAACGTTTTCTTCTTTACGTTCTCATTTGTGTGGTTTATCTTTGTAGCCCTCGGAAGTCATATGTTCCGAAGGTATTACAAAGATAAAAAATGAGAAATGCTCTTCTAATTGATCTTGGTGGAACAAACGTCAGACACGCATTTTATGTTGAAGATGTCTTATCCAAGATTTCAAAAGAAAAAATTACCGATGATGAATTCATTCCATTTCTCACAGAATTATTAAAGAAGGAAAAGAGCAAAATTGACTATTTAGTTATTGCTGCAGCTGGTCCTAATAATCATAAGTCTATAAATCTCACAAACAGAAATTTACTGATTGATTCCAGTCAACTAGAAAAAAAGCTTAACTTAAAAAAATGCTTACTCTTAAATGATTGGGAAGCAGTAGCTCATTCTTTAAGCGAGTTGAATAAAAAATATTTTGTAGAAATCAAAAATGGTGAAGCTTGCTCTGGCAAGAATACTTTATTAATTGGTCCTGGAACAGGTCTTGGGGTAACTCTTATTATTAATGATCAAATTATCCCTACAGAATTTGGAAATGCTCTTAGCCCTACTAAAAGTATGTTAGAAAATTTTGACTTAAAAGAAAATAAAAAATTTTTTTTACTTGAAAATATCTTAAGCGGTCCTGGAATTGAGAAGCTTTTCGAAGAAAAATTTGGAAATAAACTTTCTTCTGAAAAGATAATATCTGCCGCTTTAGAAGGTAATAAAAATGAGCTCTTTGTAGTTGAAAACTTTCTCAAAACTCTTGTTTCAATTATCAATGATTTGGTTCTATCTTTTTCATGTGAAAAAGTAATCCTAGGAGGATCGATTTTAAATAGCCTAAAACCAATTTTAATGACAAAAAAAATACTTGATTATTTTCCCTCAGAAATCAATCCAAAGTATTCTCTGTTGATAGAAAAAACCCAGGTCGACCTCCTTACAGAGGACGAACCAGGTATTTTTGGTTGTTTAGCTTTTTTTAAAAAAACTAAATAATCTTTAGCTCGTTGGAATTATGCCAGAGTCGTAATATCTAGGCTCTTGGCAATCTGAAACGTTATTCCAACTGTCTTCAACATCAGGATCAAGTTTTTGCCATTCGGCATCAAAGGCTTGTCTTGCCTCTTCCGATTGATAAAAATTTCCCCAAAAAAAGTCGACTTCATTCGTTTCATAATCAGGGCCTAAAATTACATAACTGAATGGTCCTGGAAGTGAATTAGTGTTGTTCAAAAAAGTTTCAAGTTGATTAATTACTTCGCGCAGATCTCTTCCCTCTTTGCCTTCTTTATAAAGACATTGATGATATTCAGAGGTAAAACTGGTAGTTTCAAACTCCCCAAAAGTATCATTTGCTCTTGCAATATAAGCATCAAAAGAAAATTTATTTTCCCCGTCGCATGAGAGGATCTCAGCAGTATCTTCTGTCCAGGCAGTAACATTCTCATTTGAATTCCAGACTTCCCAGGCAGCTTCAGCATCAGCTTTTGTATTCCAAATTAATTGCCAAAAACCATCTTCGTTATCAGAAGACAGTCTTTGAACATGTTGAATACCATAGGCAGAAACTAAGGGTGAATTAACTTCTACTAATAAATCTTGCCATTCAGGCAAAACATCGTTTCTGAAGTTTTCCGCTGTATAGTAAACCCCTTCTTGGCATGGGACATACTCCATATAAAACATCTGTGGATACTCTTCTGAACCAAGATTAGAAAAAGAAACTTCCATTTCATCTTCTGCCGAGCTGCAAGCAAAAACAACAAGAAGAGTTGATAATGTTAAGGCAATAATTTTCATTTTATTCAACAAAATCTTGAAGGGTCATAGCAGAATCATAAACTCTTATATTTCTGACTATTTCTCTTTCATGCCACTCAACCAGCTTATCCATTTCTTTATCAAATGGAGAAACGCCAGCATCTCTCGGAGCAGAATCTTCCCATTGCTCAAATTCAGCTAAAGATTCGTAACCTACAGTATATAAGTGAGTTTGCATTCCGCCGCCTGCTGTCCTTTCTGAAAGACCAAATTGGCCTGGAAAAGAATCTTTAATTGCTTCATCTAAATCTTCAGTAGCCTCAACAATGTCTTCTACATTTGATTGTTTTGTTCTAAATGGATAGATTGCCCAAACAGTATCTTTATTTGAGGGGCTTCCGTAAGTTTGGATGAACGTATTTATTCGTGTACCTACTCCTTCAGAGTTTGCATTTAACACAGAAGCAAATTTCCTAAATTCTTCATTATTTGGATCGCTCACTTTGGCCAACCAAATTTCATGCTCAGCTAAACTTGGCTGGAGAATGGCATAAGCATGTGTTTCTTCTACCTTGCCAGCAGCAATGTAAGCATTCAAATGAAGTGATCCTTTGAAATTGTTTTTTACAAAATCAGAGGACATAAATTTATCTGTAGCAGCAACAATTTTCGCAGCATTTTGTGGGCCATCTACTTTAATTAAGTATTCAATCCAAGTAGGTGATGCAATGCTCAATGAAGAAGCAAGAAACATCGTTAAAAATATAATTTTTTTCATTTTTCTCTCCTTAAAAAAATTTCTAAGATGACTATAACAAAGTTATAATGTTCATGTGTTAGCTAGGTTAATCATTTTAGTTTTGCTCACTTCATGTGCATCGAGTTTCGTTGTTAAAATTGACTCTGACGAAGCTTTCTCTGCTGCTAAATATAAAGATTATAAAATTTTTAAACCTGATCCTTTCAGGGTTGAATCTGATGAAGAGGAAAATCCCATAAGAATCAATAGAATTGCCAGAGCCTTATCTTCATCCTTATCACAACTAGGTTTGGATCAAAATGATGAATCTTCTTTAAAAGTAAGCTTTTCAGTGAAAGAAAAAGAAAGATACAAGCAAATCAATTCTTCGCATTTTTTTTATGGCTATCGAAATGATCCATTTTCTTATAGATTTTATGCAAATGACTTTCCGCCAATAAATTATTTATCAGTTAAATTTTTTGATGAAGATCTTGATAAGGTTGTTTGGTATGCAAACATGAGAATTAACTCCAGCTCGCTTGATGATCAAGATTTGGCTAATGAAATAATTTCTCAAATTCTTTCAAAATACCCGGGAACTTCTTAATTGCCCTGTGACAGTGCATTTCTTGCACTCATTTAGACTTAAAGTTCAAAATACTTTTTGATAAAGTAATTTTTACTACATATTAAGGGGAATATTTTATGGATACTGGTAACACCGCTTGGATCATTACTTCCACAGCATTAGTCTTATTTATGACTTTGCCCGGCCTTGCGCTTTTTTATGCAGGTCTTGTAAGAGCAAGCAACATCCTTTCAGTCTTAATGCATTGTTTTACTATTGCATGTATCAGTTCAATTGCTTGGTTGGTAATTGCCTACAGTATAGCTTTTAGCGGTGATGGAGCTTATATAGGTGACTTAGGTAATTTATTTTTAGCAAATTTATCCAGAGATAGTATGGCTGGAGATATTCCCGAAAGTGTATTTTTTATGTTTCAAATGACTTTTGCAATCATTACCCCAGCGCTGATTGTTGGAGCATATCCAGAAAGAATTAAATTTAGTTTTGTCGCCGTCTTCTCATTACTATGGGTAATCTTAATTTATGCTCCTGTTGTGCATTGGATCTGGGCTGAAAGTGGCTGGCTCTATCAAATGGGATTGAGAGATTTTGCTGGAGGACTCGTGGTTCACTTGACTGCGGGAATAACCGCATTGGTAATTGCTTACTTTTTGGGACCAAGAGATGGCTTCCCTAACTCTGTTCAACCTCCTCATAACCCTGGTTTAACTATGATGGGAGCATGCATGTTATGGGTTGGATGGTTTGGCTTCAATGGTGGAAGCGCTCTAGCCGCTAATGGTGACGCTGGAATGGCAATTTTAGTAACTCACATTTCGGCTGCTACAGCAACAATAGTATGGATTGTCATTGAGAAAGTTAAATTTGGAAAATCTTCTCTGGTTGGTGCTGTTACTGGTTGTATTGCTGGTTTGGCTTCCATTACCCCTGCAAGTGGCTCAGTAGGACCTATGGGTGGCTTAATTATTGGTCTAATTGCTGGTGGAGTCTGTTATTACATGGTTAATGTTATTAAAGAAACTTTCAACATCGATGACTCTCTAGATGTTTTTGCTGTCCATGGTGTAGGTGGGCTGCTTGGAATTTTACTCATCCCATTTTTAACTGCAGAAAACTATGGTGGTATCGGATTCGACGAAGGTTCTAGTTTTAGTGATTTAATGACAACGCAAGTAATCGGAGTAATCAGTGTTGGCTTATTCACTTTAGTTGGCTCGATAATTTTATTACTCATCACAAGATCTATATTTGGATTAAGAGTTACTGACGACTCTCAAGAAGAAGGTCTTGATGTTTCTGAACACGGCCAATCAGGATATAAGCTTTAAAAACTAAGATGAACTCTGGGATATTCATTCTTGGCGGAATAACTTTTTTAACGGCTTTCGTGCTATTTAAAATTAGCGCCTTCATCTATCTACTTAAAGATATGGAAGAAAGTAAAGAAAGATCTTGGTTGAAACTTTTTCAAGTGTTTGTTGTAGATTTGATTATTCTAATATCGGGTGTTATCGGAACAGGTATACTTTTCATGACTTTGTTAAAAATAGCTCATGGATAAATGCAAACTAAAATCACTTTAGGGTATTTAGGCTTTTTGCCCTTTGCGGCCCTCACAATTTTGCCTTGGATTCTTGGAGAAACTTACGAAGAAATTTCCTTTCAATTATTGGTAGTGTATGGGGGAATAATAATTTCTTTTTTATCAGGAATCATTTGGGGGATTAATTCAACAAAACAAAAAAGCTTAGTTGTCGCAATTATCTTTTCGCTTTTAGGCTTTGGAGCAATTTTATTGGCTTGGATAAATCTTATTTATGCAATGATTTTATTGTTTTTCTTATTTTTTCTTTTCTATCTCTTTGAGTCCATAATCAATCCTCAATTTGCAGATCCTGAATACCTGAAACTCAGAAAAAACCTCACCTCAGGTGTTTGTGGCTGTTTTATGTTTTCAATTGTTATTCTAATTTATTAAACTTAAATGCATGCAGTGGTCAAAAAAAGAGGCAAACAATTGGTATAAACAACAACCATGGCTAGTTGGTTGTAACTTTTTACCAAGTTCAGCAATCAATCAACTTGAAATGTTTCAAGAAGATACGTTCGATGAAGAGACTATTAAGAGAGAATTAGACTGGGCAAAAGAGCTTGGGTTTAATTCCCTGAGAGTCTATTTGCATGACTTACTTTGGTCGGAGAAAGACAAATTCAAAAAAGGTTTCGAAAAATTTCTAGATATTTGTGAAAAAAGGAATATCAGACCAATAATTGTACTCTTTGATGATTGTCATCGACCTTTCCCAAAACTCGGCAAGCAACCTTTGCCTGTCAAAGGAGTTCACAACTCCGGTTGGAAGCAAAGTCCTGGTATGGAATTGGTAAATCAAGTTAATGAAGAAAAAATCGATGCAAAGGAATTAAACAGATTAAAAGAATTTGTCCAAGGCGTAATTAAAGAATATTCAAGCGATGAGAGAATTTTGATGTGGGATATTTATAACGAGCCTGGCCAATTTGGTATTGGTGATAAAGCTCTTAAACTACTTCAATTTACTTGGGAATGGGCACATGAAATTAGGCCTTCTCAACCTCTGACTGCCTGTTTGGATGGCGCCATCGGTGACGAGATCTTAAAACTCAATGGTGAAAATTCAGATGTAATAACCTTTCATACTTATGAAGCAGAAAAACTAGAACCTACTATTAAAAGACTTCAAGAGTTTGGAAGGCCTTTATTGTGCACCGAATACATGGCCAGAGAGTTTGGAACTACTTTTGAATTTTCACTTCCCATTTTTAAAAAAGAAAATGTTGGTTGCTACAGCTGGGGCTTTGTAGCGGGTAAAAGCCAAACCCATTTTGGGTGGTCAACGATTCTAGAACTTCAAGAAAAAAAGAAGAAAGGTGAATTTTTAAATGAAGAGGATGATTTACCGGAACCAAAAGAATGGTTTCATGATATCTATAGAATAGATGGCAGTCCTTTTAATGATTCAGAAATTAATTTTATTAAAAAACTTTTAGAAAGCTAAAAAAAGGTGGGTTTCCCCACCTTTTTTAATTTTACTCAGTGTAAAGTGCACCGTTCCATAATGCCAATTGTGTTGATATTTCATTACGAACTATCTTAGAAAAACCTTGAGTCCTAGCATTAAATCTAGCAAAGCCTTCTGAGGCATTAAATGAAGCTAATTGCTCAATCATTTTCTGTTGATCTTCATAACCAGCCCAAACAAACAAGCTTTCGCCATGAATAGCGCCTGCAAAAGCAACTTTCATCCCATAAGAGTCTCCTGCTACACCTTCTTCCTCAATTTCTTCGATCATTTTATCCCACTCTCTAAGATATCTTGGAAAGTCAGTGGTCTCGACACGCCAAACATAAAAGACTTTATTTTTTTCTACATCAGCGGCCGTTATCTTTTCTCTGACATTAATGTAAACCGATTCATGAGTATTCTGCGTACCGTTTTGCGCAGCAGTTGATAATAAATTAGCTACTGCAGATGAAGTGGCAGCCATATCAATAGCTTTTTGATACGAAGCAGCATCTGGATAATAAAACTCGATAAGATGAGTCGTATCATCGGCACCATTGACGTTGTTTGCATACAAGCCAGCAGTAATACCTAGTTTTTTAAAATCTGTAGATTCCATGTATTTGCTAACGTTTTGAAAAGTAGCCACAGGATTTACTGAATTTACTCCAAAACCAGCATGCATTCCTGTAGCAACGAATTGTTGTGCAAAAATGGATGAGCTCAAAAAAAAGAAAGTAATAAATGTTTTTTTAATTAATTTCATTATTTATCTCCTTAATCTACCTGACGTAGACAATTTCACAATTCATCATAATACCTCTCTTTAGCTTCCTTAATTTTGGAAATCTATTTCCTAGAGAAGTAGACCAGGCTTCATTTCTTGCATCCAAAAATTGCCCTAGTCTTTTGGCATTGGGTGCTTGTGTGACAACCAAAATTTGACCTGAATAATCGCCAGTATTTATCTGAAAGGCACTTAAGGTAACATCTTCGAAACCATTTGCTTGGGCAGCTGCTTCAAATTCTTTGAGAGCTTCCATATAAGCTTGGGGATTTTTAGTGTAAACATTCAAATTGTAATTTGAATAAGTTAGGCCTACTTCAAAACCTGCGCCAGCAGGCTCCATTGGCGTGTAATGATCAGTCATTCTGACAGTTCTTTTGTTTGCAATCTTTGCAAGTTCAGCTGCAATCTCTGGACTGTAGTAGTCTCCACTCAAAGAATCCTCATTACTGTCGAATAGATTAAAAAAGTACATGTCGCCAAATTCCTCAGCGCCAGCAGTTGATAAACATACTCCAGCAGCTGATGCATTTGATGGAGGTGCTGTAATTGGGGCACTTTTTCTTGCCCACTCCATATAACCCATAGGGTCAGATGTATTTATTGTAAAAACATTCATTGCCGGAACCGCATATGCAGTAGTCGCAACAAAAGTTGTAATTAAAATTAAAAGTTTTTTCATTTTTTTCTCTCCTTAAAAAAAATTTGAAGAATCAATATAGCAAATATGATTTTTCTATCAAGACTCTGAAAACTTTTTTACCTTTCTCCATACTCTCAATAAATTTCCTCCAAAGATCTGTTTGATTTCTTCTTTCGAATAATTCCTTTTCAACAGCTCCTCAATTAAATTTGGATAAGTAGAAGTATCCTCTAGGCCAACAGGAAAATTTCGCCAGCCATCATAATCTGAACCTATGCCAACGTGTTCGATGCCAACTAAATTTTTTACTCGATCTATATGATCAGCTACATCCTGAACAGTGACAACAAGTTTTGGATATTTTTTCTTTTCAGCAATAAATTCAGATCCAAAACAAATTTGAATGACGCCTTCGTTTTTTGCTAATTCTCGCAACATATCGTCTGAAACATTTCTCTCAAATCCAGGCACGAAATATCTTAATGAACTATGAGAAGCAATAACGGGAGTCTTAGTTAAACGTAAAACTTCATAAAAGGCCGCATCAGACACGTGACTTATATCTATCATTACTCCTTGCTTATTCATTTCAACAACAACTTCTCTTCCGAAAGGGCTTAAGCCGCCCCAATTTTTATTTTCGTCATAAGAGGAATCTGAAATATGGTTACTCTTCGAATGAGCTAGTGTTATGTAATTAATACCCATGTCAGAAAATAACTTTATATTTGAAAGCTTGCTTTCGATTGGAGCACCATTTTCCATGCCATAAACCACCTGCATGATATTTTTATCGTTTGTAATTTCTTCAGGAGACTTCACTAGTCTAAATTTATCGGGATTTTTATTCATGATGCTCTCAAGAATCTGAATAAGTTCTTCAGCCATTTTAAAGGATGTACCTTTTTCTTCTGCAGATGGAGGGGTAAAAATGACAAAAAAAGGTACATTAAGTCCTCCGCTTACTGCCCGATCAAAATCAAAATGTAAGGAAGAAGCCTTTGTGATGTCTTCATAAGATCCATTTTTGTCTTGCTGTATATATAATTGAATGGGTGTATCGATGTGAGTATCAATAATTAAAATTTCTTGCGCTAATTCCTGAGCAAGATCTTTAATCTCATCTCTTTCTCTTTTTCTATCCATAAGCTTCCTAGCCTTCATGACATCTTGGAGACGTGCTTGGTAGTTTTTGTCTTGGATTTCAGAAAAAGATATAGGAGAAATTAGCAAAAAGCAGAAAAAAGTTACAAATCTTATAAGTATCATGGCAGTCTTATTTTATCTACCATCTGTCCTACTTCAATAGGCGGTTTAGCAGTAAAAGCAGAAACAGTTACAGCGATTATAAAATTAACAAACATACCCAGAAAACCAATGCCTTCAGGAGAGATACCGAAAAACCAATTAATGGAGTTGTTCAATTCTGGAAACAAAAATTTAAAGTAAATGATATAGCTAGATGTAAATAACAAACCGCCCAACATGCCAAAGATGGCGCCTTCCTTATTCAATCTCTTAAAAAAGATACCTAAAAATATAGCTGGGAAGATTGTGGAGGCTGCCAGGCCAAAGGCAAAAGCTACAACTTGAGCAACAAAACCAGGAGGATAGATTCCAAAAAGTCCTGCTATAAAAATTGCAATTGCTGCTGAACATCTTGCATAAAAAAGTTCCTGTTTTTCATTTATGTTGGGCATAAAAGTTTTCTTCAACAAGTCATGAGAAATAGATGAGGATATGACTAGTAATAGTCCAGCCGCAGTTGATAAAGCAGCAGCTAAGCCGCCAGCAGCAACCAATGCCATCACCCATGCGGGTAATTTTGCAATCTCAGGATTTGCTAGCACCATAATATCTTGGTCAATATAAACCTCGTTATCGTTATCTGTCGTAATAGGATTTTTTATTTCTCGCTCTCCTTGTATTCCTCTTGAATCAAGAAAATCTGGACGGCCTTCTTTAAATGGTTTACCAGCAGAATAATTAATCAGCCCATCGTCATTTTTATCTTTCCAGGCAATTAGCCCTATATTCTCCCAATTTTTAAACCAATCTGGAGAATCTAGATAACTCTTTTCTTGAATGGATTCAATGAAGTTTACTCTTGAGAAGGCAGCCACGGCGGGTGCGGTGGTATATAAAATAGCGATGCATATCAAAGCATATCCAGCAGATTTTCTTGCATCGCTGACTTTTGGTACTGTAAAAAATCTAACAATTACATGTGGCAAGCCGGCTGTCCCAAACATCAAAGCAGCTGTAATGCAAAAAATATCAATATTAGACTTAGTGCCTTCAGTGTATGCATTAAATCCTAAATCCACAGAAAGTTGGTCTAATTTATCTAAAAGGTAAGTTGAACTATTTACTAAAGTATCGCCAAAGCCTAATTGCGGTATAGGATTCCCGGTGATTAAAATCGAAATAAATATTGCTGGAACAAGGTAGGCAAAAATCATTACGCAATATTGAGCAACCTGAGTGTAGGTAATTCCCTTCATCCCGCCTAGTACCGCATAGAAGAAAACAACAATCATTCCAATGATTACCCCAATGGTAATTTCTACTTCTAAAAATCTTGAAAAGACAATTCCCACGCCTCTCATTTGACCTGCTACATAAGTAAAGGAAATGAAAATTAAGCAAAGTACTGCAACTAAGCGAGCAGTTTTTGAGTAATAACGCGCGCCAATAAAATCTGGAACAGTATATTGACCAAATTTCCTTAAATATGGCGCCAGCAGTAAAGCTAATAAAACGTATCCTCCAGTCCAGCCCATCAAATACACCGATCCATCTTTTCCAAGAAAAGAAATCAGACCGGCCATGGAAATAAAAGATGATGCCGACATCCAATCAGCTGCAGTCGCCATCCCATTAGCAACCGGATTCACACCTTTTCCGGCGACATAGAAATCATTTGTGGATTCTGCTCGAGTCCAAATAGCAATAGCTATGTAAAGCATAAAAGAAAGCCCAACAAAAAGATAAGTTAATGCTTGAGCGCTCAATTCTTTTCCTCTTTATTATTATTTAGTTTTTTTTCAATGCGATTCATGGCAAAAACATAGACAAAAATGAGGATAACAAATCCGTAAATACTTCCTTGTTGAGCAAACCAAAACCCTAACTTAAATCCGCCTATTGAAAATTTATCTAAAAAGTCTGAAAGAATTATTCCGAATCCAAACCAGATCGTAAGCCAGATGGATAAGAGAATAATTAATAATCTTATATTTGCTTTCCAATACTCTTTGTCAGTCATCTATTTTTAAAATTTCCTTTATGGGGTATTCTAGATTAAATAATAAATATTTTTTTAGACTTATTATTGATTAATTATGGAAAATAAAGAAACAGTATTGGTTACAGGTGGTTCAGGATTTATTGCTTCGCATTGTATTATTCAACTTGCTGCTGCAGGTTATAACGTAAAAGCTACAGTAAGAGACCTGTCAAGAACTAACAAACTTAATCAAACGCTTTTAAGTGGTTTAGAAAAACATGAAGGAAAGTCAGATCTTTCGGTAGATTGGCAAGTGGCAAATTTGTCTTCTGATGAAGGCTGGGATGAAGCAGTTACAGGATGCGATTATGTTTTGCATGTTGCTTCGCCAATTGCAATGCAACTGCCTAAAAACGAAGATGAAATGGTGAAACCAGCTGTAGAAGGCACTCTCAGAATTCTTAAAGCTGCTTCAAAAGCAGGAGTCAAAAGAGTTGTTCTAACCTCTTCTGTTGCTGCAATTATGTATGGCACAAATAAACAAGGCGTCTTTGATGAAGAGGATTGGACTAATCCAGAAAGCAACACAACAAATGTATATGCAAAATCAAAAACTTTAGCTGAAAGAGCTGCCTGGGATTTCATAGAAAAAGACACTTCTGGTATGGAACTCTCTACGGTTTTGCCAGCGATGGTTTTTGGCCCAATTTTAGAAGAAGATTTTGGTGTAAGTGTCGGTGCAATTTTAGATATGATGAATGGCAAATATCCAATTGTTCCAAACTGGGATATGGGTGTTGTTGATGTTAGAGATGTCGCTTCACTTGAATTATTAGCGATGACTAAACCTGAGGCGGCGGGCAAACGATTTGTTTGCTCAGCAGAAAACATGTTTATGAAAGATCAAAATGAATATCTTTCAAAAATCTTTCCAGAGTCTGCTTCCAAAATTCCAAAAAGAGTAGCTCCTAATTGGTTAATTAAGTTTCTGGCACTTTTCTTGCCTTCTTTAAAAATGATTGCTGAAGGCTTAGGCAAAGAAAGAAGCATGGATTCTTCTCAAGCAAGAAATTTATTAGGCTGGAATCCTAGATCCGCCAAAGAGGCTGTGAAGTCAGCTGCAGAGAGTGCCAAAGAATTTGGCTTAATTGAAAACTAAAATTTTTAAGTCACTAAAAACTGCCTATCAGGATTGTCGGCCTCTTCTTTTTCAGAAAAAGGCGGATATCGAACTGCACCATTAGGCGCATACTGAAGAATGTAAGATTTTCTAGTTAAATCTGTTTTGTTTGGTCCAGTGCAATGAGGGGTCAAAGAAGAAAAGACTACAATGTCTCCTGCTTTTGCTGGAACTGGGATAGCTTCTGAATCATCAAGTTTTATTTTGTAGCCTAATTCAGTGACATCATGCTTAAGAGTTCCCATCTTGTGTAATTTTGGAATTACCCAAGGGCAGCCGTTTGATTCATCGGTATCGGTTAGAGGAATCCAACAAGTCAAGTAAGCTTGTGGATTGACAAAAGTGTAGCCATTATCTTGATGCCAAGGAAAATCTTCTTGTGTATCTGCTTTCTTGTAAACAGCTTGATCCCAATACAATCTAACGTCTCCGCCGATTAAATCTTCACATAAGCCTTTAAAAACTTTATGACCTGAAAAAGATTTTAAGAAATTTGAATACATCACTAAATGGGTAGTAAATGTAATGTCATCTGCTCTTGATATTAAAAACTTTCCATCCTCATATTGACGAAGATCTTTTGTTACTTTTTCTTCAAAAGGATCTATTTCATTTAATACTTGTTCAATTTCTTCTTTTGAAAAGGCGCTTTCTAAGAGAAAAAACCCTTGTTCATCGTATTGCTGAACTTGTGCTTTGGAAAGAAAGTTAAAGGGAGGTTTTTTTTGTTGCCAAGTAAAAGATTTATTTTTTTCGTGTAATTGCAGCTTCATATCATTAGTTTAGTGCATTTTCTAAAACCCAAAACTCCTCAAAATACTCTCCTGACTGGGGACGTTCTTTATAAAGAGATGTGTAATATCCGCCAAAAACTTTCCCGTCTTGTACATCAGACTTAGGTCTTAGGTCGCCAATTTCAAAAGGTTTGCCTGTATCAGGATTTATTCTTTTCATATAGGCATTATCAGCTATTTAAAGATTCAAGGTCAAAACAAGAGAAGAATTTTCTTATCTCATCAAAATTATTCGTTTTAACCAGAGCTTCTTCTTCGACTTCTGAAAGAGTTTTTTGCATGCTCAAAAGATCGTACCAAGTATCAGAAGATAAACTTAAAGAAAGACTGCTTTTAGAATTTTTATCAATTACTGCTATAGAGTTTCTTATTGAGTAAAAAATGTTTTCATCGTCAGAAAAATTAAATTGTAATGTCTGTTCGTAAGCATCTGCATTTTCTGGT
>TARA_B100001057_G_scaffold501262_1_pt1 | contig 26280 bp, 27 predicted proteins | sample TARA_B100001057 | Tara Oceans TARA_B100001057 (sample SAMEA2621839) | marine metagenome | biome: marine biome (ENVO:00000447); feature: surface water layer (ENVO:00002042); material: "saline water (ENVO:00002010), including plankton (ENVO:xxxxxxxx)" | depth 5 m
GTAGCTCACCTAGGTGCTGGTGATTATACAAAATATAATACGGATGGTATTGTCAGGCATGCCGTAACTAAATTATCCCATTTAATTTTTTGCTCAACAAAAAAAAGTTTTCAAAATGTAATAAAGTTAAGGGAGCAAAAATTTAGAATTTATAACGTTGGAAGTCTATCGGTTGATAGATTTAAAGATATAAAAAAAATCCGTTTAAAAGAATTAAAAAGAAAACTCGGTATAACATTTGATTTACAAAACCTTATATTTCTAATTCAGCATCCGGTTAGCAATATGCTAAAACTTACTGAAAAACATTACAAAATTACTTTGGATGCCATTGATGATTTAAATTGTCCAACCATAATTATTAGACCAAACTCAGATCCAGGAAGTGAATACATAAATAATGTTTTAAATAAATACAAATTTAAGAAAAATAGAAATATTAAAATTTATAAAAATATCGATGAAAAACTATTTATCAATATTTTAAAATATACTAAAGTTTTGATTGGAAATTCGAGTATGGGTATAGTTGAGGCCCCAAACCTTAAAATACCAGTGGTAAATATTGGGGATAGACAAAAAGGAAGACAAAAAGGAAATAACGTTTTGTACGTAAAAAATAATAAAAACTTAATAATGAATGCTATTAAAAAACAACTAACAAGAAAAAAGAAGTTTTCAAATCCTTATAAATCTCATAATACAATTTCAAAAATTTTGAATGTTTTTTTAAAGATAAAAATTAATAGTAAACTTCTCAACAAACAAACATTATTTTAGTTATGAAAAAAATATTATTTATATCTCCGCATCCAGACGACGAGTCCCTAGGTTGTGGCGGGACAATATTGAAGCTTAAAAATAAAAAAAGTAAAATTTATTGGTTAATAATCACCGACATCAACCATAGAAATAAATTTACAAAAGAAAAAATTGAAAAAAGAAAAAATGAAATTATTAAAGTTAAAAAAGAATATAAGTTTAATCAGGTTTTTAATTTAAATTTTGAACCAGCTAAATTTAATGAAAAAAATTACTTTGAACTAATTAACAAAATTGGCTCAGTGTTTAAAAATATTAATCCAGATACAATTTTTATTCCAAATTTAACAGACATACACTCTGACCATTATTTTGTTTCGAAAGCATGTTTAAGTTTGATAAAATGGTTTAGATATTCATCAATTGAAACAGCTTACTTCTACGAGACACTATCTGAAACAAATTTCAATTACTCTTTGGGAGCATTCAAACCAAATACATATTTTGATATTTCTAATTTTATGTCTAAAAAATTAAAAATCTTGAAAATTTTTAAAAGTGAAATAAACAAACATCCATTCCCACGGAGTGTTGAGGCAGTAAAAGCTCTTGCAACATTGAGAGGATCCGAGTCTGGCTATTACTATGCGGAAGCCTTCCAGCAAATTTTTAAAAAATTATGAAATTAAATATTTTTGCTAAAGGAAACTTAACAATCCTTAAAGCAATGAAGAAGATAAGTGCTAATAAGGAAAGATGTTTAATTATCGTAGATAATACAAAAAAATTATTAGGCTTATTGTCCGATGGAGACTTGAGAAGAGGTATTTTAAATAATCATCGTTTAGATACAAAAATCGAAAAAATTTATAATCATGATATTAAGTTTTTAAACAAAAAAAATTGTGTCAAAAGTAATATTGATAAAATTTTTAAAAATAAAAAGATTAATTTAATTCCAATAGTAAATAAAAGCAAAATAGTTATTAATTATTTATCAAGAAAAAAAATTTATAATAATTTTATAAATAAAAAAAAACTTGATTGTGATGTTGTAATTATGTCAGGAGGTAAGGGTACAAGATTAAAACCTTATACAAATATTTTACCCAAGCCATTGCTCCAAGTAAATAATAAGACTATGATCGAAAATATAATTGACGGATTTAGAGAAAACGGTATTAGCAGTTTCTTTATAAGCATAAATTATAAATCAAAATTAATTAAATCTTTCTTTGAAGAATTATCTCCCAAGTATAAAGTTAAATTTGTAGAAGAGAAAAAACCTTTAGGAACAGCTGGCTCTCTTTATATGCTTAAAAAAAAAATAAAAAATTTTTTTTTCGTAATAAATTGTGACACAATATTAGATATTAATTTTAGCAAGGTGCTTGAACATCACAAAAAAAATAAAAACGATCTTACTGTGATTGTAGCTGTTAAAGAAGATGTAATACCTTATGGTATATGTAAAATTGATGATTTGGGAAAATTAATAGAGATAAATGAAAAACCTAAAATAAATAATCTCATAAATATTGGTTGTTATTTGTTAAATAAAAAGATCATTCAGCAATTAAAACAAAATGACTATTTAGATTTTAATGAATTAATAAATTCCTCAATTAATAGAAAATTAAAAGTAGGGGTATACCCAATTGATGAGTCGCAATGGACTGACTTGGGTAACGCTCCAAGTTTATCTTTGTACAGAGATAAATAAATTTGTTTATGGGACAAAAGGTTTTGATTATCGGATATGGCTCAATTGGTAAAAGACATGCAAAAATTCTATCAAATTTTCATATTGTATCTGATTTAAGATTATTAACGAGTCAAAAAAACGTAAAATTTAAAAAAATTAAAGATTTTAATGAAGCAAAAAAATTTAACCCTGATTATATAATTATCTCAAATGAAACTTATTTACATATAAAAACTTTAAAAAAAATTGAAAGAAATTTTTCTAATAAAAAAATTTTGATAGAAAAACCGCTCTCACATCGTGTTTCAAATTTTATCCCAAAAAAAAATAAGGTTTGGATAGGTTATAATATGAGATTTAATCCAATTGTAAAATATCTAAAAAAAAATTTAAGAAATCAAAAGATCTATTTTGTAAATGCTTTTTGTAATTCATACTTACCAGACTGGAGAAAAAATAGAAAATATCAAAAAATTTATAGCGCTGACACTAAAAAGGGAGGGGGTGTTGAATTAGATCTAAGTCACGAAATTGATTATATAAATTGGATTTTTGGAGATTTACACAAAAATTATATATTTAAATCTAAAGTATCCAATTTAAATATAAAATCTAATGATATTTTCGTAATGTCCGCTAAAACAAAATCGAAAACACAAGTCCTAATAAATTTAAACTATTTTACTTTGAGTCCAGTTAGAAAACTTTTTATAAGTACGAAAAATGCAAGCTATCAAGCTGATTTTAAAAACAATTATCTTAAAATTTTTAAAAATAAAAAAAAAAAAATATTTTATTTTAAAAACCTAAGTTATGATTATAGCTATAGAGAAATGCATAAAGAAATTTTGAAAAATAGTTTTAAAAATCTCTGCTCTTTTAAAGAAGGTATGAGAATTAATAAAATTTTAGATCATAAATGAAAAAAAAATTTTTAAAGCTTTGTACAATTTGTGCTAGAAAAGGCTCTAAGGGTGTGAAAAGCAAGAATTTAATATCAATAAACGGTAAACCTTTAATTTACTTCACTATCAAACAGGCAATACAATCTAAAATTTTCGATAAAGTTGTTGTTTCTACGGATTGTTCGAATATCAAAAGACTTGCAAAAAAATATGGAGCTGACTGTTGGTTTTTAAGATCAAAAAACTTAGCGAAGGATAATTCCCCTAAAAAAAAAGTAATAAAAGATTTATTGATCAGAAGTGAAATTAGATTTAGTAAGATTTTTGACATTATAGTAGATTTGGATGTTTGTTGTCCGCTAAGAACTCCATCTGATATAAAAAAAGCAGTCAAAATATTTTCTAAAAGTAAATCAAATATTTTAGTAAGCGTAACAAAGTCAAGAAGAAATCCTTTTTCACATATGCTTAAATTAAATAATAAAAAATTGAGCAGGATAACAGAATTTAAAAAAAAATATATTTTTAGGCAAAATACGCCAGAAGTATACGAGTTAAATTCATCTATACATATTAGAAAGCGAAATGAAATATTAAATAATAATATTAATTATTTTGATTTTTCAAAAAAAATTTCACATTATAAAATGCCCCATGAAAGATCAATTGATTTAGATACTAGTTTTGATTTAAAACTTATAAAGTTATTAAAAAATGTATAGCTTAAAAAATAAAAATGTTTTAATTGTAGGTGGACTAGGTCTCATTGGACAAGCGACAACAAAAAAGTTTCTAAGTTTAAAAGCAAATGTTGTTTGTTTAGACATTAAACACAACAATTATAAAGAATTAAAAAATTTTAAAAAATTTGATAATTTTTATTATCATAAACTAGATATATCCAAAACAGAAAATTTAGAAAAAAAATTAAAATTTATATTTAATAGATATTTTTCTCCAGAAATCTTTGTTAATTGTTCATATCCAAGAGAAAAATATTTTAACAAAAGCTCTTTTGATAAAATTAAACTAGAAAATTATAAAAGACATATTGAAATACATATGAACTCATATGTTTGGATATCTAAAATTGTTGCTGAGCACATGAAGAAGAAAAAAATAAAAGGATCAATTATAAATTTAAGCTCAATTTATGGAATGGTAGCTCAAGATTTATCAGTTTATAAGGGAACCAAAATTGGTGAAAATCTCTCCTATTCTGTAATTAAATCTGGGATTATCAACTACACAAGGTTACTAGCCTCTTACTATGGACAGTTTAATATTAGAGCAAACGTAATCTGTCCTGGAGGCATAGAGAATAATAATAATAAGAATATTCAAAAAAAAATGTTTAGAAAAAAATATTTAGAAAAAACACCTTTAAAAAGATTTGCATATCCAGAAGATGTAGCTAATTCGATAGTATTTTTAAGCTCTGACGATGCATCGTATATTACTGGAGTAACTCTTCCAATAGATGGCGGTTGGACTGCAATTTAATTTCAATGATTATTAAGTTCCCATTGACCTGTTTAAAATTAAGTTTGAATTTTGTTAAAAAAAAAAAAATTTTGTTCTTAAACTGTAGAGATGTTAAAAACTATTGTAATTATAATAAAAAAAATTTTATTTTTATCAACTTACATGAGATAAATTTTTATATTTTCATAATATCATTTATAAAATTTATCTATTTAAAAAAAAATTTTAAAGAACTATATTTAAATTGTTTAATAAAACAAATATCACCAGAAATCATTGTACAAAATGATTTAAACTTAACAAAATACGACTTTAAAGATAATTTTCCAAATATTAACTACGTAATTTATCAGTTTGGATTTATTAGAGATGAAAAAAAATATTTACATCTAAAAAAAAAAATCAACTGCGATATTTTTTTATCATTTTCAAAACAAGAGACAATAATTCAAAAAAATTATTTTAAGGCAAAGTTTGTAACCTTTGGGTTTATCCGAAGTAACTTAGTAAAAAAAATTTATAAAAAGAAAAATATCATATCTTTTGTTTCTGAGTACTCTCGGGAAAAATCAAAAAAGGAAAAACAATATGAAGGTAAACTGCTCACACTGTTAGCTAAAATATGTAAAGTAAGAAATTTAGATTTGTTTATAATTTTAAGATCAAATAGAAAAGATAAAAACTTAGACTCGACTGAAGAAATAAAATATTTCTCAAATATACTTGGTAAAAAATTTAAATATGGAGACAATAATCCTTATAACGTTGGTGATAGTGCTGTTATCAATGTTTCACAAAATTCTAATCTAGGTTTAGAATTTATCTCCAGGGAAAATAAAACTATTATTTTTTCTACGAAAGACTTTATTAGAAAAAAAAGAGGACTTCCACTATATATCAATCATAAAACACCTTTTTTTTCTTACCACACCAAAAATTTAAAACATATAGAAGAAAAGATATTATATACTCTTAAAATGAGTAATAACAAATTTATTAAAATTTTAAAAAAAAATCGTAAAATAAATAAACATAAATTTTATAAAAATTTTCCTCAATTTTTACTCACATTAAAAAAAAAACATGAAAATAATTGCAATTATTCCAATTAAAAATAATTCACAAAGAGTACATAAAAAAAATTTTAAAATGATAAATGGTAAACCATTATATAGATACTTATTAGATAATTTATCTAGGTGTAATTTTGATGAAATATATGTAGATAGCGATAGTAAGGAAATAGAAAATTATTGTAAAAAAAAAAATTACTCATTCATTAAAAGGATTCCTAATTTATCTAAAGATAGCGCTAATGGAAACGACCTTTTAAATTATCATTCTACAATTATAAAAGCTGATATCTATTTTCAATTGTTTATAACCTCACCCCTACTAAAAATTTCTACAATAAATAAATGCATAAGTATTTTAAAAAAAAATAAAAAATATGATTCTATTTTTACAATAAAGAAAATTCACTCGTGGTTTTGGTTTAAGAATAAACCCGTCAACTATAAACCCAAAATACTTCCAAGAAGTCAAGATGCCAAACCCATTATACAGGAAACTACTGGGATTTACGGAATCAGAAAAAATACAATAAAAAAAGTTAAGTGCAGAATTGGGAGTCGACCATATCTTCTTGAAGTTGGGGATGAAGAGTCAATTGATTTAGATAATAAAAAAGATTTTGAATATTTAAAGTTTGTACTAAAAAAAAATAAATAAAAATTTTATGAAAAGTGTTTTGATAATAGGAGGAAATAGATTTATAGGTTCAAATTTAGCAGATAAATTTTCTCAATTTAACTTTAAAGTAAAAATATTTCAAAATGAATCTAGCTTTAGCTGAGACAAAGTCAGAAATAGATTTTATACTCAAAAAAACCTCTGAAAAGTTAATTTGGCTACCTATCAATTTAGAAACATTGATATATGTAGACGAAAAAAAATTAAAATATTTAAATCCTTCAGATTTTTTTGATAAAAAAAATCATGAAGAAGGTATTTTAGAACAAGAAAATTTTATTAAAAATTTATACTTTCAAGAATTAAAACATGAGTCATTAGAAAATAGGTATAAATCTATAATGCGAAAATATTTTAATTCTATTTTTTTGATAATAACATTTTACGAAAAAATAAGAAAAAAAAATGATATAAAAAAAATTTTTCTTTCTGGATGGAATGATCATAGTTTTTCATCAATCAAAAATAATAACTTCGTATCTCTTATATGTTCAGAAATTTTTAAAAATGAAAAAACTGAAATAATTACTCTATCTAAAATAACGTTTAAAAAATTTAATAGTAGCTACAAATATTTTCTAAAAGAAAAAAATATAATTAATAAACCATTCATCTTGTTTTCGAATTTAGAATATAATTTTAAAAGATTTATACCTATTTTAAAGAAAAAAAAAATTAAAATAGTTTATTTCGAATTTGGTAAGTTAAATATTTTAAAAAAAGGATTATATTATTTATTCGGAATACATCCTATCACTGTTAAAAGAAAAGAAGTTAAAATAAAAAATGAAAACTATAAATCTGAAATAAATTATAAATATTTAAACTATGATTTATCAACATTGTTAAACATAAGAAGCAAACAAGCGTTTCAAGAAATCGAAGATATAAGAAATAAATTTAACGCAATAGAAATTTTTTTTGATAATAATAAACCAAAAATTATAATAACCAATCTAGTAAGAGGAGTGAACGGATATATTCTAGAATTGGCAAAAAAATACAAAATTAAATCAATTGCTATTAGTCATGGAACTTTAGCAAAAAGTTACAATAAATACGATGAACTTTTTCAGGATCTGATTTCAGAGGAGTTAATATCAAAATATTCTACCTATTTTGCTTGCCAATCAAAAATTTCTTTTGATTTTTGTAAAAATAAAAAATTAAGCAACAAAGTTTTAAAAACTGGCAACTTAATATTTTCTCAATCTAAAGAAAAAAGAAAGAAATTTATATTATATGCAGTTACCATGAGACATTTTTCAAACAATCACTATTATGGGATAGAAACATTTTTTGAATTTTACAAAAATCTTGAAATTTTTAGTCAAATATCAAAAGAAAAGAAAATTAATTTTTTAATTAAATTACACCCCAACATAAATTATTTAAAGTCAGACCTTGAAAAGAGGTTTAGCTTTTTGAAATTTACTACGGAACCAATAAACAAATCTTTATCAAAAGCATACTTAACAATCAGTTTTTCTTCTACAGCTATCGAAGACTCATTGTACTCGAACGTTCCTGTAATCTTATACGATCCCAATAAGCGTTATATGCATTGTAAAAGTCAGTCTCAAACTACAAAAAAAAATTATGCCATTTATTACAGCTCGGACAGAGAAAGTCTTTTAGAAGCTATAAATACCATCAAAACAAGTAAAGAAATTAATTTCAGCGAATACACCTATCAGGGTCATTTTAATGAAAATATTTATAAATTAATTTCGGACTAATATTATTTTTATAAAAATATAGTGAAAAAAAAGATTGTCATTGTAGGCGGTGGGATAACGGGTTGCGTTACAGCTCTAGCTGCATCTAAATTTGGTTTTGAAGTAGAATTATATGAAAAGGGCAATGATTTAGGGGGTATTTTAAGAGATGTTTCTTATAAAAAAAATATTTTCTATAGCGGTTGTCAGTATTTTAACCCACATCAAGATTGGTACAAAATATATATCGAAAATGATTTTGAAACCTACAAATTTAATCATAAAAAATTTTCTATAACCAATTTTTTTGGAAAAAAAGTATTCTCCGAGTCTGTGGCTGGGGTTATTTCTGAAAGATTTATCACCTTAGAAGATCTTAATTTAAAATTTTCTCATAACAAAACATTAAAAAGTAGGCTAAATATCTATCCAAGAAAAATTTTTTTAAAAATTCAAAAATGGTTAAAAGATAATAGATTTGATATAGAAAAATTATCTTTTAAATCAATAGACGGATTAGGCTTAAAAAGAGTTTTTCCGATGGAAAATTTTTCAGTAATTAAAAAATTGAAAAAAGAAAATAAAAGATATGATAATTTAATTGGTTTATCGGATAAATACATGAAGTCGAATGAAACTACCTTTGCTTCCTTGCCGCTCGACGGGTTTAATAAATATTTTTCAGATTTTCACAAAATATTAATTAAAAATAAAGTAAAAGTATTTTTGAATTCAATTGTAAAACCGAGTTGGAAAAAAAAAGAATTGAAATTAATTTATAAATCAAAAGAAATTAAAAATGATTATGTTTACTGGTCAGGAAATCCAACCGGTCTAATAAAAAGCTATGGTTTTTCAACTCTAGACTCGAAATATATCAATTCAAAAAATTTCTTTTTTGAACTATCTGGAAATATTGATAATGAATTTTATATTCAAATTTATGACATGAATATACCGGTATCAAGAATTTTTGTTTACAAACTAAAAAAAAAATTAAAAGTTACAGTAGAAACAATATCTAGTGATATTGAAACAAAGGATGTAATAAATTATTCCAATAAAGTATTTAAGGAATTTTTTCCTAGTCAAAATCTGAAGATTAAAAATAATCATGATTGTAATAAAATTATAAAAAAATACGTACTAGTTACAAATGAAGACCATCTATTAATTAATAAGTTTATTAATGAAACAAAAAAAACAAATTTGCTAAAAGGAAGTTGGTTAAACTATTCTAGAGATGAAAAGATTAACTTATCAATACAAAACTTAAAAGATATAAATTCATGAAAATTTTAGTCATTGGAGGGAGTGGTTTTATAGGATCTCATGTTGTGGATGCTTTAACAAGCAACAATCACGAAGTTATTATATTAGACTTAAAGAAATCACCATGGCTCAAAAGAAAGCAAAAATTCGTAAGAGGAAATATTCTAAATTATAATTTGTTATGCAAACACATGAAAGGTATTGATGTCGTTTTTAATTTTGCTGCGTTGGCCGATATAGATATTGCAAGATATAAACCAATTCAAACTGCGCAAATTAATATAGTCGGATCATTAAATGTATTTAAAGCCAGCATTAAATCTAGAGTAAAAAAAGTTATTCATGCGAGCACAATATATGTTGATAGCAATGAAGGTAGTTTTTATTCAATCAGCAAAAGATGTGCTGAAGATTATTTAACTGAATTTAGTAAATCATATAAATTAAATTATACAATATTAAGGTTTGGTTCTCTTTATGGAGAAAGATCAGATTCAAATAATGGAATTAGAAGAATCATTGAAAATATTATAAAAAGGAAAAGATTAATTTATCGAGGCTCAAATAAAGCAGCGAGAAAATATATATATGTGAAAGATGCAGCCAATTTATGCGTTACATCAATCAACAAAAGATATGATAGAAAATGTCTAACTATCACCGGAAAAAAAGTTTTAAAAATTATTGATATTTTTAAACATCTTAAAAAAGAATTAAAAATTAAAAAAAAATTTGATTTTCTTAATGAAAAGAATACCAGTCACTACAATATTAAGCCTTCACCATACAAAAAGATAGTAAGTAAAAGCTTATTTACAAAAAACGAAACATCTTTTTATAAAAAAGTTTTACAATTAATAAATAAAAGGTAAACGTTAGTAATATGATAGTAGCATTAATGATAGGAAGAAAAGGAAGCAAAGGATTTCCCAAAAAAAATACTCTAAAAATTTTTGGAAAGCATCTATGTGAGTATCCTTTAATTGCAGCTAAAAAAAGTAAAAAGATTTCTAAAATTTTTATTTCAACCGATTGTCCTAAAATAAAAAAAATTACAAAAAAATACGATCCAATCTTTTTAAAGCGTCCTAAAAGTTTAGCTACAAATGCAGCTTTAGGCGAAGAAGTATTTAGAGATTCATACTACAGAATAAAAAAAATTCTTAAAAATAAAAAAATTAGTATGATTGTGTTATTGATGGCAAATGCTGGCACCATTAATACCAAACTAATTAACACAGGAATCAATATATTGCAGAAAAGAAAAGATTTCGACTCTGCTGTTACAACATCAGTTTATAATATGTGGAGTCCAATTAGAGCTAGAAGTTTAAAAAGAGGACAGCTAGTTCCTTTTGTGCCTTTTAAATTTATGGGCGGAACAAAAATTAATTGTGACAGAGATGCCCAAGGTGAAGTTCATTATGCGGATATGTCCGCTTCTGTTGTAAGGCCAAAATGTTTAGAGAATTTAGATAAAGGTCTTTTACCACAAAAATGGATGGGAAAAAAAATAGCATCAATTCGAAATGAAGCAGGTTTTGATATAGATTTTGAATGGCAATTGCCACAACTAAAATATTGGATAAAAAAATATGGAAATAAGTAAAAAAATTTTTAAAAAAAAAGATAGTTTTTTACACTTCAAAAATACTGGAAAAAAAAGCTGGAAAGTTGAATCTGAAAAAATTTTAAATTTTTTGAATAAATCGAATTATTTAAATACATTAAATGATCAAGAAAAAGATATAATTCTTAGAATAAAAAAAGATTTGAAACTTTTAGATGACAGCAAAGATAATTTATTTTTACTTAAAAATAATTCAATAGTTGAGTTTAATACTTATGACAATGAGTCAGATAAAATTCAGTATCTAATTCATAGATATAGGTATGATATCTTTCCATCTACAAAGGAACTTTATGATTATCCTCCGCTTGTACAAATTGAGCCGTCTTCGATATGTAACTTTAGATGTGTTTTTTGTTTTGAAACTGACAAAACATTTACTAACAAAAAAAACGGTCATATGGGAACAATGCAATTAGAAGTTTTTAAAAAGATTATAGATCAGATACACAACAAGGTACAATTTATTACTCTAGCTTCAAGAGGAGAGCCTCTTGTCAGTAAAGATTTTAATAATATGCTTAAATACACAGCCGGCAAGTTTCTAAATGTAAAAATCAATACAAACGCTTCACTTTTAAATGAAGAAAAATCTCATGCAATATTATCGAGCGGTGTAAAAACAGTAGTTTTTTCTGCAGATGCTGCTGATGAAAAATTGTATAGCAAATTAAGAGTTAACGGAAATCTCACAAAGACACTTAACAATATTAAAAAATTTAATGAAGTGAAGAATAAACATTATTCCAAAGCAAAAATTATAACAAGAGTATCTGGAGTAAAATTTTCATCTGATCAGAATTTTGAGGATATGGAAAATTTTTGGGGAAGTTTAGTCGATCAAGTAGCATTTGTTGATTATAATCCTTGGGAAAACAATTACGAAAAGGAGCCAAACAATATTACCACAGCTTGTTCTGATTTATGGCGGAGAATGTTTATTTGGTGGGATGGAAAAGTAAATCCTTGTGATGTTGATTACAAATCTAATTTATCAGTTGGCAATATTCTTAATAAAAATGTTAAAGATCTTTGGCTGTCAAAAGAATATGAAAATTTAAGAAACAAACATACTCAGAAAAAAAGATCAGAACTTACTCCGTGCAAGTCTTGTAGTGTTGTTTAGAAAACAATGAGTCAAATTAAAATTATTAAAAGAACAAAAAGTTTAAAATTAAGCAGATATCCATATTTGCGCCTTGATAAAAATGAGAGAACCTCTCCATTTAATGAAACTTTTTTAAGAGAATTTAAAAAAAATTTAAAGAGTTTACATTTTACATGTTATCCTGAAATGTATTCTTTTTATCAACATTTAGCTAAATTACATAAACTAAAAATAGATCATTTTCTTGCTATAAGCGGTATTGATCACGGTCTTAAATCTTGTATTGAAACGTTTTCTACAAAAAACAAAAATACAATAATTCTAAATCCTACTTTTGCTATGATAAAAATATATCTTGATGTTTTAAAAAAAAAAATAAAGTTAATAGGATATGACAATAATTTAAATTTAAAATATAAGCAGTTACTAAAATCTATCAACAAGCAAGCAGATCTAATTATACTTTCAAATCCTAATAGCCCCACAGGCACACTAATTGACAAAAAAAATTTAATTTTTTTATTAAAAAAAGCAAAAAAAAATAAAATAAAAGTTGTTATAGATGAAGCATATTTTGGATTTTCAAGTTTTACTGCAATAAGTTTGCTTAAAAAATTTGATAATTTGATTATTCTAAGAACTTTTTCAAAATCTTATGGTTTAGCAGGGTTAAGAGCTGGTTATATAATTTCAAATCCAAAAAATATAGAGTTATTAAGCTCTTTAAAGCCTATGTATGAGCTTAATTCATTATCTTTAATTGCTATTCGTATTTTATTAAAAAAAAAATATAGAGAAGATTATATTAAAAAAACTAATCTTGGAAAAAAAATATTAATTAATTTCTTAAAAAGAAATGAAATTCCATATAGAGATACTTTTGCAAATTTTATTTTGATAGATTTCAAAAATTTTTCTAAAAATATCATTCAATTATCAAAAAAAAAGAAGATTATTATAACTGGAGGATTTAAATCATCTATAATGAAAAAGTACACAAGGGTAACGACAGCTCCTCCTAATGAAATAAAAAAATTTATTACAGTCATTAAAAATGTCATACAAAAAAAATATCAAATATAAATCCAAAGAAATTAGAGATTTTTATTCTAGTTACAGAAATAAATGGCCTGATCTTTACAAGTCAGAGAGAAAAGTTATCGATAGATTAAAAATAAACAAAAAATCTAAAATCCTCGATATTGGAAGTGCTTGCGGTGGTTTGGGCAAAATATTATATAAAAGATTTAAAGTTGATTATTATCTAGGGTTAGAAGTAAATAAATCTGCATCAAATTTTTCAAAGAATATTTTTTCAAAAGGAAACTTTAAAAATTTAGATTTTTTAAATTTTGAAAAAAAAAAACTAAGACCAACAGAATTTGATTATGTTTTTTCTTTAGGCTGTATAGATTGGAATGTTGAATTCGACAGAATGTTAAAAAAGGCTTGGAAGCACGTTAAAATAGACGGGTATTTAGTTTTAACATTAAGATTCACAAATAGAAGATTGAAAGGAAAATATTTTCAATTTATCAATTTTTCGAAAGAATTAAAAGGAGATAAAGCAAATTACCATATTTTAAATTTTAAAAAATTTAAAAAAAAAATTAAAAATTTTAATATAAAAAAAATAATCCAATATGGATATTGGAGAGCCCCTAGCCTAACTGCAATGGTTCCATTTAAAAAACTATATTTTACAGGAGTAGCGTTACAAAAGGGTGAAGGAAAAAAAATGAACATTAAAAAATTTTTTTAAAAGTGACTCTCAGAAATCATAATCAAAAGCAAATCATAGGATACTTAAAAAACTATATAAGAAATAATAAAAAAAAAATAGACACTTCTAATAGTTCTATTTGTTATTTTCATAATTATGGTCAGCTTCCAGGTGCTGCCACAATTAGACTTAAATTTTTTGGATTTAATTATTTTTTTAGTTATTTAAAAATTTTTCTTAAAAATATACTAACAGTTGCTACATTAAAAAATTGTAAAACAACTAAAACAGATCAGTTGAACTATAAGTTTAAAAATTTATTCATCTCACATGTAAGTAAATCCGATTTTAATTCAGATGGATCCTATAAAGATAAATACTTTAATATAAATTCAAAGAATTTTAAAAATACTTTATTTTTTTTAAATTCTATAGATCATAATTTACCTAAAAAGATAAGTAAAAATATAGTTATATTTTACAATAGTGATAAATTTTTAAAGTTTGATTTATTTTATTTTTTTCAAATCTTATGTAAAGAAATTAAAAGTTATAATTTTTCAATTAAAAAGTTTTTGCACGAATTTTCTTTTCTAACACAGTTTTCAAAAATATTTAATGAAAAAATTATTAGCATAATAAATAAAAACAATTTTAAAAAAATTATGAGTTTTTATGAAGCTCAACCATATCAAAATTATTTATTTAAAAAACTTCAAAAAGAAAAAAAAATTAAAACAATAGGCTGTTATCATAGTGGACTTTTACCATTGCATTCTAGTTTAATATATAGAGAGGGGACACCAAATAAAATTTTAATTTCAGGAAAATTCCAACGAGAGTATCTAATCAAAAATTTAGGCTGGCCTTCAAGAAAAGTTTTTTCAACAACTTCTTTTAGATATAAAAAACTTAATAGAAAGATATACGAAGGTTATATATTCTTACCTTATACTATAACTTTTGAAAAAAAAATTTTAGATGGAATTGAAAATTATTTCTTTAAAAGTAAAAAAGGGAGTTTGCGCAGATACAAGATTAAAAATCATCCGCACCAAGGAGACTCTGCTGTTCATAATAAAATAATTAAAAAGATAAAATTAATTATGATAAAATACCATGATAGATTTACCAATAAAAATAAAAATAAAAATAAAAACTCAATTTTTATAGGATCCACCACTTCAATAATTTTAGCTCTTGACCACGGTGTGGAAGCCGTTCATGTGTGTGAACAACCTTTATTTGATAGTTATAATAATGGAATATGGGAACCAATAAGGGCAAAACAGTTATCCGAAAATGTGCTTATTTATAATATGAAAAAAAATAGACAAATATTGCAAATTAGAAACCAACACGACTCAATAAAAAGATACTTAAATTAAACTCTTGAAAAAATTTAATATTATTGTTAATTATGCTTTTAGAGGACTTTTGTCTCTAGTGGCTAAGTGGCGCCAATAAACAATTCTGATTGTAACACAATATATTAGATTGATTATAAGGATAGAACTATGTCGCTAGACTATACAAAACTCAATAGGTGGTTAAATATAAGAAAAACAACTATTGATAAAATCAACAAAGATTTATATCACATTCTTAATTGTAAAATTGATCTTAGCTCAGAAAATGAGGTAGGAGATCATGCAATAAAGGTTTTAGCTGATTATTTAAATATTGAGTCAGATAAAATTATTAAGGATAATTTAAAGCCTAGCTATTTATTTAAATCAAAAAATGAAATCCTAAAATCAAAAAGAGCAATCTTTAAAGATAAAATACATTTTTATAACTACTATACATTGCCTACGCCAAGTGGATATGTGGCTCCAGTGTTGTTAGATATTCTTTGCCCTAAAGAAAAATTACCAAAATTAAACAATGGTCATTTAGAACCAGCTGTCACAATTAGCATGGGTCCAAATGATATTAATGCACGTTTTCATGAAAAAATTAATAAGGATACCTTTATAAAATTTAGGATAAATAAAAACCCAAAAAACAACTGGATTGTTGGTTCAAGTTATTTTGAACCATCGTTTTGCAAACATTCTTACAGTCAATGCGGTGAAGGACTGGGGAGAATTATCTCATATACAACTAAATCTTTTATAGAAAATCTGTCTGATGGAAAATTAAACGATGAATCTTATTCAAATCTGGTAAAAAAAATTGATAATTCTTTTCCTAATCGAGTGATGCTCAAATTAGAGATTGAAAATAAAGGTTATACTACAGACTTAATTTCAAAAAAAACTAATATTACAAAAATAAAAATAAAAAATTTTTTTAATAATAAAAAAAACAAATTCGATTTAAAAATTTTAAAAGAAATTTGTAAAGTTATCGGATCTGATTATAGATTATTTCAAGACAAATTTTTTAAAGAAGACTCGGTTGGTAAATTATATTATGATTATACTGATTCAGTAAAATCAATACGAAAATTCAAATCATATACTGTTGCATCAATTGCCAACTCAAAAAGGTATCCTGACCTATCAGGATATTTTATGAAAGTTAAAAGTAATAAAAAAAATGTTTTAGATTTATTTGACTCAAAGTGTTCTCATTACTATATCACTGGAGGCAAAATAATATTTAATATCAAGATTAAAGGTAAATTAGAAAAGGTTGAGGCTTCCAAAGATGACTGTTTCTGGGTCTCGGCATTAACAAATCATGGTTTTACAGGAAATGGTTCTATTTTAAAGATATCCGACGGACAAAATTTAAATTATTTAGAAAAAGAAGATTTGATTAACACGTATAAAGTTAAAAATGTTTTAAAAAGAGCTAAAGGCGATATGGCTAATTGGGGATATGACTCAAAAAAATAATTCATTCAGTTTGTGGTTAATCGGTCCATCCTCATCTGGAAAAACCACTGTTTCAAAAATTATACACAAGTCTCTTTCAGAAAAATATAAAAATTTAACTTTATTGGATGGTGATCACGGAAGAAAAATATTTGTTCGAGAGTCAGGATATGATCCTATATCAAGAAGTAAAAATATAAGGCAGTATGTTTCAATTATTTCTTGGATAAGTTCATTTAACACCCCGTCTATTGTTGCTGCTATAAATGCTTTTGAGAAGGATAGGATGTTTTGTAGAAAAGAAATTAAAAACTATAAAGAGGTTTACTTAAAAAGCTCTTTAAAAACTCGCATGAGCAGAGACAAAAAAAAATTATACGTACCAGCTTTAAATGGTGAAAAAAAAAATGTAGTTGGTGTTGATATCCCCTTTGAAAACCCCGTCAAAGCAGATCTCGTGATAGATACTGAATCCGCTACACCAGAAGAAATTGCTCAAAAAATAATTAAAGATTTAAAATTTTGAAAAAAAAACAAAAGACAATTTATCTATCACTTGCCGCTGATATAATAAGCGATGCTCATCTTAAACTTATAAAAAAAGCTCAAACTTATGGAAATGTAATTATAGGCTTGTTAACAGATAAAGCAGTTTCTGAATATAGAAGTTTACCTCTAATTGATTACAGCCAACGCTATGAAATATTAAAAAAAGTAAAAGGTATTTATAAAGTAATTAGGCAAGATACCTGGGATTTTACTTTTAATTTAAAAAAAATAAAACCAGAATATGTTATCCACGGAGATGACTGGAAATCTGGTATTCAAAAAAAAATAAGATTAAAAATTTTAAAAACTATAAAAGCATGGAATGGTAAACTCATTGAAGTTCCCTATACTAAAAATGATAAAGTCTCATTGGTTCACGATAAGATTAAAAGTCACTACTTTAACAATGAGTCTAGAGTATCAAGACTTAAAAGACTAATAGAGGCAAAGCCTATTGTGAGAGCTCTTGAGTCTCACAACTCATTAACTGGACTAATAATCGAAAATATGAATTTTATAAAAAAAAATAAATTTTATGAATTTGATGCAATGTGGTCTTCTAGCCTGACAGACTCTGCTGTGAGAGGTAAACCAGATAATCAATCGGTAGATTATTCCACAAGAATTAATGCGTTAAATGAAATTCTAGATGTTACAAATAAGCCAGTGATATTTGATGCTGATAATGGAGGCAGAATAGAACACCTCCCATTTCTCGTAAGATCTCTTGAAAGGTCGGGTGTTTCCGCAATTGTTTTAGAAGATAAAATTGGACTCAAGAAAAATTCATTATTTAAAAATCAAAAAGGAGTAAACCAAGATAGCATAAGAGATTTTAGTAAAAAAATCAAAACATGTAACTCCTCTAAGTTATCAAAAGATTTTTTTGTTGTTGCTAGAATAGAAAGTTTAATATTAGGAAAACCAGTAAGTGAGGCATTAAAAAGAGCATTTGCTTATACAAAAGCTGGAGCAAATGCGATATTAATTCATAGCAAGGAAAACAATCCAAAAAAAATTTTTGAATTTGCTAAATCTTATAAAAAAAAATGCAGTTTACCTTTAATAGCAGTTCCATCTACTTACTCAAAAACCAGAGAAAGTGAGCTAATTAAGAATGGTTTTAATATTGTAATTTACGCCAATCATTTATTAAGAGCTGCTTATCCAGCTATGAATTCAATAGCTAAATCAATTTTAACTAATGGCAGGTCGTCCGATATCGAAAAAAAAATAGTCCCAATTAAGGAAATAATAAGTTTATTATAGTGATAAAGTCTAAAAATCTCATTAAAGTATTTACAAAAAATAAAATAGATTTTTTTTCAGGGGTTCCTGATAGTGTTTTAAAAAATTTTTTATTTAATCTTAAAAATCTTAGTTTTAAAAAACACATAGTCGCGGTAAACGAAGGTTCAGCAGTAGGAATAGCTATTGGGTATTTTTTAGCTAAAAAAAAAAGAGCTTGTGTTTATATGCAAAACTCAGGTTTAGGGAATGCAATCAATCCTTTAATTTCAATAGCTCATAGTAAAGTTTATGACATACCTATGGTTTTACTTATAGGCTGGAGAGGATCGCCAAAATCTAAAGATGAGCCTCAGCACATGATTAAAGGTAAAATCACCTTAAAATTACTTGATTTATTAAACATAAAACATTTAATTGTCAGAAAAAATAGTGATTTAAAAAGGTTAGATAAATTTATAAAAAATAATAAGACAAAAACAGTTGCATGCTTAGTTGAAAATAATAAATTTCAAAGCTTAAGCAAAAATCAAAATAAAAAAGCTATTAATTCAAATAAAATAAAATTTATTGAAAGAGAATTTTTTTTAGAAAAGTTTTTAAAACTAATAAAAGGTAAATTTAAAATAATTTCTTCTACCGGCTATACTTCTAGAGCGATAATGAAAATTAGAAAAAAAAATAATTATAAGCATGGAAAAGACTTTTATTTAGTTGGAGGGATGGGCCATACAAGTTCAGTAGCGATTGGACACGTTTTACAATCAACAGAAAAATTATTTTGCATAGATGGGGATGGATCCATGCTAATGCACATGGGTTCTTTATTTACAAGCGGATATTTGAAAAAAAATAATTTTAAATATATTTTATTAAATAATTTTTCCCATGACTCTGTTGGAGGTCAAAAAACTTATTCCGAAAATTTAGATACAAAACTTTTGTCTAAAAGTTTAGGATTTAAAAATTTTTTTTTAATTGACCATGAAAAGAAATTGATAAAAAATTTAAAGAATTTTGTTACTTCAAAATCTTGTTCGTTTTTAGAGGTAAGAACATTTTCTCCAAATAATAAAAATTTACCAAGACCTAAAAGCTTATTAGAAATAAAAAAAAATTTTTTAAACAAATAAAATGTTAGAAATTTCAAATTTTAAAGAAATAGAAAAATTTTTATTAGATTCAAAATTCAGAAGTATATTTGTAATAGGAGGAAACAATTCCTTTAGCAAATGCGGATTCAATTCAGTTTTGAAAAATAAAAATTATAAATTTAAAATTTCTTATTTTTTTAAAAAAAAAAGTTTACCAGAATATGAAGAACTTATTAAAATTATTGATTTAATAAATTCTGTTTCACCTGATCTAATACTAGCTGTTGGAGGAGGTTCAGTTTTGGATTATAGCAAAATAGCAAACTCGATTATTAAATCAGAAAATCTTAAATCTGAGATTAAAAATGGCACTTATAAATTAAAAAAAAAGAATCGTAAGATTGTTAACATACCAACAACAGCAGGCTCTGGTGCCGAGGTAACATCTACCGCTGTCATTTATGTTGATAATAAAAAATATTCAATAGAAGGCTTAGAGATAAGACCTGATTATTTTTTTTTAATACCCGAATTAATAAAATCTAATAATTTTACAACAACATCCTCTTCTGCCTTAGATTGTATTGCACAAGCATTAGAGTCTTTATTTGCAATGAAATCTACTGATGAAAGCGCTAAATTTGCTCTTAAATCTCTAGAATTATCTCTTCCAAATTTTAAAAATTTTTTAGAAAAACCTAATGTTGAAAATTCCACAAAAATGTTAATAGCAAGCAATTTATCTGGCGAGGCTATAAATATATCAAGAACAACTGCACCTCATGCTTTATCTTATCCATTTACTTCATTATATGGCATACCACACGGCCATGCAGTTTTTATTACTTTAAAAGAGTTTATGAGATTCAATTTAGAGAACAAAGAGATCTCAAAAGCCAGGTTTAATTTTAACGATAGAACGGCAAGATTGATTAGTCTTATAAATTGTAAAAATGAAAAAAATTTTTTAGATTTTCTAGACGAATTGAAAAAAAACTCTAAATTGAATTTTGATTTACAGAGCTATGGAATAAAAATAGAAGAAGATTATAAAAAGATATTAGATGGAGTAAACATTAAAAGACTCAACAATAATCCTGTTGAAGTAAACGAGTCTGTAATAAAAAAAATTCTCTTTAATATTTAATATGAAATTACTTGTTTTATTACCAGCCAATGTTAGATCTGGAGTTGATTTTTTTCAAAGTTTGTTAGATGATCACCAACAAATTTCCCAATTACCAGGCCTTTTTTATATCGATGAATTTTTAAACAATATTTATGAATTTGAAAATTTAGATGATGTGGCAAAAAAATTTATAGAACTTTATGAAAATTATTTTGACTCAAGGAAAAATAAAATTGAGAGACACAATAGTTTAGGTGTTAGCAAAAATGAATTTTATACCGTGGATAAAAATAAATTTATAAAGTATTTTAAAAATCTATTAGTTGATAAAGAAAGAAATTATGAAAATATTCTGAAAGCAATTAATCTTGCATATTCACAAGCATCAGGAAAAGATATTTCAAAAATAAAACTTATTATTATTCAAGTGCATCATATTCATAGAATTAATATAATTAGGAACTTAAATTTTGAAATATTACTTACTTGTAGAAATCCATTATCATCATTTTCATCATATATGAGTAATCTGGCATATTTTAAAAAAAAAATACCTTTACCTTGGCCCTTTTACTACAATTGCACTAGAATCATTTCTTGTTTCAAAACAATATTAAAATTAAATAAAAAAAGTTTTCTAATTAAATTAGAAGATTTACACGTTAAAAATGAAATAACTATGAGAAACTTTTGTGAAATTTTTGATATAGAGTATGACAGTTGTATGAAAACTTCTACTTTTCATAAAAAACTATGGTGGGGTGATGCTGTTAGTACAATTGATCTCAATGGTGTAAATAAAAATTTTCAAGAAAAAATTAAAGAAAAAAATTTTTATAATAAAGATATTTTGTACATTCAATATCAATTCTCATCATTTTTTAAAAAATATGATTTTAAAAAAATAATTCATAATCAAGATTTGATGAGACTTAATTTTTTTTTACCACTTAAATTTGAATTAATTATATTTTTCAAAAACTTAATAAATCTAAAGTTTATAACATCTATTTTAACAATTTATTATTATCTAAAAAGACTTAAGAATATGGAAAAATTAAACATCGATATTCTTCCAAAAAAAATATGAACATAGTTAAAAAAAAAGTATTCATTCCAATGTCCGCAGATTTTTTACACCATGGACATATTAACATTTTACTTCAAGCCAAAAAATATGGAAAAGTAATTGTAGGATTAATGACAGATAAAGGGATAGAGTCCTACAAGAAAATAAAACCACTGGTTAAGTATAAGGATAGAAAAAAAATATTAGAACAAATTAAACTAATCGATAAAATTATTCCAATCGGAGGCCTTTTATACTCGAAGTTTGCTCTCAAATATAAATTTGATTATTTTATACATGGAGATGATTGGAAGTCAGGACCTCAAGCTAAAGAAAGAAAAAAATTAATTAAAGTAATGAAAAAATGGAATGGACTTGTTATTGAGACCAAGTACACAAAAGGAATATCATCTTCGAAGATAAAAAAGAAATTAGTTTTCTAAATTAATAAAATATAGTTAAAATTTAATGATAAATCGTTTAAAAAAAATATATAAAAATAAAAAAGTTCTTGTAACAGGATCAACCGGATTTAAGGGATCATGGTTATGTTTTTTATTAAACTTGCTTGGCTCTAATGTGATAGGCATTGGAAAATTACCAGAAAAAGGATCAATAATTTTTAATTCATTAAGGTTAAAAACAAAAATTAAACAACATTATATAGACATTGTTGACTTAAAAAAATTAGATAAAATTATAAAGAAAGAAAAGCCAAATATTATATTTCATTTAGCTGCTCAATCAGTGGTTTCAGAGAGCTACAATCAACCTATTCAAAACTATTCAACTAACGTTATGGGGAGCATAAACGTTTTAGAGTGTGTAAAAAATAATCAAATAAAAAATTTAGTTTATATAACTTCAGACAAATGTTACCAAAATTTTGAAAAAAAATCAGGCTATAAAGAGACAGACTACCTAGGTGGGCATGATAATTATTCTGCATCCAAAGCATGTGCTGAAATAGCTTTCCACGCTTATAATAACAGTTATTTTAAATCAAAAAAACATTCATACGTTACTGCAAGAGCAGGAAATGTAATTGGTGGTGGTGATTTTAAAATCAATAGAATAATTCCTGATATTATAAAATCTTTAGGAAAAAATAAAAATATTTTGATTAGAAATCCTGGAGCAGTGAGACCTTGGCAACATGTTTTAGAGCCAATTTCAGGATATTTACTTCTTGGTTCTAAACTTATGAAAAGAAAATTAAATTCAAAATTATATCCTTCTTGGAATTTTGGACCTTACAGCAGAAATTGTAAGTCAGTATTATATATTGCTAATTATATTCTTAAGTCATGGTATCAAAATAAAAAAAAAATTATTTTCCATAAAAAAAATAAATTCTCTGAGTCAAAAATATTAAAATTAAATATTTCAAAAGCAAAAAAAGAATTAGGCTGGAAACCCACTTTAGATTTAAATACAAGTTTAAACTTAACTGTAGACTGGTATAAATTGTTTTTTTTAAAAAAAGATATGACTAACATAACCAAAAAACAAATAGAATATTTTTTCCTAAGAAAGGGACAAAAATGAAAGTAGTAATTTTAGCAGGTGGTTTTGGTACAAGATTATCAGAGTATACAAAAGATATTCCTAAGCCATTAGTTTCTATAAAAGGCAAGCCAATAATAGTTCATATTATAAAACATTATATTAAATTTGGTTTTAAGGAATTTTATATTGCTTTGGGTTATAAAGGTTCATTAATAAAAAAATATTTCAAAAATAATAAAATAGAAGACACCAATATAAAGTTCATAAATACCGGCTTAAATACAATGACTGGTGGAAGACTTTTAAGATTAAAAAAATTTTTGTCAGGAGAAACTTTTATGATGACCTACGGTGATGGAATAAGTGATATTAATATAAAAAAACTTGTTGATTTTCATAATAAACAGAAAAAATTTTTTACTCTTACGGTTGTAAGACCTCCAGCCAGGTTTGGAGCTGTCACGCTTAAAGGAAATTTAGTAAAATTTTTTAGAGAAAAATCTCAATTAGATGAAGGTTGGATCAATGGGGGTTTCTTTGTAATTGAGCCAAAATTTTTCAAATTTATTAAAAACGATAAAACTTATCTTGAAAAAGAACCAATGGAAAAAATTGTTAAGATGAAACAATTAAATGCCTATAAACATCATGGTTTTTGGCAATGTATGGATACTAAACGTGATAAAGAGTATTTAGAGAAAATTTTGAAAAATGAATTTAAAGATGGAAATAAAAATTCAACAAGAAATTATAAATTTACCCAGTAGTTCTCTCTTAATAAATTAAAAAAAATGAAAAAAATCTTAGTTGCTGGTGGAACAGGTTTTATAGGTCACCATTTATTAAAAAAATGTATAAAAAAAGGCTGGAATACATTTAGTCTATCATCAGGAAAGATAAGCAATAAAGATAAAATCAAAAATGTTAAATACATTTTTTTAGATATTAGAAACAAAGACAAAATTAAAAAACTAAAAAAAATAAAATTTAATGTTGTAGTTAATTTGAGTGGAGAAGTTGATCATAAATTAAAAAAAAAGGTCATAGACACCCATTTTAATGGAGTTAAAAATTTATTAAATAATTTAGATATAGTTAGTTTACAATCATTTGTGCAAGTCGGAAGTAGCGCTGAGTATGGTAAAATGGAAAAGCTACAAAAAGAAAATGTGTTAGGTTCACCAATTTCATATTATGGAAAAGCAAAATTAAGTGCCTCTAATTATTTGCTTAAAAGAAAAACTTTAAGCTCTTTTTCTAAATGTGTATTGAGATTGTATCAAGTTTATGGACCAAATCAAAAAGATAATAGAATTATTCCTTACGTAATTAAAAACGCATTATTAAACAAAACTTTTTATTGTTCGACAGGAAAACAAATAAGAGATTTTATTTATATTGATGATGTTATTTCAGCAATCTTTAAATCAATCGCTCTTCCCAAAAAGGTCGATGGTAAAATTATTAATATTGGATATGGAAAAGGCTACAAATTAATTTTTGTTATAAATTTAATTTTGAAATATATTGGCAAAGGTCATCCTAAATTTGGTTTAATAAAAATGAGAAAAGATGAAGCAAAAAGTGTTGTACCTAGTATAGCTTTATCAAAAAAATTATTAAACTGGAGTCCAAAAGTTTCTTTAGAAAAAGGATTAAAGTCTACAATACAGTCATTTAAAAAATGAAAAAAAAAAATTTCTTAGTAAGCGTTATAATGAACTGTTACAATGGAGAGAAATATTTAAAAGATTCTGTTAAAAGTCTGCAAAAACAAAAATATAAAAATTGGGAACTCATTTTTTGGGATAATTGTTCAAAAGATGGCTCAAAAAAAATAATTAAATCTTTTAAAGACAAAAGAATAAAATATTTTTTAGCAAAAAAATTTACCAACTTACACAAAGCTAGAAATTTAGCTTTAAAAAAAGCTAAAGGTAAATATGTATCATTTTTAGATTGTGATGATTTATTGCACGAAGATAAATTATTACTTCAAGTTGATATGATAAACAAAAAAGGTTTTAAATTTGTTTATAGCAATTGTTATTTGTTTAATAAAAAGACAATTATAAAAAAAAAAAAGATTTCAAACAAAACATTACCAGAAGGAAATATAACCAATAAATTAATAGACAATTATCAAGTGGCATTACCAACGATTCTTGTCGAAAGAAATATATTAAAGAAAAATGTTTTTAAAGAAAAACTTAATATAATTGGGGATCGAGATTTAGTCATGAGAATCTCCTTCAAAGTGAAATTAGGATGTATTCAATTACCTCTTGCAATTTATCGAATTCATGATGACAGTTATTCTGTTAAAAATAGATTAATGGAAATCCAAGAATTAGAAAAATGGTTCAAAGGTTTTTCAAAAAAGTACTTAAAAAAATATAATTTAGACAAAAGTGCAATAATGAGTTTTAAAAATAAAATTAAGATACTTACAAGTATATACTCTAAAAAAGGAATAACGCAAAAAATATTTATATCAAAAAATCTACTTATTAATTTTAATACATTTAACTTAATGCATTTTATTAAGGGATTTTTCCCAAGATTTATTACGTCAAAATTTTTTTTTTATAACTATTAAAATGTATATTAATTTTTTGCATATTTTAAAATGGTCAAAATCTTTTATGATCAGACCTTCTAAAACGATCAAATGGTTTTTAGATGATTTCAAAAAAGATACCAATTCTTCTAATTTCAAATCTAAATACCATAATGTTTGGTGTGCAGGATTGCCGACTTTATTTGCCCAACACCAAAGACAAGGAAAGAATTTAAT
>TARA_B100001057_G_scaffold185347_1_pt1 | contig 26265 bp, 25 predicted proteins | sample TARA_B100001057 | Tara Oceans TARA_B100001057 (sample SAMEA2621839) | marine metagenome | biome: marine biome (ENVO:00000447); feature: surface water layer (ENVO:00002042); material: "saline water (ENVO:00002010), including plankton (ENVO:xxxxxxxx)" | depth 5 m
TGCAGTCACAAAGAGCTAGATTTCATAAAGAGAAATGTTCAAATATTCTTACATGGCTCGCAAGTGGAAGATGAGAACGAAGAAGCGGCGGACTTATACATCTACAGATTAGCCGAATTAAAAGCAATAAAAATTGGTGTAATTAATAGAATGTTAAAAGAGATTGCGATAGATTGTATATTGAACAAGGAGCAGTTAAATTTTACAAAAGAAAATTTAAATCAAATAGTAAAACAGAGTTTATCAAATAGAGAGGTTATTGACTACTCTGTTGGTGATAAACCATATACAGCGCAATGTGACTACATGGACAGTTGTTTGTATAAATGTAACCCGAATGATAGTATAGAAAAAATGAATGAATTAACGTATGGTAAAACATTTGCTGAAAATAATAATGAAGCTATAATTGAGCGTGTTATGTCTATTTTTAAGGAGAGACATTTTTATGAAAAAGGAGAATTAATAAATTCTATAAATATAAATAAAGACTATCCATTACTGCAGATATATTCTTCTCTAGATGAATTAATAAATAATGATAATATTTTTATAACAGATAGATATGGTAGAAATGGTAAATTAGTGAATGTGGATGAATATTACTTTTTTCAACCTATAGAAATTTCGAATGAAAATATATCTATTTATGAAAGAAGTGTTCCTATACCATTTAAAAATGAAAAAATAACCTATGTGATTAAAGATAAGTTATTACCAACTTTAAAAAGTGAATTAATATCTGGAATACCAATAGAATCCAGTGATAGTATTAATCCGGAAATTTTTAAAGAAGGAAAACAAATTTTAGATAAAATGAATGATAATTATAAAACTTCTTATAGTAAGCAAATATTAGTTAGAGGAGAGGATGATTGGTATAAATATGCTTCAACAACAATAAAAGACCTGGAGAATGAAGGTATTCCAAGTAATATTATAGAAGACGTATTTATTAGTCATTTAATAGAAATGAATATTTTTACTAGTCAAATTAATATATTAAACTATTTATTCAATAACGAACTTGATAGTTTTCAGGAAAAAATTAAGTCTTATTTTGAAAAAAGAGTATTAATAGAAAATAAATTAACCGGTTTAGTTTTACAGAATGAAGGTAAAGAAGAATTAATAATTTTAGACAAGACAAATTTATGGGCTTTAGCCAAACCAGAAGATTATAATGATTTATCAAAATTAATAAAAAAAAATGTGGTTTCAATATCTGATCTTAATAATATAGTTGGTTTTATTTCCTATTTTAAAGATAATTACATGATTTATAAAGTAAAACAATTGAATAAAAAAAGAAATAAAGGAGCAAGATGTGACCAATCTGGTAAAAGTGATACCATAAAGTTATTAAATCAAATTACTGAAAGTGAAAAATATAATGCTACAAATACAAAAGGAACGAATCAAAAACAATTGTGTGTATTGCAAGAGTTTTTGTTAAGAATTTATGATTATCAAAACAAAAAAGGTAAAAGATGGTTTCTAGACCCTAGTGAAAGTGTATTAATAAATATAGAAAAGGTGGAAGTTTGATTAAAAAGGTGGAAATTTGATTTAAAAGAATTTATAAAAAATTGATTATTTATTTTTAACATAAATATAATATAGCATAATATTAGTATGACTGAAAAAATTACAACTACTTCTATCAAATCATCCAAAAGTAAATCAATTGGTAAAAGTAAGAAAGAAGAAAATATATATTCTGAAGCTATTATTAGTAAATCTATTTCTATATCTTTTATTAACCTTGGTTCAGATTTAAAAAAAACATTCACTGAGATTTTAAAAAAGCAAATCGATGGAAAATGTATTGAAGAAGGATATGTTAAGACTAATAGTTTAAAAGTATTATCGTATTCTAGTGGGGAATTAAATGGTTCAAATGTTGATTTTAATATTATTTTTGAATGTCTTATTTGTTTTCCAGTAGAAGGGATGTATATCAATTGTATTGCAAAGAATATTACAAAAGCGGGTATAAAGGCGGAGATAGAAACATTAAATGAATCTGAAAAAAGTCCTTTGATTATATTTTTAGCTAGAGATCATAATTATCTAACCAAAAAATTTTCAAATGTAGCAGTTAATGATAAGATTAAAATTAGAGTAATTGGACAACGATTTGAATTGAACGATGAATATATTTCGGTTCTAGGAGAATTGGTTAATAGTATTTAAATTTTATATAAAGGTATATGGATATAGATAAATATAAATAAATGATACATAATTTAGATAGATTACAAATTATAAAAGAGAATATAGAAAAAATGCAAGATACCTATCACTTGCAAGTTTTTAATACATTAAGGGAAGATGATAAAATTAATTTTACTGAAAATTCGAATGGAGTATTTATAAATCTTACTACTCTAGATGAAGATAATATTGTTAAATTAGAAAATTATATTAACTACTATAATAAACAGCAGAACGAATTAGTAAAACAGGAGTCAACAAAAAATAAGATTAAAAAAGAATTTTTTATCAAAGATAAAAGATAAAAGATAAAAGATAAAGGTAATAAAGATAATTCTATTATTATTATTGATAATAGTATTATGCAAATAAATATAGATGATTATAAAAAATATATGTTAACTAATGAAAATCTAACAAGAATAAGAAACGTAGGTTTAAGCTTTACAGGTAATAGTACGATGGATAAAAGAGCAAAACAGGAAGAGAAAGAGAAAGAGAAAGAGAAAGAGAGAGTGAAAGAGAAAGAGAGAGAGAGAAAAAGTAAAAAAGTTGGTAATAATTTTTTATTTGATGATATACTTTTTTCATGTATGATAAATATTTTAAATTTGAATTTTGATTATGAATTAGAGAATCGTTTTAAAATAGAAAAAGATTTCAAGATAAATGCAATTGCAAAGTTACGTGACATTAAACCTAAGTTAAAAGCCATGAAATTAAAATTAAATTGTATAGAGAATGAGTTACTAAATGAAAAAAAAATAGGTTTAAAAACATTAATAGCTCTTTGTTTGTTATATAATAAAAATTTAATGTATATATGTAAAAATAAATATTTCGAGATAATCAATGATGGTGAAAGTAAGATGAATATAATAATTAAAGATAATAATAATTTTGAGTTATTAGAAAATTACGAAGGAGATAAGATGCAGTATTATCGTGAAAATTATTTTCAAGTAGAAAATATAGAAAAACCATTAAAAGCAGTTTCTGGTTATACAAAAGATGAGTTAAAAACCATTTATGAAAAATTACAAATAAAAGATGCGAATATTAAATTTAATAAGAAAGAAATATATCAAAAGATATCCGAAAATATTAACTTTTTCTTTTGATATAATTATAAAATTGATATATAAATATATTCACATATTTATATATCAATGTCAACAGAACCATCTAATATATCATTAAAAAATTTAATTAAAACATATTTAGAAAGTAGAAATACGCTGGAACAAAATAGTAATGCGGAGTTAGAAGTAAAATTTGCCACAAAAGGAAACAGTAAAATTAGTAAAATAAATTTTGATAATATTATTCAATATTTATTGGCGCATGATTTCACATTTACAAATACTAATAATTACTTTTTGAGAATAACAAGTGATGAGATAAGAACTGAAATAGCTGGTTTAAAGAATATACAAGACTATTGTAAAAGTAACAAAATACCGGAAGAAAATAAGGATGGTTATAATTTTATGAGGAAAACCCTATATGAAAAGTCTCCTCCTAGCATCGTAGATTTTACTGATTTCAATTTTAGAATTACATATAATATTGAGACTGAGATGTCAAGACAACACCCGGAAGTGGTAGATATGTTTACAAAATGGGTTGATAGTAGAAAATTTTACAGATTAATTAATCGTTTTACAATGGAGCATCCTGAATATCCAGTAAAGATTGATTTCAGTGTGGTTAAAGAAAGTAATAAATTAGTAAATATTAGAGATAGTGATATTTTTAATGCTAATGAAAAATATGAGGTGGAGATTGAATTTGATAATGATAAACTTGATAAACTGGAAAATACCACAGTTGATATTATAGATAGACTTATTAAAAAATTATCAAAATATGTTCTGAGTGGATTACAAGAAACAAATTATCCAATATCGATAAGTGAAGGAAATAAAGCAACGCAAGACTATCTTTTACTCGTTGGAATTTCTAAAGAGCAAAATTTAACTTATCAGTATCAGGTTAACCCAAAAGATTTTATTGGACCATCTTCCTCTACATTACAGATAATTAATGTAAATGAAACTAATGATAATTTTCAGGGGGTAAATATCCGAAATAATTACACTGTTACTGAAAAGGCCGATGGCGACAGAAAAATGCTTTTTGTAAATGAAAAAGGTAAAATTTACTTAATTAATACCTTGCTTAATATACAATTTACCGGATGTGTCACTACAAATGAAAAATTATTTAAAAGTCTATTAGATGGTGAACACGTAAAGTACAATAAAAAAGGACAATTTATTAATCTCTATGCGGCTTTTGATATATATTTCTTAAATGGTAAAGACATAAGAAGTTTAAAGTTTTTACCAGAAGACAATAGTGATAAGAGCGAAGATGTGCAAACTAATTTTAGATTACCTTTATTAAATAGATTTACAGGCGCAATAGATGCAAAATTAATAGGAACGAATGGTGTGCCTAGCATAAGAATCGACACTAAAAAATTCTATGAAACTAATGAAAGGCAAACTATATTTGTTGCATGTAAAAAGATTGATGATAATATTAAAAATGGAATGTATGAGTATGAAACAGATGGATTAATCTTCACACCAAAAAATTTAGGAGTAGGCATTAATAATGCAGATGATAAAGTAAAGAATACAAAATCTACATGGAATTATTCGCTTAAGTGGAAACCGGTTGAATTTAATACAGTTGATTTCCTAATTACAACTAAAAAAACAACTACTGGCAGCGAATTCATTGGAAATCTTTTCAAGAAAGGTTTTGATACTAGTAATCAAGAGCAAATTATTCAGTATAAAACGGTTATTTTAAGAGTAGGTTTTGATGAGAGCAAACATGGCTATATTAATCCTTGTCAAAATATTGTAGATAATAACTATCCAAGTGTAAATACAAGTGAAGACCGGGAAAAATATAAACCAGTTCAATTCTTTCCAACTAATCCATATGACCCTAATGCAGGTATCTGCAACATCGTAATTTCTCCGGATGAAAATGGATTTAAAAAAATGTTTACAGAGAACAATGAAGTTATTGAAGATAATACAATTGTAGAATTTAGATATGAGATAGATGAAGAGGAAAATTGGAGATGGAAGCCTTTAAGAGTGCGATATGATAAAACTAATGAATTTAGAAGGGGATTCAAGAATTTCGGTAATGCATATCACGTTGCTCAAAGTAATTGGCACAGCATACATAATCCAATTACTATAGAAATGTTAACAACTGGGAATAATATTCCAGAGACATTAGACGATAGTGATATTTATTACAATAAAAAGAGTGGTGGTAATAACACTAAACCAATGCGGGATTTTCACAATTTATATGTTAAAAATAAACTAATTACAAGTGTCTCTAATGCCGGTAACATATTAATTGATTATGCTGTAGGAAAAGGTGGTGATTTACCAAAATGGATTACTGCTAAATTGAGATTCGTTTTAGGTATGGATTTATCTAGAGACAATATCGAAAATCGTATCGACGGTGCGTGTGCTAGATATATTAATTACAAAAAGAAATTTAGAGTGATTCCTGATGCATTATTTATACATGGTAATGCCAATAAAAACATTAAAAAGTTAGAGGCGCAATATAGTGAAAAAGGTAAAATAATTACCCGTGCTGTATTTGGGGAAGGTTTAAACGACGAGAAGACAATTGGTCGGGGAGTATCAAAGTCATTTGGTATAGCAAATGAAGGTTTTGATATTAGTTCAATACAGTTTGCAATGCATTATATGTTTCAAAACGCAGGAATATTAAATGAATTTTTAGTTAATGTTGCTGAATGTACAAAATTAGGTGGGTATTTTATAGGTACATGTTTTGATGGTAAAAAAGTATTCAACTTACTTGCTGATAAAAAAGAAAACGAGAGTTTTATAGTTATGGATCGCGAAAGAAAAAATAAGTTACTAGAAATAAATAAACAATATGATAAAGATACTATTACTGACGATATAAGTTGTTTAGGATATGCTATTAATATTTATCAAGAGAGTATAAATAAAACATTTAAAGAATATCTTGTTAATTTTACTTATTTAACGTCAGTTATTGAAAATTATGGTTTTGCGCAATTAACTACGGAGGAAGCTAATGCGTTGGGTTTTAATAGTGGTATTGGTAATTTTAGTGATATGTTTGATTTTATGAATAGCGAAATTAAAAAACAACCAGAGAAGAAAAATGATTATGGAAATGCGTATAAAATGACATCTCAACAAAAACAAATCTCATTCTTAAATAAGTATTTCATTTTCAAAAAGGTGAGAAATGTTGACATTAATGATATTAAAACTAATCTTACTAAGATTGACAAATATGAGGAAGAAAAGAATGTTGCTTTAGTCGAAGAACAATTAGAAAAAGTTATTGAACAAAGTGAAATACCCAAGACAATTAAGGTTATCAAAAAAACTAAAATTAAAAAACCAGAGACATAAAATAGTAAAATAGTAAAATAGTAAAATAATCTAAATATAATACTAAACAGTATATTAGTATTATATTATGAGTTATTATCTTTTATCGTCTATAAAGACTACTATTGATATAAATAATATAGATATAGAATTTGGAATTAATGATATCGTTATATCAAAATCGCTGAATAATTATATTAATTCAATGAAGCAGCAAATTGATAATTATATGTCATCTTGGGATATATATAAAAAATATACTAATCCATATGAATATATACATTCAAATATACCTGAAACAAAAATATCAATTTGCAAATACAAACCAATATCTCGCTCATTTTATAAAATGATAGAAATGTGTAATGTTTTGCATATATTAGATAATTATAGAGGTGATTTAAAATCATTTCACCTAGCAGAAGGTCCGGGTGGTTTTATTGAAGCTATTGACATGTTAAGAAACAATAAAAATGATATGTATTATGGAATGACTTTAATTGATGATAAAAGCGATTTTGTTCCGGGATGGAAAAAAAGTGATATACTATTAAAGAAAAATAATAATATTATAATAGAAAAAGGGCAAGATAAAACTGGTAATCTTTTTAATTATGATAATTTATTGTATTGTTATCGTAAATATAAGTCTTCGATGGATATAATTACTGGAGATGGAGGTTTCGATTTTTCTATAGATTTTTGTAATCAAGAAATCATAGCCAATAAGCTAATATTTGCACAAATGTGTTATGCTATAATTTTACAAAATACTGGCGGAACTTTTATTCTAAAAATATTTGATGTATTTACACAGGCAACTATAGACGTTTTATATATATTAACAATGTATTATAGTAAAGTTTATATAATAAAACCAAATACTAGTAGATACGCTAATTCAGAGAGATATGTAGTATGTAAAAACTTCAAAGGTGGAGTAACTGAAAATTTAATAAATCATTTATCAAGCATTTTTAAAAAATTAAATACTGATAATAATATTAGAAGATTTCTAAATATAGATGTGCCATATCTTTTATTAAACAAGATAGAAGAAATTAATGCAATAATTGGCCAACAACAATTAGAAAATATTTTACAAACACTAAATATACTAGACAACAGTAAAAGTGATAAATTAGAATCTCTTAAAAAAAATAATATACAAAAATGTGTTCAGTGGTGTATAAAAAATAGATTACCATACATTAAAAATTTACATGCACTCAATATATTTCTACCTAACATCCAGTAATTCATTTTTTATTACACTGATTTAAAAATATAATTCTATATAATTCTATATATATTTATTATGTATAGAATTATACCTCTACGAATGCTTAGAAGAACTAAAGGTGTAAAATTTGATGAAATGGTACCATCCGATATTCCCAAAATTCATGGTATTGACAGAGTAATTCATGGTCCGAATTCTGTATCTCCTGGACCAGTTGAAGATGCGCCTGTGCCTGTAAAAAGACCATGGTACATGCATCCAGGACAGGATGATAACCTTCTTGTTTTACAAGGAACAAGATATGTTGATATATTTGACCCCGGTTCAAAAATTAAAACTTCATTTATTGTAACACCTGATAAAGTCTATAAAAATGATAAATTATATTTTGATGGTCCAGCAATGGTTGTTTGGCCTGCCGGTATTTTCCATAGAATTATCAGCGGTATTGAAGGTAGCATAAGTGTTAATTTTGCTACTCGTACCAATAAATTTGATTTACGCGATAATTTTAATATTTACAATCTCTGTACAAATACTGGAGATTATCATATTTTAAAAGATGGATTTGAAGACCAACCTGATCTTACTTACAAATATCCTAATGATGAAATTAAATCTCTATTCAAAGAGACATAATTACATATAATTTATTGAACTATTTTTACATTCTATAATTGTTGAAATAGTTGGACCATATACTCCCTGTGCAGTTAGCACACCAGATATACAACCTACAACTACACATGTTATTACCCAACCAAATATAGTTTTTCTTAAAATATAAAAATTAATTCCCTCTATCTTTTTAAATAGTGATTTATTCTCTAAAATACCAACACCAATTGTTGAGCCTACTTGACAGTGAGTAGTTGATAATGGTATTTTTAGTCTACTACCAGTAATAATTACTAGCGCTGAACCTAATTCAATACAAGTTCCTCTACTAGGTGTTATCTTACATAATTTTGTTCCAATTGCATATATAATCTTTTTACCATAAACTAAAAGCCCAATCGCTATTCCAACTCCTCCAATTCCTAATATCCAATACGCATCATCTCCCATATCTACCTTTTTCTTTATATTTCCATTCTCTCTATGAATTAAATAAATAGCTGCAAATGGACCAACCGCATTTGCTACATCATTTGCTCCATGACTAAATGCATCACACATAGCAGTAAATACTTGTAAATATTTGAATACCTCCTCGGTTTTCGCATCAAACTTCTCAGCATTATCATGTAAATCACTAACAATGTTCAATTGTTTTGCGCTTCTAATATTTAACTGATTTTGTCTATCAGACACAGACATCTCAGTAATACTAATACTATTAAATTTCCTGTTAACACGTTTCCTAATTTGTGGTAATAGTGGAACTGTTACTAAGCTACCAACTATACCTACGCCGAATGAGATTAAAGTTGCTGTTTCTAGCTCCACATTTTTGACAATACCTTTAGCACCCTTATAAATAATAAAAAAGCTATTAATTGTTAGTGTAGACCCAACTAAAACTGGGTATAAGTACTCTAGTCTTTTACTTTCATATGAATGTCTTAAAACCATACTTCTCGAAATACCAAATATAAATGAAGAAATTAACGCAGAAAAAATCGGTGATAAAAACCAAGATAGCACAATACCTCCTACACCACCCACATATGGGAATGTCTCCTTTTCATTATACCAGATTACACAATCAGTCCCGGCTAGTGCAATCGTCATTCCGATCATCCCACCTACACATGAATGTGTTGTTGATACTGGCATTTCAAGATAACTAGCAATAAATAACCAAGATGCTACGCCTACTATTACCCACATACACCCATACATTAATACTTCTGGTTCATCTTCAAAACATTTATAATCCGCTATACCTTTTCTTATAGTATCAGTTACATGACTTCCCATTAATATTGCTCCACCACTTTCAAAAATTACTGCTAGTGTCGCGGCTTGCTTAATATTTAGAGCACCAGAACCAACTGATGTAGCAAAAGCATTCGCCGCATCATTTGATCCAATACCCATTGATGCTATAAATGATAAAACACCACCAGAAATTACTATCCATATAAACATTATCTATGTATAATTATTACAGTGTCTTTTTAAACAGATTTTTTTTTTTTATATTGAATATATATTTAAAATAGATGCAAATACAAGCCAAGCTGCTAATGGTAACAATAGTAATGACTCTATTGTTTTAAATTTATAAATCATTAGAAAAACTGTCAATACAAATGCGGATACAATATCTATTAATCCATATACTTTATTAATATCATATAGTATATACCAAACTGCTAAAACTACCGATAGCAATGAAAAACCTATATTAAAAATTAAACCAAAATCTTTACGTAAATACCATGAAATACCTACTAAAAAAAGTAATATTGGCCACACAATTGCAAAAACATAACCAGGTGGCCTAAAAGGCACATCTTTTCCAATATCCTGTTTAAAAGGAAAAATAACAGTAGGTAAATAAACGGCTAACATTGGTAAAAAAATTAAACCATAACCTAATCTGTTATAGCTTGATTTATTATGATTTAAATTTATATTTTGGTTTAGATTATCTACACTATGAGATAATGGTATGGCTAACTCACCGTTTCTTCTTGTTGATGATGTCATATCTAAAGTAATATATTAAAATAAATTTATTACTTTAAATTATTTTAGTTTATTGATTTGCGCTTCTTTTTTTCCTCAGGCTCAACTTTAACTATTACAGGTAACATACCGGAAGCGTCTTTAGCACATTTTTCATTATATTCAAAAATACGCTCAATCATCCCATGCTGAAACTTAGAAGAAGGCTGTTTTTTTAAACGCTCATGTAATTCCATCAAAAACATCTTTTAAAATATATAATTTTTACTATTTAAGCAAATTTCGATATTTATTTTATTTATTACGTATTAATATTTATTACGTATTAAAATAATGTTTTAACAATATCAACTACTACATCGATATCTTTACCTTTATCTGGATTATATTCAACAATATCCATACTCATTAATTTTCCGCTTTTCTTTACTTTTGTAAAAAGATTTTTCATTTCTTCAATATTCTTACCATTATTAACAGGCGTATTTACTGATTTTGTTACAGATGGGTCTAAACAATCTATATCAAAACTTACATGAATCTTATCAAACATATTAATCCAATCATCGATTTCTGGATCCGTGTCAATAATTCTCATATTATATTCTTGAAATCTATCGAATTCTAAAGAATCTATATCTCTTAATCCAAAATACCCAAACTGTGATGTATCTAAAGGTGGTCCATTCGCTAGCATTGGTAGTGTATGACCACAAAGTACAGCTACTGGCATTCCATGCAAATTTTTACTCTCTGAAGTATGAATTGTATTAAAATCCGCATGAGCATCACACCACAAAACACCTAAAATTTCTGAGTTAGATTTGGCGAACTCGTTAGCAGCAGATACACTTGAAACTGAAATTGTATGGTCTCCTCCAATAGTTAGAGCAAATCTATCAGAATTTAAGGTATGCCAAGATTTTAAAAACGCATCACTAAAAACTGACACCATGTGTTGTTTAACATTAATATCATATTCATTGTCAATATTTAGGAAATCCAGTTTTTTAATTATTTCATCAGGTGCCTTTTCAGACCCTTTAATATTAGCTCCATTATCAAATGGAATTTTAATGGTATTGACAAGTAAAGCTAAAACTAAATTATTTACCCAAAGCATTATTAATATGAACTAAAATTATATTTTAACTTTTAAATCAATTTTAAAATTTAAAAAAATTATAATTCAACAGTATAATAAAATGAATTTTAAAGAATGTTTTATAAGTAAAAATGGTATTTCATGCATATCATCAAACCATGTTAAAATATTTAATAAATTAGTAGTTAATGATTATCTAATTGGATATCTTACTATTCGATGTTTTGAATTTATATTAAATGATTTTATATCCAATAAAAAGTTTATAACTACTTTAGACAGTGTATCCTTAACTCTAGAATAAACTAATAATGACTCTCTGTTGCTCCTACTAATTTCTCTATTGGTAATTTCACTTTTGTAGTTGCAATGGTAGTGGCCTTCGCATTTTGCACAATAGTATTAATCTTATCTATATTACTATTAATTGTAAGATTTCTATTAACTACCATTTTATCACCAGTAATATTTTTCTTTTCTTTAGAATCTTCATTCTCTTTATTTATAAACTCATCTACATTAATAATTCTCTCTTTCAATCTATGGAATTCATTCTTATCATTTAATTCTAGCATACTTTCACCGTTTGGAAAGTTTATATTTATTGTTTCTAAATCATGTAAAATATTATCTTTCACATATATATTTTTCTTTATTTCTCTCTCTATATCTTTATTATTAATTATCTCCTGAAATATCTCTCTCTCTTCCATATAATTTTTATTCTCTATTTTCTTCTTCATATGCTGAAGCAGAAATCTTTCTGGTCCAAGATTATCTATTACTCTATTCATTATTACTTGATTTTCGTTTATCAAATTCTTCTTAATGTATTTAGATAATTTTTCAGAACCACCATAAATTTCTCCATAATAATCTACCGATAAACATAAATATATATTACTAAAAATATCTGCCATATCACCTGACAGCATTTGCTCAGCCTTCAATGCACCACCTTTTAAAGCAACGAAATTCGTTAGATTCGCAAAATTTACTATATGCTGTGATAATTCATTACCAAATCTCAATGACTTAAAATATAAACCTATAGAATGTGATAATAAATTATTAAACTCCTTTGAAAAATCATTTACACTATCCTTCAATACACTTTCTAAAACTGGAAAAATAAAAGGATGACTCTTATTTAATCCTTGACCAAATACAATTAATGACCTAGTTAGTGTGTTTGACCCCTCAACAGTAATTCCTATTGGCGCTGCCTTATAAAATTTCTCCAAAAAATTACTATACCCCAAGCATATTGAACCACCAGCATGAATATCCATCGCCTCATTTAAAACAATGCGGCCTCTCTCTGTGCATTGTTGTTTCATAATAGCACTTAACACAGCTGGAGAATTACCATGGTCTAAAATATCATTTGTTAGTTTTACTGATGACTGAATTATCCATGTATTCATAACAATCTTATTTACCTTTTCTTGAATAGCTTCCATTTTAGACAGAGGCAAATTAAATTGCTTTCTTACTTTGATATAATTTAACATACCAAACGCAGCTACTTTACTACTTGCATTTGCTGTAGCAGGTAAACTGATACCTCTACCTGCAGACAAGCACTCCATCAGCATTTTCCAGCCATTCCCTATATTCTCTCTACCTCCTATTACATCCTCCACACTTATATCAAATTCTCCTTTTATAGTTCCATTCGGAAAACCCACATCTAATGGATTATGATGAGTATCTTGAATTAGTCCCGGATGTCCTCTCTCTATTAATGCTACTGTAATACCTGATTTACCAAGTAAGTTATTTGGGTCCTTTAAATTAAATGCTATTCCCATAAGATTAGCAACTGGCGCTAAAGTTATATACCGCTTATTTAATTTTACTCTAATTTTTATTTTTCCCATTTCCTCAATTACCTCTCCTTCATCTATTTGACCAGTCGCATCCGAACCATTATTTGGTCCAGTTAAACCAAAACAAGGTACATATTCACCATTCGCTAACCCTTTTAAATATTTATCTTTTTGTTGGTCAGTGCCATAATGGGTTAAAAGTTCCCCAGGACCTAAAGAATTCGGCACCATAGTAATAACCCCAAGTGCTGGGTCTACGCTTGATATTTTAGTTAATGTATCTGATAACTCATTTACAGTTAACTTTATGCCATCATGTTTTTCATCTATCAAAAAACTGAAAAACTTATTTTTTGCTAAATAATCAATCCAATAATTATTGTTATTATTTGGATAAATTTTAGAATTATCATAACTTACTAATAATTCATTTAGTTTCTTCTCTGGAAACTTATTTTTATACTCGAAGTTTTTAGGAAATTTAATCTTTCCTTGTAATATTTGTCTATCGATTGATGTATTACCACTGCGCAATGCTATCAATTCCGTGGATGAAATTTTTGGTATTTTACCTTTAATAATATTGAAAATTGCTCTATACATAAATAAAATATATCAACATTTTTTAAATATATTTTATTTTTTTATAATATAATGATTAGAGTTTTTACAAGAAAATATAGTAAGACGCTAATTGATTATTTTGAAACACCAAAAAATATTGGTTCGCTTGATAAGAAACTCAAAAATGTTGGAACAGGTCTTGTTGGTGCTCCAGCATGTGGTGATGTACTTAAATTACAAATACAAGTAGATAACAATATTATAAAAAAAGCGGTTTTTAAAACATTTGGATGTGGTTCAGCAATAGCTAGTTCATCGTATGCTACCGAGTCTTTAAAAAATTTAACACTTGACGAGGCTTTACAAATTTCAAATAAAGATATTTCTAAGCACTTGAAATTGCCACCAGTTAAACTCCATTGCTCAATGCTTGCTGAAGATGCTATAAAAAGTGCTATTAATGATTATAAAAATAAAAATAGAGTAACCAATTAATCTATAACTAATAAATAAATTAATTAGTATTATGAACAATCCAAACAACTAAACCTATTAAAAAACTACCAAAATTATCTAAACTTTGTAATCCTTGAACTGCATAATCAGCTATCCAAGGAAAATCATTTATATAGCTCCATTTCACTATCTCAGCAACTTTTTCACTTACTCTTGTAGCCACATTGTAGTCTACTTGTGCTAATTGGTCCATCGCCATTATAGTAATTGGTCTTGGTATATTAAGAATAAATGCCATAATTAACAATAATTGATAATACCTACATGTATTTATCTTTTATTATCTATAATATAATAAAAAATTAAAGTATAATAAAGTTTAATAATTATTATAAATTAGTTCTTATGAATATTGATGAAAAATTAAATTACTTTATAAATACAAAAAAAATACCAAATATACTATTTCATGGGGCTAATATGAGTAAAAAAAGAACCACAGTTTTCAACTTTATCAATAAAATATACAAAGATAGAGAAGAAATTAAAAAGTATGTAATGTTTGTAAATTGTGCTCATGCTAAAGGCATTAAATTTATAAGAGAAGAGTTGAAATTTTTTGCAAAATGTAATATAAATAATAATGATGGTAATTTTTTCAAGTCAATTATATTATCAAATGCTGATAAATTAACAATTGATGCTCAATCAGCACTGAGGCGATGTATTGAATTATTTAGTCATACTACAAGATTTTTTATAATTGTAGAGGATAAAAATAAATTACTACGACCTATTATTTCTAGGTTTTGTGAAATTCATTTTTCAAAATTTGATACAAAACAAAATTGTAACAATATAAATTTAACTTATATAAGTAATAATATTAAAACACTTAAAAATTTCAAAGATCCTACAACTAATATAATAAAAACCACAGATAAATTTTACGAAAAAGCAATTTCTGCAAATGATATAATTGATTATATTTATAAGTATTTTCCTGATAGTGAAGAAAAATATAGAATATTAATAATAACTCAAAAAGTGAAAAAAGAATTTAGAAATGAAAAATTACTAATATTTTTCATATTAAATCTAATAGTTTCATCTTCCACTATTAATTATCAAGACATATTATCTTTATAAATTTATTATCTTTCTAAAAAATAATAAATACAATATAACTAAATATTATTAATGCCTGTAATTCTAAATGGAAAACATATTGCAGATAGAATATTAGATAATATCAAGAAAGAAATAAGGATACTAGAGAGAAAACCTGTGTTAGCAGTTATAACTGCAGGCAATAATAAATCATCTGAATTATATATAAAAAAAAAGGAAGACGCATGTAAAATGGTAGGTATCGATTGTAAAATATATAAACTTTCTGAAAATACAACAAATCATGAAATGATTCTATTAATTGAACAACTAAATAGTAAATCATGGATTAATGGTATTTTAATACAATTGCCATTACCTATCGAGCTGGACCATCTTTTTAACGAAAATATTTTATCAAAAATACAATATAATAAAGATGTAGATGGTTTTCATTCAAAAAATATAGGTGAACTGGCTATGTTAAATAGAAATCCAACTTTCACTCCCTGCACACCTCTCGGTTGCATGCATATATTAAAAGAATACAATATTTGTTTACAGAGTTCACATGTAGTTGTAATAGGCAATAGCAATATTGTGGGATTACCACTTTCACTTCTATTGCTAAAAAATAATGCAACTGTGACAGTATGTAACAAGAACACATTAGATATTCAAAAACACACTAAGATAGCTGATATAATAATATCTGCTTGTGGACAACCATTAATGATAAAATCTGATTGGATTAAAAAAGGTTCTATTATTATTGATATTGGAATTAATTATATTGAAGATAAAAGTAAAAAATCTGGACATAGATTAGTTGGGGATGTAGATTTTCATGATGTAAAAGATAAGGTTTATGCTATAACCCCTGTACCTGGTGGTGTAGGTCCGATGACAGTTGCTATGTTATTATCTAATACATTAAAGGCATTTAAACTTCAAAACGAATGTTAAAATATACATGTTGTAAAAGTTTTCGAGTTTTCCACTTTTCACTCTATGAAATAAAAATAGTTTTTCGTTTTTTAATAATTTAGAAAATATAGAATCATTGTAAATGGACGATTATTCTATAAATAGTTTAACAGAATCTAAGAATGAATGGTCAGCTAGATTAGTTTCAATTCTAGCATTTAATATTATTGAAGGTATTAATTCAATATATAAAGAGGCGATTGCTTTATGTATAGCTAATGGAGAAGAGAATAAATATTTAATGACTTTCCAGAATTTATTAAGTAAAATACCGGATTGGAGTACTACAACAATTGAAAATGAAACTAAACGGATTGAAACTGTTAGTGGTTGTAAATATCTTGAAGATTTAATTACTTGTGTTCATATTATTCAATTAAAAGCATTAACTTGCATAAGAACTGGTTTAAAACAGAAAAAGATAGATATAGATGTTCCTAATTTAAATAAATTTATTCATAAGATTTACATTAACACTGCAAGGAAATTATATTCAAATGTAGATTTATTTGAAAAGGATATATATCCCCTTCAAAAGCAAAAAAATAATAGAGAATTTGAAATGCTAGTAAAAGAATCTATTTTAAATACTATAAGAGAGAACATTCCTATTGAAGAAATATTACGGGTTTATCTGGATGAGAGTGAAGAACAAGAGACCGTTGAAGAATTAATACATCCTAAAAAAGATGCTACAAATCAGTCAGTAGCTAGTGGTCCAGATAGTGAATCTGCCATACAAGCTACATCTTCAACAATAAATGACCAAAATGATGATGGTAATAAAACACTGCAAGAAAAATTAGATGATATGGCTAATAAAATTAATAATAAATTTGACGACGTTGATTCTCTTGATGCTGTTGATGAAGACATCGGTGTGAATGAAGACAGTGGTGTGAATGACGAGAGCAGTGGTCAGGATAATCAAGAAGAAAAGTCTAATAAATTAACAATTGATTTTTCTAATGTAGATAAATCGATTAATAGTTTAGGTCTACCAGAGGATATTATTGCACCTAAAGATATAAATACTTTAGAACAAAAACGCAAGGAAAATGAAAACAATGATATGTTAGAGATTGGAGATAACATAGATATAGATATTGATGGAATTGAATTGGGTGATTTAGATAATAGTGAAAATGTAATTTTAGATGATATTGAAGAATTATAAATACGTTCATTATGATTTAAATAGTTCTTTTATAATTTTAATGGATAATCTCTATTTATCTGCATTTTTAGTATCATCAATCTTTTTTATAATAAAATTTATAGAAATTAGATTTGTAACAAAAGATGAAATTATACTAAAAAAATTACTAATTAACACAATTGTAGTATATTTTAGTGTAATTATTGGATATTTTATTAACGAACAATTTAAAATTTCTAAATCTATATCCATAGAAGCACCTGTCTTTGTTGATGGTCCTGGATTTTAAATATATAATAACAATTAATTATATTATTATTATATATATGTTTCGTGAAAGACCTGCATCAGCTAATAATCAAACATTTAATTCATTTAATAATTTACCTAGACCTACAAGAGAACCTTACATTAGTTGGAAAGGAAAACAACATGATTCTGATTCTGATTCTGATTCAGATTCTCCAACTGATATACATGGAAATAAAAATATAACCTATAATTTAAATGTACCAACTAATGCTAGACCTATTATACCTGGGTTTGATAGTAATACTACTAATAATCTTCGTAGAGCTAATCCTATTAAACATTGGAGAAAACAATTAGTACCAACTCTCGGTAATTATTCAAGGTCAGCTGTTACTGTTAGAAATGCAATAGATGCACCAGGTGCCAACTCCAAACAAACTAAAACTGAAACTGTAAGTGAAAGTGGCAATAATTGTTTAAAATCTAATAACATTAAACACTTTCTTATTAACAATATGGTAAATGATTGTAGTAACCAAGGCCTCAATAAAAAACCTTGTGATCCAACAACTATTCGCAGACCTGCTACAACAATTATAAATACACATTTTGATAAAGGAAAAAATAAGAGAGTTAGTAGTAATTATCATCAAACACATGCCTCATACCTAAGAAGTAGAGTTAAATTACACAATCAAAATCAAACTATTTCACAAATTAATACTAATAATTATTATGTAAATGAAGAAGTAATACAAGCTGGTAAATCTGAATCATTAATAATCAAACCTCCTACTGATAGCACTTCGGGTTCTCAGGCATTTAATAGTGTATATTGTGCAGATTATGATTGCCCAGATGGTAAGGTCATATACAAACCTAATAATAGAGGCTTTTCAAATCAAGGAGGTGTTTCAAGTTCGTTAAGAACTTTAAATATACAAAAAAATGCTGTTAATAAAGGTGCTGTTGCCCTCAAAGATAAGTTCGGTACAGCTGTTAGAAATAATTCAAGATATAGAGGTCTAAATAGAGAACCGGTAACAACAAAATCTTTTCACCAAGTTATACCTGGTAATAATATATGCAAGAATGTGCAAATTGTAAATACTCAAAATAGTGGAAGACAACCTTCTGGTGGCTCTGGCAATCGTTTTGTTTGTACAGACAGAGTAGGAATTCGACCATTTATACCATCATTAAATGGTGATACTCTAGCAAGAAGTCAAAGTAGTTAGAAGAATAAATAATATTTAATTCTTTATAAATTTGTAATCATTAATAAAACTAGTAAAATTAATAAAACTAGTAAAACAACACAAAAATAATATTTTTTCAAATCTTTCACCATAAATGTTTCTTCCTCTTTATATCCACGTTTTCTATAATATCCCTTTACTCCTTCACCGGAAATAACTACTATCCTAGGATAAAAATTCTTAATCGCTACCCATTCAGCCATCTTCAAAAGATTGGAACCTATACCCATATGTTGTGCTGCCGTTGATGTTGTATCAATATATCCTACTGAATTGGTGGTTCCATATACGTGTAATTCACGAATTAAAGCATTATTTTCCAATACTTTAAACGCTGGTTTGGCATCTTTACTAGGAAATCTTAGTCTAATAAATCCGAATAGTGCGACTTTATCATGACTTTCATAACAAATAAAATATTCTATTCCACCATTCTGTTCAAATTTATAAATATTATAATTTGCCTTTTCATTATAATATTTAGGATGTCTACCAATTTCCCTCGTTCTAATATCTTTACTCGATAAATTATTACTTGATAAATCATTATCAATTACCTGTCTTAAATTAGACACTGTATTACCCGCCGAAATATAAGTTGCTGGAATATCTCTCACTACCCTTGGAAATCTTACATAACATGGACATGTAATCATTGCATATTTAATTACATCAATTAGCGCCTGGATATTACCATCTGAATATGGCGTATATTTACCTTGTTTATTCCATTTTTCAATAATCGTCCATGGCACAACTTGACAAGGATATATCTTCATCTCATCCGGACATATATATTTATAGACAAAATCGAACATCTCTTTATCCATTTCAGGATTCGAATCAGGTAAGTCAGGCATAATATGAATATGAATCTTAAAACAATTATCCTTCAAATATTTCATAGCATCAATAGCACACTCAATATTGTGTCCGCGATTGATTTTTTTTAGAATCTTATTATCTGTATGCTGTACTCCTAGCTGAATTCTTGTAACGCCCCATTTTCGAAAACGTTTCAACCAATCATCATCTAATGCATCAGGTCGTGTTTCAATACTAATTCCAATAATATGAGCTTTAGCAGTTTCATTAATTTTTATCTCTTCCTCGATAGACAATCTTTCTCTCTTTTCTCCAATATCGAAATAAGTATTTGCGGCATAAAATAAGTCTCTATGATATTCTTCGAGATAATCAATTGGATATTCTGTAAATGTTCCTCCCTCTACTACAATATCTATTTTATCAACTTTCATACCATTCATAAATAATGTATCCATACGGTTCTTCATCTGTCCAAATGAATCAAAATTATGCTGATTTGCCCGCCGCACGGCAGGTTCATCATATAGATAAGAACGTGGTTGTGCCTGAAAATTATTGCCTTCATGTGCAGGTTCATTCGGACAGTAATAACAATTGTGTTTACAACTGAATGATTGTCCATTAGGGTATGGATGAGTAATAACAGTAATACTAGTAATACCGGAGATATTACGAGACGGTTTTTTTTGCAGAAGAGTTCCTAAAAGTTGAACATTTGGGTCTGCATTATCCAAGTCATATGTTTTTTTAAATACATTAATAATAACATTTTTTTTAATTATTAAACTTTTGTCTTTGTTTTCAATATATGTATTTCTATAAATTTTATTGAATATTTTCGTGAAGTCATCTCTAATTTTAGATAAATCACTTTTATCATACTCTATTACCCATGACAATAGCTTATCTAATATACTTCTATATACTATAAAATTGTTATCATAATTTACAATTTTTTCAATTTCTTCTATATCACCAAGTTTAGTACTCATTTTTATTTTTTTTATTAAGCTCTAGGCAAAAATAGAAATCAATTTTTGATTTTTTAAAAATAATATTTTTAACTATATATCTATATATATAGATGCCTAATATAAAATCATTAAATAAAGAATATATTGTACACTTAATATTTTTTATAATATCTTTTGCTATCAGTTATTTTATAATAAAAAATAGTAATATAGTTATAGAAAATTTAGAAAATAAAAATAAAACATTTGCAAACCCTATTAACGATTTTGGATTACAACCCAATAAAACACCCATTCTAGAAGAACTATTTATATGGAGAAAAATTTCTGCATTATCAATTACCAACATTACATTTTATAATAACAACTTATATGGGATTGGTAAAGATAATAAAATTTATCATAAATTAGCAACAAGTGATACTGATTGGGTTTCACTTATTTCCAACAATACAAACGTAGAGTTCATCAAAATTTTTAATAATGAAATTTTTGCTATAGAAAAGAGGAACAGCCCTAATATTGAACGCCGAAGTTTATTAGTTAAACACAAATTAGATGGTTCTGGAAAATGGTCTATTGTTAAACCTAATGATAAAAGAAATAGACAAATATTGAATTTTGATATTGCCAATAATAATATTTATGCTATTGGTTTGGATTTTAAAGTTTATCAAAAACCTATATACAATGGTTCATGGCGCGTTTTTACTCCTGGAAGTGTAAAATATATCTCAATTGTTAATGATAAAATCTATGGAGTCGGTATGGATAATAAAGTTTATACTTATCCACTAGCAACTGCACCTGTTCAAAATACACCAATTTGCATTTTAAGAAATCCTGATACTGGCGAAATTAGATGTGCTGGAGAGAATCAGAAATGTAATTTCAAAGGACTCGCTAAGGTAACTTACAGACGCAGTGACAATGTTCAGTCCGGTTTCGCCTTTAGAACAATGACTGCAAGAGATGGTATAATGTGTAATAATGCTACATTTGGTGACCCAGCGCCTGGTCATCATAAATCATGTTTTTATAAATCTATACCGAATATAGAAGTTACATGTGCAGGTAGACCAGGTTTTGGTTCTTGGGGTATTGGTCCCGGCGGTGCTGAACAATCAACGCGAAATTGTAATCATTATTCTAGTACCGGTGGATTTTCTAAATGTCCAATTGTTTTCCCATCTTCTTGGAAAAATATAAGTATAGGTAGTGTAACTCAAATTATAGTAGTAGATAATAATATTTATGGTTTGGGACTTAATGGTAAAATTTGGAAATTAAATACTTCAAATGGTAATTGGAATCCAGTTATCAAAAATGGTAATATGAAAGAAATCTTAATAGTAAATCATTTAATATATGGTATTAGCAGAGATGACAAAGCAGTATATGTTCATCCACTACAAAAAAGATAAATATGAAATATATTTGAAATATATTTGAAATATATTTGAAATATATTTAAAATGAACAATGTATAACTATATAATGTGTGGGGTTGGTGCAGTTATTCATAAAGATAAAAACTCTAATATAAATAATATACTTTATGAGTTACTCTTTAATTTGCAACATCGTGGACAAGACTCATCCGGCTTCGTTACTTTTGATGAAGCTGTAAATAAGGTTCATATTACAAAAAAACTGGGGTTGGTTGACCTTAATATAGAAAAAATATTAGAATGTAATGGTAATATGGGTATAGGTCATATACGGTATCCAACTCAAGGCAGTAGTTTATGTCTAGATGAAATTCAGCCTCTTTATGAAAATATTTTTGATGGTATTTCTCTAGCTCACAATGGAAATTTAACTAATATAGACGAACTTAAACATTTTATTAAGAGTAACAATATTTATTTAAAAAGTAATAGTGATTCCGAGATGATTTTAAAAATATTTGTTTTTTATTTAGAAAAGAAGATTACCTCTATAAAAGAGATTACCCCATTAATTTTAAAGAATGTGGTTGAAAATATTTATGAAGTGTGTCGCGGAAGTTATTCAATTATTGTTATGATAAATAATTATGGATTACTCTTATTTAGAGATATATATGGAATAAAACCGCTTGTTTATAGTGTAGAAAAAGACTATATCGCTGCAGCATCAGAAACAATTGCTTTCCAAGATAACAATAATTATTACAATGTAAGAAATGGTGATATTGTGGTTATAAATGAAATGAATATAACAACTATAAATATTAAGAATAATGAATTGGTACCTTGCTTATTTGAATACATATATTTTGCTAGTCCAGAAAGTTATATAAATAATATTTTAGTTTATGAATACAGAGACAAGATATCAGAGAAATTAATACAACAAATTAAAGAAAAGAATATTGTAGATAATATTGATTGTGTTATACCTATTCCGCAAACAGGGATTATTACTGCAGTTAAAATTGCTGAACAACTGAAAAAGCCTATAAAAAATGCAGTGGTTAAAAACCGCTATACTCATAGAACCTTTATAAATAAAAATCATACCGATATTGTTAAAAATATAAAAAAAATTAAAATTATCAACAAATTAGTCAATAATAAAAATGTATTAGTTGTTGATGATTCAATTGTACGCGGAAATACATCTAAATATATAGTTTCTGAATTGAGAAAAAATAATGTAAATAAAATTTATTTTGTATCTTGCTGTCCACCTATCAAATATCCTAATAAATACGGAATTGCTATTCCGAGTTTTCAAGAACTTATTGCTCATAATAGAAGTGACTCTATGATAAAGAACGAACTGAATGTGGATGAACTCTTTTTCCTAGACCTTGATTCGCTTTGCAAAGTTCTAAATGAATTAAATCCATGTATTAAAAAATTTGAAACCTCTGTATTTACTGGAAAATATATAACCTAAACTCCGCTTCACTAATTTTACAATTTTACAATTTTACAATTTTACAATTTTATAATTTGACTTAAAATTATAAAATTATAACTATTTAACTAATTATGTATTTGATACCACTCGTTAGAACGACGCGGGCTATAGCAGCGTGTACATTAATACCAAGTAATCCCGTATTAGCAATAACTACAAGTGAAATTGTAAGTTATACAATTCCCTTTATTAATAATTCGCCTTTATATGCAATAAATGATATGATATTATTTCTATTTTATTATTTTAGTTATAATAATTCAGCTATAGATTTAATTCAACAATTTAAAAATAAATATATTAACGAATATAGATTGGAGGCTATAAGTATTCTTACATACTTAATTATTTACTTTAGTTTTAATAATGATTCAATATATTTAATAACATATATGCAGAGTATCTATCTCTAGGGTCCTCACATAACATATAATTTTTTACTAAATTTTTAACTATTCTTGGAGCCCAAAACCATCTATTCCGTCCACTTGGAATATATGTTTTATATTCAAAAAGTTCATAAAGTAGTACACCTGTAGAATATATATCTATTTTATTATTGTATGTTTGAATATTTCTAATCTCAGGTGCCAAATATCTTTCAGTTCCGACAACTGCAGTTAGTTCATCACTATATAGATTCCCTAAGTTATTTAAGTTATTTAAGTTATTAATAACTGGTTCGTTATTACCAATGTTATCAAAAGTTGATAATCCAAAGTCAGTTATTTTAGCTACTTTGGAATCGGTCAAAATTATATTAGTTAGTTTTATATCTCTATGTATTAGGTTATACGGCCTTCGATTATGTATATACACTAATCCTTTTAGAATATCTTTCATTATATTTATTTTATGTCTGTGATTTAATTTATATACTTTATCTTTTAGATTATAATTACCAAGATGTTCCATTACAATTATAAAGGGTTCTTTGACGTATCCCAAGAATTGAACTATATTAGGATGATGCAATTTACTCATTATATCAATTTCGCGCAATAAGACATTTCCTTCTTGTTTCATGGATTTAGAATTCATAACTTTAGCAACTACAAATGTACCACGCCAATATGCTAGATATACGCGAGAAAAACCACCTTCTCCTATTTTCTTATCTTTAAAAATATATAAATCCCATGGAGCAATTTCCCAATTAGAAAATTCATAATCTTTCAAATGCTGATATCTATCTGGTATTTTATCCAAATCGTGTATTTTACTTTTTAAATTATTAAAAATGAAAGTTGAAAAATTATTAACAAACATTAAACTTCTAATATATATATATAAATTTATATCTAACTTTTTAATAATACCAAATTCTAACATGGTTTTCTATTAATTCTAAATAATTAAATCCTTCACTATTCATAAACTTATCAAAGTTATCCAAATATTTATTTAAATATGGTTCCCCTGTCAACATTAATTTTGACGGTTTATAGTTTGGTGAAATATCAACAATAATTATATTATATTTACTAATTCTTTTGCAATTCTCAATTATATTAATGTGACCATAATCAGGAATTTCATGCATCGCAAACATTATTGTAGCACAATCAAATTCATTATCTTTACCATATATTTCTGCATTACCAAATATAAATTCTTTATTACTATTTTCTTCTTTTGATATTTTCTTAGCTTTTTCAATCATCTGGATACTGCTATCAATCCCCGTAGAATTATCATAAGTAGAAATACCTACTCCACAACACAAATCAATTATTTTTGGCCGATATGTAAATTTATTACTAAAATCATTTACATATCTATCAATAATTTCTTCGCGAATATTATATCCATCATATCGAATATCATCAATCATTTTAGTAGCAAAAGGTGAAACTGTCGCATGTAACCATCCACCAATTCCAATATTTCCTACATTATGAATTCTATCATCATAGTAATATGGTTTTTTATATTTCATTAAAGGAATATTTAATGCAAATATAAAAGCTGATTTGTATGTTAAAAATGTAATAAAAATAGCCTTTTTCATTGTAGTCATTTATAATACAATAATAGTATTACAAGTTTTTCAATTTTTTTTAATAATTATAGTTTTAAATTAAAATATTAATTGTTATTCCTTTAATAATATAACTGATAATTCAGAATACTCTTTTATTCCTAATATTGAATATGATATCCGGGAAACTTTTAAAAAAAAATGTTCATCAAGAAATTAAATATCAAAAATTATTTTTAATAGTTCTGGCTAGTAAATGTTATATCCATTAAATATCCTAAATTTACACAAGGACGTAAATTTAGG
>TARA_B100001057_G_scaffold26428_1_pt1 | contig 26179 bp, 26 predicted proteins | sample TARA_B100001057 | Tara Oceans TARA_B100001057 (sample SAMEA2621839) | marine metagenome | biome: marine biome (ENVO:00000447); feature: surface water layer (ENVO:00002042); material: "saline water (ENVO:00002010), including plankton (ENVO:xxxxxxxx)" | depth 5 m
TTGAAACTCATGCGACGCAGATACGACGTCAAAAAGTACCTTTCGCTTATTGATGAGATTAGAAAAGTCAGGCCAGACATGAGCTTTTCTTCGGATTTTATTGTTGGTTTCCCGGGAGAAACCAAAGACGATTTTCAAGCTACGCTGGATCTAGTAGACCAGGTTAGGTTCGATGAGTCTTTTAGTTTTATCTACAGCCCTAGGCCAAATACCACCGCATCGGAAATGACGGACGATGTGCCAGAGAAGGAGAAAAAAGAACGGCTCGCGATTCTTCAAGAAAAATTAAGCCGCCTCTCATTTGGTTATAGTCGCCGAATGGTCGGGACCACTCAACGATGCCTCGTCACAGGCATATCAAAAAAAGACCCAGGAGAGCTGCAAGCGCGAACGATAAACAACCGAATAGTCAATTTTAGACCCGGGCCCACTAACGTTGGCGACCTCGTAGACTTAAGGATCGGGGAAGCGCTTCCAAATTCTCTGCGAGGCGCGATACAGAATTCGAGAACCGGCCAGTTCTACCCGGCGAAATAACACTTCGCAACGTAAATACGCCCAACGAGGCAGCTTTTGCCGAAGCTAAATGCAAATGCTTGCAGCTGTCTTTTGAGTCCGCGGGACTCCATGGATTAATGTCTTTCGACGGCGCGACGATCTTTGGAAGGTCAAACAACCTCGAGCAAGCGGAGTTCCTCAGCGAGACGCCCTCTGCTCGAGACTGGTCAAAATCAAGCAATAACCGACAGTCGCAAGACTTTTACTGTTCTCTCATCTTCACTTTCCCTCCTCTCCCTCCTTGCCCTAAAATCTCCGCCGCTTCGAATCCGCTTTGGTCAAAGGAAATCCCGTGTCTGACAAGAGAAAAATCGTCCTTGCTTACTCCGGTGGGCTGGACACTTCCGTTATCTGCCGCTGGCTGCAGGAAACCTATAATGCCGAGGTGGTGACCTTCACCGCTGACATCGGTCAGGGCGAGGAGGTGGAGCCTGCCCGCGAGAAGGCGAAAGCCATGGGCGTGCAGGAGATCTACATTGAAGATCTCACGGAAGACTTCGTCGCCAATTACGTTTACCCGATGTTCCGCGCCAATACGGTTTACGAGGGCGAGTATCTGCTGGGCACGAGTATCGCGCGGCCGCTGATCACGAAGCGCATGGTGGAGATTGCTCGGGAAACCGGTTCCTCTGCGGTCGCCCACGGTGCTACCGGCAAGGGCAATGATCAGGTGCGTTTTGAGCTTGGCGCCTATGCGCTGGATCCCGACATTCAGGTGATCGCGCCGTGGCGAGAGTGGGACCTTAATTCTCGCGAGGCGCTGATGGATTTTTGCGAGCAGCACCAAATTCCCGTGGACTATAAGCGCGGTGGTAAGTCGCCGTATTCCATGGACGCGAACTTGCTGCACATCTCTTATGAGGGGGGCGGTTTGGAAGACCCTGCCAAGCCCGCGGACGAGGGTATGTGGCGCTGGACAGTGGCGCCGGAAGACGCGCCGAACCAACCGCTGGAAATTGAGCTTACTTATGAGCGCGGCGATCCGGTTGCGTTAGACGGCAAGACGCTGACGCCTGGGGCGATGCTGGCGGAGCTGAATCGTTTGGGCGGTATGCACGCTGTGGGTCGTTCTGACATTGTGGAAAACCGCTTTGTGGGCATGAAGTCTCGCGGCTGCTACGAAACTCCGGGCGGTACCGTTTTGCTGAAGGGCCATCGTGCCATGGAATCGCTGACGCTGGATCGCGAAGTGGGTCACCTGAAAGACGAACTCATGCCGCGCTATGCTCAGATGATCTACAACGGCTATTGGTGGGCGCCAGAGCGTAAGGCGCTGCAGGCGCTCATCGACGAGTCACAAACGCCGGTGAACGGCTCGGTCGTGCTCAAGCTCTACAAAGGCTCGGTGACGGTGGTAGGCCGCAGCTCCGATGATTCGCTGTATGACGCCGATGTGGTGACCTTCGAAGATGACCAAGGCGCTTACGATCAAAAAGACGCCGCCGGCTTTATAAAGCTCAATGCTCTGCGTCTGCGTCTAGGGGCTAAGCGGGGCCGGGATTATTCTTAGCGCGCTTGATTTACGAACGGGCCACTGCCGATGGCGAGTGCTGTGACGAACGCTAAGTTGCCCATCGGTGTTTTTGACTCGGGCATGGGTGGCCTTACCGTATTGGCCGCTCTGCGCCAGCACCTGTCCACCGAAGACTTCATATACTTCGGCGATACCGCCCGTTTGCCCTATGGCACAAAGTCACCGGCAACAGTGCAGCGCTATGCCCAACAAGCCGCGGGTGCGCTGGTTGCCCGGGGTATTAAGGCCTTGGTGGTGGCGTGCAATACCGCGTCAGCTACGGCGCTTCCTACATTGGCCCGAGAGTTAGCCCCCTTGCCCGTATTCGGTGTGGTGGAGCCCGGTGCTATGGCGGCAGGTGCGGTGGCCGATGGTAGCGGGGTATCGGTGTTGGCCACAGAGAGCACCATTGCCGGCGGTGCCTATCAGCGTGCTTTGCTGCGCCAGCGATCTGGCATGCGCGTGGTAGGCCGACCTTGCCCGCTATGGGTAACCCTTGCAGAACAAGGTGGCAGTACCGGCGAGCTCGCCGATGCAATTTTACTCGACGGGGTTCGCGGTTTGGTGAGGTCTAACGAGGCACCGAACGCATCGTCGACCTTGTTACTCGGCTGTACCCACTTCCCGGTGTTTCGTTCGCGACTGCAGCAGTTACTGGGTGCGCAAGTGCAGGTTATTGACTCGGCGCAGACTACCGCCAGTGCTGTGGCCAAGGCGCTACAAGCAGATGGTTTGTTGTTTGATGGTGGCGCAGCGACTCAGTTCCTTGCCACCGATGGCGTGGATCGGTTTTGCCGAGTCGGGGCAACTTTTTTAGGTGAGAGTATTTCGTCCGTTGAACTCATAGATCTATAGTTGCCGCTAGGTTCGTCGGCTGCCTAAAACGCCTCGACCAGTTCACAAAGTCAGAAAATTGTTAAAGTTTCTCGCCTGCCGCGATCTTCATGCGGTCAGAGAATTGGCCAAAGGCCGTGTTCAGCACCACGTTGGCGGTTTTGCGACCCACGCGGGGGAGTGCTTCTAAGGCTTCGCGATCTTTGGGTACCTCGCCCCCGTATTCGTCCACCAGAATTTTGCAGGTTTTAATGGCGTTTTCAGCCTTGGTGTTAAACAGACCAATGGTCTTGATGTATCCCTTGAGAGTATCGACGCCCAGATCTTAAATGGCTTATGCGCTGTTGGCGATAGCGAACAGCGGCCCGGTGGCTTTATTAACACCAAGGTCTGTGGCTTGGGCGGATAGCAGCACAGTAATCAACAGTTCCAAGGGCGATGAGTAATTTAACTCGTTGGTCGGGTGTGGGTTGGCGTCCCGTAGTCGGACAAAAATCTGCTGACGTTTATCAGCGTTCATGGGTGCTCCGCGGTCACCGTGGTGTCAGGCTTGTCCTTGGCCGAGATTGTTCGATTCCTCAGACCCTGCACAAGGGCGAACAGCAGGCCCGCGATCAAGAAGGCTCCCGGCGGCAGCACGGCTAACGACAGTGGCGGTGTCTTAAAGACATCGACGTGCATGCTAGCGGCGGAAGGGCCAAACAGCATATCCATGTCCGCCATCAGTGTGCCTTGGCCAAGTACTTCACGAACGGCGCCGAGGGTGAGTAGGGCAACGGCAAAGCCGACGGCGGTGCCCACGGCATCAAGCAACGAGCGGCCTACTGGCTGGCGTGAGGCGAATACCTCGGCCCGGCCAAGAATCATGCAGTTAGTGACGATGATCTGCACAAAGAGCGCAATGCGGCTGTATAGATCGAAGGCGTAGGCCTCTAGCGTCATAACGGTCAGCGTGGTGAAGGTGGCAATGATCAGCACAAAGCAGGGCAGTCGGGCAATGTCGGGAATGATGCGACGCAGCAGCGAAATCGATGCGTTAGAGCCGATCACCACAAAGGCGCTAGCGAGTGCTAGTCCGGTGGCATTCGCCACGGTATTGCTTACGGCGAGCAGTGGGCAAAGGCCCAGCAACTGCGCCCAAGCAGGATTGTTCTCTATGACTGCGCGGCTGAAATCGTTAGGCATTCGCAGCCTCGCAGTTCTCTTGCTCGCGAGCCTCGCGACGTTGAGTTCGTGCTTGCTCGGCCATGGAGCGCAGGGCTTTATGCGTAATAGTCGCGCCGCTGATGTTGTCGATCCCTGCCCACGCGTCGATGGCCGAGTTGTCTAGGTTCGGCAGATAGTCGTCTTTATTATGGTCAATGAAGTCGGCAATGCCTGGTGTTTCTTGGTGTCGCGTGACGCGTATGCTTATGCGCTCATGATCAAGCAAGGCAAGAAATTCGATGGGGCCCGAGTAACCTAGTTTTGCGCCGCGCACGAACTGCCAGTCGCCGCATGCATTCGCCACACCCCCAACCCAACGCAAATCCGTCGGCGCCTCACGGCCGAGTAACTTGCTGAGCAAGGCTTGGGCCTGTCGAATGCGGTTGTCTTCGATGGGTGCGCGGGTGAACTCGTGGGTTTGGGTAAGCGCGAGTCCGCATAGGCCGCCAATGACCAACACAGCGATGCCATTAACCAACGACTTAGGCATGGGTTTGCTCCCGTGAAGCGCTGTTTTCCGACGCCTCGGTGACCTTCTGACGATGGATGCGGTTTAACAGCGGCGTGGTGCAATTGGCCAGCAGCACGGCAAAGGCGATGCCGTCGGGGAGGTTGCCTTGTGTACGTATGAGAAACAGAAGACTGCCGACGAGCACTGCGAAAGCAACTTGATGGCTCGGTCGCGCCGGGTGAGTGCCTGGGTCCGTGGCTACGAAAAACGCCGCGGCCACGGTGCCACCCGTGGTCCAGTGAAACCATGCCGAACCCAGACTTGTGGAGCTGCCCTGGTCGTGAAAGACCGTGGCCAGCACCCCTACAGTTAGGAGCACCGTGACGGGTATGCGCCAGTGTGCGATTTTTTGCTGAATGAGCCACAGTCCGCCCAGTGCGAACAGGCCGGCTGCAACGGCGTTGGGGTTGGCCGTGCCCCGAGCGACGAAAAACTCCTCCGCGGTAACCCCTCCGCGATAACGAAATTCACTAAGCAGTGTTGCGCCGGTTAGCCCGTCCGTAGCGGTATCAATGGAGGCTGGCCAAGTGGCCAAGGCCAGCGGGAAGCTCAATAAAATCACCGCATAGCCGACCATGGCCGGGTTGAAAATGTTTTGGCCCAGACCACCGTAGGCATGCTTTGCCATGCCAATACTGGCCAGTGCAGCTACCCCCAGAATCGCTGGCGAAACATAGGGCGGCAGGCATATGCCAATGAGCAGTGCAGCGAGGATCGTGGTGCTATCGGCAACGCCAAAGCGCTCGGTCTTCAACTGCGCCAAGCTTCGGCCAAATCCTTGTCTCAGGCCGGTGCAAATGGCCTCGACCAAACAACACAGCACCACCAGCCACAAGATGTTCCAGATAATGCCCAGTCCGTACTGCCAAGCCATGGCGAGTATGCCGGGTATCAGTGCCAAGGAGACCCGGTGCATCAGTGCACCGGCGCGCTTTGTGGTGGGTACCTTACGAGTAATGCGGCTCATGAGTCCGTCTTCGAGTTTTGGACTGAAGCTTCGGTCGAACTTCGGGCTAGTCGCTGGGCAAGACGTTGTGTACGTCGATCCTCGGCCTCGCTTTGTACGGCGATTAGTCGCTGTTGATATATTTGGTAGCGTGTCTTGATGCGCTGCTTTTCGGCTTCTGTGGCGGTGAGTTCGCTCGCGATTCGTTTGGCCTCGCTAAAGCGCACTGACAAATTAAATGCACTGGGGCAGACGCGGTTACAAAGGCCGCATTCGATGCACCTTTGCAGCTCAAGGTCATCTACCCCGGCCCAATCTTCGGCGTTGCTGAGTTTCAGCAGCTGATCCGGTTTCAGGCCTACAAGCAGTGATGGCACGGTGCAGGTGGCGAATGCGGCTTTCATTAGCTGCCGATACCCTGAAAGCCCATAAAGGCGAGGCTCATTAAACCGACGCTGAGAAGCGTAATAGGCGTGCCGGCAAAGGCGGCAGGTAAATCCGATTGCGTGAGCTGTTCCCGCAACGCACCAAACAGCACCATGGCTAGGGTGAACCCGGCGGAGGCGCCTACGGCAAATACAAGGGTTGCTAGCAGCGTCAGCTCTTGTCCGATGACTAGTAGGGTGACGCCCAGTACTGCGCAGTTCGAGGTGATGAGTGGCAGATACACCACCAACACCTGATGCAGCACCGGCGAGGTTGCTTTGAGATACAGCTGAATCACCTGCACAAGGCCAGCGATGACGATGATGAATACGATGATGTTCAGGTAGGTGAGATTCAGCGGCACCAGCAGGTAGTGGTACAGGGTATGTGAGGTAACCGCCGCTAAGGCCAGCACAAAGGCGGTTGCCAGCCCAGTTGCAAAGGCGGTATCGACACTGCGGGTAATGCCCATGAATGGGCATAGGCCAAGGAACTGGGCCAGCACAAAGTTATTGACCAGCAGAGCGCCAAACAAAATCAGGCCCAATTCAATCATCTGTATGCCTGCCCTTATTTCACGTTCATGCCGGGTTCTGCACCGCTGTCTGGCGACAGTAAGAAGATGTCAGAACCTCCGGGGCCTGCGGCCAGCACCATGCCTTCGGATACCCCGAAGCGCATTTTGCGGGTGGCAAGATTCGCCACGACCACGGTGAGTCGGCCCACTAAGTCTTCGGCGTGATAGGCAGCCTTGATGCCAGAAAATACCTGACGCTGGTGATCGCCAACGTCCAGAGTCAGCTGGAGCAGCTTGTCTGCACCCTCCACTGGCGTGGCCTCGATGATGCGTGCCACTTTAAGCTGCACTTTCATGAAATCATCGATGCTGATCTCGCCCGGTGCATCGTGAGGTGCCGAAGGCTTGCCTGGTGCTGGTGCTGCTGCGGATTCGGGCTGTTTGGAAGCCTCCACCATCTTTTCGATCCGCGCCGTTTCAATGCGCTGCAGCATGGGCTTGAACTTGCTGATGGTATGGCCCAGCAAGGGGGCTTCGGCGTCGGCCCAGATGAGTGGCTGGACGTTTAAAAAGGCCTCGGCTTTTTCTGCCATCTCTGGCAATACAGGTTTCAGAAAGATCGCCAGACAGCGAAACATGTTGATGCCTTGGCTGCACACCAGTTGCACTGCGTCTCGTTGCTCCAGATTCTTCGCCATGTTCCAAGGCTCATGTTTGGCAATATATTGATTGGCGGCGTCTGCTAAGGCGGTAACTTCGCGCATGGCCTTGGCGGTATCACCTGCTTCGAATAGCGCTGCGATGGGTTCTGCCTGGGCGTGGAACTGCGCCATCAGCGCTGCATCGTGCACGATGTCAGCCAATACGCCATCAAACTGCTTCACCAAAAAACCAGCGGTTCGGCTGGCGATGTTGATGACCTTGCCGACAAGGTCTGAATTGACGCGAGCGACAAAGTCCTCGAGGTTCAGGTCGAGATCATCGGCCGAGCCGTTGAGCTTGGCGGCATAGTAGTAGCGCAGGTACTCGGGGCTCAGATGTTCCAAGTAGGTCTTGGCCAAAATGAAGGTGCCGCGAGACTTGGACATCTTGGTACCGTCTACCGTGAGAAATCCGTGGGTGTGTACCTTAGTTGGTGTGCGGAAGTTGGCGCCGTCGAGCACGGCGGGCCAGAACAAGGCATGGAAGTTGACGATGTCCTTGCCAATAAAGTGGTGTACCTCGGCGCTGGAGTCTGGTGCCCAAAAATCGTCAAAGTTCAGATGGTTATCTTGATCGCACAGGTTTTGAAAACTTGCCATGTAGCCGATGGGGGCGTCCATCCAGACATAAAAATATTTGCCTTTGGTGCCAGGAATAGTGAAACCAAAGTAGGGCGCATCCCGAGAGATATCCCAAGCGCGCAGGCCATCGTCCAGCCACTCGGCAAGCTTATTGGCTATTTCCGGCTGCACGGCGTCGCTACGGGTCCACCCTTTGAGAAAGTCTGTATAGCGACCCAGGTCGAAGAAGTAGTGGTCGGACTCACGCAGCTCAGGTGTGGCGCCGGAGAAGATCGACTTAGGGTCGATCAGCTCGTTGGCGTTATAGGTGGCGCCGCAATTTTCGCAGTTGTCGCCATATTGATCTGGCGTTTTACAGTTAGGACAGCTGCCCACGACGAAACGATCCGCCAAGAACAGGCCTTTCTCCGGGTCATAAAGCTGCTCGACTTTTTCAGTAAAAATCAGCCCAGCCTCTTGCAGGCGATCGTAAATCAGCTCGGAGTAATGCTGATTTTCCGGCGAGTGGGTGGAGTAATAGTTGTCGTGAGCAATCAAAAACCCCTGCGAGTCCGCCACATGCAGTTGGCGCATGTTTTCCACCAAGGCCTCCGCTGGCACACCTTCTTGCTCCGCTTTAATCATGGTCGCGGTACCGTGGGCGTCGTCGGCACACACATAAACGGCCTGATTGCCGCGCATGCGCTGGAACCGCACCCAAATATCGGTTTGGATTTGCTCCAACACGTGGCCCAGGTGAATGGGGCCGTTAGCGTTAGGCAGTGCGCTGGTGACTAATATGCGACGTGACATGCTGGGCCTGAGTTGGTCGGAAGCGGCTAAATTTGCGGGCGCAGCATACCGCGCCTGAGGCCACAAGTGCAGTCACTATCAGGCACCCGTTCGGCTGCGATGCATTTGTGTCGCGCTTTCACAGGCGCTCCACTGGCCTTTGGCCTAGACTAGCGCTTGATCAAAAGCGGGGTAACTGTACGGTGAAAGTCGAAGAATTTATCGACCCCTATCTCGGGCAATCTTGGGGCAGCTTGGGTGCGCGGGTGCGGACCTCAGGTAAGCAAATCTCGGTCACGCTGGGTTATCCCGCTGCTGGGCTACAGGCGAATCTGGCGCCGCAGCTGGCGCAGTTTCTTGGCGTAGACGCCGTTGATCTGCAGCTCAGTTTTTCGGCAGGCGGCGGCTCAGGCTTCGGCCAGGTGAAACACTTGGTGCTGGTAAGCAGTGGTAAGGGCGGTGTAGGCAAATCCACCACGGCGGTGAATCTGGCGTTGGCGCTCGACGCCGAAGGCGCCAAGGTCGGACTACTGGATGCGGATATCTACGGCCCCAGTCAGGGCATGATGCTTGGGGTGGCTGAAGGTCAGCGACCAGACATCAAGGACGGTAAGCATTTCGAGCCCGTCCGGGCGCATGGCCTGAAGGCCATGTCTATGAGCTTTATGACCACGGACAAAACTCCCATGGTGTGGCGTGGGCCCATGGCTAGCGGCGCGCTGCAGCAGATTTTGGGTCAGACCCTGTGGGGCGACCTCGACTACCTAATTATTGATATGCCGCCAGGCACCGGAGACATTCATCTGACTCTGTCACAAAAGGCGCCGGTTTCTGGGGCTGTGATCGTGACCACACCCCAAGACATCGCCTTGTTGGATGCCATGAAAGGCATAGAGATGTTCGCCAAGGTGGACATTCCGGTGCTGGGTATCGTTGAAAACATGAGCGTCCACGAGTGCCCAAGCTGTGGGCATATTAGCCATTTATTTGGCGCCGACGGTGGTCGACGGGTGGCAGAGGATCTGTCGGTGCCGCTGCTCGGGCAACTACCCTTGGCTATGTCCATTCGTGAACAGGCCGATGGTGGCCAGCCCACGGTCAAAGTTGAACCGGATTCGAAAATCAGCGGTCTCTACCGCGACGCAGCGCGTAACATGGCCGCTCAGCTGTGGGCTCGCAAAAGTACGGCAGCTGCGACGCCAACCATTTCGATGGTCGATGATTAATTGGAAAACAGGGTAAAAAGGTAAGCAACGCTATGACTATCAAATCCGATCGCTGGATCGTCGAGCAAGCCAGTAAGGGCATGATCGAACCCTTTGAAGCCGGGCAGATTCGCACTAATGACAGTGGCGGCAAGGTGATTTCCTACGGCACATCGAGCTATGGCTATGACGTGCGCTGCGCCAACGCGTTTAAGGTGTTTACCAATATACACTCGGCAACCGTAGATCCTAAGGCCTTCGATGAACGCAGCTTTGTCGACGTGGAGGGCGACTACTGCATCATTCCTCCGAACTCCTTCGCCTTAGCCAGCACGGTTGAGTACTTTCGCATTCCTGAGGATGTGTTGACGGTTTGCCTGGGCAAGTCCACCTATGCGCGCTGCGGCATCATCGTGAACGTAACGCCACTGGAACCAGAGTGGGAAGGGCATGTGACGCTAGAGTTTTCAAACACGACGACGTTGCCAGCGAAGATCTACGCCAATGAAGGAGTGGCGCAAATGTTGTTTTTTCAGTCCGACGAGCGCTGCGAAACCACTTACAAAGACCGCGGTGGTAAATACCAAGGTCAGACTGGGGTGACCCTGCCAAAGACATAGTGGTGGATTGCCGTGCTGCACAGCGTGCCGCTCGCAATGACGGGTCGACTCCTGAGCAGGTTGCTGCCCTGAGCCGCAAGGGTCTTGCGATGACGCACGGTTTGTTATTGAACCAGTATTTGGCCCGCTTCGGTTTGGTGATCCGCCGCAACGATGGTGCCGATCTGCGTTGGCGCCTCGCCTTGATCGCTTAATGCCTCAAGGGTTGCCTCAACGTCGTCCTCGGCAACGATTAACAACAGACCAATGCCGCAGTTAAAGGTGGTGAGCATTTCTTGCTCCGCAATATTGCCTGCCTGCTGCAGCCAAGAGAACACGCTGGGCCGCTGCCAACTGTCAACATCGATCAGCGCAGCGATGCCGTCATGGGAGAATATCCTTGGAATATTTTCGTAAAATCCCCCGCCGGTAACATGCACCATGCCATGCACGTCTACGCTCTCCAGCAATTCGCGCACCTGTTTGACGTAGATGCGGGTCGGCGCGAGAAGCTCATCGAGCAAGGTTTCGTCGGGTACAAGCTCAGAGTTTTCCAACACTTTGCGAATCAGCGAGTAGCCATTGCTGTGCGGTCCTGAGCTTGGCAGACCGATGATGCGGTCACCGATACTGACCTTCGTGCCGTCGATGATTTTGGCCTTCTCCACCACGCCCACGCAGAAGCCTGCAAGGTCGTATTCGCCGTCGCTGTAAAACCCAGGCATTTCTGCGGTTTCGCCCCCAGCCAATGCGCAGCCTGCTAATGAGCAGCCATGAGCAATGCCCTTGATGACGCGTTCGGCGACGTCGATATCGAGCTTGCCAGTGGCGTAGTAATCGAGAAACAGAAAGGCCTCGGCGCCAACCACCAGAACATCGTTGACGCACATGGCGACCAAATCTTGGCCGACAAATTCGTGGCGGTTGTAGTCGATGGCGATTTTTAGCTTGGTGCCGACGCCATCAGCACCAGTCACCAAAATCGGCTTCTCGTAGCCCTCGGGTAGCTCGGCCATGGCCGCGAAGCCACCCAAGCCGCCGAGCAGTTCGGGTCTGCGCGTGGCCTTGGCTGCTGGTGCGATGCGTTCAATCAGCTGCGCGCCTGCCTCGATATCGACACCGGCATCCTTATAGGTGAGGCCGCCGTTTTTATAGGGAGTGTCGCTGTTTGATCCAGACATGGTGAGCTTCGCTGGCAAAAGACACCAGTCTACAGACTCTGAAGCCTCAGACCAAAGCTCAAGCCCAAGCTAAAGTTCTTGGCACAAGCAAAGGGTGAAGCCAATTTACTTTGGAGGCTGGGCGAGTACAAAACTCAGGCTGAGTCCGAGCCAGCGGCGCAAATCGTCATCCTCCGCCACGCCCTCAGCGTCGATGGAGACAAAACCGGTCATAGGCCTGCCGGAGAAATTCATCTTGCGACAATGTGGATCCAGCAATGCTGCCTGGTAATGATTTGCGCCGACGCGCAGCATCATGCTGTCGTCCTGTCGATCTTTGCGGCCAGAAAGGCCACAAGTCATGTGGCCATTCACCATGGTGACCAAGCCGCCGAACATCTTGCGCTCGCTGATGTCAGCGAATTCGGCGAGATCAAACAGTGCCTCTCTTATGCGCTGGGCTAAGCCTTCGTCGATGTCCACGGCTGCATTCCTTTGACTGGATCGGTTACAGAGCGCCAACAGTTCACGAAATCCTGCAGATCGCCTACTGCTTAGCAGATTCGACGCCGACAAAAGCACTCATCGGGTCGGTAACTCGGCTACACTGACGAGCCGTATTGATGTGAAGCATAAACACCTCCATGTCCATTTGGCACTATTCTCCAAAACCACCGTTGGCCCTGCTCTGCGCGTTTACGATGGCGTTGCTTATGCTGTCGCTAAGCACATCGGTGGTCGCCCAACAAACTCGTGGTCAGGCGGTTGATTGGCTGTATGAGGTCGAGCAATTTGTGCCGGATCAAAGTGATCGTGCGCGTCTCGCGGCGGCCCAACGCTCCTTGCTACGCGTGTTGTCGCGCACCACAGGCCTAGCGTCTGTGCCGCGCAGCGCAACCGTGGCCAAGGCGCTCATCACCCCAGAGCGCTTCTACACCAAGTATGTCTATTTCGACCCGCGAGACTTGGACACTGAACGACGTGGTCTTATCGACAATGCATCGAGCGGCGCCGATGCGTCGTTGGCGGTACGCTTTGATTTTCAACCGGCTGCGATCAAGCAATTGGCCAGAGACGCCCAACTCCCGACGTGGTGGTCGCGTCGCCCGCTGACCATGGTGTGGATGGTGCTGGACGAGCCCAGCGGTCGCAAGGTCGTCAATCACAGTGCGGGGAAACTTCGTAGCGAACTCGACGCGCGGGCCAAACAACGAGGTCTGCCCACCATGCTGCCGCTGATGGATTTGCAGGATAGCGTGCAAGTCAACTCGGCCGTGGTGTGGGGCAAGTTCACCGATGTGCTGGATCAGGCCAGTGAACGCTACATGGCCAGCCAGTACTTGCTAGGCCGTTTTAGCGTACAAGAAATCCTCGGCCAGCGACTGTACACAGGCGAGTGGCTGGTGCGCTCCGGCGACGGTGAATCGTCTCAGTATCTGCGCGGGGTAGACCGCGACAATCTTGTGCGCACGGGCATCGACATGGCGACCCGTCATGTGCTCGATCAGCATCTGGTCTTTACCAACACGCCGCGCCAACACGATTTGGTGGTGCGCGGTATTACCGGGTTACAGGCTTACGCAGGCTTGCTCGACTATTTGCGGTCTTTAGAGTTTATCGACTCGGTGATGCTGTTGGGCCTGCAGGCAGATGCGCTGACGCTGCGCGTGAATACCGTGGCAACAGACCGTCAACTGCATGCGCTGCTGATCGATGATGGTCAATTTGATGCTGCGCCCCAAATTCTCCAAATCTTAGAATCGCCGCTGCATGAATCCCTAACCCATCTTGAATTTGTGTGGTTGAGTCGTTCATGAGCGCGCTACCCAATTACTTAAGTATGTTGCGCATTGTTCTGGTGCTGCCCATTACCTGGCTGTTATGGCAGCACCAAGTCATGAGCGCATTCTGGCTCATGCTGGTAGCGGGGTTTTCGGACGCGCTGGATGGTTTTTTGGCCCGCCGCTATGGATGGCAGACAGAACTGGGCACCTTGCTTGATCCCCTAGCGGACAAGTTCCTGATTGCAGCAATGTGCTTGGTTTTTACCCTGCAAGGGTTGATACCGCTGTGGCTGGTGGCGCTTATTTTGACCCGCGATGGCTTGATCTTGCTCGGTGCTGGCGTGTATCGCGGTGTCTTTGGTGATCTGAGGGTGAATCCGAGTCTGCTCAGCAAGACCAACACTGCGCTACAAATTCTCGTCGTGCTGATGCTGATGGTCAGCCAAATGCCCATCGGAGATCTGGGGCCTAGGTTATTGACCTTCCTGCAGAGCTACACCTTTCCTCTGTTGGCGGTTTTGTGTATTGCATCGGGTAGCCATTATTTGTTCGTATGGGGGCGTCATTCTTGGCGTCGTCTGCGCGGAAAAGAATCCGAGGAGATCCATGACTCTCTGGAGCAGGACGACTCTTAAAATAACAGGGGACAACCCGTGAGCGGACAGGCCGTATTGCCCATTGATGCGCCTCATCAACCTACGTTTGATAACTTTGTTGTTGGTGATAACGCCGAGCTCTGCAACACCCTAAAAAGCCAAGCCAATGGATTCTCGGGTTATTGGCTGTGCGGCGAAGACGTCTGCGGTAAGACCCACCTGCTGCGAGCGACCTGCTTGAGCGCGGTCGGGCACGGGCATTTGCATGCCTACCTCGACTGCACGGCCACGGCGAGCCAAGCCTTGGTCGATAGCCTACTGGAGTTGATCGATACCTTGCGTAATGGCCAAGACCTGTCAGCGACCATTGCCATTGACCATGCGGACGAAATACGCGGCGAGCGGGTTGCGGAGGAGGCGCTCATGGCGTTGTACAACACCCTGCATGATGGCCGCGGCGATACTCCCCGGCGCCTGATGGTTGCGCACCGGCAGCCGGCGGGTACCGTGTCTTTCTCCCTCGCCGATCTCAACTCGCGTTTGCGGGCTTTGGCCCACCATCAGCTCGCCTCATTGAATGACCCGGATAAAAGTCAGGTGCTGCGTATTCGCGCCGAGCAGCGCGGCTATCACTTGAGCGATAGTGTGGTGGAATACTGGCTACGTCGTGGGCCACGGGGGATTGATCGGTTGCTGGCGGATTTAGAGCGGCTTGATGCGGCAACCCTGCAGCACAAGCGCTTGTTGACGGTGCCGCTGCTAAAGTCTGTGCTCGGTTATTGACCGGGTGCAGGGATGGCATATAACAGTTTTGCAGAGCACAAGAATAAGCGCAGCCGAATAAAATGAATCATACCAAACCCATAGCCATGACCGGCGGCGGCAGTGCCGGGCACGTTATTCCCGCCTTGCCTGTGGCCGATCTGCTCCTGGCAAAGGGCTATCGCGTGCACTTCATTGGTACGCGAAGCGGGCTGGAGCAGGGTTACTTAGGTCGTCGCGAGCTGATATTTCACGGCATCTCTGCGGGTAAGCTGCGGCGATATTTTTCCCTGCATAACGTCACTGATGTGTTTCGTATTGGCTGGGCTGTGATCGAATCAGTGGTGCTGCTGCTGCGCATTCGCCCCAGCGTGCTGTTCTCTAAGGGCGGCTTTGTCTCTCTACCGCCGGTTTTCGCGGCTTGGCTGTTGCGCATTCCTGTGGTGGCCCACGAGTCAGATCTGACGCCGGGCTTGGCTAATCGCTTGAGCCTGCCGTTCATTCAAACGCTGTGCACGAGTTTTGCCGACACTCGGTTTGCAGGCTTTTCAGGACGTCGAGTGTTGACGGGCACGCCGGTGCGCCGAGGGCTGCTGGACGGTGACGCCTCGGCCGGGCGCAGGGTGCTGGGTATTGAAGATAATGGCAGCCAGAAGATCTTGCTGGTCACCGGTGGCAGTTTGGGCGCCGAAAATTTAAATCGCATCATACGAGACAACCTAGAGGCACTTACCGAGCGTTTTTTTGTTGTCCATGTTTGTGGCGTGGGCAAGACCGAGGACATGCAGTGCGAGGGCTATTTACAGCTCGATTTTGTTGACGAGGGTTGGGGTGATTTATTGGCGGCGGCAGACATGGTCATATCGCGAGCCGGTGCCAACGCACTGTTTGAATGGGTCGCGCTGGCAAAGCCTAATGTTTTGGTGCCACTGCCCCTTGCGGGGTCTAGGGGCGATCAAATTGCCAATGCGCAGTATGCTCAGGAGCATGGCTGGAGTGAGGTGCTGGACGAGCAAGACTTAACGCCCCTGGCCCTGTTGCAGGCGCTGGACCGCCTTGAACTTCATGGGGCTGCCTACCGTGAAGTAATGGCCTCACTGGATTCCGCCAGTGCGGCGGATCGGCTAGTAGACGAAATTCAGCACCTCATTGGTGATCAATTTTCCTGAGTCGGGCACTGTCTTGACATCCAATTGGGTCGTGCCTAACGTGCCGCTCCCCAATAAAAAGCGTCTGATATGGATACTCCCAATGCCTATAACATCAAAACCTACAACGCCATTGCACCGGTTGGTCTGCAGCGCTTTGCCGCCGGCGACTACACCGTTGGTCCAGATATGGAAGGCGCTGATGCGATGCTGCTGCGCAGCCATAAGCTGTCCACCGACGAGCTAACTCCCGGGCTACGGGCTATTGCGCGGGCGGGTGCCGGCGTCAACAACGTGCCTGTTGAAGCCTGCAGTAAAGCGGGGATCGTGGTCTTTAATACTCCCGGCGCGAACGCCAACTCTGTGAAAGAACTGGTGCTTACTGGGCTGCTGTTGGCGTCTCGCGATGTACTTGGCGGTGTGAACTATGTGCGCTCATTGGCGGGTGTCAGTGACGAAGCTGAGCTGAACAAGCTGGTCGAGGCGGAGAAGAAAAAATTCAAAGGGCGCGAGCTGATCGGTAAAACCCTCGGTGTCGTTGGCTTGGGCGCCATCGGTTCCATGGTTGCGCGAGCGGCGCTAGATCTGGGTATGGATGTGCTGGGGTACGACCCTGCACTGTCCGTCGACGCTGCTTGGCGGCTGCCATCTAGTGTGGAGCGAATGGAGAACCTGCCCAGTTTGTTTGCAAAGGCCGACTACGTGACCTTGCATGTACCCCAATTGCCGGCTACCGAAGGCATGATCAATGCCGAAGCCTTGCAGGCATTTAAGCCCGGCAGCGTATTGCTTAATTTCGCGCGTCAGCCGATTGTGGATGCGGCGGCATTGAAGGCCTCTCTTGAAAGTGAGCACCTTGGCCGCTATGTCGCAGATTTTCCGGTACCGGGTTTGATCGATCACCCCAGAGTGATGCTGACCCCGCACTTGGGTGCGAGTACCGACGAGGCAGAAGAGAACTGTGCCGTCATGGCGGCCAATCAGCTGATGCGCTTTTTGGAAACCGGCAGCATTGTGAACTCGGTGAATTTTCCGCCAGTCAGTCTTGAAGCTGTGGACGGTTATCGTTTGGCGATCAGCAATCACAATGTGCCGGGTATGCTGGGGCAGATGACCGCTGTGCTGGCTGAGCGCAATATCAACGTCATCGATTTGATCAACAAATCGCGCGACGATCTCGCCTATAACCTGATCGACCTGTCAGAGGCCCCAGACGAAGGCCTGCTGCAGGCCATTCGTGATATCGAGAGCGTCATTGACGTTAGAGTGATTAAGGGCGCTTCCTAGCGCCTCGATTACTCGCCGGGCAGAGCTATTTTTTTGGCGGTAGTCCGACCACCTTGACGCCGCGCTTCGCTTGCCGCGAGACAAAGCGCCTCGGATCAACAGCGTCTAACGCGCGCTGAGAAACCGGCGCAATCCACCCCACGATATCGCTGGCGATGATGGTGGCTGCCAAGGGCGCAGAGCTGGTGCCAGAGGAGCCGTGGGCCGTGCTTACCCAACGCTGTTCGCCGAGACGGCCGATGACTGGATCACGGTCACTGGAGACACAGCGTGCTGCGCGTTTGTGCTGGATAGATACCACGGGCCCATCACCAATGAAGCGCCGGTTGGCCTGCACATTACTTTGACTGGCTTGCGCAGGATCCCATGGGCGATGCTCATAGCTGCTGCCGACCACCCAGGCATCTGTGCTGCTGCCGGTAGGAATGACATAGCCGTTACCAACAATGGGAATGCGTATGGCGCTTGCGGTGGGTTCAATCCAATCCAATTGACCCCAAACATCGCCGATCTCCAGCGGTATGCCCAAGCTGAAATGTCGACTGTCACTGGCACAGGCGATGATCCATGGCTCGTCTTCGCGCGGTTCAACGGTGCTGTGGTGAAGCTGAATATTCGGATGATCCAGCAGATTGCTGCACAATTGCGGCAGGTTAACCACGCCTGCTCCGGTAAAAAACAAACCGCCCAAGGCCTGACTTGCGGCGAGAGCTTCCAGCGAGTCTGGGGTGCAGTAAGCCAACCACTCTGATTGGGCGTCTGCGGGTGAGCCCAAGTCTTGCGCACAATAGACCTGACGAATGCGCTGAAGCTTGGCGAGTTCTCTCTCAGTCAGCGCAAGCTGCAATGCGCCGGTGTGTCGAAAAGCCGGCTGGCGCTTATATAGCGACACGGCATGATGATAGGCCCGGGCGCGAAATTCTGCGCCTTGGGTTTCGTCCCCGAGTAGTCGCCCATGCAGGGCGCTGACGTGCATTTTTGAACCGCCGCTGGCGATGCCGACTGGGTCGTAAACGTTAACCAACAGTCCTAGGTCGGCTAGTTGCCGGGCGGCCCAAGCGCCGGCTATGCCTGCGCCTAGAACGTTGAAGTTATTGGGTGCAGTGACTGGCTGACGAGTAGGTGATGCGACAAAGCGGCCTAACAGGCTGGAACGCTTGAACGGTCGCTGGTCGATTTTTTCCATGGCAAAGCCGAGGTCCTGCAGATCACGCCTGACCTGACCGCTGGCGGTAAACGTTGCCACCGTGGTGTCGGTAGTCGATAAACCCGCCACGCTAGCCAGCACATCTACGTGCCACATGGCGGGGTTCTTGGTGGGCGCAAACCCGTCTAGGAACCAAGCGTCTATAGGCTGGCGTTGCTGTCGTTGAAGACCCGCCATGGCGGCGCCCACATCGCCATGAAAGATACTGAGATGGACTCGACCCTGATGCAGGATGCGGCGGTGCCAGCCGTAAAGCAGTGGCGGTGGTGAAGCCGCCAGCGCTTGTGCGGTAGGCGAATTTGGCTGCAGTCTTGCGACCTGCTGCCAGGTAGCCTCACTGAGCGGATGAGCTTCCACGCTGATGAAGTGCAGAATTGTGTCGGTTTCGCGCAGCAAGCTGTCGGCGCAGACAAAAAAATTGAGACCGCTGCCAAAGCCGAGTTCAGCGACGGTGAAGCAGCGAGTGGTAGCATCACGTGCGCGCTCGATGAGATTCGAGGGCTGCATAAACACCCGCTGCACCTCGGCGTTGCCGTCGGCGCTAAAATAGATGTCGTCATACTGGGTCGAGTAGGGCTGGCTGCCTTGCCAGCGGATCTCGGCTGGGGCGATGTACTCGGTATGGTTGCTCACCGTGGAGGCAACACCGGCTCAGGTATTTTCCGTGGCGATGGGTCGATCGCTGTCGGTAATCCAGCCGCTCCAAGAGTCTGCATACAGCACAGGTTCTGCCATCCCGGCTAGGCGTATGGCGAGGATGTTATGGGTCGCCGTGACGCCCGAACCGCAATAGCACACGGTGTTTGTGCTTGAGATGTCGGCAAAGCGTTCGCGTAGATCTTCGGGAGTTTTGAACAACCCCGAGGGAGCGAGGTTGTCGGTGGAGGGCAGACAGATCGCACTGGGAATGTGTCCTGATACTGGGTCGATGGGCTCCTGTTCGCCGCGAAAACGCTCAGCGCTGCGAGCATCCACGAGTTGATGTGTGGGCTGATTCAGGTTGTGCTCGACCTCCTGCACTTGCCAGAGACGGGTCAGGGCTTGCTTAGGCTGATAGTTGCTGGGACTCGGTATCTCAGGAGTGTCGGATGCTAGCGGCCGCTGCCACCGTTGCAGCCCACCGTCCAAAACCGCGGTGGCTTCATGACCCAGCCAGCGGAACATCCACCAACCCCGCGCTGCCATTTGCCCACCCATGTCGTCGTACAGGACGACTTGCTCGTGGTCTTGCAGGCCCCACTGTTTTACTCGCGCCAGCCAAGCATTAAATGCTGGCAGGGGGTGTCTGCCTTGGTCACTGGGTGGTGCGGCAAGGTCTGTATCGAGGTCTGCGTGCAGCGCGCCTGCAATATGGCCTTCGGCAAACAGTACTGCGCCTTGGCCGGGGTCGCCCAGACGAGCGCGACAATCAAAAATGCGCAGCGGTGTGTTGGTGTCGAGCAATGTCTCGAGCCCGGCTGCGTTTATCGTCGTGGTATAGGTCTGGGTCATATTCCCTCTGGGATCGGTTGTTGCCCTCGCTACATGCGCTCCGCAACCTGAATGCCCAACAGCGTCAGTCCATTGGCCAGCACATCGCCGGTTTGCTTGGTTAGCGTTAGGCGACGGGTTTTCACCGCGTCATCACTGGTGAGTATGGGGCACTGCTCGTAAAACTGGGTAAAGCGTCCGGCCAAGTCGTATAGGTAGGCACAAAGCTGATGGGGGAAGCCTTCTAGAGCGACCTGCTCCAGCAGGTCTTGGTAGCCGGCGATGGCTACTGCCAAGCGACGTTCGGGTTCACCTTCACTGATCACATGCTCGGGCAGCGCACTAGCGTCCACACCGCTGCGGGTGAAGATGCTTCTCGTGCGCGAGTAGGCGTATTGCAGGTAGGGCGCTGTATTACCGTCGAAGCTAAGCATTTGATCCCAGTCAAAAACGTAATCGCTGGTGCGGTTTTTCGATAAATCCGCGTACTTTACCGCGCCGATGCCAATGATCTCGGCAAGCGCCGCGAGTTCGGCGTCATCGATGTCCGGATTCTTGTTTTGCACCTCACGCTCTTGCAGGAGCTTACTCGCCCGTGCGATAGCCTCGTCCAAGAGCTCCGACAGTTTGACCAAGGCGCCCTCGCGAGTTTTGAACGGTTTGTTGTCCTTGCCTAGCATGGTGCCGAAGGGCATGTGTACTAGCTCTACCTTTGAGTTGCTGATACCGGCAGCAGCGGCGACAGCGAAGACCTGCTTGAAGTGCAAGGTCTGTCTGGCGTCCACAAAGTACAGCACGCGGTCGGCCTTGAAGTCGCCAACGCGACGGCGCAGACAAGCCAAATCTGATGTGGAGTAGAGATAGCCGCCATCTGATTTTTGGACGATGACGGGCTGCACCTCGCCATCCTTGTTTTTAAACTCGTCCAAGAACACACATTGAGCGCCATCGGATTCGGTGAGCAGACCCTGGGAATCGAGGTGCTCAATCGTGTGTTTCAGGTCATCGTTGTAGGAGCTTTCCCCGTCCATATCCGCATCACTGAGGTCGATTCTCAAGCGGTCGTAGAGCGACTGACAGTGAGACATTGAGATCTCAATGAACTTTTGCCACTCAACCAGCATGTCTGCATCGCCGGATTGCAGCTGCACCACGGCTTGTCTGCTGCGGGTTTGAAAGTCGTCATCGGTATCGAAGCGTTGCTTTGCCTGACGGTAGAAATTTTCCAGATCCGCGAGGGAATCTGATGCCTCCTCCTGTTCCGCCATGAACGTCAGCAGCATGCCGAATTGCGTACCCCAGTCACCGACGTGATTTTGTCGAATGACGGTATGCCCCAAACTTTCCAGCACCCGCGCAATACAGTCACCGATAATCGTCCCGCGCAAATGCCCAACGTGCATTTCCTTGGCCAGATTCGGGCCGGAGTAATCGACCACTACGCGCTGCGGATCGACGCTTGGCTGGGGAGAAGTCGCTGCGTTGGCAATGAACTGGGGTGCCAAAGTGATATTGATAAAACCCGGACCGGCTACAGACAAGTCGCTGGCAATGCCGTCTAGGTCGATGGCATCGATGATAGCTTGCGCAACCTCGCGTGGGTTTTGGCCCGCCCGTTTGGCAGCGGCCATCACGCCGTTGGCTTGATAGTCGCCAAACTCAGGTCGGCTAGCGCTCTGTAGTAGAGCCTGACCGGATAAACCCAGCGCGGTAAATGCCGCTTCGATGCGCTGCGAGAGCAGCGAGCGAATTTGCATGCTCAGCTTTCCAGTACGGTAACTCGGTCGGCTTGCGCGCCCTTATCATGTTCAACGACAACAAAGGCGACCGCCTGACCATCGCGCAGCGAACCGCGCTGGCCCTCCGCTTGAGGCACCACGCTGCGCTGGTGGACGAAAATTTCTTCGCCGGATTCCCGCACAATAAAGCCGTAGCCCTTGGTGCGGTTGAACCATTTGACGCTGCCGCGCTCCGCGTCTGCAGGTGCTGCCTGTGGCGCTGGATCGACTTTGCGCTCTTGGCTATCGCTTGGTCTGTCGTCGGTCGCCCTGGTCGCTTCTCTCGTTGTTGCCCTGTCCGCGTCATTACCGCCAGTGCTTTTCGGGCCGCGACGTTCGCCTCGTGGTTTTTTGTCGCGCTGCCTGTCACCGCCGCGCCCAGTCTTTTCGCTGCCATCCCGAGCGTTGTTACCGCGAGCGCTGTCACGATCGCGGCCATCACGGCCTCGGCTGTTGCGACGGTCACGATTACGATCTCGTCCACGACCTGTTCTTGGTGCGTCACGCAAGGCAAGGCGGGCATTGAACAAGCCATTAATGAACAGCGCCACAACGGTCAAAACGAGTAGCGCGAGGTGATGTTGAACGGTTAGCTGATCGTCGGCGAAAAAGAGGACGTTGAGCTGAATAACGATGAAGGCCAGCAAGAGAGCGCTGGCAAGGGCGATAAGAATAGTTCGCATGGAATGGACGTACCTTAAAAAAGGCGGGAGTTTACATGAATTCTGGCCACGGTTGTGCTGCTTGGATGAACGGCATTGGCGCGGGCCATGCGAGCACAAACAAGATCGGCAAAGTGCAGCCCTTTGGGCACACTGACGCCTACTCTGGGTTAAGTGATGTCACTGCCACGATCACGATGGGCTGCTCGGGCACGCCGGCCATGCCCATGCGCAGGTTGGTATCAGTAAGCTCAATACGTTCTACCGCATCAAAGCCATCGATGACGCGACCGAAAACGGTGTAGCCCGGCTTGTTGGGTTGGGGGTCGAGAAAGGGGTTGTCCACGACGTTGATGTAAAACTGAGTGTCTGCGGAATCTGGGTCATCGGTGCGCGCCGCGGCAACGCTAAAGCGCTTGTTCTTCAGGCCGTTGTAGGACTCGTTGGGTACCATGTTGTCGCCATGATCACGGTATTTCAGGCCTACCTCATAGCCTCCGGCTTGAATCATAAAATTCGGGATGACGCGATGAAAAATCAGGCCGCTGTAAAAATCTTGCTCGACAAGATTGAGGAAGTTGTTGACATGCTTCGGGGCGAATTTCGGCAGCAGTTCAATCTCGATATTGCCTTGCGTGGTTTCGATGAGAACGCGCGGATTTTCGCTGAACAGTCGAGCAGCGCCCTCGCTTCGCTGCTCGGCCGCCGCAGCATGTGCGGGGCTGAGTGCCATGGCCGCCCAGGCAACGCTCGTGATGAATAACCGCAGGGTGCTCGAAAATAACGAAGGCTTCATCGCTGCAAGATCTCCACGTAGCGTTTGATGGTGAATTCATAACCGGCCTGCAGCGCCTCGCACATGATCGCGTGACCAATGGACACCTCTTGCAGGCCGGGGAGTGTGGCGAACAAGGGTAAGTTTTCCTGATCTAGGTCATGACCGGCATTAATGCCTAGGCCGGCGGCTAGGGCACTTTGAGCGGCTCGGTAAAACTGCGCAAAGCAGTCCTGGGTTTGCGCATCGTCCGCGCCGGAAGTCCAAAACGTTTGCGCATAGGGGCCGGTATAAAATTCGATGCGATCTGCTCCTATGCTTTTCGCCGTCGGCATTTGGGTCGTTACGGGGTCCATAAACAGGCTGACCCGACAGTCCATGGCTCGATAGGCGGCAATGGCCTCTTCCAGGGCAGGCTGAGGCGCGGCTAGATCCCAGCCGTGGTCTGAGGTCAACTGATCGTCGCTATCGGGTACCAAGGTAACTTGGTGGGGCTTGGTCACCTCCACCAAGTGGCGGAAACCGGGATAGCCCGCCTCAGTCGGTCCAGCAAAGGGATTGCCTTCGATATTGAACTCGACCTCGGGGTAATCCTTGGCCAGCAGTTCGGCAAGGGTATAGACATCATCCGGGCGAATGTGACGCTGATCTGGACGAGGGTGTACGGTGATGCCGCCCGCGCCTTGGTCGATGGCCTGACGAGCAGCATCAACGACGCTGGGCTTGCCACCGTCTCGCGAGTTTCGCAGCAGAGCGATTTTATTTAGGTTGACGCTTAAGGTGATCACGCCTACGCCTCGGTACTTTTTTCATTCTTGGATTGGGTGGCGGACACTGCGTCGTCTTCTTTGATTGCGCCGATGCGCAACAGATAAACCATCATGATTACGACATACAGCAGCTGTAGACCAATGAGTCCAATGAATTTGAAGGTAACCCAGGTTTCCATGGAGTAGTTGTAGACCACCCAGAGGTTGATAAAGCCATTGGCGGTCAGGCCCAAGGTCCAGCCGTAGGTGAGTTTGCGCCAGACCACGTCTTCGGTCGCGATAGCGCTGCCCAGCATTTTTTTCAGCACCAACAACTTGGCAAACCACATGGCGCCCACCAGAGCCAGCGCCATGGCCCAAGAAACGATACTGGGCTTCCATTGAATGAAGGTTTCATCGCGTAGCACAAGCGTCAGACCGCCAAGGATGAGCGATAACCAGAAGGTAATTTTAAGCTCGTTACTTAAAGGCCGACCGCTCAGTTTGTAGAAAGCGACTTGAGCGGTGATGACGATGAGCAAAACGGCGGTTGCCAAAAACACGTCTCGCGTCCAGAAAAAAACGATGACGAAGGCAATAACCGCTATGTATTCGAGAAATTGTTGCATGGACTAACCGCTGTTTGAGGTCTTTAAAGTGTCTAAGGGGCCGCAAACCTGCACGATACTTTTGCCAAGAGGGTATGGAGGTCGAGGCGTTGAAGCGCGACGATACGCTACAGAACTTGGCGTGCAAAGTCTCTGCGTCGGCAGAGCAAGCGCGCCTTGGTCAACTTACCTTTGTAACCGGGAAACACCCATGACGCAGTTGCTCGAACTCCACCCGACTCACCCGCAAAAGCGCTTACTCGAAATGGCCGCTAAAGCACTGCACAGTGGCGAACTGGTGGTGTATCCAAACGAGACCGGCTACGCCGTCGCCTGCCACGTGGGTGACAAAGGTGCCTTAGACCAGCTGGTAGCGCTGCGGCGCTTGCCCAAGGAACACCAGTTCACCTTGATATGCCGCGATCTTAGTGAGTTAGGCAGCTATGCGCGAGTGGAAAATTCCGCCTACCGCATCTTAAAACGCAACACGCCCGGTCCGTTCACCTTTGTGCTGCCAGCAACCAAGGAGGTGCCACGTCGACTCATTCACCCGAAGAAAAAAACCATTGGCCTGCGGGTGCCCGAGCATCCTGTGGCGACGGGGTTGCTTGAGGCCATGGGCGAGCCGTTATTGTCGACCACACTGAAGCTACCTGATTTACCGGACGACGAAGCCACTCTGCGCGATCCGCACGACATCGCCGCAGCGGTTGATAAACGCGTGGCCTTTGTTTTGGGGTGCGGCCTAGGCTCCGATGACGAATCTACTATCGTCGACTTCACGGCGGACGAACCTCATATTACGCGCCAAGGCGCGGGCGAGCTGCTTTAGAGGGGGGGCGAAGTCGTCAAGGTATGGGCTTTCGCAGGCGAGCTTCAGTCTATAGCGATGTTGAGTCGATGGCGCGGGGTTAGCGTGATCGAAGTCAGGCGAAATGCCTGCCATCGCCGTAGCTGACGATCTATACTGAGTGGCCCAAAGTTGAAAGGACTCCCTGGTTGAGTAGCAACGATTCAAACCAACGCATTGTGTCGGGAATGCGGCCGACTGGCCGATTGCATCTCGGCCATTTGCACGGGGTGCTGAACAATTGGGTGCATCTGCAGCACGAGTATGAGTGCTTTTTTTCGTCGTGGACTATCACGCGTTGACGACGAATTACGAACATTCCGAAACCATCGACCAGTTCTCTTATGACGCAGTGGTGGATTGGCTCTCAGCCGGGGTGAACCCCGGCGCCGCGACGCTGTTCGTGCAAGGCACAGTGCCCGAGCACGCGGAACTGCACCTGATGCTTTCGATGATTACGCCGTTGACTTGGCTCGAACGTGTGCCTTCCTACAAAGACCAGCAACAAAATCTGTCCATTGGCGACGCTGAACGCCTGTTCGGATACCTAGAAGGTGGTGGACGAACTATTTTGTCAGAGCCACAGTCCATGCTTACAGCGCAGCCAAAGATGCTCGGACTTGATGGCGAAAAAATGTCGAAGTCCTACAACAACACCATTGGGCTGCGCGAGGAGCCGGCTGTTATTGAAGAAAAAATCCGCACCATGCAAACGGACCCGGCTCGGGTGCGGCGTAACGATCCGGGCAATCCAGCCCAGTGCCCGGTATTCGCCCTGCACGAGGTTTACAGCGACGATGTAAAACAGTGGGCGATTGAGGGTTGCGAGCGTGCGGGCATTGGCTGTGTCGACTGCAAAAAACCCTTGATCGATGCGATCAACAGCGAACAGGAAGTTATTCGTCAGCGCGCCTGCAGTTTGAAGAAGACCCAGACTTGGTTCATGCGGTTATCGCCGAGGGGTCTGAAAAAGC
>TARA_B100001057_G_scaffold493584_1_pt1 | contig 26154 bp, 26 predicted proteins | sample TARA_B100001057 | Tara Oceans TARA_B100001057 (sample SAMEA2621839) | marine metagenome | biome: marine biome (ENVO:00000447); feature: surface water layer (ENVO:00002042); material: "saline water (ENVO:00002010), including plankton (ENVO:xxxxxxxx)" | depth 5 m
CAAAGATTTAGTTTCATAATTGAAAATCTAAAAATATCAATGAACATATTTGAATCTTTAACTAATTTTCCTAATATAAAAATTGTAAACATCGGTAGTAGCTGTATTTACCCTTTGACTGCCAAAAGTCCTATTTCTGAAGAAAGCTTAATGACAGGAAAGTTAGAACCAACAAATTCTCCTTACTCAATGGCAAAGCTTTCCTCTCTTGAAATTGCTAAAACAATGAGAGAACAATTTGGACATAAAATTTTAAACGTAATGCCTACAAATTTATATGGACCAAATGATAGATTTGAAGAGTTTAACAGTCACGTAATTCCAGGTTTAATTTATAAAATGCATAAAGGAAAAATTGACAAGTTAGATCAAGTAGAAATATGGGGTAGCGGAGCTCCCTTAAGAGAGTTTATGCATGTTGACGACCTTTCATCTGCAATAGAGTTCCTAATAGAAACAAATTCTAGTCATGAACTTTTAAACATTGGGAGCAATGAGTCAATCTCAATAAAAGAGTTGGCAAAATTAATTAAAAAAACTGTAAGTTACGAGGGAGAATTAACTTTCAATTCCTCTTATCCTGATGGTAATCCTAAAAAGCTTTTAGATTCAAGTAAATTAAACAGTCTAGGTTGGCAAAGTAGCATCTCTTTAGAAGCAGGAATTAAAGATACATATAATTGGTATGTAAAAAATATAAATTAATTTAAAGGATACTCCCAAGTAGGTTTAATCAAATTCTCATTTAATAGAACTTGCTCTTTTCTTGCAAGTTCTATATCAGAATCTACCATCATTTTTACTAGTTCTTCAAATTTTGTACTAGGCTCCCAGTTAATACCTGTTTGAGCTTTTGAATAATCTCCTAGTAGGTAATCAACTTCGTTGGGTCTTAAATATTTTTCAGAAGTTAATACATAATCATCCCAATTCAGACCTACTAGATCAAAAGCTATTTTTAAGAACTCTTTAACAGTGTGGCTTTCACCCGTTGCTAATACCCAATCATCAGGAGTTTCGTGTTGTAACATTTTCCACATGCCTTCTACATAATCACCTGCAAAACCCCAATCTCTTGAAGCATCAAGATTTCCCAGAGTTAACTTACCTTGTATACCAAGATATATTCTTCCTACAGCTCTTGTGATTTTTCTAGTAACAAAAGTTTGGCCCCTTAATGGAGATTCATGATTAAACAAGATTCCATTTACACAAAATAAGTTGTAAGAATCTCTATACATTTTTGTCATATTATGAGCAAAAACTTTGGATACAGCATATGGACTTCTGGGATCAAATGGAGATTCTTCAGTTAGTTTTAGTTTTGATTTGCCACCGTACATCTCTGAGGATGACGCTTGGTAAAATTTTATTTCTTTATCCGAATATCTAATTGCTTCAAGTAGTGAGAGCGAACCTATAGTGCCAGTTTGAGATGTGAACATTGGGTTTTCAAAAGAAACCATTACATGAGATTGTGCTGCTAAATTATATATTTCATCTGGAGAAATTGACTGTACAAGTGTGTTAAGGGAAGATGGGTCCAATAAATCAGAATAATGAAGTTTTAGTTGACCTGTAGTTGAATAGTTCGAGATTAAACTATCTATCCTCTCAGTATTAATTAAGGATGATCTTCTAACTGTTCCATGAACTTCGTAGCCTTTTTCAATTAATAATTTACTTAAATAGCTTCCATCTTGACCTGTTATTCCAGTGATTAGTGCCTTTTTTTGCATTATATTATTTTCTCCTATCAGATTTTAATGTTCTTTCACTTAAATAGTATCCTATGAAAAAATAATAAATTAAAGGAAACTGCACTCCTTCCATTGGTATATCCACACTAGCCATAAACAAGCAAGGAAGCATAAAAGTAAATGCATGATTTTTTAAATCTGAGGATCTCAATAGTTTTATTAGTGCAATATTTAAATATATAAATAAAGCTAAGTTTATTAACCCACCCCTAGCAAGTGTATTCACAAAGTAATTATGTACATTTTCATTTAAACCATCTCTTCCTAACCTACCGGGAGCTGAGGGATCTGTCATTACTGGAATTATCTCACCGTAGCCATAGCCTCTAATTAATCTATCCTTGTCTTTTAAGTCTTCAAAAACATCCTGCCAAATATCTAGTCTCCAATTAGTTGTTGGATCAGTTGAGTAAATTCTTCCTTCTTGAATATAGAAAGATAGAAAGACATCCTCTGTACTTTTCTCATCTGCAATTTTCTTAACTGCTGCAGGTAATTCTTCAACTAAGCTTAAGTTTGATTGATTACTAGAAGTATCAAAAGTTACACCACTGACCCTTAAACTAGAAATCGAGAAGATCCCTATACATACAAAAATCAATAATATGATTTTTAACCTTAATTTTTTTAATTCTTTAAAACTAAAAATAATATTTAAAATAAAAAACAACACCAACCCCCCAACAGCCCCTCTGCTGTTGGCAGCTACTAGTGGAAGGAATAAAGAAAATAAAAAATAACCCCAAAATAAACCAAATGTATATTTGGATGAATATTGTTTTATGTAAAAAGAGCTAGCAATAACAATTATGACCATGTCAGAAGCTTTCATAAATTGAAATTTATCTGAATTGTTTTGGAAAAAAGAGATAATAAAATTTGGATAGTTGCCAGTTTGAAATATGTAAACAAATAATGGCATGGATAACATTAAGGACTTGGGTATCAAACCATTTGATGAAAAGCTCGCAATTATCACTCCAAAATAGATAAAAGCTATTGTCCATATATAAGAACTTACTTTAAAGTTATACAAGCTTATGTCCGAAAAATTAATTAAAATTCTCGCTAAAAAATAAATAATTATTGATTTATGAATAATATTAAATCTTGTTTTTTTAAAATTAAAAAATTGCTTTGGCCTTCCATAAAATAAAAAATATAAGGATAGAGCAAAACAAAAACCGATTGCCAACTCTCCCAGGAGAAAAGAAAAGAGATTAAGACCTAAAAAAGACCTGGTAAATATACCAGTCAGAAAAATAAAAATGAAAACAGTATAAGTAACTAAAGTTTTCGATAAAAGATTAACCGTACTATTCATTTTTCAATTTTTTTATTTTGTACTCATAATACATCTTTTCTACAAAACTATTCTTTGACTCTGGGGGCCTCAAAAAAATAAGCTCTTCTTTTTTGTTAAACATATCCATGAATAAATTTTCATAATCTGAACACATTTTTTCAGAATTAAAAGGATAATCTTTTAAATTAGCTAAATATTTTTCATAATCACTCATCATTTCTAATATTTTCTCATGAAGATTGCTTTCGTTAAAAATTAGACCATAATTTTTACAATACTCTGTGGTTCCACCACTGTCTATAAACAACAAAGGTAAGCCACACTGAGCTCCCTCAATGTGGTGATTCCCTGAAGGCTCAAATAAAGATCCTGTTATATATAAATGGTTTTCTTTTATCTTTGATGATAATTCTTTTCCTGAAAGTGGTTTTACAACATTGACATTATTGAAAGCAAGTCCTCTTGGTAAATTTCCTATATACATAAATTCAATTTTTTCTTTCCATGATTTATCATCTAGTAGTTCATCTATCTTATTGTAAGTCGTAAAACCTTTGTTCCAGTTTGCTCCCCAATGATGGGTTACTATTTTTAATTTTTCTTTTTTATTCCAAGGTGTAAACCCAACATTATTAAATATTTCACTATTTGCACCAGCGTAAATGACATGATTTTCTCTAGGCCCTATGCCCTGTTCTATATATAAATTCTTCAACCATTGACTAACAAAAATAGTGAAGTCTGAGGTTTTGTTAGCCTCAATAAGGTATTTATTTACGTACTTTGTATTTTTTCTTTCGTCACATTCGTTAATTCTATGAGCAACAAGAGTGTCTTTTTTTCTATATTTTATGTAATTTTGTACATCTATGTGTGTAAATGCTGAAGATTCTGAAGTTTTTCTTGGTTCAGTGATTAAAATTATGTCTATATCATCGTCTAATAAATTATTTACAACTTTATAACCTTTGTTTTCTAAATGATTGCCAAGATTTATTGCAAATAGATTGCCTCCTCCCCAGGGGCCATCCTTTATATTAGTTCCAATACTAATTTTCATAAATTTCTCTAAACATTTCTAGAAATGGATTGAATCCATTTGGAATTTTATATTTTGATACTTTTTTTGTTGAGTACTCTACATCTGGATTGGCAAATTGAAAACTCTCCATTTCAAATATTGAACTTGGGGAAAGTAGTTTGGATGCAAATCCTACATCTGTTGAAATTATTGGTGTTCGCGTAATTGCACATTCAAATAATGCTCTTGGTCCTCCTTCTACCCTTGAGGCTACAATATAAAGGTCCAATAAATTATAAAATTCATTTAATTTATTAAAATTTACCATCTCATGATAATGAAATGGAATGTTATATTTTGTAAAATTTTCAATTAAATAACCCCTTCTTTTACCGGTTAGTAATACCTCTAAATCAGAATTTTCTTTGCTCATTTCAAGAATAATCTTTAGAAATCTATCAGGACCTTTTGAAAGTTTTGGGCTTTTGAGATCAATACCTTCAGTATCTCTCTGAAAGGAACCAATAACAAAAGAAGAAGTGCTAATGTTATATTTTTTTCTTAAGTTGTTCTTATTATTAATTTCAAAAAAATTGTTTTGGTTAACCCAAAAAGGAATTACATATATTTTTTTACTAGTAAGAGACCTGAGCTGTTCTTTGGTCTTATATGAAACAGTATGATAAATATCTATATATTCATCTCTTTTATAAAAATTAGTTTTTTCTTTTTCATCAAATTTATTAAAGTCAATATGGTGAATTGTACAAACAACTTTACTTATTTTTAAACTTTTTTTTTGCACTTTTTTCCAAGTCCAAGGTGCAATTAACCAAATAATATCCGCATTTTTAACATTTTCTGTAGTAATTTTTTTGTTAAAATTCTTCCATTCAGAAATGACATTGTCAACAACCCAATTTTCATTTAATTTATTAATAAATATTTTCATTAATTAAATTCTATGTTTAAATCAGGTAAAGTATCATTTTTTACACAACTAGCGTAATAGTTCTGTTCCTTTTTTTTATTAGAAGAAATATTATTTTCCATATTTAACATATATAAAGGCTTGTTTAATTTTCTATACTTATAATTTCTCTTAAACATATCGGTTATTAATTTGTAATCCTGTGCATAGTAAAAATTTTCATTATATAATCCTGCTTTGATGATTGAATCTTTTTTAATCATTAGTGTTCCATGAATAAATGGGTTTTTTAATTTACTAATAATTTTAGAAGGAAAATAATAAGAAATACCTGGTATTTTTTTTCTGGTATTTTTAATAAATGCTCTTGTGGTGCAGAAGTCTAAATTAAAGTTAACCATTTCTCTAACTTGATCTTCAATTCTTTTATCAAAACTTATATCATCAGCATCTTGTCTTGCAATATAGTACCCGGATGAATTCTGTATAAGAAAATTTAGTGATTTTGTAAGACCAAGGTTTTTCTTATTTCTAAAAATTTTTATATTTGTAAACCTATCTTTATAATAATTTATTTTTTCATACGAACCATCTTCAGAACAATCATCCATTATCAATAGTTCTAAATTCTGATACGTCTGGTTCATAATGCTTTCAATTGCTGTATCTAATGTATTTATGGAGTTATAAGTGCTCATTATTACTGAAACAAAATTATTATTACTACTCATGAATACCTTTGAAAATTTTTCTTAATTTATTGTTGTTTAAATGCTCATTTATGTGCTGATAGTTTTGTTTACCTATTAATTTTATTTCTTCTTTATTGTTTAGTAACAATAATTTATTTTTTAAATCTTCATAGTTGAATTGTTCAAATGCCAATTGATACTTTTCAGGGAAAAATTCTTTTATACCTCCTGTGTCGGGAAAAATAGAAGGAACCCCCAATGATGAAGCTTCACATAAAAGAGTTGGTTGTCCTTCATAGAGCTTTGTTGCGGTAACAACAGCACGTGAATTTGATATTATATTTAAAACTTCTTTATTAGTCTTTTCACCAATAAATTCAATTTTAATGTTTTGATATGTTTCTTTTAAACTATCTAAAATTGGACCTTTCCCAATAATTTTTAATTTTAAATCTTTAAGGTCGGTCTTTATAAATGTTTCGATTAACTCCTTTACTCCCTTTTCTTCAGAAATTCTCCCTGCATAAACTATATAATCTCTGTTTACCTTATCGTTTTCTGAAAATTTGCTGTCTAATTGTAAATTATTAGGATATGTCGTGATTTTCTTTTCGTTCACTCCTAAATCAATCAAAAACTTTTTATGAAAATCAGTTAAAACTAGAATATCTATCTTATAATTTTCTAATATTTTGAAATATTTCTTACCGTAATTTATTACAGCTAAAGATTTAATTAGTGAATCACTAAAATATTTATTAATTTTTCCAACTGAAGAGTTGATAAGTCCGCAAGCCTTGCATATCTCATTTTTATTTAGGTGATTTGAGGAAAAGTAGTACCTTGTACAAAAATATCTAAAATTGTGAAGTTTAACAATGGTTTTTATATTTGTATTTTTAATGACATCAAATATCCCTAATGATGCTTGAAACCAAGTATTGTGAATATAAATTAAATCAGGTTTGAAGTTGTTTATTGCAAACTTGACTTTACTATTACTTTTTACATTATTTCTAAAAACCAAAGTGGAAAGATTCCTGATTAAGTTATTACTTTTATTTGAAAAATAAAGTGTTTCAACTTCATAGTATTTTTTCAAAAAACTTATTTCATTTTTAACAGCGATATCTTCCCCACCAATATCTCTGTAATTATTATGAATAATTAATATTTTCTTCACGATATCTAGAATATATTAAAAAAATATTTTAAGTGTTAACTAATATATTAAAATCAAATTATGCATGTTCTTGTATTTTTAACCTTTGGAATTTCTTTTATGGACTGGGAAAAAAGTGGGCTGTTAAGTAGAGAGATTTTGTTGTATAAAAAGTTAAATGAAGAAAAAAAAATTAACTTCACTTTTGTAACATTTGGAAACTCTAAAGATGAAGATATTGTCAAAGATTTTAATGTTATCCCGTATTACAAATATAACAAAATATTCAATAGTAAAATATTGACTTTTTTTCAATCATTACAATTTGCATATAGAATAAAAAAATTAATAGACAATCCTGATTTAATTAAGACTAATCAGCTTATGGGTTCATGGATGGGTATAATTTGCAAATTTGTTTTTTCTTGTCCCCTTATAATTAGAACGGGATATGATATTTTTCAATTTTCGATTTTTGAAAAGAAGAGAGTTTATAAAAAGTTAATATATTTTCTTTTAACTCAAGTAGGGCTTTTATTTAGTGATTCTTATACAGTAAGTAGTAATTCAGACAAAGCTTTTTTAAAAAAATTTTTTGTTGGAACAAATCACATATCTATTATTCAAAATTGGGTAATGACAAATTCGACAAAAAATAAATTAATAAACAAAAAAGAAAAAGCCATTTTATCAGTTGGTAGGCTTGAAAAACAAAAAAATTTCACATATTTGATTAAATCCTTTGCTAATTCTGAATATCAATTAGATATTGTTGGAGAGGGTAGTGAAAAAAAAGAATTGATTGAACTGTCTAATAAATTATTAACAAATGTAAATTTTCTAGGAACAATAGACAACAAAGAGTTACTTGATCTATACAAACATTACAAATATTTTATTTCATCTTCTGATTATGAAGGAAATTCAAAAACAATCCTTGAAGCAAAATCTGCTGGATGTGTTGTAGTTGCAAGGGAAAATAAAAACAACAAAGAAATAATCGAAAATCAAATTGATGGAGTTTTATACTCTGATGAAAACCTATTAAATTTAATTAATAAATTACAAGAAAATAAAGATCTAACTGACCAAATATCTTCAAATGCTATTGAATCTGTAAAAAACCGTAATTCTATTAATTTAATTTTAGAGAAAGAATATAAAAATTATGAAATGGTTTTAACGAATTATTAATCTTTTTTCATTTTCAATTTTTATCTTTAAATGGTCATCATATTCGAAGTCTTGATGATTATGTGTGCAGTTGATTATTGTATATTCTGAATTGTTCAATAGATTAAAAATTAACTTTCTTGAAGCTTCATCAAGATTAGATGTTGATTCATCAAGTAACAAAATCTCTGCTTCAGATAATAAAGATCTTATAAAAGCTACCTTTTGAAGTTGGCCTGATGAAAGTGTTTTATTACTTATTTTTTGATCTAAATTGTCATTAATATCTTCATTAAATACTTTAAAGCTTTCTAAATATTCAATCAAAATCTTATCTTCAATAGTCTTACCATTTCCATATAAAATATTTTCTCTCAATGTTCCATCAATTATTAAAGGAGTAACTCCAACATATGCATATTTATTTGAAAATGAACAAACTGTACCTTTTTGTGGAAATAATAATCCAGCAGAAAGACCAAGTAATGTACTCTTGCCTGAGCCGTTTGGACCAGTTACAACCGTATGTGAATTTTTCTTAATTTCTGAATTTATATTTTCAAAAATTTTATTTTCTGCATTAAAATATTCAAAATCTACTTTCTCAAATTTAATTGAAGTATCAATCTTATTGTCTATATAGAAATTTTCACTATAAGTGAGTGCTTTATTTTTTTCCATTTCATATAATTTCTGAATAACAACATGATTGTTACTAACAAGCATAATATTTTTGTTTAACTTGCTAAATTCTTGAAATAGTCTTACTAAGATACCGATAAAGTCAATCGTTAAAAGTTTTGCAAAATTAAAAAATGCCAGCAGTACTGAAACTAATAAGTAAACTGCAAATTGTGGGAAGCTAGTGTTAATAGTTCCTACTTTTTGATTGTTGAGCTCTGCTTTTAGTAGTCTTCCTAGAGTAGTCCTAAATGATTCCAATTCTTCATTAACTTTTTTTAATAGTTTGATTAAAAAGATATTTTCTAAAACTTTCTGTACTTGTTTACTATATTGCTCTGATGCCTCCCATTTTTCATGAGCATAAACTCTTCCTTTTAATGTGAATATTTTTGTAGGAAGGTATATAACCGCTGCACCAACAACCAAAACCAAGATTGTTTGAGCATCTGTATATATTAAATATCCTGCATATAAAATAAGCTGTATAAAACTTGCGATAAATGCTGTTAAAGCATGATAAAAAGCACCCACAGATGCTGAAAAATTATTCATTAGATGGAATGATTCACCAATAGAAAAATTACCTTTATTAAAAACTTCCTTGATTACATATACCTTAAGATTCTGTTCTACTTCAAACTTCAAAGAAAAAGTATTAAATACGTCTAAATATCCAAATATTTGTCTTACAACAACTATCACTGGTAATAAATAAAGATTAGACAATAAAAATTGAATTAATTGTAAATCTGAATAATTAGAACTTTCAAATAAATTTGCAATAACTACGATTATTAATAAATCACAACCAAAAGCAAGAAATAGAAGCATTACAGATAGCAATATCCTTATTTTTTTATTTTTAGTCCCTGTTATTTTTGAAACAAAAAATATATCCCTGATAAAAATTTTGAATTTTGACATTTCTTATGTTGATAGTAATAGATAATTCTTTTTTTAATTAAAAAAAATATTTATAAAAAGGAGACCTGCTTTATCTATTATGCCTAAACCTAGGTTTTCTTGAGGTTTCAAAATACTGAATTTCTTTTCCAAATTTGTTAGGAAATAGATTAAAATTTAATTTATCTTTAATACCATAACCTTTTCTTCTAACTGTTAAAAATGGAAAATCGTACTGTTTATCAATTTTTTCTTGAAATTGATTTTCATTTTCTAACAGATGTGTTCCATATATTTTTTTTATAATACTTGTAATACTTTGATCATGCCTGTTTTCAATAAATCCTTCGTTTTGGTTCTGCTGGTACTTGTCAGTAATCAAATACGGATCAAAAATAATTGTTTTTATAAATTCTTCTAAGTAGTTTTTAGTATGTTTATTATTTTTAAACATAAGAACAGAAGCATTTATCTGTGGTGTATTTAAAAGGGTTTTATCATTTTCACATTGAAAATATTTTAGCAATTCTTTGTTTGTCCACTTAAATTCTAAATTCTTATCAAGTTCTTTGAAGCTTACACTGCCAAAATCTGAACTGTTTAAAATATCTAAATATGCTCTATATCTTTTTTTAGCATGAAAATTAATAGAAGAACCAGCATCTAGATAAATTACTATATCTCCTCTTTTAGAATTTTCTATTATTTTATTAATAAAATAATACTTCCAGAGCCAATAGCCTGCTCCTCTTTTTTGCTTGAGCACCAATTCAAAATCTTGATAAAATTTTTTGTCAATATCTTTAGGAGAATAGGAATAAATTTTGTCAAAAAAATTTGAATGTTCAGCAAGTTTAGTTAAGTGTTTTTTTTGTAACTTAAAATTACTGTCTCCAAAAGTAAAAAAATGTATCTTATTTTTTTCCATAATAATTAAGATTTAAATTTTCTAATTAAAATTTTTTTTAAAATTTTTTCTTTGAGTCCATAATTTAGTACTTTGGAGAACTCATTATTAATATTTAATTTTCTAATTTTATTGACTAGATGAGAAACTGTAAGGAGTTTTGAAAGCATTTGAAAATCTTGATTAAATAATCTCATCTGATAGTTAACTTCTTCATTTAGATTTTCGTAATCAGTATATGAAATACAAAATTTTAAGTATTCTCCATATGTATGGTGTCTCTCAATAATAGGAATAGATCCAAGATAAACTGCTTCCCAAAACCTGTGAGTATCGATCCCTTTACCTTCTGGAGATAAGATGAATTTGTGACAAAATACATCTCTTATAAATTCACTTAGTGACAAATTTGTCTTGTATGTTATATCTTTTCTAGCTAAAAATTGATCTAAGGTGTTTTTTCTTTTATTTATATTTGTATCTATTTTGAAATTTATATAAATCTTTTTTTCTTTTTTGTACTCATCAATGTTATCACTCCTATCGAAAAATTCTATGAAATCCTGTGGTCTTATATTTCCTTTTGAATAATCATTCGCTAGTCCCAATGGTATTGGAATTAAATCTGGATGTTTAAATTCGACATTAATTGAATACCATTTTGATATTATTTTTGGCTTCAGTTTAAATAATTTTTCATCGATGCTTGGTGTAGCTGCTTGATGCGTAATTAATTTAATATTTTTAAATCCTGTTTGATTATTTAGTATTGAAAACAAATCTGGTAATAAATCTGTTTTACAGAAAATAATATCATTTTCATTTAATTTAAATTTTTTTGTTCTGTATAGAACTCTATAATCATCTTTTTTTATAATCTCTATGTTGTTTTTGTTAATTTCAAGCTTACTGAATTGATTAGGTGTTAACTCTTCAGCAAAAACAATGTCGCTTTGTCGAGCGAGATTATAACTAGTGATGTAGTCGCTTTTAACTATACTTGAATGAAAATCTTTAACTTCTCTTTTAATGTTGTTCACTATTTATATATATAATACTTTCATAATATAAATTAAATTTTAGATCTGGAGAAATATTGAGTAGAAAAAAATATACTATCCGCTATCTTATAAAAAATAAAAAAATTTTTTCAATCCTCATAATGAAGAACCTGAAAAAACATACATTAGATTTAAGTAATAAAAAATGGTTTGGGACTGACTATGGTGGCTGGTTTGTTTATTTGTGTAATGATATCCAAGGTAAACAGCCGATTAATATTATTTCAGCTGGTGTAGGTGAAGATATTTCGTTTGATGTTGAAATGTCATTAAATTTTAATTCAAATATTATACTTGTAGATCCAACACCTAGAGCTATTTTACATTTCAATACTTTTGTAAAAAATTATAAAAATCTTGAAGAGAATGGCTTTAATGAATATAGCTATCTTGATAAAGTAAATTTAAATAAATTTTCTTCAGAAAAATTTGTATTGTCACCGTTTGCTTTAGAAAAAGAAGATAATAAAGAAGTTAAATTTTTTGAACCTGAGGATGAAAGCCATGTAAGTCATAGTGTTGTCAACTGGCAGAAAACAGATAGTGAAAGATTTATTAAAGTTAAAACTGTAACAATAAAAAGAATAATGGAAGATTATGATCTACAAAATATTGAGATTTTAAAGTTAGATATTGAAGGGTCTGAAGTAAATGTATTAAATTCAATGTTTGATGACCTTATATATCCAAATCAATTATTAATAGAATTTGATATAACACGCACAAATAAACTTTCTGACATCTTCAAATTTTATCTGATAATAAGAAGAATTATAAAAAATAATTACATCAATATAGAAATAGATAGATTTCCACATTTATTATTTGTAAAAAAAGAAATCATATAAATTAAGATTTTTTATTTTATATTTCGAATTTACACTGTATTAATATTGAAAATAAAGGTGGGCAAATTTTATGGATATAACAATACCTGTTGCGTACGGTGAGCTGGTTGACAAGTTAACTATATTGAATATAAAAAAAAGAAAAATAACTAATTTACACAAGATTAAAAAGATAGATATAGAACTGAAAATTCTAGAGGAGAAAGTTGAAGTTCTTAAAAGTATTAATGAAAAAGAGTTTTCACTTCTTTTTAAAAAGTTATACGATGTCAATCTAAAACTCTGGGAAGTTGAAGACAGCATAAGAATACATGAATTAAATAATGAATTTAACGATAAATTTATCAAATTAGCAAGGAACGTTTACTTTTTAAATGATGAAAGATTTGATATTAAATCAGATATTAACAAATCTTTTGGATCTCATATCAATGAAGTAAAGCAATATACAAATTACAAATGAAAGATGCTTTAGTGATTCATCACCACCTTGGTCTTGGTGATCACATAATTTGTAACGGACTTGTTAACCAAATATCTATCCACAAAAAAATTTACTTAATCTGCAAATTACAATATTACAAAAATATAAGATATCTTTACAAAGATAATAAAAATGTCAAAGTAATCCCTTTAACTAATTTTATGACTAGATCAATTAAATCTGAGAAAAAATTTTCTAAGCTTCTTTCTTTTTTTCTTGTTGCAAAAATAAACTACATAGGTTTTAAACAAGAAATTGGAGATTATTTTGATGAGCTTTTTTATAAACAAGCTGATATAGATTTTCAACATAGGTATACGAGCTTTTATGTTCCAGATGATTCTGAAAATATGGTAACTATTCCAAAATCTAGATTTAGATTGATACATCAAGAATCTTCTTTGGGACATTATTCTTTAAATATAGAATCTAATGATTTGGTTAATATTTTTGTTTCAAAAAATCTTGGAAGAAATATATTTTCATATATTAATTTGATAAGAAATGCTGTAGAAATACATTGTGTGGATAGTGCGTTTATCCATTTAGTTGATTCCTATAAATTATCAAACAAGCTTTTTTTCCATGATGTCAGAAAAGATAAATATAAGTTTCACTTCAATAACAAATGGAAAACTATAAATTATCACTAAAAATTAACGAGTTTATCTGTACACACAATTAAAAAATTAATCTTGATAGATTATTGTTGAACCATTTTTTTCAAATTTAAAAGATACTGTGTCTTTATATGTTAATTTATTTAATACTTCAGGCTCACCTGTTGTTAAAATATACCCTCCGGCTCCGGCACCTAAAAGTTTCGCTCCATAAATGCCTTTAGTTGACGTAATATCTTCAATGAATTGATCTACTTCACTATTAGAAACTAATTTCGATAAATTATTTTTTATATTCCAATTCATATTTAAAATTTCTCCTATTTCTTTTATGTTATATGACTTGATTGCAGACACCATTGGGTCCACTAGTTTTACGATATTATTTCCTAGTTCAATGTTGGTATCATCCTCATAGGATTTATTTTGTTCAAATAAAATTTCAGACGCACTTCTTGTTTCACCTACTTTAACCAACAGAAAACTTGAGTTTAGATAGTTAATACCTTGTTCTTCCAAAGGAATATTCTCAACATTAACTGTATCATCTTTATTAAAAGTAATTACATTTAAGCCACCAAAAGCCGATGCATAATGGTCTTGTTTTCCTATTGGCTCCATAAGTTTATTAATTTCAAGGTCAGCACTTTCTTTTGCCAAGCTTTCTTTTGATAAAATTTTTCCATGTAAAGCATTGATTCCATTTATTAATCCAACAGTATATGCACTGGAAGATCCTAGCCCACTTCCTTTGGGTATATCAGCTATTGAATTTATGTCTAAACCTCTTAGGTCATTTTCTTCAGCAAGCTTTTTTACTATTCTATGTTTGATTTGTGAAGGATCTTCTACCAACTCTGTTTGAGAATACTTAATTTGGATTAATTCTTTGTCAAATTTATGAATAAAGTGATACATAAATTTATTAATAGATGTAGAAATCACTTTCCCAGTTTTTTTTCTATAAAATGAAGGGAGGTCAGTAGATCCACCTGTGAATGAAACTCTAAACGGTGTTCTTATTCCTATCATTAAAGTATTTTAAATAAATAATTACTTAGGTCAAATACTAATCAAAGCATAAGTTTTTATTTTTTTGCATCAACAACTATTGACATTGGTCTTCTTGGATCTGAAACTCTCAAGTCATGGTCTGGGGTTCTTGAAATGTGACAGATACTATAGTCTATTTCTTTTATAAAATAATTGTTTAAGTCGACATAATAATGTAAAAAATTAACTTTCTTATCTTCAAAATTTGAATTATAAAATATATTTTTTACATTTTGATAATTTGGAAACCATACATGCCCACCTCCAACAACTTTTCTTCTAATCTTGCTGTAGCTACCGCCTCCACCAGGATCAAATTTCAATTCACCTTTCATGGTTTTAAGTGTTCTCTCGAATAAAATATCGCACCTGTAGTCAGGAACAGCGAGTCTAAAAATTCCATTTGGTTTTAATATCCTATGTATTTCGTTGAATATATTTGTTTGAAATTTATATTCAATATGCTCCATTACGTCTTCAGCACAAAAAATGTCTACCGTATTATTCTCAAGTGGAATTGGATCTGTTATATCAAACTGAATATGGTTACTATTACTTTGGCTTAATGACAATCCAATAAATTTATTGTTGATATCGTTGATTAATATTTGACTTAAGTCACCAGCATATAAATAAATGTTTTCCTTTTTTTCAAGTGATTTAAATTCAACCATATTTTATTTTAAATTATTTTAAAAAAGAAAATTAAAAATTATTAATTAATAGATTGTTATCATTTAACGTATGTTTATAAATAATGTAACGGCAGATGGGAATTATATTGAAGGTCTTGGTTCGGTTCTCTCTCCTAAACTAATGTCTTATGGCATTTCACGCGCATTAGGTTTAAATTTTATTGATAATGAATTTAGAAATTTATATTTAGGAAATTCTTTAGCTGACAATATTACCAACCAAGAATACGATGAAATATTAAACAATTTTTTAAATTTTGACTTCAAAAATACTGGAAAAGATAACAAAAAACCATTTGATATTTTTTTCGACTATCCACACCCTGATAAAGTAAAAGTAAGTGGAATAAATAAGTTTTTAAATATAAAGAAAAGGGATTCCTTCTTTTGGTTGTTTCAAAATTTTATTAATAAAATATATAACGAAAAATACATTACAGACCTTAAAAGTAATATTGATAATGACTTTAAATCAAAGCTTTATAAGGATGGTAAAAATATTGTTATACATTTGAGAGCCCCTTCTGACGCTGATGTTACTTTTGCTGCATCCCGAAACTTCTTTTATGGATCGTTTGATGATTCTGATAAAATTAACAACATAATAAGTCAACTTGAACATAGTGAAAAATCAAAAAAACTTAATTTTCATATCTTATCAACAGGAAGTAAAAAAAACTTTAGATATCTTGATACTTTATTTGAAAAAAATGAAATACTGCTTCATCTAGACTTAAATATCGTAGATACTTTTTCAATGATGGTTCATAATGATTTGTTCATTGCATCACAAAGTGGGCTCAGCTACGCCGCTCACTTGTTAAATGATAAGCCCACACTTTTTCCCAACAATTTTGATATGGGAAAAAAGAAAGTATACAATAATTCATTATTTTTAGACTCTAGGGGTCTTTTGTATAGACTTGATTTGAATAACAAACTTCTTTAACTATATTTATTTTTTTTAAACTATAATTTTTATAAATGCTCAAAGATTTAGTCAAAAATAAAAGGGTTGCTCTTGTTGGTCCTTCTCCACATATTCTTGGAAAAAAACAAGGAAGCTATATAGATTCTTTTGATATAGTCATTCGTGTAAATGAGTTTGGAATACCTTCAAGTCTCTACGAAGACTACGGAAGCAGAACAGATATTATTTTCGTTGCTCTTCATGAAAATTCAAACAGCATTTTTAAAGAAATGATCAAAAAAAATGATTTATCAACACTTAAATTAGTCTTGTGTATTCATCATGAATATAATTTACAGCCCAATTCAGAAAGAGATAGGAGCCTTAGTGTTTTTAAATATTATAAAGATTTAAATCTTGATATTAAATTTGAGCACCTAGGGAATGAACAATTTTTTGAAAGGTGTAAGAAATTTGACTGTTTACCAAGTACTGGTTCTTCTGTAATTTATGAACTAATAAAATCCGAAGTTAGGGAACTTTACGTCACAGGGATGTCATTTTACACTACAAAATTTCAATATAATGAAGAAAAAAGTGTAATATGGAAAAATTTTGGTCCTAAAAATCAAAATATTCTTAGAGCATCTGGACACGATACTAAAAAAGAAGTACTTTTTCTTAGATCGTATTCCAAAAAAAATAAGAATATTAAATTAAACGGAGATAAAGTTTTCAAAAGAATAATTTTTTCAAGGATAAATTTGTATTATCCAATAAAAGCTTTTTTTATTGTTTACATAAACCTTGATTATTTGAAAAATTCTTTAAAGCTATTACTAAGATGGTTAAAAATACCCAAATATCAAAAAAATGCAAAAAAAAGACATTAAAGATTTAACCATTGAAGGTAATAAAACGATTTTTGATGCTATCAATAAGTTGGAGAAAAATTCAAAAAAATTTTTAATTGTTAAAAAAAAAGAAAAAGTAATTGGAACATTAACTGATGGGGACATAAGGAGGGGAACTCTTGCTGGTCATTCCCTGGAAACATCTATACAGAATATATGTAATAAAAATTTTGTTTATGGGTCAGATCAAGAAACTAAAATTGTAAACACTAAAAAATTAAAGTCACTAGATTCTTTTTTTCTCCCAATTCTTAATAAAGATATGAATTTAGTTGATATTCTTCATGAAGGGTATAAGAATTTACTTTCTAAAGTTGATGCTAAAGCGATAATATTAGCTGGTGGTTTTGGCAAAAGATTAGGAAATTTAACAAAAGAAATCCCAAAACCTTTAATTAAAGTCAAAAATAAACCTTTAATTGAGTACACTATTGAAAATTTATCGATAAATGGGTTTAATGATGTTTTTATTTCACTACACCATATGTCAGAGAAAATAATTAAATATTTAGGGGATGGAGAAAAATACGGTATAAATATCAAATATATTATTGAGAAAGAACCACTTGGAACTTTTGGTTCTGTAAAACTAATAGAGGAAGAATTTAAAAACTTACTTGTTGTGAATTCTGATATATTAACAAATTTTCCATTAAACAAAATAGTTGAATATCATATAAAAGAAAAAAATAAAGTTACTTTAGGTGTAATCCCATATTATTTAGACGTACCATTTGGAATTCTTGATTTTAAAGAAGACCAATTTGTTGAAATAATTGAGAAGCCTAAATACAAACACTATGTAAATTCAGGTATTAACGTTTTCTCCAAAGACTCACTAAAAACACTTGAGAAAATAAAGGGTAATATAGATTTGCCAGATTTTATTAATAGTATGAAAGACAAAAATAAAATTAACAAATATGAAATAAAAGATTACTGGATTGATGTTGGGACTAAAGAAAGCTTAGTTAAGGCTGAAAAAGAGTGGAAAAATTAAGTGATAAGTGATAATGATTTAGTTGTTGTAGCTGCAAGAAAAGGCTCTGTAGGCATAGCAGGGAAAAATAAGTTAATTTTTGACAACACCCCTTTATATTTAAGAACTTTAAAACAAGCTTTAAGAATTTCAAAAAATGTTATTTTTTCATCAGATGATGAGGAAATGATTGAGGGAAGTGCAAATTTAAAAAATATCATAATTTTAAAAAGACCAAAAAAACTCTCAGAACCTGAGACTCCTAAATTACCAGTATTAAGACATGCTCTAGATTTTTATAATAAAGAATTCGGTTTAAAGCCAGATTATTTAATTGATTTACAAACAACCAGTCCTTTGAGACTTGATAGAGAAATATTAGATTCATATAATCAAATAAAAAATATGCAAGAATACCAAAACTTAATTTCTATTACAAAATCAATATATCATCCAAGTTACAACCAGGTTTCTTTAGAAGATGATATGAAAGCAAAATTGCTGGACCCAAATAAAACAATTACCGGGAGAGAAATGCTGTCAAATAATTATTTGATAAATGGGTCTATATTTATATGGAAATATTCAGAAATTATGAAACAAAAAAATGGCCTTATCAGAAGAATGACGCTTGGTTATGAAACTAATGAGTTAACATCGATAGACATTGACACAGAATTAGATTTTATTTTCTGTGAAACTATATATAATTCATCTCTCTACAAAAATTTTATCTCTTCTTAATTTCTGTATTTCAAAATTATTTATAGTTTTTAAAATATTATTAGAGACATTACCAAAGTAATATGGATTAACTATTTTTTTTGAATATTTATTATTTTGATAATTAATAAATATTTCATTTAAAGATTTTTTTATTAAGTTTACTGATAATTTAAGCTGAATAGAATTTTGAGCGTGAACTCTTCCAGATTGTCTTGTTCCAAGGGAAATATTTGGACAATTAAAATAAGGAGTCTCTTTTAAGCCCGAAGAGGAGTTCCCAAGAAATACAACTTTTTTTTCTGAACTATTTTTTAAGTCAAATAAACCGTGAAGGTTTTTGTTTCCTAGCTGTTTAGTTAGAACTAAATTTGAAAATTTTGAATCCCATTCTTTTAATTTTTGGATAATAATATCGCTTCCAACATCACCATTAGGATAACTTGCAATAATTTTCATATCATCATATTTTTTAAACATATATGTAAATACTTCGTCAATCCTGTTTAAGTTGTCTTGCAATTGTTTTAAAAGCAGAGGTTCTGGGTGAAAAGTAAAAATTACTACTTTATCAAAATTTTTTAATTTGTAAGTTTGAATAACTTCTTTTTTTGAAGTGTAATCTTTTGAATAAATGAAATCATTTACTGGAAGACCGACTAGTTTTATTAGCTTATCATTTTCCCCAAGTTGTTTTAAAACGTAATTAGATTTTTTGTTTGTTGTGAAATGGTAATTTGCAAGCTTGCTCATTGCATGACGAACGTTATCATCAAAAGTATATCCATTGGTAATATCTCCACCCTCTAGATGGCAAGTAAATATCCCTGATTGAGATGCTGCTATCATAGCTGCGAAACTTTCAAATCTGTCTCCATAAATAATTACAATGTCTGGTTTTAAACCTTCTAGTTTTTCTGTTATTTTTTTAATTGCTGAACCAATAACTCTTGCGTTTGAAAATAAATCAGTATTATTATTTGGCAACTTTACTTTATGAATTTTTAAATCTATTTCATCTTCAATTCGGCTTAAATCATTACTATATTTTTTATTTAAATGCATACCTGAAACAAGTAATGTTACGTTAAAATTTTTAGCTTGATTTAATTTTCTAATAACTGGGAGCTGGAGCTCAAATTCTGACCTTGCTCCTGTAAAAAATAAAATGCTTTTCTTTTTCATTTTAAAACTTAAATCAAGTCTTCCTTCTTTATTTGAGAATCTTTTTCAATAAACCTAGAGGCTTTCCTGCCTAATATTTTTAAATAATCTGCAGTTAAAAAATCACCTGTTCCTGGTCTTTTTACCCAAGTATTTTCTTTATTTAACTCTTCTCCAGCTGATATATCTTTTATAGAAACAACACTTGCATACGCAAAGTCAATTACAACTTGCTCTTCTGGATGAATTCTTTTAAGTCCTCCCCTACCGTTAAAAATCTCATTACCCTGTATGACAAGATCCTTAAGTTCATTTGGCTCAATTGATATAATATTGTCAGGCCCTTCCCAATCTCTTGAAATAGTAAAGTGTTTTTCTATCATGTTTGCACCCAAAGCGACTGCAGCTAAAGACATATGAATGCCTAATGAATGATCAGATAAACCAATATTAATTTCAGGGAAGGTTTTAGTATATTGAGTTATTACTCCAAGGTCCATTTTATTTGGTGGTGTTGGGTACATGCTTACACAGTGGAGTATTGTTAATTCACAATTATTGGATAGTATTATATCTACTGATTTTTTAACAGTGTCTAAAGAATTCATCCCAGTAGATAAAATCATTGGCTTTCCAAATTTTGATATATGGTTAATTAACGGATAATTATTGCACTCACCTGATCCAATTTTGAAATAAGGGATACCAAGTTCAAATAGTCTATCGGCCCCTTCTCTGCTAAATGGTGTTGAAAAAAAAGTTATGCCAATATCGTCAGCATACTCTTTTATCTTTTTTTCATCTTCAAATGTTAGCGTCGCATCGCTTATTATGTCCCACAGAGGCCTGTCGCTATTGCCAGGTTTTATAGAAGTGTTTAACATTTCCATTTCAGGAATATGAGTTTGGAATTTTATAGCATCTGCGCCGCTACTTTTAGCTGCATCTATTAATTGAAAAGCTTTTTCAAGACTTCCGTTGTGATTTATTCCTGCTTCAGCGACTATATTAAGTGAATTTTTATTCATATCTCTATATAAATGGTAATTTTACCAATTTACAATGTTATTTTATTAATAAATTAATTAGTTAATTTAATGTTTTTGTTTATTTGACTAGGTCCACATACAGCGACATCATTACTGCCTTTTGATCAAATTCATTTCTTCTCATAATTTCAGATACTGAACCTAGATACTTGCTTTTTATAATGTTGGTAAAACCTGAATTTTTACCAAATGTCTTAACTTTGTTGAAATCCCAATAATTTATATGATCTCCTGGAAATTTATATCGGAAACTTAAGTTGTTAGTTAGCGAATTTACAATATCTTCATAGGTATTTTTTCCATATTCGAAATTTTTATCGTCATTGACAATTTTATTTTTGTAATATCGCGATTTTGGAGTTGCGATCATTTTTATAAAATAATCCATTTGTGATAAGGAGTTTGCGTCAAAATTCTCTGAAACGTTTTCAGGATTTTCAAACCAATGTCTTCTCCATGTCCAATAAGAATTATCAAACGAACTGACTTCGTATAAAAATTCTGCATCGGGGGTAGCTATCCTTAATACGCCACCTTTTTTTAAAACCCTAAAGCACTCATTGAAAAGATTTTGTACAAAATTATTTTCAATGTGCTCTACAACATGAGAGATATATATATTGTCAACTTCTGAATTTGAGAATGGAAGTGAATCTTTTCTAATGTCGTAGCTTATATATTTATCTTTATCATTTTTATGATAACGTTCTGAATCAAGATCCAAAGAAATAAAGTCTGTTAGATGATAATCGCCAGATCCAATATTTAAATTTAATCCATAATTATTTCTTATTGTGTGTTTAGGTTTTTTTGAATATAAAACGATTTCATAACCTATGAAATCAAAAATTATAGACAATATATTTTTAATAATTTTTTTCATTTATTAAATTTCATCTGAAAATTAATTATACATGTACAGATTAAAAAAAATCATTCAATTTCTAATTGAAATTTAATGAAACAATATAAATTCATAAAGTACATCGTTGATTTAGTAGGTCAAAATTTTTTGGTGTTATAGTTATTTTCTATGAACAATATTAATTCAATTATGCTGCATGATTTTAAGAGGGACAACTCTGTGGGGACGCAGGGAGCTGTTACTAAAGAGAATTTTTACAAAATAATTGATTATTGTGATCCAAGTAGAATTTCCAATCCACGTATTATTATTGAAAATACTAAAAAAAATTTAGAAAAAAGTTTATTTATCACATTTGATGATGGTCTTCTTAGTCAGTTTGAAATAGCATTACATGTGTTGGAAGAAAAAGATATTAAGGGTATATTTTTTGTTCATTCAAAACCCTTTGTTGGTGAATACGATATCCACCAAGTAGCAAGAAACTTTAAAAATTCTAACCATTTTGATAATGTTGATGAGTTTAATTTTCAATTGATAGAAGCACTTTTAAGTACATTTTCAAATAAAGAAAAAAGCAAAATTAAGAAAGATTTCATAAAAAGTAAGTATCTAAAAGAATATAATTTTTATTCTGAATCAGATAGGGAGCTGCGCTATATAAGAGACTTTAGGATAAGTCTCAAATATTATGAAGACTCTATTCTTTCTTTAATGAAAGTAAAAGATGTAAACATAGAAAATTTAATTAAAAAAACATACATGAGTAAAATAATGTTAAAAGAAATTGCTGAAAAAGGACACGTGATTGGGTTACATTCTCATTCTCACCCCACAAACCTAGCAACAATGACAAAAGAAGAACAATATTTTGAATTAAATACAAATTCTGAAGTTCTAGAAGAGATAATTGGTTATAAGCCAAAAGCAATTTCTTATCCATCTAATTCATACAACAAATTTACAATTGAGATATTAAAAAAATTAAAAATTAATTATGGTTTTAGAGCTAATGATCAAATTAATCTCGATCCCTACGAACTTGCTAGAATCGATGCAACTTACATTATTGATAAAATAAATTCTGAATAGATATGAAAGTAGGTATTATTTCTGGAAGTTCATTAAGACATACTGGTCTCGCTTCTTTCTTGAACAAAGAATTCGAAATCATACAATTTTCAGAAATGGTTAAAAAGAAAAATAATTTGCAAGACAAAAGAATTGAAGAGTATTTTAAAAGAGTTAATCAAACTGAGAAAAAAATATTTGCTAATAAAGATTGGAACAGTAAAAATTATAAAAAAATATCATTACCAAAAGGAGAAATTAATAAGGTGCCTAAAGAGGTAGAGCTCTTGCTAGATTGTGATGTAGTTTTGATTTTTGGATCTTCGATTATTAAAGATCCTCTTTATTCCTTGCTTTCACAAAACAAATTAATTAATTTACACATGGGTATCTCCCCAGAATATACAGGGGCAGCCTGCAATTTTTGGGCTTTGTACGATAACAATATTCAATTTGTTGGAGGTACAATTCAAACATTATCCAAAAAACTAGATTTAGGTAAAACAATAAAGTATTGTTTTCCTGAATTAGATATTCAAAATTTTGACCCTGTTGATTTCAGCATGAGAGCAGTAAGGGAAACTTTTCTAAACCTTCCTATGGTCATTAATAAAATTGATGAATATATTGGAAATGCTACAGAGGCAGATAAAAGCAAATTAATTAGGCACTCGAAAATAGCTGATTTTGATGAAAAAACGCTTGAAGAGTTTTATAAGAAAAAAATTAATCTCAAAAATATTGATAAAAGAAACTTTTATCCAACGTGAACCATGAATGGTTAACAAACTATAATCCTGTTTTATACAAACAAATATTGATAAGAAAAATTTAATACTGGACTTTTTAGGTTAATATAACATCATAAAAAAATAGACCAGGATTTTGATTTATGTAAATAGAACTAATCAAAATTTTTCTTTTTGAGTTTGAATAATGTAATGAGCATTCTAAAAGAATCTTTAAATATATTTACAGAAGATTCTTTATTATGAACGTATGTAACAGGCATCACAATAGTTTTTATATCGCAACTCTTTACTGACAGTAGAAAATCAATATCATAAGCGAAATTTCCAACTGTTAGCTTGTCAATTAATTTATGAATATTACTAGAAGATATATATTTAAACCCACACTGAGTGTCGTCAACAGAAATACTAAATAAACTTTTTACAACCGAGCTAAATATTTTACCTGTAAGTATTCTTCTATAGGGTGTGCCAATGACTTTTCCAATAAATCTTGAACCAACAATACATATTTCTTCAAAGTCTAACCAGCTTAGATTAAATTGATCTATGCCTACAGATAAATCAGCATCTAAAATTAATACTTTTGTATATGATGAAGTTTTAATACCTTTTTTAACAGCAAAACCTTTGCCTTTTTTTAACTCATTTTGATATTTAAAATTTTTATATTTAGATAAATTATCTTTACAAATTAATTCAGTTTTATCAGTTGAATTATTGTTTATAACAATAACCTCCAATTTAATTGAGTTATTTTTAGACCAAGTAATGATTTGGTCTATCGATTTTTGAAGAATATTTTCTTCATTAAAAGCTGGGATTACAATACTAAGCATTAGAAATCATTATACATTTCTTTAATTATCAAAAATATTATGCAATAAAATATTAAAAATTTTCAATTTTTTACTTAAATAAATAGGAAAAACGTAAAAATTTTGTGTAGAATTTTTTTATAAAAATTGAAGAAATATATTTTTTACAGCAAACAAACTAACATTCAATTAATTTGTTTTGTTTTTGTATTTTTAATAATCATAAAATCAAAACTTACACCTCTTACATATGATGAGGCTTATACATTTCTTAATTATGTACTTACTAAAGATTATTTTAATTTAGGCCTTGCAAATAACCATTTACTTAACACACTACTAATGGGCTTGACCAGTTTATTTAATAATTCAGAATTATTTCTTAGAGCTCCAAGTATTTCTTCTGGAATACTCTATATTTTTTTGGCCTATAAATTTTCAATAAAATACAACTACAGTTACTTAATTCTTTTTATTTTTTTATTGAACCCATTAATAATTGATTTTTTTTCACTTGCAAGAGGTTATTCAATATCTGTGACATTAAATTTAGCTTCAATTTATCTATATGTTTATTCGGACTATAAATTTAAGTATCCCTTCATAGTTTTTTTGCTGTGGTTATCTTCTTTAGCAATTTTTATTAATCTTGTAACTCTGTTTCTAATTATTTTTTTAAACTATTTTTTTCAAAAAAAAGCAATAAAAAATATTTACGTAAACATAACTAATATTTTCTTTATAGTTTTAAGCTGGCCAATAATTAATTGGGTATTTGAAATAACAAAAGAAAACAAACCCCTTTACGGTAATGAGATAGAGATACCACTTTATGAAAGGGTTGTTACAGTTTTTGGTTTTGTTAGTACATATTTTGTAAATAGTATCTTCCTTTGTATAGTTTTTGTTTGTTTAACTTTATTTATATATTTTAAGTTTTATTCTGTAAGTAAAATTAAAACATTTTCAACTGTATTGTTTTTTTTAACTCTACTTTGTTTAATTGTAATCCCAGTAATTTTTGGCAGACCTTTTCCTGTAAATAGGGTCCTGATACCTTTTATACCAATATTTCAATTACTACTTGTTTCCATTTTTAGTGAAATTAATGATCACGTTCCTAAGGTTATAATAATTTTTCTTCTTCTATTTAATTTCATATTTTCTTACAACTTGGAAGAATCGTTAGTGTGGGGACAAACAATAGACATTAATAAACAAGGTGATTTTAATTACTGTAAATCTTTAGAAGTTAGTAGGCCAGAAATACAATATTATCTTAAATTCAAAGACTTCTGCTGAGATTTTTATTGCAAAGAGTTAAGATAAAAAGAATTTTAAGATTATTTAGATTCTTTTGAGGTGCAAATATGTATAGGTTTTAAAAGTATCACATATTAAAACATTAAATTTTTCTCTTTAGGAAATCTTTTATTTTTTTATAAACTTTATCTGTTAATAAAATTTTTATAAAATAGAAAAAATAATGCCTGATCATTTTTCTTAAATTAGCTTGTTTAGTTTTGGTGAAGTTCATTGATCTATTGAATATAAATATACAGAATTGATAGATTTTAATAAATATCATATTAAGTGATGAAACATTGCA